>Ga0209018_1000070_pt1 | contig 86662 bp, 70 predicted proteins | sample YNPBryBLVA2012_FD_185814 | JGI IMG/M metagenome (GOLD analysis project Ga0209018, IMG submission 185814) | Anoxygenic and chlorotrophic microbial mat microbial communities from Yellowstone National Park, USA - YNP Bryant BLVA 2012 (SPAdes)... ... | reverse complement strand
ACTGAAGCCCCGGTGAACGGCGGCCGTAACTATAACGGTCCTAAGGTAGCGAAATTCCTTGTCGGGTAAGTTCCGACCTGCACGAATGGCGTAACGATCTGAGGACTGTCTTAACAACCCGCCCGGCGAACTTGTGGTCCCGGTGAAGACGCCGGGTGCCCGCCACTAGACGGAAAGACCCCGTGCACCTTTACTATACCCTACCAGTGAACTATGGGGCGGTTTGCGCAGGATAGGTGGGAGGCTTCGAGCCCTGGCTTTCGGGCTGGGGGGAGCCGACGGTGAGATACCACCCTGATCGTTCTGTGGTTCTAACCTGCTCCCGTGATCCGGGAGAGGGACCCTGGTAGGCGGGTAGTTTGACTGGGGCGGTCGCCTCCTAAACGGTAACGGAGGCGCGCGAAGCTCGGCTCAGGCTGTTTGGAAATCAGCCGTCGAGTGCAAAGGCATAAGCCGGGTTGACTGCGAGACCTACAAGTCAAGCAGGTGCGAAAGCAGGCCTTAGTGATCCGGTGGTTCTGTATGGAAGGGCCATCGCTCAACGGATAAAAGGTACGCCGGGGATAACAGGCTGATCGGAGTCAAGAGTCCACATCGACGCTCCGGTTTGGCACCTCGATGTCGGCTCATCGCATCCTGGGGGTGGAGAAGCTCCCAAGGGTTGGGCTGTTCGCCCATTAAAGCGGTACGTGAGCTGGGTTCAGAACGTCGCGAGACAGTTCGGTCCCTATCTGTGGTGGGCGCAGGAGACTTGAGGGGAGCTGCCCTTAGTACGAGAGGACCGGGGTGGACGAACCTCCTGTGATCCAGTTGTCACGCCAGTGGCACCGCTGGGTAGCGGAGTTCGGACGGGATAAGCGCTGAACGCATATAAGCGCGAAGCCCACCCCAAGATAAGGTCTCCCAAGCCGCAAGGCTAAGAAGGGCCCTGGAAGACTACCAGGTTGATAGGGCGGATGTGTAAGCGGGGTAACTCGCTGAGCTAACCGCTACTAATAGCCCGTTCGGCTTGACCATAAAATTTACCACCGACACAGGCGGCCGCGCCCGCCCGTCCATATTCGATTCCCGGGTTCGCGGGGGCCCGAGCCCCCGGAAAGCCTTTCGGGTGACCCTAGCGAGGGGGAAACACCCGTTCCCATCCCGAACACGGAAGTTAAGCCCCTCAGCCCCGATGGTACTGCGCGGGCAACCGCGTGGGAGAGTAGGACGTCGCCCGGAGCAAGCAAAGCCCGGCCCGCAAGGGCCGGGCTTTTTTATTGGGCCCGGGGGCCGCCGCCGGCCGTGCGGCTCAGGGGATCCTGCCCGCCGCCCACAGCAGGGCGTTGCGGACCAGCTTCTGGAAGCCCGGGTGGCGGTGCGCCTTGCGGTCGTGCCCCAACTGGATGACCGCCACGCGCGCGGCCCGGTAGGGGCTGATCCAGGCCACCGGGCCGTCGCTGTCGGGGTGCGCGGTCCTCAGCAGCACCGTGTTTTGGGGCGAGATCCACAGGTTCTTGTAGACCTCATCCCAGAGGTGGAGGCGCCCGACCCCCGCCAGGATCGGGTGTTCGGCGGCCGGTTCGACCTCGAGCTCGACGTCGTGCCGGTAGCTGGAGGCGGGGCGCTCTCCCTCGGGCTTGAGCAGGTACTTGCCGCCCACCACTTCGTCGGTCCACCACTTCCAGCCCAGGTAGTCCACCAGGGCGTGATGAAGCACGACCAGGCCGCGCCCGCTCTCCAGGAACGCGCGCAGGTTGGCGCGCCCGGCCTCGCCGATGTGCTCCTCCTGAACGGAGTCGTAAAGCAGCAGCACGTCCCAGTTCTTGCGCAGGTCGCGCTGGAAGGGGTTGGGATGGGGGAAGATGACGGCGCGGATTCGCTCGTCGCCTTCAAAGACCTGATAAAAATCCGGATCGTAGCTGTGGCCGCCGGTGACCACCAGGGCGCGGACCGGCGCCAGGGCGGGGGCGGCGGCTTCCGGCGCAACCATGCCCGTGGCGGCCCACTCGGCGCCGCGGGCGAAGGTCAGCCGGAAGCCCGGCTCACGCATGGCAGCCACGTCGTGGCCGAGCACGGTGTGGAACACGCGGCCCTTGCCGTAGGCGACGGTCCACAGAACGGGCTCGTCCTTGCCGGCGCCGCCGAACTTGGGGTCGTCGAAGGCCGCGGCCAGCAGTTTCGCCTGGGGTTTCATGCGCAGGTTGTGGTACAGCTCGTCGTTGGTGAGGAAGCTCTCCTGGAGGCCGCGGCTGACGGGGTGCTCGCGGTCCAGGAACTTCACGCGGAAGGTGTGGCGCTGGCCGTGGCCGGTGGCCGGCGAGCGGTCGGAGAACTGGCCGCCGATCATTTCGCCGTACTCGGGCCAGGGGGGCTCGATCAAGGCGGTGCGGACGTGGCGATCGGCCAGCACGGGCAAACCGGCGAAGGCGTAGCTGGCGGCGTGGACCGGGAGCAGGCCGCCCCCGGCGCGCACGAAGGCTTCCAGGGCGCGTTCGGCCGAGGCGCCCCAGCGGGGGCCGTTGTAGTCGAGCACGATCACCTGGTAGGCGGCCAGGGTATCGGCCGTGATGCCGGCCGGCTCTTCCAAAACGCGGACGTCGAAGCGTCCCGTCTCCTGGAGGATGGCGCGCAGTTCGGGGGTGGTGGTGCGCCAGTCGTGGTTGTTGCGTCCGGAGAAGATCAAGGCGCGGATGGCGCCCGGGCGAAACAGCGGCAGAGTGTTTTGGGCCGGCAGCAACAGGGAGCAGGCGGCGCAGAGCAGGGCGGTACGCATGGTCGTCAAGGCCATTATCACAGAAGCGGGCGATCCGGCCGGGAGGGTGGATGGGCTATGCTCGGAACAAGATGCTTCAGACGGTGGCGGCCATTCTCTCGCGTCCCTGCGGCCCGGTGACGGTGGAGGCGATCGGCCTGCCGGCTCCGGGACCGGGCGAGGCGCTGCTGCGCATGGAGGCCTGCGGCGTCTGCCACGCCGACCTGCTGGTGGCGGGCATGCAGAAGCTGCCCCTGGCGCCGCTGGTGCTGGGCCATGAAGGGATCGGGCGGATCGAAGCGCTGGGACCGGGCGTCTCCGGCTGGCAGCCGGGCGACCGGGTGGGAGTGACCTTCCTGGCGGCGACTTGCGGCCGCTGCGAGTATTGCCTGAGCGGGCGGGAGCGGTTCTGCCCCTGGCAGGCCAACATGGGTTTCAACCGGCACGGGATGCTGGCGGAGTGGGCGGTGGCGCCGGTGCAATACATGGTCCGGGCGCCGGAGGGCCTGCCGGCGGCCGAGGCGGCGCCGTTGTGCTGCGCGGGCTGGAGCGCCTGGAGCGCGATCCGGGAGACCGGGCTGGAGGCGGGCCAGCGGGTGGCGCTGTTCGGCATGGGAGGTTTGGGGCACCTGGCGGTGCAGTACGCGCGGGAGTGCGGGCTGCGGGTGGCGGCGGTGGACATTTCGGAGGCCAAGCTGCGGCTGGCGCGCAAGCTGGGCGCCGAGATCACGCTGCCGGGCGAGGAGGCGGGGCGCGCCTTGCTGAAGCAGTACGGGGGCGTGGACGCGGCCGTGGTGCTGACCGCCTCGGGGGAGGCGATCCGGGAGGCGTTCCGGGCGCTGAAGCGGGGCGGCACGCTGGTGCTGGTGGGCCTGGCGACGGCGCGGCCGGAGCTGCCGCTGTTCGAGGCGATTCTGAAAGGCATCACGGTGCGGGGCCATTATCTGGGCTCGCGCGAGCATCTGGAGGAGGTGTTCCGCCTGGCGGCGCGGGGCGTGGGCCGGCCGCACGTCGAGCCGCATGCGCTCGCGGAGACTCCGCGCATGATGGAGCGGCTGCGGCGGGGCGAGCTGGTGGGACGCGCGGTGGCGGTGTTCGGCGCTTAGAGGCCGGCCTTCCGCCAGAGCTCATCCACCCGGCGGCGAACCTCTTCGCTCATGCGGATGACGCCGGGCCAGGGCCGCTGGAAGCCCTCTTCGGGCCATTTGCGGGTGGCGTCCACGCCCATCTTGGAGCCGAAGTTGGGCAGGCGGCTGGCGTGATCCAGGGAATCCACCGGCCCCAGGCAGAACTCGATGTCGCGCTGGGGGTCAATGTTGTTGAGGGCCTTCCAGGCCACCTCGCGGAGGTTCTGCACGTCCACGTCCTCGTCCACTACGACGATGCATTTGGTGAACATCGCCTGACCCATGCCCCAGAGGGCGTGCATGACCTTGCGGGCATGGCCGGGGTAGGACTTGCGGATCGAGACCAGCATGAGATTGTGGAAGACGCCTTCGGCCGGCAGGGCGATGTCGCGCACCTCGGGAAGCTGAAGGCGAAGCAGGGGCAGGAAGATGCGCTCGATGGCCTGGCCCAGGAAGAAATCCTCCATGGGAGGGGGGCCGACGACGGTGGCGGGGTAGATCGGTTCGCTGCGCTGGGTGACGGCGGTCAGGTGGAAGACCGGATAGTCGTCCTCCAGGGAATAGAAGCCGGTGTGGTCGCCGAAGGGACCCTCGCGGCGCAACTCGCCCAGCTCGACGTAGCCTTCCAGCACGATCTCGGCCTGGGCGGGCACCTCCAGATCGCAGGTCTCGCAGGGGACCATTTCCACCGGCTGGCGGCGCAGGAAACCTGCGAACAGCATTTCGTCCACCTCGGGAGGCAGAGGGAGCACGGCCGCGAAGATGGTGGCCGGATCGGCGCCCAGGGCCACGGCGACCTCCAGGCGGCGCGGGCCGCCGGCGGCGGCCAGGCGGCGGTAGTGTTCAGCGCCGTGCTTGTGGATCTGCCAGTGCATGCCGGTGGTGCGCTCGTCGTAAACCTGCATGCGGTACATGCCGCAGTTGCGCTTGCCGGTCTCGGGGTTCTTGGAGAAGACCAGGGGGAGGGTGATGAAGCGGCCGCCGTCCTCGGGCCAGCAATGCAGGATGGGGTAGTCGAACAAGGAAAAATCCCGGCGGCGGACGATCTGCTTGCAGGGGCCGTCGGAGACTCGGCGGGGAAAGAAGGCGCCCAGCTCGGCCAGCTTGGGCAGCATCTTGAGCTTGCCGAGCAGCCCCTGGGGGGCCTCCAGGGCGAGCAGTTCCGCGATTCGGTCGGCGATCTGATCGAGCGAGGAGACCTCCAGGGCCAGCTCCATGCGGCGGCGGCTGGCGAAGGCGTTGATCAAGACCGGGATCTGCGAGCCCTTGGGGCGCTCGAACAGCAAGGCGGGGCCGCCCTGCTTGACCGCGCGGTCGGCGAACTCGGTGATCTCGAGCACGGGGTCCACCTCGAAGCGGATGCGTTTGAGTTCCCCGTGTTGCTCGAGGGCGCGGAGGAACTCGCGCAGGTCTCGGTAAGCCATCGGCGTCGCCTCCTTTTCTACTATGATTGAGGTTTTGCGGGCGGCGGGGGCCGCCCGGCGAGGCAGGTGAGACGATGAGCGAGACTCGGACGGCGTTTGTGACGGGGGCCGGCCGGGGCATCGGGCGGGCGATCGCGCTGGCCCTGGCCGAGGCGGGAGCGCGCGTGGTGGTGGCCTCCAACGAGCCGGAGCGCAACGAAGAGACGGCAGGCGAGATCCGCTCCCGGGGGCGAGAGGCCTTCCCGCTGTTCGTGGATGTGAGCTCGCCGGAATCGGTCCGGGAGGCTTTCCAGAAGGCGGCCCGGGAGTTCGGGCGCACGGACATTCTGGTGAACAACGCGGGCATCACGCGGGACGCTCTGGCGGTGCGCATGAAGAAGGAGGACTGGGACCTGGTGCTGGCGGTCAACCTGAACGGGGCTTTCCTGGCCATCCAGCAGGTCCTGCCCGACATGATGCGGCAGCGCTGGGGCCGCATCATCAACATCGCCTCGGTGGTGGGGCTGATGGGCAACGCGGGCCAGGCCAACTACGTGGCCTCGAAGGCGGGCATCATCGGGCTGACCAAGGCGCTGGCGCAGGAACTGGCCGGGCGCAACATCACGGTCAACGCGGTGGCGCCGGGCTTCATCGAGACCGACATGACGGCCCGGCTGCCCGAGGAGGTCAAGCAACGGATGCTGGGCATGATCGCCTTGAAACGGTTCGGGCGGCCGGAGGACGTGGCGGCCGGGGTGCGCTTTCTGGCCAGCGAGGAAGCCGGCTACATCACCGGGCACGTGCTCAACATCAACGGCGGCATGTACATGTAGCCGGCGGGAAAGAGTTATCTTCAAGCCAAGGAGGTCCTTATGAGCAGCGAGAAGAACCGGCCGACGCGGCGGGAGTTTTTCTTCCGCGAGGCGGGCCTGGTCACGGCGGCCGCCTGCGCCACCCGGGGACGCATCCTGGGCGCCAACGACCGCATCAACATCGCCTTCATCGGCGCCGGGATGCAGTTCCTGACGCTGATCCGGATGTTCGACAACCGCCGCCGGCAGCGTAACGACGTTCATTTCAGCGCGGTGTGCGACGTCTGGGAGCCGCGGCTGCGCTACGGCATGGAGCAGTCCGGGGCCGAGAAGGCCTATCGCGACTACCGCGAGGTGCTGGCGCGGCGGGACATTGACGGAGTGGTGCTGGCGGTGCCCGACCACTGGCACTGCCGGATGGCGTGCGAGGCCCTGGAGGCGGGCAAGGACGTCTACCTGGAGAAGCCCATGACGCGCACCCTGGAGGAGGCCGAGCGCGTCTACGCCACGGTCGAGAAGACGGGGCGCGTTCTGCAAATGGGCGGCACCGGCCCGGCCACCCGCCTGAACTGGAAGATCCACCAGTACATCAAGGCGGGCAAGATGGGCAAGATCCTTTGGGGGCTGATCAGTTACAACCGCAACACGCGGGAAGGAATGTGGGACTACCCGATCCCCGGCGTGGGCAGCGACCACTGGCCGGACGCCAAGGTGACGCCGGAGAATCTGGACTGGACCATGTGGCTGGGGCCGGCCCCCAAGCGGCGCTTCAGCGCCGAGCGCTACTTCCGCTGGCGGAAGTTCTGGGACTACTCGACGGGTAACGCGGGCGACCTGCTCTATCACCGCCTGGGCACCATGTGCACCATGCTGGGCTTCGAGTTTCCCGTCCGGGTGGCGGCGGTGGGAGGCATCTACGTCCAGAAGAACCGCGAGGTCCCGGACACCTACATGACGATGATCGAGTATCCGGGCGACTACTCGATCAACATGGTCTCCTGCATGGCGAACGCCACCTCGGTGCCCATCACGGTGTACGGCAACTGGGCGACCTTGCAGGTCATCGAGGGCCAGGCGGCCATGGACGCCATGGGCGATCAGCGTAAGGCGGCGGCCGCCCCGCCGCAGGGCCGTCCCCGGGCGGTGGCGGTGGTGAAGGCCGAGCGGACGTTCCTGGAGGAGTTCCGGCAGGCCAACCACGGGCAGACGGAGGTGACCATCGAGCCGGAGCCCGGCCCCGGTTTGACCGACGACTGGCTGGACGCAATGCGCAGCCGCCAGCCGCCGGTCTATAACGCCTTGCGGGGCTATCAGGTGATGGTGGCCATCGCCCTGGGGGTCGAGTCCTACCGCAAGGGCAAGGTGATGGCGTTCGACCCGGCGAGCCGCCGGCCGCTGGACGCGCCGCGGCCGCATGCGGAGTTTCCCCCGGCGGAATCCTGAAGCGCCAGGAAGGTAACACCGCAGGCGAAGCGGGCTTCCCGCGCCGGCCGGGCTGCGCTATGCTTGGGCCCGGGGGTGAGTATGGACGATCCGACGCGCCGGGAGTTCGCCGGAAGCCTGCTGCCCATCGCCGCGCTGGGCGCACCGCGCAGGAACGTCCCCACCATGTTGCGCAAAGATTTCCAGCCGGCCTACCTCAGGCTGGAGCGCACGGGAGAACTGGCCGAGCGCGCCCGCACCCTCTGGGCGATTTATAAGAGCTGCCGCCTGTGCCCGCGCCAGTGCGGGGTAAACCGCCTGAGGGGGGAGAAAGGCGTTTGCCAGGCGACCTCGCGGGTGAAGGTGGCCTCTGCTCACGCCCACTTCGGCGAGGAGCGGCCGCTGGTGGGCCGCTGGGGCTCGGGGACCATTTTCTTCAGCCATTGCAACCTGCTGTGCTGTTTCTGCCAGAACTGGGAGATCAACCATCGCGGCGACGGCAGCTACATGAGCGACGAGATGCTGGGCCGTTTGATGGTGCAGATGCAGGAGCTGCGCTGCCACAACGTGAATCTGGTGACGCCGACGCACGTGGCGCCCAACATCGTGCAGGGCCTGCGGACGGCGATCCGGCTGGGGCTGCGCATTCCGCTGGTGTATAACTGCGGCGGCTACGAGCCGGTGGAGATCATCAAGCTGCTGGAAGGCATCGTGGACATCTACATGCCCGACTTCAAGTACACCGACGGCGAGATGGCCGGCAAGTATTCCTCGGGGGCCTACGACTACCCGGAGCGGGCCGCGGCGGCGATCGAAGAGATGCACCGGCAGGTGGGCGAGCTGGTGGTGGACGAAAACGGGATCGCGCTGCGGGGGCTGATCATCCGGCACCTGGTGCTGCCGCAGAACATCGCGGGGACCGAGAAGTTCGTGCGCTGGGTGGCTGAGAAGCTGAGCAAAGGGACCTACGTGAACATCATGGCGCAGTACCGGCCGGAGCACAAAGCGTTCCAGTATCCGGAATTGTCGCGGCGGATCACGATGGGGGAGTACGCGCAGGCGGTGCGATGGGCGCGGGAGGCGGGTTTGACGCGGCTGGACAGCGATCAGTAGTGGTCGAGCGAGGGGGGCGGCGCTCTCGATAACGAAGCCAGGTCCTCTTCCTCCATCACCCCCCCGCAACCTCACCCCGCGCCCAACCCTCGCCTCAGTACGGCGTCAAGCGTACCTCGCCCAGCAGGCCCGAGGGCGCCGGTTGAAGGCCTTCCAGATCCTGCGGCTGGAAGCGGTCGCCGTAGCGCTCTTTCAGCGCCGTGTAGTCGGGCAGCGGTTCGCCCGCCATCCGGTTAATCATCAGGTTCGACACGACGATCTCCAGGCGATTGGCCCCGGCGCTGAGCAGCCCGGTGAGGTCCAGCTCATAGGGCGGGCACCAGACGCTTCCGGCGCGCTTGCCGTTGACGAACACCTCGGCCGCCTCCCGCACCGGCCCCTCTAGCCAGGCGCGAAAGGCGCGCGCCCGCCCGCGCTCGAGCGGCTTGGGCGGGCCGAAATCGAGTTTCAAGCGCACGTCCTTCATGAGGAACTCGGGGGCGAGCCGGAAGGTCTTCCGGTAGGTGGCGCGCCCGGAGTAGTAACGGGTCGCCGGGTCGTCGGTCCACGAGCGCAGGGTCTGCATGACGACTTTCCGTCCGGTTTCCTCGAAGGTCACCTCCCAGTCGGCGCTCAGGTCTATGGGCAGCAGAATGACGGTGGGCCGCTTGAGGAGCGGCGTAGCGCCTGGCGTGGGCGCGGCGGGAAACACCAGCAGCCGCGAACCATAGGGCTCCAGCTCGAGGCTCACCAGGGTTCCGCCGGCGCTGTGTCCCTCGATGGCGGCCTGGGCGATTTGGCCGTTCATCGGGTTCCACCACTCGGCGCGGCGCGCGGCGACGCGGAAGTCCGCCTTGAGCTGAAGGGGCCGGTTGCCGGTGTTGGCCAGGAAGTAGATTTCGGCCGAGGGGGTGGTGCGATGGATGAAGCCCACGGCGTCGGTGGGCGGGGAGAAGATCACGTCGGGGCGTCTGAGGCGGGTCAGGGCCTGGGCCAGGCCGGCGTCCTCCTCACGCACGAAATGGGCGCGGGCCCCCGATCCTTCGAACAGCTCGCGGGCCAGCTTCCGGATCTCGCGTTGTTCGGCCTCGCGATTCACCAGCCCCGGCGCCTCGGAGGGCAGGCGCCGGGTCGCCACCAGAATGCCGCCGGCGCGCACGAATTCGCGCAGCCGGTGCAGGGTGGCGGCGGGCATTCGTTCGACGCCGGGCAGGATGACGATCCGGTAGCCGTGGCCCGCTACCGCCAGGCGGCCCGGCTCGATGCGACTGAGCTCGAGCAGGACGCGATCGTCCACCAGGTCGAAGTTGTAGCCGGCCTCCAGAAGGCGCGGAATCAGGGCGCGCCCGAGGCGTTCGCCCACGGCCTGAAACAGCGAGACGCGGCCGGCGGTGAAGCCGGCCCAGGCGTCGTGAACGGGAGCGTACAGGGCAACGTCGTTGACCGGCTTGCCCTGGCGCAGCAGGAAGCAGACGCGGGCCAGGTAGGCGGTGAGGTCGGGCATGACGTGCCACCAGGGATTGTGGTCGTTCATCACGCCGGCGGCGTAGAAACGCCAGCCGGGCCTGCCGGCCGCCTCCGGCGAGTAGGGCCAGCCGTGCCCGATCAGTTGCGTGACGCCTTCCAGGAAATGCTGGTCGGCTTCCGCCTTGAAGTCCAGGGGAGTGGCGCGAAAGACCGGCGAATGGATCCAGGTCCAGGTCTCCGAGGAAGCCACCGGGCGGCCCAACCAGTGGGCGGCCGAAGAAGCCCAGCGCGTGGCGGTGAAGCCGTTCCATTGCGCGCCCTCGCCTTCGGGCAAGTCCACATAAGCGTAGCTGGAGAGGCCCGCGGGCGGGATGCCGTAAGCCTGCACGCGCAGCAGCACGTTGCGCCGCCGGCACCAGTCGCGCAGCGGGGCCAGGAACTCGGCCTCGAACAGCTCGGTAAGCGTCTGGCCGAAATCGTGGCGGACGGCGGCGGCCTCCGGTCCCGCGCCGGGCAACAGGGCGGGCAGGTGCGGCGTCAGCTCGTAGCCGCGGCGGCGGCGGAACTGTTCGGGCAGCGCCCAAGTCCAATCGGCGCCGTAGACCTCGAGGCTATCGCAGAAGACCGCGCGGATCAGGCCGCCGCCCGCCTCGAGGAGCTTGTCGCCGACCGCTTCCAGATGGCGGGCCAAGGCGGCGCGGTCGTAATGATCGAGGACCAGGCCCTCGCTGCCGACCGCCGCGCGCTTGACGGTCTGGCCGGTGCGGCCGGCGATGAAGACCAGCGCCGCGCGCGGCGCCGCCGAAGGGGGCAACAGCAGGCGCGGCCGTCCGTCGTCCACCACGGGAAGCATCTCCCAGGCGGCGGGCCCCTCGCGCGGCCCCAGGAAGGCTGCCACGACGCGTTCTGCTTGGCCCAGTGCAGGCAAAGGCAGCGCGGCGGCGCCGGGCTCGACCGGCAGGCGCTCGATGCGCAGCCGCCCGGCCGCCTGCTCGATCGAGATGTGCGGGCCGCCGAAGGGCCAGCCGCTGCCCAACGTCATGTCCATGCGCAAGCCCAGCCGCCGCGCGGTCTCGGCCGTGAAACGGACCATGTCCAGGAATTCCGGCGAGAGGTATCGGAGATTGACCAGTCCCCGCGCAGGATCGTCCAGGGTGAGGGGGTAAACCGGCTGCACTTCAAAGCCGCCGAAGCCGCCGGCCTTCATCAGCTTCATCTCGCGCTCGAGGCCGGCCTTGGTGACCGCCGGGCCGAACCACCACCAGCGGAGGACGACCTTGGCCTCCTCGGGAGGCTTGCGGAAGCCTTCCTCCAGCGGCGCAGCGGCGTACCCGAACGCCGCCAGGATCGCGGCCGGCACGAGAGTGGCGTATCGCATCCGGCACCTCCGTCGGGTTCCAGCTTAGCGTGAGCGGGAAGCCGGGCGCAGGGCGCCTGCCAAACCGGGTTAACATCAGAGGACGATGAACGGCATGGCGGCTACCCGGCGCCAGTTTCTGGCTGCCCTTGCGGTCTCTCCCGGAATGGCGGCCGCGCCGGCGACCTCCGATCTGCGGTTGTGGTATCGCCGGCCCGCGCCCGATTGGAACGAAGCTTTGCCCATCGGCAACGGACGTCTGGGCGCGATGGTGTTCGGCGGCGTGGCGCGCGAGCAGCTCCAGCTCAACGAGGACACTTTGTATTCGGACGAGCCCGGCCGGCGCGACTTGCCTCTGGACATCACCAAAACCTTCGATCAGGTGGTCGCCCTGTTGCGGCGGCGCCGCTACGCCGAGGCCGAGCAGTTCATCAACCGCCACTGGCTCGGGCGGGTCTGGCCGTGCTACCAGCCCCTCGGTGATCTGTACCTGGAGTTCGATCACCGCGACCGGGAGGCCGCCGGCTACCGGCGCGAGTTGGACCTGAGCGAGGCGATCTGTCGCGTGCGCTACGAGCACGGCGGCGTGCCGTACGAGCGCGAGGTCTTCGCCAGTCATCCGGATCAGGTGATCGTGCTGCGTTTGAGGGCGGGCCGCCCCGGCCGCCTGAGGTTGCGGATCCGGTTTGGGTCCCCGCATCCCACGGCGCGGATGCGCGCGGCGGGCGACGAGCTGGTCATGACGGGCCAGGCGCCGGGCCTGGCGGTGCGCCGCACCCTGGAGTGGATCGAGCAGCGCGGCGAGCAATGGAAGTACCCCGAGTTGTGGGATTCGGAAGGCAAGCGCCGGCCCCACGCCAAGCAGGTGCTCTACGGCGAGGAAATCGGCGGTCTCGGCCTGCGCTTCGAGGCCCGGCTGAAGGCCTCCGCCGACGGCTCCATCGCGGCGGGGGCCGAGGAACTGCGCATCGAGGACGCGCGGGAAGCCCTCCTGCTGCTGGCGGCGGCCACCAGCTTCAACGGCTTCGACAAGAGTCCCAGCCGGGAGGGGGCGGACCCGGCAGCGCGCGTCCGAAGCGCGCTGGCGGCCGCGGCGGGCAACAGCTATGCCCGGCTTCGCCGGGCGCACGTGAGCGACTATCGGGCCCTGTTCGGCCGCGTCGGGCTGCGTCTGGGCCGGCCCAACGCGCAAAGCCGGCTCCCCACCGACGAACGCATCGAGCGCTTCGCCAACGGCCGGGACCCGGGCCTGGCCGCCCTGCTGTTTCAGTTCGGGCGCTACTTGATGATCGCGGGCTCGCGGCCCGGAACGCAGCCGCTCAACCTCCAGGGCCTCTGGAACCGGGAGATCATTCCGCCCTGGGCGGGGGCCTACACGCTGAACATCAATCTCCAGATGAACTACTGGCCCGCCGAGCCATGCAATCTCTCGGAGTGTCACGAGCCGCTGTTTCGCCTGGCGCGCGAGCTGGCGGTGAACGGCCGGGGCGTGGCGCGCCGGATGTACGGCCGCCGCGGCTGGGTGGCTCACCACAACACGACGCTCTGGCGCTGCGCCCAGCCGGTGGATTACGGCGCGATGCCCTCGTTCTGGCCGATGGCCGCCGGCTGGCTGTGCCGGCACCTTTGGGAGCATTACGCCTTCACGGGCGACCGGCGATTCCTGGCCGAAGAAGCCTACCCGCTGATGAAGGAGGCGGCCGAGTTCTACCTGGACTGGCTGGTCGAGGACCCTCAGGGCCGGCTGCTGACCCCGGTGGGCGTCTCGCCGGAGAACCGCTTCCGCTATCGCGACTCGGAAGGGCGCGAGCGCACCGCCGGCGTCTCGATGGGTCCCACGATGGACCTGGCCATCCTTCGCGATCTGTTCGGCAACCTGATGCGGGCCTCCGAGATTCTGGGGCGCGACGAAGATTGGCGGCGGTTGCTCGGGCAGAAGCTGGCGCGGCTGCTGCCCTATCAGATCGGCCGCCGGGGCCAGTTGCAGGAATGGGTCGAGGATTTCGAAGAGCCCGAGCCGCGCCACCGCCACCTCTCGCATCTGTATCCGCTGCATCCGGGCGCGGAATTCACGCGGGGCGCCACGCCTGAGCTGTGCGAGGCGGCGCGGCGTTCCCTCGAGCTGCGCGGCGAGGAGGGCAGCGGCTGGTCGCGGGCCTGGAAGATCAACCTCTGGGCGCGGCTGGGGGAAGGCGAGCGCGCCGGCCGCCTGTTGGGCAGCCTGATCCAGCCCGCCCGCAGCGCGCCCGGCCGCTACGACCGTCCGGGCCTGCTGCCTAATCTGTTCTGCTCCCATCCGCCCTTTCAAATTGACGGCAATTTCGGCGCGGCGGCGGGGATCGCAGAGATGCTGCTTCAAAGCCACGCCGGCGAGCTGCATCTGCTGCCCGCCTTGCCCAAGGCTTGGGCGGAGGGCAGCGTGCGCGGCCTGTGCGCCCGGGGCGGATTCGAGGTCTCGCTGGTCTGGAGGCAAGGGCGGCTGGCGCAAGCCGACCTCCTCTCCAAGCTGGGCTCGGAGGCGGTGGTGCGCTACGGCGAGCAGACCGTGCGGCTTCCGGCGGCGGCGGGCCGCTATCGGCTGGACGGCCGGCTGCGCCGGAGACGGGCCTGAGCGCGCGCCCCGGCCCGATGTGACACAATGCCCCCTCGGAGCGCTACGGTGCGAGGACCTAATTTCGACAACCTGCGGCGAGCCCTGTTGCGGCAGGGCGAGCCGGATTACGTGCCCCTGGTCGAGTTCAGCGTGGACGCCGACGTCAAAGCCGCCTTCCTGGGCCGGAGGGTGGAGACCCTGCGGGACGAAGTGGAGTTCTGGGCCCGGGCGGGCTACGATTTCGTGCCGCTGCAAACCGGCATCCGCAGCGTGATCCGCCCGGGGCTTTCGGCGGGGGAGGGCCGGGTGGCCGTTCCCCGGCAGCGCCCGGGCCGCGGAGCTTACAGCGTCTACTCGAGGGAGGACCGCACGATCACTTGGGCGGAAGAAGGCCGAGGCGTCATCACCAATCTCGAAGAGTTCGAGCGCTTCCCCTGGCCGGATCCCGATCGGATGGATCTGGCGGCCTTCGAACAGGTGCGCCGCTATCTGCCCCCCGGCATGAAGGTCATCGCTTACATGGGCTGGACGTTCACCGCGGTGTGGACGCTGATGGGCATGGAGACCTTCTGCTACGCACTCTACGAGCAGCCGGAGCTGATCCGGCGCATGTACGACCGGATCTGGTGGATTCAGAGCCGGGTGCTGCTGCGCGTGCTCGAGTTCGACCACGTGGGGGCCGTGACGCACCCGGACGATCTGGCCTATTCCGAGGCCCTGATCGTTTCCCCGCAGCACCTGCGCCAGTATGTTTTCCCCTGGTACCGCTGGAGCTGCACGATGGTGCGCGAGCGCGGCCTGCCCAACATCTTTCATTCCGACGGCCGGCTCACCTCGGTGCTGGAGGACATCCTGGCCTGCGGATTCAACGCCCTGCACCCGATCGAACCCAAGGCCATGGACATCGCCGAGCTGAAACGCCGCATCGGGGATCGCGTCTGTCTGATCGGCAACATTGACCTGGGCTACACGCTGACCCGCGGCACGCCGGCCGAGGTGGAGGCGGAAGTCCGCGAGCGCATCCGGACGGTGGGCCCCGGCGGCGGCTACTGCGTGGGCTCGAGCAACTCGATCACTTCCTACGTGCCGCTGGAAAACTACAACGCCCTGCGCGAGGCGGCCTTCCGTTACGGCGCGTACCCGCTGGCTCTCTGAGGCCCTCTCAGCCGCCTCCCGGATTGCCGCCCGTGATGGGCACGTGAATCACGGTCAGAGCGGGCCGCGCCAGGGCCTCCTCCAGCGCGGCCGCAAAGGCCTCCGGCGAATCCGCGCGCACGCCGCGCGCGCCCAGCGCTTCGGCCAGGCGGTCGAAGGCCACCGGTCCCAGCGCGCTGGCGATCGGCTCGCCGAATTTCTCCAGGTGACCGGCGCGCGTGATGCCCCAGCCCTGATCGTCCGCCACCACGGCGACGAAAGGCAGGCCCTGGCGCACGGCGCATTCCAGCTCGGCCACAGTGAAGGTAAAGGCGCCGTCGCCCGACAGCAACACGATGGGCCGGTCCGGATGCGTCGCCCGGGCCGCCATCGCTCCGGCGATCCCCCAGCCCACCACTGCGCTGCGCCCGCAGGTGAGCCAGTGGCCGGGATAGCGATCGCAGAGCAGTTGATGGGCCCACTGGCCGATGCTGCCACCGTCAATCAGCAGGATGGTGTCGTCTGTCAGAACGCGGCGCAGCGCGGCGACGATGTGGACGGCGTGGGTGCGGCCCCCGGCCTGGCGCCGGCCGCACTCCAGTACGGCCTGGCGGAAGCCGTCGCGCCGCCGGGCGGCCTCTTCGAGCCACGCGGTGTGCGCCCGCCCGCCGCGCTGCTGATAGGATTCCGCCAGAGCCCGCCAGCCGGCCGTGTGCCAGAGCACCACCGCCCGTTCCGCCAGCGCGCCGGGTTGCAGGTAACCCACGCGATAATCCGCCGCCGCCCCCGCCATAACGACGCAATCGGCCTCGGGTAGCAGGCGCGGCCCGCCGGTGGCCGCGCCGATCACGCCCATGAAACTTTTGAGCGGGCGATCGGCGCAACCTCGGTCCCAGATCGGGATCACGAAGGGCGCCTCGAAGCGCTCGCAGAAGTTCGCCAGCGCCTCGGACTCGCCGGCGTAGTAGACACCGTTGCCCGCCACCACCAGGGGACGCTCGGCCCGGGCCAGCGCCTCGGCCGCGGCCTCCGGATCGCCCCCTGCGGCCGCGGCGGGCGGCGCCGGCGCAGGCGGCGCCAGCCGCTCGGCGGGAACCTCAGCCGTCTGGACGTCCATGGGAAAGCTGAGATGGACGGGTCCCGGCCCCGCGAGGGCGGCGCGCCAGGCTTCCTCCAGGATCTGGAGGACGCGCTCCGGGCAGTCTATCCAGCGGGCGTAGCGCGTGACGGGGGCGGCCGCGGCCACTTGATCGAGGTCTTGGAAGTGGCCCATGCCGCGCGTCGCCAGGGCCGCTGCTCCGCTCACCAGCAGCATGGGCGCCCCGTCCATGTAGGCGTCGGTGACGCCGCTGAGCGCGTTGGCGTGGGCCACGCCGCTGGAGACCGCCGCTACGCCCGGCCGGCGGGTCAAGCGGCCGGCGGAACCCGCCATGTAGCCCGCCGTTTGCTCGTTGCGCGTGTCAATCAGGCGCAGGCCCGCGCGCCGCGCCGCCTGATAGAAGGGATCCAGGCCGTGACCGCACAGGGTGGCGACCCACGAGACGCCGCGTTGCTGAAGCCCGCGAACGAACCACTCGACCGCCGTCATATGCGGCTGATTCTAACAAGAGGGCCGGCGCGCCGGGCGCTTAGCGCCGGGCGGCGAGGGCCTGCGCGCGGAACCAGGCGATGGTGCGGCGCAGCCCCTCTTCCAGCGACACCTGCGGCGCCCAGCCGAGCGCCTGGCGGGCCTTGGAGATATCAGGTTGCCGGCGCTTGGGATCGTCCTGCGGAAGCGGGCGGAACTCGATCGCGGAGTTCGAGCCGGTCAACTCGAGGATGCGCCGGGCGAACTCGAGCACGCTGAGCTCCTCCGGATTGCCCAGGTTGACCGGGCCGGGCTCCCGGGAAAACAGCAGGCGGAGCAGGCCCTCGACCAGGTCGGACACATAGCAGAAGCTGCGCGTCTGGCTGCCGTCGCCGTAGACGGTGAGGGGCAGGCCGCGCAAGGCCTGATCGAGGAAGGTGGGCACCACCCGCCCGTCGTCCAGCTTCATGCGCGGGCCGTAGGTGTTGAAGATGCGGGCGATCGAGGTGCGCAGGCCGTGGACCCGGCGGTAGGCCGTCGTGAGCGCTTCGGCGAAGCGCTTGGCTTCGTCGTAGCAGGAGCGCGGGCCGACCGGGTTGACGTTGCCCCAGTAGCTCTCCGGCTGCGGGTGCACCAGCGGGTCGCCGTAGCACTCCGAGGTCGAGCTGAGCAGGAAGCGCGCCCGGTGGCGGCGGGCCAGCTCGAGCATCTCGCGGGTCCCGCGCGAGCCGGCGTCGAGGGTCTCCAGAGGATGCTCCAGGTAGTCCCTCGGGCTGGCGGGCGAGGCCAGATGCAGCACGCCGTCCAGGCGCTCTTCGATCTGGAGCGGCAGGCAGACGTCGTGCCGGAGGAAGCGAAAGTTGGCATGGCCCTCGAGATGGGCCAGGTTCGCCATCGAGCCGGTGAGCAGATTGTCCACCCCGATGACCTGGTGGCCTTCCTCCAGCAACCGATCGCAAAGATGCGAGCCGATGAAGCCCGCCGCGCCGCTAACCAGAAAGCGCAACCGTTTCCTCCCCGGCTTTCTCAGCCGAATGTCACATTGTAGCCGAGGCGGCGGGCGGCTGCGCCGCTACCAATCGGCATAGGGCGTGCCGTCCAAGCCGACTTTGTCCGAGCCGCTGCGCACGTCGAAGATGCCCGGCTCGGTTTGGTTGACGCTGGTCAGGGCGTCTTCCATGATCAGCTTCCAGGTGCGGTTGGAGCCGGTGATGGGATCCACCGGGATCTGGCGCAGGTAGCCGGCCGTGACCAGTTCTTCCAGCGTCTGGGGAGCCTTCTGTTTGTCGTAGGTGTACTCGTCAATCACCGTGCGCAGAGTGAACAGGTTCTGCCGCAGCACGCTCTCCTTGGTGGCGATGATGGATTTCTGGTAGAGGGGGACGGCGATCGAGATCAGGATCGAGATGACGGCCATCACGATCATCAGCTCGATCAGGGTGAAGCCCGCGCTACCACTCCGAATACGGCGTGCCATCGGCGGCCCTCTCGCTGCTCTTGGTGTAGACGTCGAAAACGTTCTGCCCGCCCCAACTGGTCGAACTCGGATCGTCTTGCACGCTGCGCAGGCCCCAGTCGTAAGAGTTGGTCATGGGATCTTTAGGAATGCGGCGCAGGAAGCGGAGCTTCTTGTCCACCGAGCCGGCCGGCCGGACGCCCTCCACCAGAACCTCGAGCTTTTCCGGATAGCACTCGGTGCCCAGCTTGATGGGACCGAGAAGCTGCTGGTCGCAGGCGTCCTTGTACTTGTCAATGGCGGCGCGGATCTCCCGCAGGGCGTAACGCAACTCCCGCTCGCGCTCCCGGCGCACCTTGGCGCGCGCCAGCGGGACCGCCATGGCGGCCAGCAGCGACATAATGGTGAAGGCCACGATCAGCTCGACCAGTGTCAAGCCGCTCTGCCCGCGGCGCCGCATCGCTTGCCTCCTACTTGATGGTAACCGTCAACTGGGGCGCCTCGACGGGGATGGTCTCCAGCCGGTAATCGCGCAGCGTCAGGCCCGGGAAGCTGACCGAGGCGGCGCCCCGTCCGATGGCCTGGAAGACCAGCACGGCCAGCGGCCCGGAACCGCTGATGCCCCCCGCGCCCGGCACGCGATTCAGATTCACCACGGCGTCGCCGGTGTCGTTGAGAATGTTGCGGGTGAAGACGATTTGCTTGCCGTCGCCGGAAAGCAGGTTGCCGGCCTGGATTTCATTCAGGCGCAGCAACTGGGGGTCGAACTTGACCCGGAAGGGGGCGGAAAACAGCGCTTGCACGTTCTCGATCTCCAGTTGAACGCTGAAGGTGGCGCCCGGCTGGGTGACCACCGAGGGGGGCCGCAGCGACAAGCGAACCGCTGCGGCCGGCGGCGGGGCGGGCTTCGGCTCGGCCGCCTCGGGTTTGGGCGCAGGCGGGGCGGCCGGCGCCGGAGCGGGCTGCGGCGCCGCGGCCTCCGGCTTGGCCTGGGCCGGCTTGGGCGGCTCGGGGGCCGGGGCTTCCGGCGGAGCATAGCTCAGCCGCACCACGGTGTCGCTGCCGGCGGCCACGCCCTTCAAGTTCAGGTCGGTGATGCCCGGCGTGCGCACGACGTGGGGAACCAGGGCGATCAGCAGCTCGCTCTGGTTGCGCTCGATGCTCTCGCTGGTGAACAAGCGCCGCAACAGCGGAATGTTGCCCAGGCCGGGCACGCCGGAGACCGATTTGGTGTCCTGATCCTGCATCAAGCCGCCGATCAGGCTGACCTCGCCCTCCCGGATGCGCAAATCCAGGATGGCCTTGCGCTGGCCGATCACCGGCTGGGCGATGCCGCCGATGTCTATGCGGTCGCGCACGGTGGAGATCTCCAACTCGACGTGCAAGGTCACCTCGTCCTGGCCGTGGACGCGGGGCGTGATATCCACGTTGACTCCCACGTCCTTGTACTGGAACTGGGTGTTGACCAGCGGGCTGATGCCCACTGCGCCGATGCCGGGCTGGAAGCTGCCGGTGGCGATGGGCACCTGATCGCCGATGCGCAGGGAGGCTTTCATGCCGTCGGCGACGCGGATCTGGGGCGATTGCAGCACCTTGGTGCTGCGGTCGGTCATCAGAGCTTGCAGCATGGCGCCCGGCAGGGTGAGCGAAAAGTCGTTGGTCGAGAGCCTCCCGATGCGGGCCATCGAGATGAGCTGGTTGGCGGTGCTCGAGCCGGTCGCGGCGTAGCCTGAGTAGCCGTACTGGGGGTAGCCGTAAGGGCTGGACCCGTAGGGGTAGTAGGGATTGTAAGGGGTGGGGGTGGTCCCTGTAGTGGCGCCGGTGTCGGTTCCGGTCGTGCCGGTGGTTCCCGTGTTGCTGCTGCCGCCCAGCAGGACCGGGTTGCGGGGCGTGAACAGGATGCCGGTGCTGAAGCCCGCCGTCCCGGCGGAGGCGATCGAGGCCGCCAGGTCGCGCGTCTTGCTCTTGTTGGCTTCCATGACCAGCACGTCAATGACGACCTCGGCCTTGGGCCGGTCCAGGTCGTGAACGATCTTCTCGGCCAGGGCGACCTGGTCGGCGGTGCCGCGCACGATGATGGCGTTCTGGGCGTTGGAGGTGAACACCCGGCGGATGTCGGTCAGGGCCCGGATGTTGGTGGCCATCTCCTGAAGGTCCTGGGGCTGGGTGACGTTCTGCAAGTAGAAGACCTTCACCACGTAGTCTTCGTAGTCGCGGCGCTTGGTCTGGTTGTCGTTGGTGACGAAGATGGTGTTGGAGGAAAGCGGCTTCCAGAACGAGCGGGTCATCACGGCCAGATAATCCAGGGCCTGTTCGAGCGTCGAGTTCACCAGCTCGACGCTTTGGTTGCGGCTGGCGTTGGGGTCCTGGCGGAAGTCCGGATCGAAAATGACGTTGATGCCGGCCAGCTTGCACACCGTCTCGAAGAGGACCTTGGCGGGCTGGTTGGCCATGCGAAGATTGATGAGCTGGCGGGAGAGGGGCCGCAACTCGGGCAGCGGCTCGATGCGGCGAAGTCTGGCGAGGGCCTCCTGGCGGGCGCGCTCGGCCGGGGTCAGGCCGCGCTCTTCGGGTTTGGAAGGCTCGGCCTTCTTCTTCTCGCGCTCGATCATCTCGAGGGTCTGCAACATTTCCTGCTGCGCGATGGCCGACGAGGGGTCCGTGGCGAAGGCCTTCTGGAACTCCAGCAGCGCTTCCTGGAGGTTTCCCTCGGCGCGGATCTTCTGGCCGCGGTCCACGTGAGCCTGGGAGGCTTGAAAGCGCACGCGGCGCACGGCCAGCAGATAGGCGGCGTCGGAGGGGTCCTCGGCCAGGGCGCCTTCGTAGCACTCCAGCGCCTTGTCCCAGTCCTTGCGCTGCTCGGCCTTGCGGCCTTCGGCCATGAGCTTGTCGCCCTTGCGGGTGCGGGCCTCCAGGGGCAAGCCGGCGGCCGCCAGCAGCGCGGCGGCGGCGAAGAGCTTAGCGGTGACGCGCATCTGATTGCATTCCAAAGGGTTGTGTTAGACTGGTCATTCCGCAGACCGAACCGCTACACTTAAGTTGACGCCGGCCCCTGCGGCCGCGTGCAGGCGAATGTGGCAGAAGGCGGGGCGCTGAAGATCCTGACCGAGAACCGGCAAGCGCGCCACAACTATATCCTGCTGGAGCGCTTCGAAGCCGGTCTGGTGCTGACCGGCACCGAGGTGAAGGCGGCCCGGGCGGGCATGGTCCAGCTCAAGGACGCCTATGCCCGGGTGGCCGGCAACGAGGCTTGGCTGGTGAATGCCCACATCAGCCCCTACTCGCACGGCAACCGGCAGAACCACGATCCCTTGCGCGACCGCAAGCTGCTGCTGCACCGGCGCGAGATTGACAAGCTGATGGGCCGCACGCGCGACGGCGGCCTGACCCTGATTCCGACCAGGCTCTATCTGAAAAAGGGCCTGATCAAATGCGAGCTGGCTCTGGCGCGGGCCCGCAAGCTGCATGACAAGCGGGCCCTGGCGCGCGAGCGCGAGAAGGAGGCCGAGGCGCGCCAGGCTCTGCGCGACTCCCGCCGGCGCGCCGAACGATGAGAGACGATGCGAATCTCACTGAGCACGCTTCCCCCCGAGCAGATCGAGACGGAAGCTCTGGTAGTGATCGGCTTCGACAAGGACAGCCCGCACGGCGGACTGAGTTGGGAATGCACCCGGAGAGTCAACCAGGCCGCCGGCGGCTGGCTGGAAGAGGTTTGCCGCAGCGGCGAGTTCACCGGCAAGGCCTATGAAACCCTGACGCTCCACCGGCCCCCGGGCTTGAAAGCCCGGCGGCTGGTGGCGGTGGGCGGGGGCAACAGCGCCCGGTTCACGAGCCTGGAATTGCGCCGCGCGGTGGGAGCGGCGGTGCGGTCGCTGCGCAGCCGGTCTCTCACCGATCTGGCGGTGGCGCTGGAGGGCGGCCCCGAACAGGCGAGGGCGGCGGTCGAAGGCGCCGTGCTGGGCGATTACGAGCCCGACCATTACAAGAGCGAGCCCAAGAACGGCCGGCCCATCGAGCGCCTGACGCTGGCGGCGCCGGCAGACGCCCGCCTGGAGGCGGCCGCCGAACAGGCGCGCATCATCGCCGAATCGCAGAACTACGCGCGCGATCTGGTCCGCGAGCCGGCCAACCGGATGACGCCTCCCCTGCTGGCCGAGCGAGCCCGCGAGCTGGCGGCCGAAGGCGGCTTGGAGTGCGACGTGCTGGACCGGGGCCGCATGAGCCAACTGGGCATGGGCGCGCTGCTGGGCGTAGCGCAGGGCAGCACCGAGCCGCCCGCCCTGATCGTGCTGCGCTATCAGCCCGCCGAACCGGCGCCCGGCGGGGCTTGCCTGGGCCTGATCGGCAAAGCGGTGACGTTCGATTCCGGCGGCATCTCGATCAAGCCCTCCGAGGGCATGGACAAGATGAAGTTCGACATGGCGGGCGGGGCGGCGGTGATGGGCGCTTTGCGCGCGCTGGCGCGCCTGAAGCCGGCCGTGCCGGTGACGGGCTTGATTCCGGCGGTCGAGAACATGCCGGGCGGCCGGGCGCAGCGTCCGGGCGACATCGTGCGGACGCTTTCGGGAAAAACGGTCGAGGTGCTCAATACCGACGCCGAGGGCCGGCTGATCCTGGCCGATACGTTCACCTATGCGCAGCGGCTGGGTTGCACGCACTTGGTGGACGCAGCCACTCTGACCGGCGCCATCGTGGTCGCGCTCGGTCACGTTTACGCGGGCGCCTTCGGCAGCCGGCAGGCGCTGCTCGATCGCGTACTGGCCGCGGCCCGCGCGGCGGGCGAGAAACTCTGGCCGATGCCCTTGGACGACGACTACAAGGAGCCGCTCAAGAGCGCCTTCGCCGATCTGCCCAACGTCGGCAACCGTTGGGGCGGCGCCGTCACGGCGGCCATGTTCCTGAAGGAATTCGCCGACCCGCTGCCCTGGGTCCACTTGGATATCGCCGGGACCGCGTGGCTGGAGGAGTCCAAGCCCTACTTGGCGAAAGGCCCCACCGGCGCGCCGCTGGGCACGCTGGTGCAACTAGTCCTGGATTGGAGTTGAGCCCCTCAGCCGCGCCCGGCGAAGCGCGAGCGCAGGAACTCGACCAGGAAGCCGTCGCGGCGTTCGATGACGGCCTGGAAATCTCTTTCCGACCAGTCATAGAAGCCCCGGCCCGTGCGGGCGCCCAGCCGCCCCTGGCGGATCATCTCGGCCAGCAGCTCGGGGGCGCGCGGTTCGCCGGCCAGATCGCGCGCCACGTAGTCCAGCACGGCGAAGGCCAGCTCCAAACCCACCGCGTCCATGTGCTCGAAGATGCCGTAGACCGGCAGGCGCAGCCCGAAGCCCGCTTTGGCCGCCAGATCCACGTCCTCCGGATCCGCGATGCCTTCGGCCACGATGTAGAGCGCCTCGCGCCAGAGCGCGTGCTGGAGGCGGTTGCCGAGCTGCCCGGGCCGGTCCTTCTTGACCAGCACGGGAGTCTTGCCGCAAGCCGCCAGCAAGGCGCGCAGGGCGGCAGCCGCCGCGGGATCGGTCCGGGCGCCGCACACCAGTTCGACCAGCGGCATCAGATGGGGCGGATTCCAGAAGTGCGCGGTCAGCACGCGCTCGGGCCGGCGGCAACGCGAGGCCACTTGGGTGATGCTCAGCCCGGAGGTGTTGCTGGCCAGCACGGCCGCGGGCGGCGCCAGCTCGTCCAGGCGGGCGAAGAGCTCCTGCTTGAGGGCCATGTCTTCGGGCGCGGACTCGATGACCAGGTCCGCCGCCCCCACCGCGGCCGGGAAATCCGCGCCGGCAGTGAGCCGCTCGAGGGCTTCCTGCGCGCGCTCGGGGTCGGCCAGGCGGTTCTCTGCGAGCACGCGGATTTGCGCCCGAGCCTTTTCCAGGCCGCGGGCCGCGCCCTCCGGCGTGCGGCTCAGCAGGCGCGTGTGCAGGCCGCCCAGCGCCAGGGTGACCGCAATGCCGGGCCCCATCATTCCCGTGCCGATGACGGCGGCGGTTCGGAAGCGGTAGTCGGGCATGCTTTCTTTCTACCATCGCCGGCGGGCGGAACCGCGGCCGCGCCCGCGCTGTCCGAGGCGGGTCTGTCGCGCAACCGCTCGCCGGTGAGCGTCCGCCGCCATCCGGCCAGGAGGGCTTGCCCGGCGGCCCCGGCGCCGTGCTTGAATTCTATACTGATGCGACCTCGAGAGTTGGCGCTGATCTGCGCGCTCCCCTTGATCGCCGCGTCGCCGGCCTGGGCGCACCGGCTTCCGCCCGCCCCGGCCTTTGGCGCCGAAGCCGCCATCTCGCAGGAGAAGGCGGCTGCCGCCCGGCCCGGCGCGGCGGAACTGCCCGTCTCGGCCGAGCCCGCCGGCAGCGACGGCGAGGGCTTGATCCGGCCCGTGCGGCCTCGCCGGGAACCCCCGGGCGCCGAGACCGGCGAAGCTTTTCAGTGGGAGCCGGCGATGAAGCAGGCGAGCTTGTTCCTGGGAATCATGCACGGCTGGCGGCTGGCGACCGAGCCGGGAACCCGCGAGGAATTGCGCGGGCCGTTCCTGCGGGATTACGTGGCGGCCATCAAAGGGGTGCGCGGCTGGGGCGACGGCGACCCGTTCATCGTCAACTACGTGGGGCACCCCTTCCAGGGCGCCGTGTCCGGCTACATCCAGATCCATAATGACCCGCGTTTTCAGCGGATTGAGTTCGGCCGCTCGCGCCTGTATTGGACCAGCCGCCTGCGCGCCATGGCCTTCGCCGCCGCCGCGAGCACGCAGTTCGAGCTGGGCCCGCTGAGCGAAGCCTCGATCGGCAACGTGGGCAAGAAAGGGATGGACGGCGGGGCGGTGGATCTGGTGGTCACGCCGCTGGGCGGCTTGGGGGTGATGCTGGCCGAAGACGCGCTCGACCGGCTCCTGGTGCGGCGGATCGAGGGCTGGACGCGGCGCCCCCTGCTGCGCATTCTGGCCCGCGGCTTCCTCAATCCCAACCGCTCGTTCGCCAACCTGATGCGCTTGAAGGCGCCCTGGCGGAGGGACAACCGGCCGGGCGTGCTGGATCCCTGAGCGGCCCGGGACGCCGCTCTGAAAAGGGCAACCGCAGGCCGCGGGGGCGCCGGCGGACGAAGGCGTCCTGGCTCGACGGCCGGTCCTGCTTGCAGCCTCTTGACAGGCGGGCGGGGGCGGGCTAGAATCGGGCTGGTTCGGTGATGCGAGAATGCGTTCAGCGATGCTGAACAAAGCCCCGCGCCCCAGCGGCCAGGTCGGCGCCGTCCGCAAGGCCCTCGAGATCCTCTGCCAGTTCGACGAACAGACCGCCGCCCTCACCGTCAGCGAAGCCGGCCGCCGCTTGAACATCCCCAAGAGCACCGCCCACAATTTGCTGCGCACCTTGCAGGCCTACGACTTCCTCCAGCAGGACCCCGCCGATCGCCGCTATCGCCTGGGACCGCGCCTGTTCGAGCTGAGCAGCGTCTTCTCCCACCACACGCCCTTGCTGGCGGCCGCGCGCCCCCACCTGAAGCGGCTGGCCGAGCGCACCCGGGAAACCGTGAAGCTCGGCGTGCTCAGCGAGGGGGAGGTTCTGATCCTGGCCGCCATCGAGTCGCCCTTCCAACTGCACACGCGCGGCGACGAAGGCAAGCGCGCCCCCTTGCACTGCACGGGGCTGGGCAAGGCGATCCTGGCGGCCCTCAGCGACGCCCAGGTGCGCGCGATCCTGGCGCCGCGGGGATTGCGGCGGTTCACGCCCCAGACCATCACGGACTGGGATCGCCTGGAGAAGGAATTGCGCCAGATCCGGGCCCGGGGCTGGGCGGCGGATTGGGAGGAGAACGAAGCGGGCGTGGTCTGCGTGGCGGCGCCCGTGCCGAACCCGCGCGGCGGCCTGACGGCCTCGATCAGCGTCTCGGCGCCTGGCGCGCGCCTGGCGCGCGCCAGGCTGGCGGGCGTCGCTGCCCAGGTAGTGGCCGCCGTCCGGGCTGTGGCCGCCGCGCTAGCGCGCAGCGAGGGGCGCGACGGTCGCCGCCGGTTCCCAGCGCAGGAATTATGAAAACGCTAGCTGACATCATGGGCCGCGTTTCGGTCCCCCTGGTCACGCCGTTTCACGAGGACGAAACGGTCAACCACGAGGCGCTGGCCCGGTTGATTGACTTTGTGATTGTCCGGGGTTACTGCGATTCGCTCATCGTCACCGGGACGACCGGCGAGTTCTACTCCTTGGAGGACGAGGAACGGATCGAGATCTGGAAGACCGCGCTGGCCGCGACCAGCGGCCGGGTTCCCCTGGTGGCCGGCGTGGGCGCGGCTTCGACCCGGGCCGCGGTGCGCTTCGCCCGCCTGGCCGAGCAGATGGGCTTCGACGTGGCGATGTGCGTGCTGCCTTACTATTCGCGCCCCACCCAGGAGGGCATCCGGCGGCATCTGGAGGCCGTGGCCTCGGCGGTGAGCCTGCCCGTGCTGATTTACAACATCCCGCTGTTCACCGGCGTGAATCTGGAGCCGGAGACGCTCGAGGCGCTGGCGCGGATCCCCAACATCCGCGGCATCAAGGAGGAGGCGGGCATCCAGCCCACCCAGGCCACGGCCTTCGCCCTGCGCACGCCGCCGGAATTCTCGATTTACTGCGGCGACGACACCATGGTGCTGCAAGTGCTGCCCCAGCGCGGGGTGGGCGTGGTCAGCGGCGGCAGCCAGGCGGTGGGCAACTGGATGAAAGCGATGATCGCCGCCTACGACGCAGGCGATAACGTGCGAGCCTCGCGGATCTATTTCCGGCTGGCGCCCTTCTTCGCCTCGCTCAACCAGAACGGGCGCATCAATCCGATTCCCATCCTGCGCGGCGCGATCGAGCTGGTCTCGGGCATCCGGATCGGGCCGCCGCGCCGCCCGCAACTGCCGGCCACCGAGGAGGAGATGCGGGTGACCGGCGCCATCGTGCGCCGGCTCGCGGAGGAGGCGCCGTGCTGAGGCCCTGCCGGGATCCGCTTTCCGGCCTCTCGCTCGCCGCGTCGCCTTCGGGCCACAGATTTGTTATGAGCCGGGCCGCACCCCGCTTCCCGAGCCGGTGCGGCCCGGGCCAGGAGGTGTTTCGATGTCCGGCTTAGGCTTTCCGAGGTCGGCGGCGGCCTGGCTGGCCGCCGCCATGGCAGCAACCCTCGCGCCCGCCCTCTGGGGCCAGGGCGCCGCTTTAGGCTCCATCAGCGGCCGCGTCGTGGATCCCTCCCAGGCGCCCGTTCGCGAGGCGAGCGTCACCGCCCTCAACACCCGGACCGGCGCCGCTTCCACGGCCGCCACCACCACCGACGGCTATTACACCATCCGCTTCCTTCCCCCCGGCGTGTACGCGGTCACGGTGAGCAAGACCGGCTTCCAGAAGGCGGTGCAGCCCAACGTGGTCGTGGAAACCGCCTCCCATCCCACGGTGAACTTCGCCCTCACCCTGGGCGCGGTGGCCGAGAGCATCACGGTCACCGAGCAGGTCGGGCTGATCGAGACTCAGACCGCCGACAAGGGCGCGGTGATTGACAACGTCCGCATGGCCAACGCCCCTTCGCAAGGGCGCAACATCATGGGCATCGTCTGGACCGCGGCCGGGGTCACCGTGACCACCAACGCCAAGAGCTTCACGCCCTACGACAACTCGGGCTCGACCTCGATGTCCATCAGCGGCGGTCAGCCCAAGTCCAACGAGATGGTGATTGACGGGGTGCCCAACCGCGGCGGAACCGAGGGCGGCCTCTACGGCACCATCCCCACCCAGGAGACGGTGTCGGAAATGAAAGTGCTCACCAACGCCTACAGCGCCGAATACGGGCGCACCACCGGGGGCGTGATCAACGTCACCACCAAGTCCGGCGGCAACCGGTTCCACGGCGAGGCGTATTCCTACAACCGCAGCACCGGCCTGGCGGCCAACACCTTTGAGCGCAATCTGGCCGGCCAGTCCAAACTCCCCGTGCACTTCAACACCTTCGGCGGCTTGCTGAACGGGCCGGCCGTGCGCAACAAACTCTTCTTCAGCAGCGGATACCAGCGCCTGCACTCGGGCAGCAAGAAGAGCTACATCGGGCATGTGCCCACCGAAGCCGAGCGCAACGGGGACTTCTCCGACACCTGGTATAACAACAAGGGGCAGAAGGCGCAGGTCGTCATTTACGATTCCTGGAGCGTCACTTACGATCCGGCCACCGGGCGTTATAATCGCCAGCCGTTCCTGGTCACCACCGGACGCAACGCCGTGCCGCCCAGCCGGATCAACCCCGTGCCCAAGGCTTTCTGGAAGTATATCCCCCTGCCTAACGCTCCCGGCGACCCCATCACCCGCGCCAATAACTATGCGCCCTCGGGCGGCAACGCCAGGGCCGACTTCAGCGAATACTCCAACCGGGTGGACTAAAACATCAACGACTCGACCCGCTTCAGCGTGCGCCACATCCGCAATAACTTCAACTCCTACGACGTGGAGTTCTATCCGGGCGCTCCCGATCCCAATACGGGCTTTCCTTTCACCCGCGCCAATCATAACCTGGTGGCCGACCTGACTCGCACCCTTTCACCCACCAGCGTGTTGAACGTCCGCGCCGGGCTGCAACGCTACCTGACGGCCAATCGCAACTACAAGCGCGGCCAGGTCACGCCCAAGGACCTGAGCTTCAGCTCGAACTTCGTGGCCCAGGCTTCGCCTTACTTCCCTTACTTCGGCTTCGGCGGCAGCACCCTGGGCAGCACCGCCTTCACGGGCGCCGGGCAGGGCTCGGGCAATTTCACCCCCGATCAGATCAACAACCTGGACGCCGCCTGGTCGAAGATCGTCGGCAGGCACAGCCTGAAATTCGGCAGCCAGGGACGCCTGGAGAGGACGTACAATCTTCAGGCCGGCTACGACGCGGGCGCCTTCAATTTCAGTTCGACGGCCACCAACCGCGACCCCCAGATCGTGGATCCGGCCGCCGGCGACGCGGTGGCCTCCTTCCTGACCGGCGTCGGCTCGGCCTTCATTGACGTCAACGCCGCGCCCGCCCGCCAGGGCAAGAGCCTGGCCTTGTTCTTCCAGGACGACATCAGCCTCACCGCTCGCTTCAAGCTGAACCTGGGCCTGCGCTGGGACTGGACCGGACCGATGACCGACCGCTTCAACGCCATGACCGGGATCTTCGACGAGACCGCGCCCAGCCCCCTGGCCGACAAGGTCAAGAACGCCAAAGGGGCCGAGAACTGCCCGGCCTGCGCCGCCCTGCGCGGCGGGCTGACCTTCCCGGGCGTGGGCGGCAAGCCGCGCAACGTCTACGATTCGACCTTCAAGAATTTCGGCCCCCGGATCGGCTTCGCCTATTCCCCCGACGGCAAGACCGCCCTGCGCGGCGGCTTCGGCGTCTTTTACGGGCCGATCTGGTACGATCCCGGCCAGCCGGCCGGCTTCAGCCAGCGCACCAGCTCGATCCCCTTCGACTCCAACTGGATGCCCCTGCATCTGATTGACAACCCGTTCCCCAACGGGTTGCTGCCCGTCACCAAGGCCGGCCTGGGCCTGGCTACCAACATCGGCAGCAGCATCAGCTTTGTGGATCCCCACACGCGCGAGCCGCGCTCCTACCAGGCCAGCCTGGAAGTCCAGCGCGAGCTGCCCTGGAGCGTGCTGGTCAGCGCCGGCTACACCTTCAACCGAGTGGACCGCTTGCCGGTGGACCGCAACCTGAACTCGCTGACCGAGCAGCAGTTCACCAGCGGCGCGGCCGTGTTGAATCGCCGGGTGGACAATCCCTTCGCCGGCCTGGCGCCGGGCTACGCGCTCAATCAGGCGCAGATCGCCTACTCGGCCCTGATCGTGCCGTTCCCCCAGTTCACCAGCGTCGTGAAGCGCTACATGCCGTTGGGCGACTCCCGTTACGACGGCTTGCAAATCCACGTCACCAAGCGTTACAGCCACGGCCTCAGCATGAGCCTGGCCTACACCGTCTCGAAGAAACTGGGCCACTACGGCTATCAGAACGCCTTCGACAACTTCCTCGAGAAGACCATTGACGAGTTCGACATGCCCCAGGTCTTCGTTCCCAACGGCTCCTGGGAGCTGCCTTTCGGCCGGGACAAGTACCTGGCCGCGAACCTGCCCGTCTGGCTGGACCGCGTTGTGGGCGGCTGGCAGTTCAACTGGCTGATCCGCATCCAGAAGGGGCGGCCGTTCCTGCTGGCGGCCGACGCCATTCCCGTGCCCGGAGTGGATCCCAAAGCGGCGCCCGGCGGGCAAAACCTCAACCAGTGGATCAACCGCGCGGCCTTCGAGCGCAACACCGATCCGTTCCGTCCCCGGCGCTGGTCCTCGATCAGCGGGCGGCTGCGCACCCCGCCCATCCACAATTTCGATCTGGGCGTGACCAAGAACAATCGGATCACCGAGCGGGTCAACTTCCAGGTGATGGGGCTGTTCATCAACGCCTTCAACACGCCCCAGTGGTGGGACGGCCCCTCCAGTTGCAGCAGCCCTTCGCAATCCTGTTTCGGCCAGATCGCCGGCTTCCGCACCCAGTCGAACCTGCCGCGCCAGATCCAACTGGCGGGCCGCATCACCTTCTGAGGACCGCCGTGACCCTGCTCGAGAGGCATGAGGTTCGGCGCGGGGCGGCCGCCGGGCTGCCCCGCCTTCTGCTGCTTGGGGCGGTGCTGGGCGCCTCGCTCGCCTCGGCCGCCGAGGCGCCGCCCTACCGCTCGCTGCGCGCCTGGCGAGCCGGCCCCGAAGTCAAGGAAGTCCACTCGATCTGCCTGGACCGTGACGGCACGCTGATCCTGGTGGACAGCGTGGCTTCCCGCGTCCATCGCTACACCCTCGACGGCCGCCGGCTGGGCGAGATCGGCCGCGGCCCGGGTAGCGGCCCCGGACAGTTCGCCGCTCCACGTGACGCCAAGGTCGGCCCCCAGGGCGAAATCTTCGTTTCCGACGGCAACAACCAGCGCATCCAGGTCTTCAGTCCCGAGGGCGGTTTCCTGCGCATGTTCGGCTCGAAAGGCAAGGGACCGGGCCAACTGCTGCGCGGGCACGCCCTGGATTTCGCCCCGGACGGCAAGCTGTTGGTGGCCGACGTGGACAACGCACGGATCGCGGTCTACGATCCTTCGGGCCAGTTCCTTTACGCCTGGGGCCGCGAGGGCCAGGGTCCCGGCCTGTTCCACGCCCCGCACGGACTGGGCGTGGATCCCGGCGGCGACGTCTTCGTCTCCAACTATTACGGGCCCTGCCAGAAATTCACCCTGGAGGGCCGTTTCCTTCTGGAGTTCGCTCCCGCGGGCTTCCGCGGCTGGATCCACTTTCACAGCATGGGCGCGGACTCGCGGGGCAACGTTTACCTGGCGGCGCGCGACGCCCGGCGCCGCAACGCGGTCGTGATGTTCGACAATCAGGGCCGCTTCCTCAGGGAATTCAGCCCCTCGCAAGGGCGCGGCGTCAAGACCGTGGTGGCGGACCGGGAGGGACAGGTCTACCTCGCGGTGGACAGCCCCGACTTTCACGGCGTGGAAGTGTTCGGTCCCTAAGGAGCGCCGGCCATGCTGCTTGTCCTGGTGCTGCTAGGGTGGCTGGGCGCCGGCAGTGCGGCCGCCTCCGACGGATTTCTGCGCCGCGAGGGCCGGCCGCTGTTGCCGATCGGGAGTTACGAGTTGCCCAAGCAGGAGGCGGCCCTGCGCGAGATGGCCGCGGCGGGAGTGAATCTGGTGCGCTGCCACAGCCGCGCCGACCTGGACCGCGCGGCGGCGGCCGGCCTTCACGGCTGGGTTCCCCTGCCGCTCCAACTGGGCCCCGACGACGGCCGGCTTCGCCAAACGATCGAGGCCCTGCGCGATCATCCCGCCCTGGCGGTTTGGGAAGGCCCGGACGAAATCGTCTGGAACTTCACGGCCTTCAGCGGCCTGTTTCGCGGGGGCGTCTACCCGGCGCCGGACGAGTGGTGGCGGCAGACGCCCCTGGCGGTCGAGTACGCCGACAGGCAAGCGGCCGCCCTGATGCCCCGGCTGCGGGGAGCGATCGAGCTGTTGCGCAGGCTGGACGGCCGGCAGCGCCCGCTCTGGATCAACGAGGCGGCGCGCAGCGACCTGAAGTTCATTCGCCGCTACCTGGATCTGGTCGAGATCACGGGCTGCGATATCTATCCCATCCACGCCGGCCGGCGCGAGCCCCTGGCGGTGGCCGATTACACCGAGCGCTACCGGCGCGTCGGGCGCGGGCGGCCCGTCTGGATGGTGCTGCAAGGCTTCGCCTGGGGCGAGCTGCCCGGGCAGCGGGAGGCGGTCGCCTATCCGAGCTTTGCCGAAACGCGCCTGATGGCGTGGGCGGCGATCGCGCACGGCGCGCGCGGCCTGCTTTACTGGGGCATGGACGCCGCCCCGCCCTCGGAGGCCTTCCGGCAATCGCTCTATGCCCTGACCGCCGAGCTGGCGGCGCTCCAGCCCTTTCTCACTGCGCCCGAGGCGGAGGGCGTCCGGCTCGAGGTGATTGATTCGGAGGACTTCCACCGGCCGGGGCGGGGCGTGAGCCTGCTATGCCGGCGCGCGGGCGACGAGTGGCTGGTCGTTCTGGTGAACGAGGACGACCGGCCGCACATGGGCGTCGTGGTGAGCGGTCTGGGGGAGGTCTCCCGGCTGGAGTTGCTTTACGGCAGGGAGACGGCCGAGGTGCGGGAGGGCGAGTTCGTCACCCGCTTGCTGCCTTATGAAGTGAAGGTGTTCGCCCGCAGCCGCCGCTGGGAGGCGGCGCGCAGGGCGGGGCGCGACTTCCTGCCATGAGGCGGCGCGACTTCCTCGTCTTGCCGGCCGCGCCGGCCGCGCCCGCGCGCACCGTGCGCGTGGACGAGGACGGGATGCTGGTGATCGCGGGCCGGCGCGCCTTCCTGCTGGGCTTGTACCAGTTGCCCTGCGTGCCCGATCCCTGGCGGGCGGTCCGCGAGGCGGGTTTCCATCTGGTGCGCGTGAACCCCGCCGAACTGTCCTCGGCTCACCGGCACGGCCTCTACGGCTGGATCGCCCTGGGTTCGATCCGGCCTTCCCGCCGGGCCGAGGACGAGGCGCGCATCCGCAAACTGGTCGAGGCCGCCAGGGATCACCCCGCCCTGCTGTTCTGGGAGACCGAAGACGAGCCGACCTTCGTCTGGAAGAAGCCCGGCGCGCTGCGCGTGCCGCCCGAGCAGATCCTGCGCACCCGAGCCTTTGTCGAGGCGCTCGATCCGGCCCGTCCCTTCTATCTGAATCACTCTCCCACCAACCTGGAATCCACCCTGCGGCGTTACAATCCCGGCGCCGACATCATCGCCACGGATATTTACCCGGTGATCCCGCCGGGCATCCGCGAATTGTACGCCCTCTGGCCGGACGGCGGCCACGGCGACTTACTCAACCCTTACATCAGCCAGGTCGGCCAGTACGCCGACAAGATGCGGCGGGTGGCCGGACGGCGCCGCGCCGTGTTTCTGGTCTTGCAAGCCTTCGCCTGGGAGAAACTGCGCGAGAAGGATCAGGACCCGCGCCTGGTGCTCTACCCGACCCGCGACCAGACGCGCTTCATGGCCTGGCAAGCGGTGGTCCACGGCGTCAACGGCCTGCTTTACTGGGGCCTTTCTTACACCCCGGCCGAGGCGCCCGTGTGGAGCGACTTGCAAGCCCTGGCGGCCGAGTTCCGCCAACTGGGCGAAGAGCTGGCCGCCCCGCCGATCGCTCTCGGCCTGCGCTTGGAGTATCACGATCTGGGCTACAGCCTGGACCGGGGCATCGAATGGACCGCGCGGCCGGGGCGCGAAGGTCCGCTCCTGATCGCGGTGAACGCCGACCGCCATCCCGTGGAAGTTACTTTCCGCCTGCCGCCGCCTTACTCTTCGTTCCGGCGGCTTTTCGATGCGGACCCGCTCGCTCCGGTCCGGGGCGGCTTCCGCGACCGCTTCGCTCGCTTCGGCGTCCGGATCTACCGGCTGCGGGAGAGCTAGACGCGCTCCTGGTAGGTGCCTTCGGCCGTGTTGACGCGCACCCGATCGCCCTGATTGACGAAGGGCGGCACCTGGATCACCAGCCCGGTCTCCAGTCGGGCGGGCTTGGTCACGTTGGAGACGGTGGCGCCGCGCAGGCCGGGCTCGGTCTCCACCACGGTCAAATCCACGGTGGCGGGCAGCTCGATGCTCACCGGCCGGCCTTCATGAAACAGCACCGTGACCTGGAGCTGGGGCGTCAGATACTGGACCGCCTCGCCCAGCGCCTCCTTGTCCAGATGCAATTGCTCGTAGGTCTCGATGTTCATGAAGTAATGGGCGTCCCCGTCGGCGTAGAGGTACTCGTACTGGTGCTCCTCCAGCGCCGCCCGCTCGACGCGGTCCTCGGAGGCGAACTTGTGCTCGATCATGGTCTGATTGCGCAGGTTGCGCATCCGGGCCTGCACGAAGCCGCGCTTGTTGCCCGGCGTGCGATGGTAGACGCTGAAGATCGAGTACAGGTCGTTGTTGAACCGGATGATCATCCCCGGACGGAGTTGCGTAGCGTAGATCATTCTTCGGGACGCTCCTCAGCCGTGGCTTCAGGAAGGGTCAACCGATATTGTAGCAACCCGCGCGCCGCCCGGGCGGAGGCTAGCCGAGCGGCACGCGCACCTTCATGGTGCGGCCGTTGCGGAAGATGGTCAGCTCCAGGCTGTCCCCGGGGCGCTTGCGGCCCAGGGCGGAGGAGAGCGCGTCGCGCCGCCCGGCCACCGGGCGTCCGTCCACGGCGATGATCAAGTCCCCGCCCACCGGGATGCGATAGTTGTAGATCACGACCCGGCGGTTGGCCCCGCGCAGGCCGGCCCGCTCGGCGGGCGAACCCGGCTCGACCTCCAGGATCAGCAGGCCGCCTTCGGCCGGCAGCTCCAGCAACTCGGCCAGGTCCCCGGAGACCGGCAGGATGCTCACGCCCAGCCGGGGCGGCGCCGCCCGGCCTTTGGTCTGGTACCACTCCAGCATCAGCTTGGCCCGGTTGATGGGAATGGCGAAGCCGATGCCGATGTTGCCTTGCGAGCCCAGAATGGCGGTGTTGATCCCGATCACCGCCCCCGAGGAGTCCAGCAGCGGGCCGCCGGAATTGCCCGGGTTGATCGCCGCGTCGGTCTGGATCATGTCCTCGAGCGTGCGCTCGTTGTCGCTGATGGGCCGGTGCAGGGCGCTGACGATGCCCGTGGTGAGCGTGCCCGCCAGCCCGAAGGGGTTGCCGATGGCCAGCACTTTCTGGCCCACCTGAAGCGCATCGGAATTGCCCAGCTTGAGGAAGGGCAGCTTCCGGCGGGGCGTGATCTTGATCAGGGCCAGATCGCTGCGCGGATCGTTGGCCAGAATCTGGGCCCGGTAGCGGCTCTGGTCCTGAAGCGTCACTTGCAGCTCCCGCGGGTCGCCCTCGATCACGTGGCTGTTGGTCAGAATCAGGCCCTCTTCGTTGATCAGAAAGCCCGAGCCGACGCCGCGCTTGGGAACGATCTGGAAAAACCAGGTCTCCTCATAGACCACGCTGGAAATGTTCACCGTGGCGGGCGCTGCGGCGTTGTAGACCTCGATGTTGTTGCGCTCGTCGGGGTCCAATCCCGCCGAGCGGACCACCGTCGGAGCGCTCCAGGCCGGGGCCCCGCCCGCCGAGAGAAGGCGCCGCGGATTCCACGGCGCCCGCGAGCTCAGGTAGAGGAAGGCCCCCGCCAGGATCGCCGCCAGCAGAAGGATTCTCAGTTTCATTGCGGTATCTCCCGAAGCGAATCGTACACCTGCCGGACCTGCCGCAGGGTGTCCTCGCGGCTGCCCGAGGTGTCTATGACGTAGTGGGCGTACCGGCGTTTCTCTTCCAGCGGCATTTGCCGCCGCAGCCGGGCCAGAGCCTGCTCGCGCGAGACGCCCCGGCTCATGGCGCGCTCGATCTGCTGCTCGGGCCGGCAGAGGGCCAGCACGATCCGGTCGAAGCGCCGGTGGCTGCCCGTCTCGATCAGAATGGCCGCCTCCACCACCGCGATGCCCCGCGGATCGCGGGCCGCGATTTCGGCCAGCAGCGCCTCCTCGCGCCGGATCACCGGCGGATGCACCAGCGCGTTCAGACGGGCCAGCCGCTCGGGATCGCCGAAGACCAGCTCGGCCAGCTTGCCCCGATCAATCCGGCCTTCCGCGTCCAGGATGGCAGGCCCGAACTCGGCCACCGCCGCCCCGTAAGCCTCGCCGCCCGGCGCCAGGACCTCGTGCCCCAGCTCGTCGGCCTGGATCAGATGGCAGCCCAACTCGGCCAGCGCCCGGCCGACGAACGACTTGCCGGAGGCCAGCCCCCCGGTCAAACCGACGCGAAGCATGCCTTGAGTCTCTGCTCGGCCGCCTGGATGGTGTTGACCATCAGCATGGCGATGGTCAGCGGGCCGACGCCGCCAGGCACCGGCGTGTAGGCCCCGGCGCAGCGCGCCACGTCGCCCGGGTGCACGTCGCCCACCAACAGGCTGCCCTTGCGGTCGAACTCGGCCAGCTTCTCCGGATCCCCGCCGAAGACGGCCGCCGCCTCCTGCCGGTCGGTGATCCGGTTGATGCCTACGTCAATCACCGTGGCGCCCGGCTTGATGTACTCGGCGGTGAGCATGGCGCGCCGGCCCATGGCCGCCACCAGCAAATCCGCCTGCCGGCACACCGCCTCCAGATTCGACGTGCGCGAGTGGCAGATCGTCACGGTGGCGTGCTCGTGCATGAGCAGCAGCGCGACGGGCTTGCCTACGATGTCGCTGCGCCCTACCACGACCGCGTTGCGGCCGGCGATCGGGATCTGGTAGCGCCGCAGCAGCTCCAGGATGCCCGCCGGGGTGCAGGGCCGCAGGCCCGGCCGGCCGCTCACCAGCCGCCCCAGGTTCAGGGGGTGGAAGCCGTCTACGTCCTTGTCGGGGTCCACCGCCTCCAGCACCCGGCGCGCGTCCACCTGCGGCGGCAGCGGCAACTGCACCAGGATTCCGTCTATCTCCGGGCGGCGGTTCAGCTCCTCGATCCTCTCGACCAGCTCTTCGGTGGCGGCGCTCTCCGGCGGGGTGTGGGTTTCGCTGTAGATGCCCAGGTCCTGGCAAGCCTTGATCTTGTTGCGCACATAGATCCGGGAGGCCGGGTTGTCGCCCACCAGCAGGACCGCCAGGCCGGGCGCCCGCGCCGCCCGCAGCAGCCGTTCCACCCGCGGCCTGCACTCGGCCTGGATCTGGTCGCGAAGGCGATTGCCGTCCAGAATCTGCGCCATTCGATTCCACTGTAGCTTACTCGCCTGCCTCGCCCAAGCCGCCCGCTAAGGCTTGCCCGGCTGGAAGCGGAAATGGTAGACCAGGGCGCCCGCGGTGATCGTGGCGATGGCCGCCAGGGAAACCTTCCATTCCAGCGTCACGCCGTAGGCGATCGTCACCGCGCCCACCAGAATGAAGACCGCAGGCGCCAGCGGCCAGGCGAAGCTGACCACCCGCAGCCTCTGCCATCCCGGCCGCCGGCGGAACACGAACAGCGAAGCCACCGAAAGCACGGCGAAGAAAGTCAGGCTGAAGCCGATGTAGATGATCAGGTTGGGGAACGAGGTCATGGTCATCAGCGCGGCGCAGACGCCTTGCCAGACGATGGCCGTCACGGGCGTGCGCCAGCGCGGGTGCACCTGCGCCGCGCCCCGGAAAAACGCCTTGTTCTGCGCCATGGCGTAATAGACGCGCGGCCCCACGGTCACCATGGCGTTGACGGTCGCCACCAGGGAGACCGCCATCAGCAGGCTGAAGGCGCCCGCCACTTCCGGACCGAACAGGCGCGTGGCCGCCAGCGCCCCCACCGCCAGTTCGCCCTTCATCTGCTCCAGCGGGGCGGCGTAGATGAAGACCACGTTCAGGCTCAGGAACACGGCCGCCACCAGCATGGTGCCCAGGGCCAGCGACAGGGGCAGCGTCCTCTCCGGCCGCCGGATTTCCTCGGCTACGTAAGTGGGCGCGTTCCAGCCGCTGTAAGCCACGTAGATCCAGAACAGGCTGATGGCGAACTGTCCGGCCACCGGGTAGGGGGACGTCCGCACCGCGCTTTGCGCGAAATGGTCCCAGCTTCCCGTCCCCGCCAGAAACCCCAGCCCCATGAAGGAGGCGATCACCAGCAGTTTGGTGGCCGTCAGCACGTTCTGGATCTTGGCCACCAGCCCCACGCCGAAGAAATTCAGCACGGTGAACAGAGCGATCAGCGCCGCCGCCGCCGCCTGCGCTCCGCCCAGCCGCAGGGAAAACGCGCCGGAGCCCACGATCCAGGCCGGCTGGTCCGGCCGCAGGGCGGGCCAGAAGTGTCCCAGGTAGCCTGCGAAGGCCAGCGAGGCGGCTGCGATGGGCGCCGAAAAACCGGCGAAAAACGAGATCCAGCCGGTCATGAAGCCCCAAGTGGGACCGTAGGCGCGCGTCAGATAGACGTATTCGCCCCCCGAGCTGGGAAAGTTGATGCCCAGTTCCGAGTAACAGAAGGCGCCCGCCAACGCCACCAGGGCCCCTACCACCCAAATGCCCAGCACCAGCCCGGGCGTTCCCAGGTCGCCGGCCAGAAAACCGGTGGTGGTGAAGATGCCCTGGCCGATCATATTGGAGACCACCAGGGCGGTGGCGCTCACCACGCCGAGCTGTCGGAGCAATGCGGCCGGTTTCTCCAGCGAGCTGGCGCGTGGGGCGGGGTTCGGGTCCGACACCTTGGACATTGTACGCTACTCGGCTTAGCATAAGGGTGAGACCGCCATGACCTCCGGCTTGTGCCTGCTGCTCGGCTTGCTCCAGGCCGCCGCTGCGCCCGCCGATCCCTACGCGGCGGCGCGCGAACGCATGGTCCGCGAGCAGATCGAGGAACGGGGCGTTCGCCATCCCGGCGTGCTGCGCGTCATGCGGGAAACCCCGCGCCACCTGTTCATGCCTGAGCGCGTGCGCTCCCAAGCCTATGAGGACCACCCCGTGCCCATCGGCTACGGGCAGACCATCTCGCAGCCCTACATCGTGGCTCTGATGACCGAATTGCTCGAACCGCGCCGGGACGCCAGGGTGCTGGAGATCGGCACCGGCTCGGGTTACCAGGCGGCGGTGCTGGCCCCCCTGGTCGCCCACGTCTACAGCCTCGAGATCGTGCGCGAGCTGGCCGAGTCGGCCTCCGCCTTGCTGAACAAGCTCGGCTACCGCAACGTCACCGTGCGCTGGGGCGACGGCTATCAGGGCTGGCCCGAGCAGGCCCCCTTCGATCGCATCATCGTCACCGCCGCCCCGCCCGAACTGCCCCAGGCGCTGCTCGATCAACTCAAGCCGGCAGGCAAGCTGGTGGCCCCGGTGGGCAGCTCGATTTTCGGGCAGGACCTGGTGGTGGTCGAAAAGACGCGCGAGGGCAAGATCCGCCGGCGGAGCGTCATCCCCGTGATGTTCGTGCCCATGGTCAAGGGGCTGTCGCGCTGAGGAGGGCGGAAGTGGCGCGCTCGGGCGGCCACAAGGTCGTCATCATCGGGGGAGGATTCGGCGGCTTGGCGGCGGCCAAGGCGCTGCGCTGCGCTCCGGTCGAAGTCACCCTTCTGGATCGCCGCAACTATCACCTCTTCCAGCCCCTCCTCTACCAGGTGGCCACCGGCGGACTTTCCCCGGCTGACATCGCCATGCCCTTGCGCCGCATCCTGCGCCGGCAGGCCAACGCCTGCGTCTATCTGGCCGAGGCGCGGGATGTGGACGTGGCGCGACGATGCGTCATCACGCCCGAGGGCGAATTCTCTTACGACACGCTGATCGTGGCCGCCGGCGCCGGCCAGAGTTACTTCGGGCAGCCCCACTGGGAAACCTACGCGCCCGGACTCAAGGACATCGAGCAGGCCCTCCGGATCCGAAACCGCCTGCTGGCGGCCTTCGAGGCGGCGGAGAAGCAGAGCGAGCCGGAGGCCCGGTGCGCCTGGCTGAGCTTTGTGATCGTGGGCGCCGGACCGACCGGCGTCGAACTGGCGGGGACCCTGGGCGAAATCGCGCGCGACACCTTGCGGGGCGATTTTCGCCGCATCCGGCCGGAGGAGGCGCGTATCTTCCTGCTGGAGCGCGACCGCCGCGTGCTCCCGTCGTTTCCCGAGGATCTCTCTCAGGCCGCCGAGCGTTCCCTGCTGCGCCTGGGTGTGCGGGCCCTGACCGGCGTTCGGGTGGTGGAGATTGACGGCGAGGGGGTCGAGCTCGAGCGAGAGGGGAGTCGCCGGCGCCTCCCGGCCCGCACCGTCATCTGGGCGGCGGGCGTCGAGGCCAGCCCGCTCGGCCCGCTGCTGCATCAGAAGACCGGAGCCCCGCTGGATCGCTCCGGCCGGCTGGCGGTCGAGCCGGATTGCAGCTTGCCGGGCCACCCGGAGATCTTCGTGATCGGCGATTTGGCCCATTACAGGCTGCCGGGAGGGGAAAGCCTTCCCGCCCTGGCCCCCGTGGCCATCCAGCAAGGCCGCTATGTGGGCCGGCTGATCGCCGCCCGCCTGGCGGGTCGCAGCGCGCCGCGGTTCCGCTATCGCGACAAAGGCCGGCTGGCGGTCATCGGGCGGCATCACGCCGTGGCCGTATTCGGCCGCCGGCGGTTCCGGGGCGCGGCGGCCTGGCTGCTCTGGCTGTTCGTTCACTTACTCTATTTAGTCGGGTTCCAGAACAAGATTCTGGTATTGGTCCAGTGGGCTTTTCATTACTTCACTTACAATCGCGGCGCCCGCCTGATCACGCGGGATGCGGCCGGGGGCGCGCAGCCTTAGTCGGAGAGAAAAACTTACTCGCTGTAGGGCCGGTAGCCGCTCTGCTCCATGGCGTGGCGCGCGGCCGGTTCGGCCTCCGGCGGCACGTAGAAGAACGCGCCGATGCGCTGCCGGCGCAGGATGACGCCCCCGATGTAAGGCTCCGCTCCCACTGCGTAGTCCACTCCCGCCGCCGTCAGCACGCTCTCCAGCTTCAGGGCTTCGCTCAGCCGTTTGGCGATGTAAATGAGCACCAGTTCGCGCTCGCCGAAGAAGTCCGGCTCCCGGCGCATCACTGGGCGGCCGGCGGGCGCTGCACCGTCACCACCACCGGGTCGCTGACCTGGGCGGTGGCCAGCGAGCGCACCTGCACCACGTACTGGCCGGGCCGGAGGTCCTCGGGAACCTGGGCCGAGATCTGCTCGGGCGAGGTCTGGAGCAGCCGGAGAGGCACGTCGCTGAAGGTGACGCAGGAGCCGCCCAGCACGGTGGGCGGAGGGATCTGATCAGCCGTGGCCGGCAGGGCCAGATTGGCGCCGGTCACGGTGACGAAGGCGCCGGGCGTGAAATTGGGCGTGCCGTCGCTGGCATTGAGGACGCCGCGGGCGCCTCCCCGGATGGCCGGCCGGGCCGTCCCCGGCGGCGTCAGGGGGATGAAGCTCAGGCCGGAGAGGGTGATGGCGTACACGTTGCCTTTCGAGTCCACCACCATCTGGCGGGGCGGCACGTTGATGCGTGCCTGGCCGAAGGCCGAATAGGTGGGCTGCTCGGCCGCCACGGCCGCCACCGTTTCCGCGCCGGTGGAGATATCCACCTGCTCGAGCACCGGGCGCACGTCGTCGCGCGTGGCGGCGGTCGCGCTCTGGCGCACGGCGGTGGTCAGGCGCACGAAAGACCTTTCGTCCAAGGGCGCTACCGAGGCCACGTGGCGCTGCCCCGCGCTCACCACGGTCTGGGTGGGTTGCTGGCCGGGCGTAGTCGGTGGCGAAAACTGCACGACACCCGGGCGTTCCGCCCCGCCGATCACCGCGATCGAAGGGCTGAGGATCAGCCCGTTAGCCAGGTAGTAAGCGCCGCGCGGCGCCGCCCCCAGCGGCCCGTAGTAACTGATGATGGTCTGGTTGGGCGTGTAAATCTGCCGGGAGACCGTGTAGTTATCCACCAGGGCGTCGTAGAGGTACGCGGCGCCGTTGCCCGCCAGCAGCAGAATGTACTCGCCGCCCGGCGTCGCGATCATTTGCTGCGGCGCGGGCACCGTACGGTTGGGAAAGATGTTGAGGTTCTCCGGGCGGGGCGCCGCCTGGTTGCCCACCAGCTTCCACATGGTGCCGTTGGACATGGTGATCTGGAGGCCCGACAGGCCCATGGCCAGCGTGCGGGGCGATACCACGCCGGCGCTGGCGTTGCGCGGCACCGGCGGGAACTCGACCTCCCCGATGACCTTGCGCTGCTCCAGGTCCACGATGCTGACCGATTCGCCCCCCGTATTGCCTACGTACAGCAGGCTGCCGTCCAGCGACATGGCCATCTGCCGCGGCAGTTGCCCTACCTTGATGGGCTCGAGGAACCGCAGCTTCTTCAGGTCGAAGACCTCGATCCGGTTGTAGCCCATGTTGGTGGCGTAGAGCAGGCCGCGCGGCTCGTCCAGCACCAGGTCCTGCAAGCCTTGCTCGCCGTACAGCGTGAAGGGGACCGGGAAGACCACGCCGCGCTGGTCGGCTTGGCGGTAGTTCATGTACACCCGGATGGTGTTGGGGATGTTGATGGCTTCCGGCGACGCCAGGTTCACGTTGACGGCGCTGCCGCTGTTGCCCGAATACAGGTTCGTGCCCGGCTGGCGGCTCACGTTGAAACGGCCCGGCTCCATCATGAACGTGATGGTGGCGGGGGCCACCCCGCTGGAGACTTGGGCTACCAGGGCGTTGCCCAGGGCGGGAACCGAGAAGGTCAGCTTGCCCTTGCCCAGATTGCTCACCCGGACGCTGCCCCGGGCGATGCTCTGGTTGCACAGGTCGGTGGCCAGGAACACCTGGGTGGTCTCGGGTTGCAAGATCGGGTAATCGTAGAGCTTGCCCAGGGGCAGGTAGATCAGGCCCGATTCCGACAGGCCCCAGGCCTGCTCGCCGTCGGAGGTGATCGCCATCCGGGCCACGATGCTTTCGGGCAGCTTGATGCCCAGCCGGATGCCCAGATTGCTCGCGTCCGAGATCATCAGGATCGAGGACTGCGGGCGCGGCGCGGGCAGCGAGGTGGCGGCCACGTTGAAGGCGCTGTACAGCAGCGCGCCGTCGGGCGAGAAGGCGCTCCCTCCCACGTTCTGTTGTACGTTGAAGGAGCCCGCCGGAAAGGGGAACGGGGAATTGGCCGTGCTCTGCTGGGCGATCACGTTCAGATTGGCGGTGTTATAAAGCGTGAAGCCGGCCATGAAGCGCGAGCCGTCCGGGGCCATCGAGAGCACGCTGGATTGCCCCGAGACTGCGCGGCTGCGCAGGATGGTGCCGCTGGCCGCTTCATAGACGAACAGCATCATGGCGGAGGTCGTGTAGTTGGTGAGGCCCACGATGAACTGCCCGTCGGGGGTGGCAAGGAGCCGGCTGCGGATGGTCGAGATGGGCCGCGGCAAAGTGACCGCCGGCAGGGGCGAGGGAGTGGGTGGCGGCGGCGCATACTGCACGGCCATGATCTGCTGGGAGACCGCCTGGGTGCGGTCGTAAATCAGCAGCGTGTTGGCCAGGTTGCCCACCCCGGTCCCTTGGGTGCTGATCAACACCCGGCCGTCCGCTCCGACCGCCACGCCCTCGGGGCGGGCCGGCAGGCTGATGGTCTGCACCACGGCCCGCGATCCCAAGTCAATCACGCTCAGGCTGGCCGCCAGGTTGTTGGTGACGTAAAGGTAGGCGCGGTCGGGCGACATGGCGGCCGCCATGGGGGACTGCCCCACGGCGATGGACCCGATCAACGCTTTGTCTTTGTAACTGTACACGTCCACCCGGTTGGCGTTCGCGTTCACCAGGTAGAGCCGCTGGCGCGTCTCGTCCAGCACGATGTCCGAGGGGGTGCCCCCCAGGGAAATGACCTCGCCGAAGGTCGCGCCGGTCGTTTGAGCCCAGGCGGCGCAGCCGGCCACTAGCCAACTCGCCGCCCCCAATACCCGCAGGAATCTGGCCGCCATGCGTCTCTCAGGATAAACCAAATTGTCGCTCGCCCGAGGCCGGACCTCGAGGCTAAACAGCTAAACCCGCCCCCCGACTGTTAGTTGCTGGCCTGCGGCGCGCCGGGTCCCCCGGCGGCGGGACCGCCGCAACACCCCGCCCCGGTTTGTGTTATAAGATCTTGCTGAAGCTTCGGATCCGAAACCTCACCAGGGATGCTCTGTTGGCCGCCGAGGCCGAAGTCGCCGATACCAGCAAGAAGCGGCGCACCGGCCTGCTGAAGCGCCAGAGTCTGCCTCAAGGTGAGGGGCTGTGGATCACGCCCTGTGAGGCGATCCACACCATCGGCATGAAGTTTCCGATTGACGTGCTGTTTTTGAGTCGCGACCGCAAGGTCCTCAAGCTCCGGCAGCGGATGTCGCCGGGCCGGCTGGCGGTCTGCCTGTGGGCCCATTCCGTGCTGGAGTTGCCGGCGGGAACGATCGCCTCCACGGGCACCGCCGTAGGCGATCAGTTGGAGTTCGAAAAACTGGCATGAGCAGGCTGGCGCTGATCGGATGTCTGGCGTTGCTGGCCGCCGGCTGCGCCCATCGGGGGCGGCAAGCCCGGCCGGCGCCCCCGGTCTCCGGAGTGGTGGCGACCTTCCAGCGCCAGGTCATCAACGCGGTGGATGCGGGTGAGGGAGATCTGGCCATCAGGGATCTGCGCCGGCGCCTGGCCTCTGATCCCGGCAACCCGGCGGTGCGCCTGGAATTGATCCGCCGCTACCGGGAGGCGGGTTTTCCCGAGGTGGCCCTGGAACACGCCCGGCTGGCCGCCGAGCGTTTCCCCGAGAATCCCGAGGTGCGCATCGAGCTGGCCACGTGTTTGCGGGTCCTGGGCTTGAGGGCCGAGGCGGCAGAGATCTTGGAGAGCTTCTTCAGGGATCATCCACGCAGCTCGCCGGAGGTCCCGGCTTGGCTGGGCATCCTGCGAGACGAGCTCGGGCAGTGGCCCCAGGGAGAGGCGGCGCACCGGGCGGCGCTGGCTCTGGCGCCCGGGCGCGACTACCTTCACAACAATCTGGGCTACAACCTCCTGCGGCAGGGGCGGTTGCAGGAGGGGCGGCAGGCGCTCGAGCGGGCCTTGCAGCTCAACCCGAACTCAGCCGCGGCCCGCAACAATCTGGGCCTGGCGCTGGCCGCCGAGGGCGCGCCGGCCCTGGATCAGTTCCAGAAGGCGGGCGATCCGGCCGCCGCCCACAACAACCTGGCCTGCGCCCTCATCGAACAGGGGCGCTACGCCGAGGCGCGCAAAGAGCTGGAAATCGCGCTAGGATATAGTCGGAATCACCCCGCGGCGCTGGCCAACCTGAAGCTGATTTCCGAACTCGACGGCCGGGGCACGGGCGTGGAGCTGGGCCAGGCGCCGCGCAGCGGCTGGAGTCGTTTCTGGTCGGGGGTCTGGAGGATTCTGGCAGGAGTCGAACAAGACAAGAGCCAGCGCCCGCAACGGTGAAGCGGGGGGCGCGCGGCGCTGCTCGAACAGGCGAACAAGGAAGCGAGGAACGCTATGAAGAGTTTGATGAAAGCGCTGGTGCGAAGCGAGCAGGGCCAGGACCTGGTCGAGTACGCTTTGATCGTCGCGGCCGTGGGCCTGGCGCTGATCACCACCGTGAACACGCTCTCGCAAGGAGTGGCCAGTCTGTATTCCAGCATCACCCAGGATCTGTCCAGCATCGGCGCCGTCCAGCAGTGAGAGGCGCCGGGAGGCGGCCGGGTCGGCGCCGCTGCGGCAGGCAAGGCCGGCCGCCGGCGCCGTAGGCCAGGGAGATGCGCACCCTCCGGGCGTGGCTGTTCCCGGACCTGGCGTCGCTGCTGTCGCTGGTGACGTTGGGTTACTGCCTGCTGTTGTGGGACGGGCCGCGGCGCCTGTTTCGGGACGCCGACAGCGGCTGGCACATACGCACGGGCGAGGGAATGCTCAGCCGGCGCGCGCTGCCGCGGACGGATCCTTACTCGTTCACCCGCGGCGGGCAGCCTTGGGTGGCCTGGGAATGGGGCGCCGATCTGATGATGGGCGCAGCACACCGGGCGGCCGGATTGAGCGGGGTGGCGTGGTTGTACCTGTGCGCCCTGGCCGCCTGTGGCTGGCTCTGGCTGCGGCTGCACTGGGTGGCGGGCGGCAATTTCTTTATCGCCTGCGCCATGGCCGCTCCCATGCTTTCCACCACCAATCTTCATTGGCTGGCCCGCCCTCACGTGCTGGGTTGGGTGATGTTGCTGGCGGCCCTGCATTGCGCGGAGCGGGCGGGCGTGCGGTTCCGCCCGGGGCAGGCGGCCTGCATTCTGGCCGGCTCGGCGCTCTGGGCCAATCTGCACGCCAGCTTTTTCTTGGGGCCTTTGATCGCTTTGTTGTACGCCGCGGGGCACTGGCTAAGGGCAGCGGTCTGGCAGCCGGATGGGGCCCCGGATCGGGCCCAGGCCCGCTGGCTGCTGCGGGCGGCGGGCGTTTCGGTCCTGGGCGCCCTGGCGAACCCGTACGGCTGGCGCTTGCACCGACACGTAGCCGAGTACCTGTCGAACTCCGAGCTGCTGGCGCGCATCGGCGAGTTCCAGAGCTTCAACTTCCATGCCGAGGGCGCCGGCCAGATCCTGCTGGGCGTTGGGTTGGCGGGCTTGGGCGCCGTTGCCGCTGTCGCCGTGCGCCGGCCGGCCCACTTCCTGTGGCTGGCTTTGCTGCTGGCCGCTGCGCTGCGCGCGGCCCGGGCCTTGCCGTTGCTGGCGCTGGCGGGCTTGCCGGCGGCCAACGGGGCGATCACTGCGGCGCTGAGAAGGGCGGTCTCGGGCGGAGGGTTGCAGGAAGGCGTTCGCCTGGGCCTGGAGCGTTTTCTGGCCTATTCGGACCGCTTGCGAGCTCTGGATCGGGGAGTTTCCGGCGCTGCGCTGGTGGTTGCCGCGGCGGTCCTGGCGCTGGTCTGGCTGCGCACGCCGGCCGTGGCGGCGCGCGCCGGTTTCCCGCCGGAGGAGTTCCCGGTAGAGGCCGCCGAGCAGTTGGCCAAGCTCCCGGAGGAGATTCGCCTGCTGAGTTCGGACAAGTACGGCGGCTACCTGATCTACCGCTTCGCCGGGCGGCGCAAGGTGTTCTTCGACGGCCGCAGCGATTTCTACGGCGCCGACTACATGAAGCAATACGGGCGGCTGATGCAGGCCCGTCCCGGCTGGCGGCGGCAGCTCGCGTCGTTCGGCTTCACGCACGCCCTCCTGCCCCGGGACTCGCCGCTGGCGGAGGCGCTGGAGGAGGCCGGCTGGAAGCGGTTATACCGAGATCGCGTGGCGACGCTTCTGGAGGCGCCGCCGGGCGGGCTCAAGCCTCCGGTGGGAGACGGAACCGGTTGAGAGATTTGGTGTTTAATAGAGAACGCCGAGGCCGGCCGAGGGCGGGCGCCTCGGTGAAGGGGCGGTAATGGAGCGGCAGAAGATCGTCATGATTTTCGGGGTCGCGCTGCTGGCGGCTCTGGCGCTGACTTGGTTTCTGTGGGCCAAGACCAGCGCGCCCAAAAAACAGGTGGAAGTCCGGGCGCTGGCCGCCGTGAGGGACTTGGCCCCCGGAACCAAGCTGCGCAGGACGGACCTCAAGTTGGTGAGCCTGCCTCAGAGCAGCCTGCCTCGGGGCGCCATCGTGGACTTCAAGAGCGCCCTGGATCGCGCCGTGCTTTACCCGATCAACGCTAACGAGGTCCTCACCGGCAACAAGCTGGCCAGCCTGGCCGGCGCCGAAGGCATCCCAGCCATGATCGAACCGGGCCGGCGCGCCATCGCCGTGCCCATCACGGAATCCAGCGGCGCGGCCGGGTTGATCCAGCCGCGCTCGCGGGTGGACGTGCTGTTCACCCGCTCGGGCTCGGTGGCTGAGGCCTCCACCGTCACGATCCTGCAAGACATCGAGGTGCTCAGCATCGGCCGCTCGACGGTGGCCGGGCAGGGCGCCGGCCAGATTGATCCCCGCGGACCGCGGGCCACCACCGCCACCCTGCTCGTCACTCCTGAGGAGGCCCGCAAGCTCGAGTTGGCCAAGAACCAGGGCCGCATCAGCCTGGCCTTGCGCAATCCCTTGGATCGCTCCCGGCTGCCCGACGGCGCCCCGGTGACGTTTGAGGCCCTGGACCCCATGATCTTCGCCCGTACGGCGCGCGCCCGCAAGGGGCTGCCGCCCACCCCGGACCGCATCCCCAACGTGCGCGACGAAGACGCCTGGCGGCAGTTGATCGGCGAGCGCAAGCCCGAGCCGAAGAAGGAACCTCCCAAGCCTAGGGCGGTGGTGGACGTTTACCGGGGCGACAAACACGTACAGGAAATCTTTCCATGATGAGCCTCCGGCTTCTGCTCCCCTGCTCTCTGCTCTGCCTGACGCCCCTCCGGGCCCAGGACGGCGCCGCCCAGAGCACCCTGCCCGTCGCCGCCCAGCGCGACCTGGCCATCGTGCTCGGCCGCGGCCATCTGCTGCGGTTCCCCAGCGACGTGCAGCGCGTGGCGGTGGCCGAACCCAAGATCGCCGATGCGGTCGTGGTCTCCCCGCGCGAGATCATGGTCAACGCCAAGAGCGCCGGCCACACCACCCTGGTGGTCTGGGAAGCCGATTCCGGACCCGTCCAGTACAACATCCAGGTCCTTAACGACACCACCTTCCTGGAAAACCTGCGCCGCGAGCTGAACCAGGCCCTGCCCGAGGCGCAGATCAAGGCCGACGGCACGACGGAGAAGATGGTCTTGACCGGGACCGCGCCCAACGCCGAACAGGCCAAGCGCGCGGCCGCTCTGGCTTCCACCTACGCCCGCACGGTCGAGAATCTGATCCAGGTTCCCCCCGCCCCCGATCCCCGCCAGATCCTGCTGCAAGTCAAGTTCGCCAGCGTGGATCGCGTCGCCCTGAGCGAGCTGGGCTTCAACTATTTCAGCCGCCACGACAAAACGCTGGGCTCGGTCACCACCCAGCAGTTCTCCCAGCCCCGCTTCAGCCAGCTTCAGTTCCAGAACCAGCAGTTCGAAAACACCACGCTGAGCTTCTCGGACCTGCTGAACCTGTTTGTCTTCCGGCCCGATTTGAATATCGGGGCCACCATTCGCGCCCTCCAGTCGCGCAACCTGCTCCAGATCCTGGCCGAGCCCAACCTGATCACGGTCGAAGGCAAGGAGGCCAGTTTCCTGGCCGGCGGCCAGTTCCCCTTCCCCACCATCACCACCACGCCCACCGGCGGCGCCATCGCTCCGGTGATCACCGTGCAGTTCAAGGACTTCGGGGTCCAGCTCAAGTTCACTCCTTCGCTGACCGACTCGGGCGCCATCCGCCTGCGCGTGGCGCCGGAGGTCAGTTCCCTGGATTTCACCAACGCCGTCACCTTGCAGGGCTTCTTGATCCCGGCCGTGGCCACCCGCCGGGCGGAAACCGAAGTGGTCCTCAAGGACGGCGAGAGTTTCGCCATCGCAGGCCTGCTGGACAACCGGGTCGAGCAGGTGCTCAGCAAGATCCCCGGCATCGGCGACATCCCCATCGTGGGCCATCTGTTCCGCAGCCGCTCGACCCGCAGGTCGGCCAACGAGCTGCTGGTGGTGGTCACGCCCCGCCTGGTCCGCCCGCTCAGCCCGGAGGAGAAGGCCGCCCTGCCGGAAACCCTCGAGCCCTTCCTGCCTCCCGCCGCGCAGGAGAAAGCCCGGCGAGGCAAGCCGCCGGAAGCCCGCCAGCCGGAGTTTGTGGGACCCCGTGGACACCAGGAACCCAAGTGAGTCCCGGCGCCCCCGCCGGCCCGAGCGCGGAACCACCAGCCTGCAAATGCTCGTGCTGCTGGTGCCCGTGCTGTTCGGCCTGATGGGCTTCGCCGTGGATCTGGGCCGGCTCTATCTGATCCGGGGCGAGCTGAAGACCGCGGCCAACGCCATGGCCCTGGCGGCCGCCGCCCGGTTGATCGGCTCGGAGGCCGCCCTGGAAAGCGCCACCAACGCCGCCCTGCTCACCCTCGATCAAGGCTCCGGCTTCGGCAACCGGTACAACTTCGGGATGCTCCAGCTCGGCCAGTCCACCGGACTGCTCTCCAGCGAGCTGCCCCAGCCGGCCTACTTTTCCACCCTGGAAGCGGCCGCTTCGGCCGACGAGAGCGCCGTCACGGAGGCTTCCGGCACGGAGGCGCGCTACGCGCGGGTGAACGTCAGCGCGGAGGCGCCCTTGCTGTTTTGGAGCCTGCTGTCGCTGGGGGCCGAGCGCAAGACCCTGGTGCGCGCGCAGGCCGTGGCGGGGGTCAGCGCGCCGCTGTGCACCGCCTGCGCCATCGAGCCGATCGCCGTGGCCGCCCTGGACCCCGAGGACGCGACTCACTTCGGCTTCACGACCAACACCAAGTACACCTTCGCTTACTCCTGCACCGGCACGCCTTCTCCCACCGGCTTCAGCGGGGCCGCCCAGGTGCTGCCCTACGTGCTGCTGGACCACTACAACGCCGAGGCGGAAACCCTGGCCGATGAACAGACGCAGCTCTACCGCATCGGGGCGCAGGGCTTGCTGCCCTCGACCAACAGCGCGCTGGCCTGCATCTCGATCAACGCCGAGCGGCAGATCTGGACCAACGCCGCGCCCCGGGCGTGCAGCCAGGTCGTGGTGTCCCAAGTGACCTCCTTCCTGTGCGGCCTGGCCACCCGTCTTTCGGCCGAGACGCCGGAGGCCTGCGCCGGCGTGCCCGAGATCGAAAGCGTGGCCCCGGCCTACAGTCCCGACACCGACCTGACCGACCTGGAGGAGTACGCCGCCTACGCCGGCAACGCGCGCCGGGTGATCACCGTGGCGGTGGTGGATTCCATCGCCAACACCAGCTCGATGATCGTGCTGGGCTTCCGGCAATTCCTGGTCGAGCCCAACCCGAACGACGTGACCCTCAGCCCCTCGGACCGCTACGGACGCTTCGTGGCCCTTTACATCGGCTACCCGGTTCCCGTGCGCCAGGGGCGCTTCGACGGCTGCCAGGTCGCGGCCGGTCCCGGAAAGGTGGTCTTGCACCAATGAGGCGGGCCCGCGGCAGCACGACCGTCGAGACGATCCTGTTCCTGCCCTTGTTGCTGCTGCTGTTGATGGGCGCCTTCGAGCTGGGCCGCCTCACCTACACCTATTACTCGCTGTACAAGACGCTGTACACGCTGGCCCGCTACGCGGGCGCCGCCCAGGGGGCCAATTTCTGCGACCCCGAGGACGCCACCCTGCAAGCCGCCAAGAATTTCGTCCTCACCGGCAGCGAGGACGGCAGCGGCCAGACGCTGCTGGCCGGGCTCACGCCGGACCGGGTCGAGATTCGCATCGAGCGTTACAACGCCGACAGCGGGGAGCTGGAGCCCTGCGCCTGCGCGGTTCCCGGCTGCGATACGGCCAACGGCGGGCTGGCGCCCGATTACCTGGTGGTCTCGGTGCCGGAGGGCTATGCCGTGCAGCTTCGCATTCCCTATCTGGCGCTCAGCCCGATTCCGCTGAAACCCCAGGTGCGCGTGCCTTACGGAGGAACCTGAGATGCGGCGTCGGCGCGGCCAGAGCACGGTCGAGTTCGCCTTGATTTACGGCGGCCTGCTGATGCCGTTGACCTTCATGATCGTCTTCGCCGCCGAGTTGCTCTGGGTCTGGCACAGCGTGGTCGAGTTCACCCGCGACGGCGCCCAGTACGCCGCCACCCACTGCTGGCAGGCGGGCGCGGAGAACGTGCTCAACTACATGCGCACGCACGTGCCGCGCATGGTGGATCAAGAGCAGTTCCAGGGCGGGCAGGCCGAGATCGTCGTCGAGTACTTCGCCCGCGACCCGGAGACCGGGGCCTTGACGGAGTTCAGTTGCGAGGGCGGCGACTGCTCGACCGCCTGCGTGCCCGACCTGGTGACGGTGCGCATCCGCAACTACGAGTTCCGCCGCTTCATGGGCTTCCTGGGCTTGCCCCCCGTCGCCCTGCCGGATTTCCGCATGACCCTGCCGATCGAGAGCGCCGGCTGCGCGGCGGGCGATCAGGAGGTGGTGTGCGCGCCCTGAGACCGGAGGAGAGTTCGCCCCTATGCCCATCGCATTGCTGGTAGCTTCCCACGACGAGCACTTCCGCGAGATGGTGCGCGAGAACCTGCTCAACATCGCCAACGCCAAGGTGGTGGCCGAATACCCGGAGATCACGCCCAACCTCTACATCCGGGTGTTGCAGGACCTGGATCGCCACCCCGAAGCGGCTCTGGTGATGGATCTGGCAGGCGACGCCGAAACGGCCCTGAAAGCCCTGGAGAAGACCAAGCAGGCGGCGCCCGATCTCTACGTCATCGCCTCGAATTATCACGCCGAGGCCGAGGCGGTGATCGCCGCCGTACGGGCGGGAGCCAACGACTTTCTGCCCCAGCCGTTCAAGCGTCTGGACTTCCGCGAGGCGATGAACCGCCTGGAGCGCGCTCCGCGCCGCAGCGGAGGGGGCGCCAGCCGGCTGGGCAGGATCTACAGCTTCTTGGGCGTGAAAGGCGGGGTGGGCGCCACCACCCTGGCGGTCAACTTCGCCGCCGTGCTGGCTCAGCGCCAGCAGCACACCGTGCTGGTGGACTTGGACTGGGTGGGCAACGACGTGGCCATGCAGCTCGGCGCCCAGCCCCAGAACACCCTGCTGGAGATCGCCGAGAATCTCACTCGCATGGACCAGGCGCTCTTCGAGGGCCTGGTCACCCGCGACCCCCTGGGCTTGTTCCTGGTCAGCCCGGCCGACGGCTTCGAGCACCGCGGCTACTTCACCGAGCCGATGTTCCGCGAATTCTCCGCCTTCCTCATCGAGAAGTACGAGGCCATCGTGATTGACGCCGGGCGGGACATCGCCGACGAGGTCGTGCTGGGCGCCCTGCAAGTCTCCAGCGCCGTCTTCCTGGTGCTCACCCAGGAGTTCCCGGCCATCCGCAACGCCCAGCGCTACCTGGGCTACCTGATGCGCATGGGCTTCAGCCAGGACCAGATCCGGGTGGTCGTCAACCGCTACAGCAAGCGGCCCGACGCCCATCATGCTACACTGGAGCAGGTCCAGCAGACGCTGAATCAGCCCGTCTTCTTCGGCATTCCCGGCTCGCCTGCCGTGCTGGCCGCCATCAATCGCGCCCGTCCGGCGGTGGCCGACCGGCAGGCGGCCGGGGACTGGGATCGCGCCTTCCGGGCCTTCGTGGACAAGGCCACGGCGGGCAGGGCGGCGCCGGCCAAGGCGGGCTAGCGGCAGGTTGCAAGCGATGGCGACTCGCACTCTGACCCGTCCTTCCACCGGAACCGAGCGCTGGTTCGAACTCAAGAGCCAGATCCACACCAAGCTGCTGAACTCGCTCAGCCCCGAAGAGCTGCGCGCCCTCAACCGCGACGGCATGCGAGGCCAGATCGGTGTGGCGGTCGAGAAGCTGGTGGCCGAGGAGGCGGTGCCTCTGACCCTGGCCGAGCGCGAGCGGCTGATCGAAGAGGTGCTCGACGAGGTCTTCGGCCTGGGCCCCCTGGAGCCGTTGCTGAAGGATCCTTCCATCAGCGACATCATGGTCAACGGCTTCGACAACGTCTACATCGAGCGCAGCGGGCGGATGGTGGAGACCAACGTGCGCTTCAAGGACACCGCCCACGTGCGCATGATCATTGACCGCATCGTCTCCAACATCGGCCGGCGCATTGACGATTCCTCGCCCATCGTGGACGCCCGCCTGGAGGACGGCTCGCGCGTCTGCGCGGTCATCCCGCCCGTCTCGCTGATCGGGCCGGTGCTCTCCATCCGCCGCTTCGGCAAGAAGCTGCTGTCGACCGAGGACCTGCTGCGCAACGAAACCCTCACCACCGGCATGCTGGATTTCCTCAGCGCCTGCGTCGAGGCGCGCCTGAACATCGTGGTCTCGGGAGGCTCGGGCGCCGGCAAGACCACCATGCTCAACATGCTCTCGCGCTTCATCCCCGAGGAGGAGCGCGTCATCACCATCGAGGACATCGCCGAGCTCCAGCTCCAGCAGTCGCATGTGGTCCGGCTGGAAACCCGGCCGGTGAACATCGAGGGCGCGGGCGCCGTCACCCAGCGCGACCTGGTGATCAATTCCCTGCGCATGCGGCCGGACCGGATCGTCATCGGGGAGTGCCGCGGGCCGGAGGCCCTGGACATGCTCCAGGCCATGAACACCGGCCACGAGGGCTCGATGACCTCGGTGCACGCCAATTCGCCCCGCGAGGCCTTCGCGCGCCTGGAGACCATGGTCATGATGGCCAGCGAGCACATTCCCGACCGGGTGATCCGCCAGATGCTGGCCTCCGCCCTGCACCTGGTGGTCCACATGATCCGCCTGAGCGACGGCTCGCGCAAGATCGCCTCGATCACCGAGGTCCTGGGCGCCGAGGGCGACGCCATTCTGCTGGAAGACGTGTTCGTCTTCGAGCGGCTGGGCGTCAGCCGGCGGGGCCGGGTAGTGGGCAAGTTCCGCGCCACCGGCCATCGTCCGGCCTGCCTGGAACGTTTGAAGACCTTCGGCATCCATCTGGGGCCTTCGATCTTCCAGGAGGAATACGAGGTCAAGGAGCGGTGAGCCCGATCAGCTTTTTCCTGCTGGCCTTCCTGATCTTCGCCGGAGCCCTGCTGGGGGCGGGCTACCTGGTCTGGGCGGCCCCCGAGCAGCGTTCCGCCCAGATGCTGGCGGCGCGCCTGCGGGAGGTGCGCGCGCAGGCGGCCGGCCGGACCCGGGCGCCGGCGGATTTGATCGTGCGCGAGCGCGCTGGCGGGCTGGCGGGCCTGGGGCGCCTGCTGAGCTGGCTGGGCGGGCTCAGCCGCCTCCAGGAATACATTGACCAGGCCAATCTGGGCTACCGAGCGGCGGAGGTCCTGCTGCTGTCGCTGGCGGCGGGCGGCGTGAGTTTCGTTCTGCTCGGGCTGGCGGGTCTGAAGCTGTTCCTGCTGCGGCTGCTGCTGGCCGCCGGGCTGGGTTCGCTGCCGCTGGCCTACATCCTGCGGGCGCGGCGCATCCGCCTGCGCAAGTTCGAGGAGGGCCTGCCGGACGCCATTGACCTGTTCAACCGCTCGATGAAGGCGGGCCACAACATTCACAGCGGGCTGGAGACCGTGGCGGCCGAGACGCTGGACCCGGTGCGCTCGGAGTTCCGCAAGGTGATCGAGGAGCTGGCGCTGGGTTCGCCCCTGGAGGCGGCCTTGCACAATCTGGGGCGGCGCGTGCCGCTGATGGATCTGAAGTTCTTCGTCACGGGCCTGATCCTCCAGCGGCAGACGGGCGCCAACCTGGTCGGGGTGCTGGAGAATCTGTCCCTGCTGATGCGCGAGCGGCTCAACCTGGCGGCCCGCATGAAGGCCCACACCGCGCAGCAGCGGTTCTCGGCCGGGTTGCTTTGCGCCCTGCCCTTGGTGGCGGCCGCCGGCATCTGGTTCGTCAAGCCGGATTACCTGCGCCTGCTCTACACTCACCCGGTGGGAAGCAAGTTCCTGACCTACGCCGTGATCTCGGAACTGGTGGGGATCCTGATCATCCGGCGGATCGCCAACGTGAGGTACTAGGCGATGCTGGCGATCTTCTTCCTGCTGAGCTTCCTCACCCTGGCGGCGCTGCTGTGGTCCGGCCTGATGCTGTTCCAGAGCCAGGAGGATCCGCTGCGCGACCGGCTGGAGGAGCTGCAAGCGCAGGCCATGGTCAACCCCGGCCGCGCTCCGCGCCGCCGCGCTGGCGGCGGTCTGGCCAACGTGTTCCTCTATGTGGTGAGCTTGGTTCCCGGGGGCGACGACTGGCTGCGGCGCAGCGAACGGGAGTTGAGCCAGGCGGGCATCCGGCGCCGGCAGGCGCTGGCGATCTACGCCGCCGGCCACCTGCTGTTCTTCGCCGCCGCGCTGGCCGGCATGGCTTGGGTGCAGCGGGGCAACACGGGCTTCACCTTCCTGACCGGCATGGTGGCGGGGGCCATTCTGGGCTGGCTGCTGCCCCAGCAGGTGTTGCACCACCTGGTGCGGCGCTACCGGCGGCGTCTTCAGGAAGCGCTGCCGGACGTGGTGGATATGCTGGGCATCGTGCTGGGCACCGGCCTGGCGCTGGATCAGGCCATGCTGCGGGTGGCCGAAGAGATGCAGTTCATCTACCCCGAGCTGGCCGCCGAATTCCTCACCGTGGTGATGCAGGTCAAGGCGGGCCAGGAGCGCGGCAAGGCCTTCCAGCAGTTGGTCCGCCGCACGGGGGTCGAGGACATCAAATCGCTGGCGGCCATGATCGTTCAGAGCGAGCGCTTCGGCACCAGCCTGGCGCAGGCCCTGAAGGTCTACGCCGACGCGCTGCGCACCCGGCGCAGGCTGCGGGCCGAAGCGGCCGTGGGACGGGCGGGCATCAAGATGCTGTTTCCCATCGTGCTGTTCATCCTGCCCGTGCTGTTCGTCATCACGCTGGTTCCCGGCCTGCTGAGCGTGCTGGATAACCTCCAGTTCCTGGGCAGGCCGCGCTGAGCGGGCTCAGCGCCGGGGCTTCGCTGGGATCGCCTCGTTCAGCGCCCCCTGGCGGTAGCCTTCCAGGTCCAGCGTGACGTAGTGGAAGCCCAGGGGCTTGAAGATCTCGACGAAGCGGCGGGCCATCGCCGGATCCAGGGCGCGCGGCAGCTCCTCGGGGGCGATCTCCAGGCGCACCAGCTCGCCGTGGTAGCGCACCCGGAATTGGCGGAAGCCCAAAGCGCGCAGGGCCTCCTCGCCTCGCTCGACGATGCGGACGGTCTGCTCGGTCACCGGCGTGCCGTAAGGGATGCGCGAGGCCAGGCAGGCCGAGGCCGGCCGATCCCAGGTGGGCAGCCCGGCGCGGCGCGACAGTTCGCGGATCTCGGCCTTCGACAGCCCGGCCTCGGCCAGGGGCGCTCTGGCCCCATGCCGCCGCGCCGCCTCCTGGCCCGGACGGTAGTCGCCCAAGTCGTCCAGGTTCAGGCCGTAGACTACGTGCGCGATGCCTCGCTGCCGCCCCAGCTCCTCCAGGCGGCTGAACAATTCGTCCTTGCAATGGAAGCAGCGGTCCGGGTCGTTGCGCACGTACTCGGGCTTGTCGAACTCGCCCGTGCGCACGTACTGGTGGGCGAAGCCGAAGCGGCGGGCCAGCTCTTCGGCCTCGCGCTTGTGGGATTCCGGCAGAGAGGGCGAATCGGCGGTGACCGCCAGCGCGTTCTCGCCCAGCGCCTGATGAGCGGCCCAGGCCAGATAGGCCGAGTCGGTTCCCCCCGAATAGGCCACGATCACGCGGCCCATGCCGCGCAGGATCTCGACGAGCCGCCGCTGCTTGTCTTCCAGCGCGGCCGGATCCGCCGCCCCCGGCCGTCCCAGCGCCACCAGGCTCCCCATAAAGCCATTATAGGGAAGGCCGCCCTCACTCCAGCGGCAGCCGGGGCTGGCTGTCCCCGTTCTCCGGCCGGCCGTTGGCTTCCGCCAGTTCGTCCTCCGGCACCACCGAAGCGGCCGCCACCCGATCGCCCTCCTCCAGGCGCACGATGCGCACGCCCTGGGTGCTTCGGTTGGCTTGCCGGATCTCGGCCGCCTCCAGGCGGATGATCTTGCCTTCCTTGGTGATGATGATCACGTCGGAGTTTTCCTTGACCGCCAGCACCGCCGCCACCGGGCCGCTCCGGGAGGTGATCCGCATGTTGATGACGCCCTTGGCCCCCCGCGCCGTGCGCCGGTAGTCCTTCACCGGCGTGCGCTTGCCGAAGCCCAGCTCCGAGACGGTCAGGATCAGATCGTCCTCGCGCACCACCTCCATGCCCACCAGGCGATCGTCGGCGGCCAGATTCATGGCCCGCACGCCCCGCGCTTGCCGTCCCATGCCGCGCACCAGGCTTTCCGGAAAGCGCACCGCCTTGCCCCGGCTGGTCCCCAGAAAGATCTCCTGCTCGCCGGAGGTCAGCCGGGCCGCCATCAGCTCGTCGCCGGGGTCCAGCAGGATGGCGATGATGCCCCGCGCTATGGGATTGTCGAATTCCGTCAGCTCGCACTTCTTGATCACGCCCCGCCGGGTGACCATCACCACGAAACGCCCGGGCGCAAAGTCGCGCACCGGCAGGAAGGCCCGCACCGACTCGTCCGGTTGCAGGTTGACCAGGTTCGAGATGTGCTTGCCGCGGGCGGCGGCGGCGGCGTCCGGAATCTCGTAGACCTTCAGCCAGTACAGCCTGCCCTTGTCGGTGAAGATCAGCAGGTAGGCGTGGGTGGAGGCCACGATCAGGTGCTCGATGAAATCCTCCCCGCGCACGTCCATCCCTTTGCGCCCGCGCCCGCCGCGCGCCTGGCGGCGGTAGATCTCCACCGGCGTGCGTTTCAGATAGCCCTGACGGGTCACCGTGATGGCCACGTCTTCGTCCGGGATCAGATCCTCGATCTGAATGTCGCCCGCATCCTCGACGATCTGGGTGCGGCGCTGGTCGCCGTACTCCTTCTGCACCTCCTGGAGCTCCTTGACGATGACGTTGCGCAGCACCTTTTCCGAACCCAGAATTTCCTGATACTCGGCGATGCGCCGCTGGGTTTCGGCCAGCTCCTCCAGGATCTTCTGCCGCTCCAGGCCGGTCAGGCGCTGGAGCTGGAGCTCCATGATGGCCTGGGCCTGGCGCTCGGAGAAGTCGAAGCGGAAGTCTTCGGCCACGACGATCTCTTCCAGCACGCGCGGCGGCAGGGGCCGCAAACCCATCAGGTGCTCGCGCGCCTCCTTGGGGGAGGCCGAAGCGCGGATGGTCTCGATCACCAGATCGAGCTGGTCCAGCGCCTTGCGGAAGCCCAGCAGGATGTGCTCGCGCTCGCGGGCCTTGCGCAGCTCGTATTCGGTGCGCCGGCGCACCACCTCCACCCGGTGGTCAATGAAGCGCTGGAGCATCTCGGCCAGGCAGAGCTCGCGCGGCTGGCCGTTGACGATCGCCAGCATGATCACGCCGAAGCCGGTTTGCAGCTGGGTGTGCTTGTAGAGCTGGTTGAGCACGATCTGAGCGGGCTCGCCGCGCTTCAGCTCGAAGACGATGCGCAGGCCCTCGCGGTCGCTTTCGTCGCGGATCTCGGCGATGCCCTCGATCTTCTTCTCGTTGACCAGTTGGGCGGCCTGCTCGATCAGGCGAGCCTTGTTGACCTGATAGGGAATCTCGGTGACCACGATGGCCTCGCGGTCCTTGCCCAGCCGCTCGATGGCGGCGCGAGCGCGCAGCTTCAACTGGCCGCGCCCCTTGGTGTAGGCTTCCAGGATGCCCTGCCGCCCGCAGATGTAGCCGCCGGTGGGAAAGTCCGGCCCGGGCACCAGCTCCAGCAGCCGCGCCGCGGGCAGATGCGGGTTGCGGATCAGGGCGATGGCGGCGTTGATGATCTCCGTCAGGTTGTGCGGCGGGATGTTGGTCGCCATGCCCACCGCGATGCCCGAGGAGCCGTTCACCAGCAGGTTGGGAAGGCGTGCGGGCAGCACCTCCGGCTCCTGCTCGCTGTCGTCGTAGTTGGGCCGGAAGTCCACCGTCTCTTTGTCAATGTCGGCCAGCATGGCCGAGGCGATGCGGGCCAGGCGGGCCTCGGTGTACCGCATGGCGGCCGGCGGGTCGCCGTCCACTGACCCGAAGTTGCCCTGGCCTTCCACCAGCGGGTAGCGCATCGAGAAGGGCTGGGCCATGCGCACCAGCGCGTCGTAGACCGGCACGTCGCCGTGGGGGTGATACTTGCCCATCACCTCGCCCACGATCTTGGCGCATTTGCGTGTGGGCCGGTTGAAGGTGAGCCCCATCTCCTGCATTCCGTAAAGGATGCGGCGGTGAACCGGCTTGAGTCCGTCACGCACGTCGGGCAGCGCCCGGCCGATGATCACGCTCATGGCGTAATCCAGATACGACCGGCGCATCTCGTCCTCGATGTTGACGGGGATCAGATTCTTGCCCGGCGGGCCGGGCGGCAGCGGGAGCTGCGCGCCGGCGCCGGGCGGCGCGGGCATCTCAGGGCGATCGGAACTGGCCAAGTTGATACCTCACAGGCGGGCGCCCTTTTTGCTGTTTCTTCGCCTGGCGCCGCAGCCGCGAACCACTCTTGTATTTTACCACAATTGATTGAAGAAAAAGGCGGTTGCTGCGCTCGCCGGGCCTGGTTTCCGCACCCCGCCCGGGGGCGGCCCCCTGCTGCGGCGGCGCGTTAGGCGCGCTTGGCTGGCCGGAACGGGCCTGCGGCGTTTGCTCGCCCCGGTTCCCGCAGTCGCGGACGGGCCGGCCGCAGGTGCGACAGATCAGCAGCGCCGGCGCCGGGCGAGGGCTTGCGTGTGCACCTCGGCGGCCGCAGCCGGCGGGCGCCGTCCCGCCGCACACGCGACTACGTTTGTGTTACTGCTCTTTCGTCCCGCGCGAGCGCCTGCATGCAAAATAGTCTTGGCTTGAGCCCGGATTTCATTGTAGGATAAATACACTGTCTCGAAGTTAGAGTAGACGCCGAAGTTCAGCATGGATCTATACCAGGCCCTCCGGGCGTTGCATGAGGAAAAGAAACGGCTGGACCGCCTGATTGCGGTGCTGGAAGGGTTGGAGCAGTCGGCCAACCATCTCCAGGCCCGGACCGGCAAGAAGCGCCGGGGCCGCAAGAGCATGAGCCCGGAAGAACGCCGTCGGGTTTCCGAGCGCATGAAGCGCTATTGGTCGCAGCGCAAGCAGCCAGCTCAAGCCGCCGAGGGGTCGGCGGCGCCGCCTCGGGCGGACGTTGCGAGGGGTTGAGCCTCGCCGGTTTTGAAGTACCACAACCAGAAATACTGCTGTCCGGCGCCGTGCCGGTAGCGTGGCTCGAAGCCGCAGCGCCGGGCCATCGCGACCGCCTCCTGCTCTGAGAAAGGAGCGCCCAGCCAGGTGTCGTCCGGCGCGCCCGCGACGCGGGTGTCGCCCTGCACTTGGAATTTGAACAGAGCGCCCGGGCGGAGCACGCGGTGGACCTCACGGACGTAATTCTCGATGATGTCCCGACTGGGGATGTGCTGAAAGACGATGCAAGAGAAGGCGAAATCGAAGACCAGCCCGGGCGGAAGCACCGAGAGGTCCATCCCGTTGTTTTGATAGACGAAGGCGTTGGGAAAATCCCGCAGAGCCTGGCGAGCCAGGGCCACCATTTCGCCGCTGACGTCCACGCCGTGCACTTCGCCGAACAGCTCGGCCAGCGCGCGTGTCACCCGCCCCGCGCCGCAGCCGATCTCGAGCACCCGCATCTGCTTGGGCTCCAGGCCCTGGCAGATGTTGATCATGTCGGTGAGGATTTCCTCGGCCACCGTCTGCCGGCCGGACTGGAAAAACTCCTCGTCAGTCCAGTCGGCGCGCGCCGTGTTGACGAAGTAACGCGCGTTGATGCGCGCCCGCGCGTCCCAGTCCTGCTGCATTTTCTTGAGCAATTCCCGCTCCGCCATTCCCTGAGCCATTGTACCCCGCCGCGGCCGTAACCTGCGCCCTTCCCGGGGCCGCGGGCGCCGCCGGTCCATCCGGCTGGACTGTCTGGTGGAACCAGGAGGACCGACCCGGAGGCGCGCGACCCGTTGCGGCAGCGCGCCGGTTCGCGCGCCGGCGCCATGTCCCTGCTGACCGGCGTGGCGGCCCTCAACAGCGTCCGGAGCGGCAGGCTGGTGACCGTCTCCAGCCTGATCCGCCCTTGAGCGGGCGGCCCGGGCTTCAGGGCAGCAGGCGCTCGGCCTCGACTTCCCAGAGGCGGCCGCGGAAGGCGACCCTGCGGTCGCCGAAGCCTCGGTAGATGCGCACGCGGCGCGAGACGGCCAGCGGCTTCTCGTCCAGGCTGCGAAGCACGAACAGGGGCGGGTCCTGGTAACTCAGCCCGCCGTAGCGCCGGGCGTGAAAAGCGATGAGGCGGGGACTCTCCACCAGGAAGCCGTAGGCGGGCAACAGGGCGCGCTCGCCTTGGTAGTCGGCCGGCCCGTAGTTCACGGTGATCTCGACGTCCGTGCCGAAGCGCGTGCGCTCGGCGCGGCGATCGGGCGTGAGGAAGCGATGGTCCGTCATGGCGAGCAGAGCGGTCTCCCGATTCAGCGGGCTGAGCACTTCGTAGGTGTTCTTGATGAACTGGTCTATCAGGTTGAAGCGCCCGCCGCGGGCGAAGACCAGGCGGGAGGCGGCGCCTTCGGGCGGCGTGTAATGCGCCTCGGGATCCAGCCAGTAGCGGTGGCGGCCGAAGAAGTACACCGGCATCTCGGCGTAGAGGATGTGGTCCAGGATGTAAGTCGGGTTGTCGGGGCGGGGCCGGTCGCTTTGGTGGGCGTAGATGGGGATCGAGTCGGCGAAGACGAGGTGGAACAGCGGGATGACGATGTCGGTCTGGTCGGGGTTCTGGAAGCGGGTGCGGTGCGACATCAGGCCCTCGAAGTAGTCGGCCACGGGCACGCCCCACTCGCGGCCTTCCTCGGAGCCGAACAGCCCGGCCGTGCGGCGGAGGTAGCGGCACAGCTCCTGCTTGTAGTGCAAGTCGTCGTTCTTGCTGAGCGGGTGGGCGGGGTCATGGCATTCGTAGAGGGGGGCGGCGAAGAGCGTGTCGGAGAAGTACACATCCGGGGCGAATTGTTTGACCACCCCAGGCACGTTCTGCGGGCGAGCGGCGAGCTCCAGCGCCTTGCGCGAGCAGATCAGCCAGGCCTGGCCCCCGGCCCATACTCCGCCCGCCCGCGGCGAGCCGTCGGCGTTCTTCATCAGGAAGGCCGGATCCCAGGAGGGCGCGTCGCGGTACATGTCCTGGTAGTTGTCGTGCAGCCCGAACAGCCAGCCTCCCAGCGCCTTGACCCGCCGGGCGCACTCGGCCAGACCGGCGTCGCCGCCGATGGCGGCCGCCGCGGGCAGGATGTCCGGGTGCAGGTTGTCGTAGCCCCCGCGGATCCAGCCGTTCAGCACCAGCAGGCCGCGCTCCAGCCCCAGCTCTCGCCGCCAATGCTCGGCCAGCGCGGCGCATTCCTCGAAAGTGAAATTCAGGTCGTAAACGTCCCGGTCGCTCTTGTTCCAGCGCGTGTTGGCCACCCGGCGCATGTAGGCGAACGGCTTGAAGTCCGCCGCGCCGAAGAAGCGCTCGACCGCCGGATTCTCCCGCATCTTCTCGGCCAGGGTTTTCAGAAAGCCTCGCTGCCGCGCCGTCTCCCGGTAGGCTTTGGCGATCTCCACGTAGCCGCCCCGGCCGAGCGGCCGCAGGCGCACCCGGCGGGCCGTCCGGCGCAGCGCCAACCCGGCCCTCAGCCGCGGCGGGTCCTTCGTGTACTCCAGCAGGATCTCGGTGTAGGGATCCTCCCAGCTCACCAGCAGCGCGGCGCCCTGTTGGACCGCTCCCAGCATGGCCATCGAGTAGCCGTTGCCGGTTTCGTAGGCGCGCAGGCGGCGCGTGAAGGGCCGGTCGCCCTCCGCCCGCAGCAGCATGCCCAGCCGCCGCGGCACGGCGTAGTAGTTGTCCTCGCCCGGGCCGATTTCCAGCGAGCGGTCGAGCAGCCGGACCTCGCGCTCGCCGGGCTCGGCCGCCAGCTCGTAGTCCAGACCGGCGGCCGTCAGCCGCAGGCGGAACTCCAGACCATCGGCGGCGAAGCCCACCGTCCCGGGACCGGCCGGCAGCAGCCGCACCGAGGAAACCGTCCGGTCCGCAACCGCCGGCGGTCCCAGCCTCCAGACCACGCCCGCCGCTTTGTCGGCCAGGCGCAGGGAGCCGTCGGAACCCAGCTCGACGCGCAGCGCGCGATTCTCCAGAACTTGCGCTGCAACCAGCGCGGGCAACAGCAAGAAAAGGGTCGGGCGCACCAGACGATCTTAACGAAACGAGGGGCGGGCCGAAAGCGGATCCTCCGGCCAGTCGTGCCGCGGGTAGCGCCGTCTCAACTGGCGGCGCAGGGCCGGATACAGCCGCTCCCAGAATCCCGCCAGATCCGTCGTGGTTTGCGCCGGGCGGCGGTTAGGCCCGAGCAAGTGCACCACCAGGGCGACCTTGCCATCGGCTATGCGCGGCGTGCTGCGCTCTCCGAAGAATTCCTGGAGCTTGCCCTCGATCCAGGGCGCCCGGCCCCGCGCGTAGTTGACCCTCACCCAGCGCCCGCTCGGCAGCCGCAGGCGCGCGGGGGCGACCCGCTCGAGCGTGCGCGTCGCCTCGGCGCCCAGGCGCGCTTCGAGCGCCCGCAGCAGACCGCCCTCACGAGCGGCCGCCTCCAATTGCGCGAAGCTCGCCAGGCCGCGGCACAAGCCGGCCAGCGCGGCGGCCAGGTCTTCTTCGCCCAGCGCGGGCAGCCTCGCGTGCGCCGAGGCGAACTCGAGGCGGGCCAGGAACCACTCGATCTCGCCCGCACCGGCGAACCGCGCCGGGCCTGCCTCGAGCGCCCGCTCGGCCAGCAGCTTTTCGGCCTCCTCGCCGGCCGCCGGCCGGCGTGTCTCGTGGATCACCAGCTCGTCGTAAAGCAGCCGGTCGCTGCGCTCGACTCGCTCGGCGGCGCGGTTCCACTCCAGCCGGGTCTGCTCGCGCAGGCGCTCGGGGAACAGATCCAGCAGCCACTCGGGCTGGATCGCGCTGGCCAGGCGGACCAGCGGCAGCCCCCGCTCGCGCCGTTCCTCGACATCCACTGCCACCAGAAACTCCGCCGCCCGCACTTCGCTGCCGGCCGCCAGCAGGGCCGATCCGCCGCCCGCCAGCAGCAACTCGTCGCCCTGGCGGCGGCGCGCCACGCGGTCCGGAAAGGCCGCCAGGATCGAGATCAGCAGCGCGCGCTCGTCCGGGCCGGCATCCGCCCGCACGCCGGCGATGCGGCGAATCTGGCGGAACAGCCGGCGCGCGGCGTAACTCATGGGCGCCTCGGCGGCGCGCAGCAGATCGGAGGACCCGCTGCGGCCGGCGGCCTCCGGCACTCGCTCGCCGGCCCCCAGCACGGCCGCCACGGCGCAAGCTTGTTCGCCGGCGCCCCGGCGCTCGGCCTCGATGACCAGGCGCGCCAGCCGCGGCTCCAGCGGCAGTTGCGCCATGGCCGCTCCCTCGGCGGTGAGCCGTCCCGCTTCCTCGAGCGCCTTCAGCCGGGAGAGCAACCCCGCCGCCGCCTTCCAGGCCGCCGCGGGCGGCGCATCGAGCCAGTCGAGCTCGGCCGGCTCCAGGCCCATGGCGCGCAGCTCGAGCAACGTGCGGCTCAAGTCCTCGCGCAGGATCTCGGGGACATCCTGCGCGGGGCGGCGCAGGAAATCCTCCCGCGGGTAAAGACGGATCACGCGGCCCGGCGCGGTGCGCCCGGCCCGACCGGCGCGCTGGTCGGCGGAAGCCTTGCTGATGCGCCGGATCTCCAGCCGGGGCAGGCCCGACCAGAGCGAGTGCGAGGCCACGCGCGCCAGTCCGCTGTCAATCACCGCCGTCACGCCTTCGATGGTGATCGAGCTCTCGGCCACGTTGGTGGAAAGAATCACCTTACGGCCCTCGGCCGGCGCGATGGCGCGTTCCTGCTCCTCCGCCGGCAACTCGCCGTGAAGCGGAAGCAACAGCAGATCGGCGCGCTGCGCCAGGGGCCGGCAAGCGCGCTCAGCCCGGCGGATCTCGGCCGCTCCCGGCAAGAACGCCAGCACATCGCCGTCCAAGCCTTCCCGCAGCAAGGACTCCAGCGCTCCGGCCACTTGCTGCTCCAGCGGCTCGCCGGAAACCGGGCGATAGCTGATGGCCGGCTCGAACCGCCGTCCTTCGGCGCGGACGACCGGGCAATTCCCGAGGTAGGCGGCCACGGGACCGGCGTCGAGCGTGGCCGACATCACCACCAGCCGCAGCTCCGGCCGGCGGCTCTTCTGGAGCCGGCGGAGCAAGGCCAGGGCCAGATCGCCCTCCAGGTGGCGTTCGTGAAACTCGTCCAGCACCACGCAGCCGACCCCGCTCAGCAGCGGGTCGGCCAGCAAGCGCCTTGTCAGCACGCCTTCGGTCATGTAGCGCAGGCGCGTGCGCGGCCCGACCGCCTCCTCGAAGCGCACTTGATAGCCGACGGTCTCCCCCACCCGCTCGCCCCGCTCGAAGGCCGCCCGCCGCGCGGCCAGCCGGGCCGCCAGCCGCCGCGGCTCCAGACACAGCACCTCGCCCCCCAACTCGAGCAGCGCCGGCGGCAGGCGCGTGGTCTTGCCCGCGCCGGCCGGGGCCTCGATCACCAGATTCGCACTGCGCCTCAGCCGCGCCAGAATGCCCGGAATCAGCGGGTCTATGGGCAGCGGCTGCCGGGCGGCGGTTGACTCGGCCGACACGCTTCTTTCAGACTAGCGATTTATGCCCCTTTCGATCGGACCTTTGAACCCGCCCCGGCGCCTGTTGATGGGCCCGGGACCGGTGATGGTCGAGCCGCGCATTTACGAGGCGATGCGGCAACCCATCGTCAGCCATGTAGACCCTTTCTTCTTCACCGTCTTCGAGGACATTCGCCGGATGCTCGGGCCGGTTTTCGGCACCGAGAACCCCTTCCGCATGGTGATCTCAGGCACGGGAACCTCCGGGATGGAGACCGCCGTGGTGAACTTCACCGAGCCGGGCATGACGTTCGCCGTCCTGGCGGCGGGCTATTTCGCCGACCGCATCAGCAACATCGCCGAGCGCCAGGGAGCGCGCGTGGTTCGCCTGGAGAAAGCCTGGGGCGAGTCCTTCGGCTGGGAGGAGGTGCAGGAATTCATCCGGCGCGAGAAGCCCCACCTGGTGGCGTTCGTGCAGGCCGAGACCTCCACCGGCGTCTATACGCCCGGCAAGGCGGTCTCGCAGGCCGCCCGCGAGGCCGACGCCCTGGTGATCGGCGATTGCGTCACCTCCCTGGGCGGCATGCCGGTCAACGTGGACGACAACGGCATTGACATCGCCTACAGTTGCACGCAGAAAGGCTTGAGCTGCCCGCCGGGCCTGGCGCCTATCACCGTCTCGCCCCGGGCTATGGAGCGGCTCTCGGAGCGCAAGCGGCCCGTACCCTCCTTTTACTTCGACCTGAAATTGATTGACGAGTACTACGAGAACGCGCACCGCTACCACCACACCGCGCCCATCTCGATGTTCTATGCTCTCCGCGAGGCTCTCCGCATCGTGCTGGAAGAAGGCCTGCCCCAGCGCTTCGAGCGCCACCGGCGGAATCACCTGGCGTTCGTGGCCGGTATCGAGGCCATGGGCCTGGAGATGCACGTGGCCGACCCCGCCCTCCGGCTCTGGACGCTGAACACGCCGCGCCTGCCTGAGGGTCTTTCCGACGCCAACCTGCGCCGGCGGTTGCTGGAAGGCTATGGCATCGAGGTGCTGGGCGGCTTCGGCCCGCTCGCCGGCCGGGTCTTGCGCGTCGGCCTGATGGGAGCTTCCTCGACCCGCCAGAACGTGCTCCTGCTGCTGGAGGCCCTCGAGCAGGCCCTGCGCGCCGAGGGCTTCCCGGTGAAGGCCGGCGGGCGGCAAGCCGCCGAGGCTTTCTACGCCTCCCTGCCGCAATAGCAGTCCAGCCGGATAGGGGCGGCGCCGCCGCCGCGGCGCCGGGGCGATAGCGCCCTGCTGATCCGCTAGAATGGGTCGGGCGGGAATCCCGCATAGATTGCGGAAAGCAGTTTCCGGCAGGACTGCTCCGGACCGCAAGGGCTGGGCGCCGCCTCCGGGCAATCTATCTCAGATGCGCCCGCGTCCGGCTGGGAGGAACCAGATGGCAAGGATCGCCATTCTCTATTGCAAGCGCATCAAGGACCACTCCTGCATCGCCTGCGCCAAGTGTTTCAAGGGCATCGCGGAAAAGGACGCCGAACTGGCCCGCTACGAGCAGATCGAGCTGGTGGCCATGACCGACTGCGGCGATTGCCCCGGCCTGGTGGCGCCGCGCGTCAAGTTGCTGACGGAGGTGGCGCGGGGTCTGGGCCGCCAGATAGACGTCATCCACCTGGGCACCTGCGTCAAGCTCGCCATGGAAACCGCCCAGTGCCCGATAGACTACGACGACATCAAAGCGGTGATCGAAAGCAGGTTCGGCGTGCCCTTGGTCCTGGGCACGCATTCCTACTGAAGGCGGGGCAAGGCCGCAGCCCCGTGCCCAAAGAGCGGCGCCATAATGTGCCCATGCGCCGCAGAACTTGCTTGGGCCTGCTGGCGGCGGCCTGCGCCCCCACGCCCGCTGCGCCCTCCGCCTCGATCCAGCTTCACGTGGACCTCGACGTGGACCCCACTCGCGAAGCCGAGTTGCGCGCCGCCTTCCGGCAGGTGTTTCGCCCGGCCATCAGCAAACAACCGGGCTTCTTGGAGGTCCGCCTGCTGAAAGTGCGAGGCGCGGTGGCCGGGGAGCCTCCCCGGGACGCCAATTACCGCCTTCTCATTGCCTTCGATAGCGAACAGCGGCGACAAGCGTGGGTGGCCGGCGAGGACCATCAGCGCGCCTGGCCCGCGATCGAGAAGACCTTGCGCCCGGGCCGGCTGCGGGCCGTCCTTTACGACGTGGTTTGAGGCCGGCAGGCGGCCAGTAGCTTCTCGCGCAACGCCGCCTGCCGGGAAGGCGTCAACGGGCGCCCCTCGGCGGTGACGTAGAAGACGTCGAAGGCCCGGTGGGCCTTGGTGTCAGCCAGCAGCACTTCCAGGTTGCAGCCCGCCGCCGTGAAGGCCTGCGCCAGCTCGTAGAGCAGGCCCGGCCGGTCCTCGGCCACGATCTCGACCAGGGTGGCGTCCGGCGAGGCTCCGGAATCGAAGCTCACGGCCGGCTCGATGCGCGCCCGGCGGCTCGGGCGGAGCGGCGGCGGCCGGTTCGCAAGCAGTCGCGCCACATCCGCTCGCCCCAAGGCCGCCCGCTCCAGCAAGACCCTCAGCCGCTCGGCCTCGCCCGGGTTCAGCTCCAGCGTCCGGTGCGGGTCCTCGAAGGCGAAGGTCTCCAGAGCCATGCCTTGGCGGTTCGAGTAGGCTTCGGCCCGGAGGATGTTCAGGCCAAAGGCGGTCAGCGCGCCGGCCAGCGCGGCCGCCAGCCCGGGCCGGTCGCGCACGGCCAGCCGCACGCTCCAGTAGCCTCCGTGCGGCGCCAGCTCGGCCGCCGCGCCGCGCTTGAGGGCCTGCTCGCACAGGCGAAGGTCGGCCTCGGCGGCTTTCTCCGAGTGCGCGCGGAGATAGCGCGCGGGCAAGCCTTCCAGGAAAGCGGCCAGTTGCGGCGAAGGCGCCGCCAGGCGAGGGAGACGCTCGGTCTGCAACTCGCGGGTCAGTTGGCGAACGCCCGCCAGATAAAGCCGCCAGAGCTGCTCCCCTCGCCAGGCCGACAGGCCGCCGGGATGGACGGCGCTCGAGTCGGCGTAAGTCAGCAGCGTCAGTTCGCGCAGCCTCTCGAGGGTTTCGCCTCGCTGGGCCAGGCGCTGCGCGGTGGCGGGATCCTCGGGATCGCGCGAGTGCATCAATTCGGAAAGATCCAGGTGGCGCTCGATGAGCCGACAGACGTGCTCGATCAATTCGGGGGGCGCCTGAATGCGCCCGAGCGCGGCGGCCGCCATCCCGGCCGAGTGCGGCGTGTGCGCCTCGAGAGCGCGCGCCTTGCCCAGGTCGTGGAACAACAGGGCCAGCCGCAAGCCGGTCGGATCGCCTGCCTCCTCCAGCAGCCCGGCCAGGCGGCGGCGGAGAGGATCCGCGGCGCGAGGCAGCTCCTCGAGGGATTCCAGGCTGCGCAGGGTGTGTTCGTCCACCGTGTAGCGGTGATGGTCATCCCGGATCGGAAGGCAATCCGCCTCTCCCCATTCAGGCAGGAGAGTCTTCAGAACGCCGGTCTGATGCATGGCCCGGAGCGCCGGCGAGACGCGGGGCAGCGCCAGGATGCGGGCCAACGGCGGCCACAGCGGCTCGCCCTGGGCCCAGGCGGCGCGCAAGCGGGGCAGGAGCGCCTCTACCCGCCGCTCGGTTTCGCGCGCCAGGGGCAGGCCGTGCCGGCCGGCGAATTCGAACAGGCGCCAGAGCGCTCCGAGATCCCGCTCGAACTGCGAGGGCGCCTTCACCCATACCAGCGCCCGGGCGGCGCTGAATTCGGCGTTGGAGACCCGCGCCCGCCAGGCGCGGAACTCGATCCAGAGCGAGCTGCCCCGGCCTTCCCAAGCTTCCAGGCGGCCGAGAGCTCGCCGCCACACTTCCCGGGCCGAGCGGTAGTAGTCCCGCATCAGCTCGCCCGGATCGCGCCACCTTGCGAAGCCCTGTTCGAGGAGTTCCTCTTGAGCTTCAAAGCTCAGCCGGTTGTCGTCCCGGCCGGACCGGTAGTGCAGGAAGCAGCGCACCCGGCTGAGCAAACTCCAAGGCGCCGCCTCCGGCGCCGGCGCGCTCGGAACCGGAGCGGGGGCCTCTTCCAGCCGCTCCAACCAGCGCGCCAGATGCAGGTCCCGCAGCCCGCCCGGAGACTCTTTGACGTCCGGTTCGAGCTGTTGGACGGCGTTGCCGAAGCGCGCATGCCGCGCGCGGGCCCCGCGGCAGAGGCTGCGCGCCAGCTCCAGGCGTTCGCCGCGCAACCAGCGCGCCAGCGCGCCGTCCAGCCGGGCGTAGAGTTCCTGGTCCCCGGCCAGATAGCGGCGGTCCAGCAGGCTGACGCAGGACTCGGGCCGGCCCGGCTCGAGCCGGCAGCACTCGGCGGGGGTTCGCACGCCGTGGCTGGGCCGCAGGCCGCGGTCCCACAGGCTACCCACGAAGGCCGCCAGGGCGCTGGAGGATTCCAGCGGCTGGGCGCTCACCAGCAGGAGGTCCACGTCGGAATGGGGGAACAACTCGCGCCGTCCGAAGCCCCCCACCGCCGCCAGGCACAACCCGGAAGGAAACGCCGCCGCCAGGTGTTCGTCCCAGGCTTCCCGGACGATCCGCTCGGCCAGCCGGCTGTGTTCGGCCAGGGTCCCGGCGGCATCGCCCTCGGAGAGGAACCGGCGGCGCAACGGCTCGCGCTCGCTCTCATAAGGCGGCTTCGCCACGGTCCTGGTTGCGGATGCGGATGGCTTCGGCCACCTCCAGAACGAAGATCTTGCCGTCGCCGATCTTACCCGTGCGCGCCGAAGCCAGCACGGCGCGCACCACCTCGTCGGCTCGCGCCTCCGGCACCACCATCTCGAGTTTCACCTTGGGCAACAGGTCCACCTGGTACTCCTGCCCGCGGTAGATCTCGCGATGGCCTTTCTGCCGGCCGTGGCCGCGCACTTCGGTGACCGTCATGCCGTCTATGCCGATGCCCTTCAGCGCTTCCTTGACCTCTTCCAGTTTGAAAGGCTGGATAATGGCTTCGATCTTCTTCACGGCGCCTCCTGCTCGCTCGGGCGAAACTAGCCTTCCAGGCTGTAGGCTTCCTCCCCATGCAGGCTCACATCCAAGCCTTGGATTTCCTGCTCGGGGCTGACCCGCAAGCCCACGGTCCGGCCCACCAGTTTCAGGATGACCCAGGTGCCCGCCGCGGCCACGGCCCAGGCGATCAGGCAGCCTGCCGCCTGGTAGAGGACTTGGCGCGGATTGCCGTCCACCAGCCCGAGCGGCAAGGCGCGGCCGGCGGAATCTTTCAGCGCAGGGTTCACAGCCCGGCTGGCGAAAACGCCGGTCAGCAGCGCCCCCAGCGTACCGCCCGCCCCGTGCACTCCGAAGGCGTCCAGCGAGTCGTCGTAACCGAAGCGCTGTTTGACGTGCGCCACCATGAGGTAGCAGACCACCCCGGCGGAGGCGCCGATCAGCAGCGCGGCCGCGGGCCCGACAAAGCCGGAGCCCGGCGTGATCGCCACCAGCCCGCAGACCGAGCCCGAAATCGCGCCCAGCACGCTCGGCTTGCCGCTCAGCAGCCATTCGGCCGCCACCCAGCCCAGCGCGGCCGCCGCCGCCCCGAAATGCGTGGCCACGAACGCGCTGCTCGCCAGCGCCGACGAGCCCAGCGCGCTGCCGGCGTTGAACCCGAACCAGCCCACCCAGAGCAGGCAGGCCCCGATGAAACTCAGCACCAGGTTGTGCGGCTTCATCGGCTCATGCGGGTAGCCTCTGCGCCGGCCCAGCTCCAGCGCGCACAGCAGCGCCGAGACGCCCGAACTGATGTGCACCACCGTGCCGCCGGCGAAATCCAGGCAGGGAATCGCCCCTCCCGAAAAGGCGTTCAACCAGCCTCCCTTGCCCCAGACCATGTGCGCCAGCGGAACGTAGACCCCCAGCATCCACAGCGATACAAACAGCAGCAGGGCGCTGAATTTCATCCGCTCGGCAAACGCGCCCGAGATCAAAGCCGGCGTGATGATGGCGAACATCAACTGGAAGACCATGAAGGACTGATGGGGAATCGTGGGCGCATAATCCGCATTGGGTTCGGCCCCTACCCCCCGGAGCAGCGCATGGCGCAGGTCGCCCAGCGCCGCATTGCCCGGAGCGAAGGCCAGACTGTAGCCGGCCGCCGCCCAGATCACCGTCACCAGCGCCATGAGCATGAAGCTCTGCATCATGGTGCCCAGCACGTTCTTCCTGCGCACCAGACCGCCGTAGAACAACGCCAGACCGGGCCCCGTCATCATCAACACCAGCGCGGCGCTGGCCAGCATCCAGGCGTTGTCAGCCGCCGATTGCGCAGCTTGGGCGGCCGTCTCGAGCGACGCCAGCCTGAGCTCCAACCCGGATGCGCCGCCCGGGCTCAAGAAAGCAAACCCCACTATCATCGCGCCATTGCTCCTCAGAAAAGCAACCGGAACGTGCGGCCCGTTTTCTTTATCCTGCCTTAACAGCGCCGGAATATCCAGCCAATTCTTTTTATGAGCCGCATCGAAATATTCGATTGGCGCGCGCTGCGCTTCCCGCTTACAATCAATCCGATTCGCCGGGGGGAAGCTATGGACCTTCGCTATCTTTGGCCCGGGATGGTTCTCGCTCTTGTCGCCGAGCCGGCCGCGGCCTGGCAGGCCGCAGCCGGGGCCGACGGCTGGGCGCGGCTTCCTGCGCTGCCCGGAGGCGTCCGCCTCCGCGGGCTTCTGGACGCTTACTACAGCCTCAATTTCAACCATCCCGCGTCGCAACTCAACCGACTGCGCAACTTCGACCTGAGTTGCCGCCAGTTCAGCCTCAACCTGGCCCGGCTCAGCCTGGAGCGCGAACCGGCGCCCTTCGGCTTTCACTTGGACGCAGGCTACGGCCAGGCCCTCCAACTCACGCATTCCGCCAGCGACCAGCCCCCGGCCTGGCGCTATCTCCCGCAGGCAATGGTGAGCTTCCAGCCCGATCATCCGCGCCGCATACGCCTCGACTTCGGGAAATTCGCCACCTGGGCCGGCGCGGAAGTTATCGAAACCCACCGGAACTGGAATTACTCCCGGTCCCTGCTATTTTCCTACGCCGTTCCCTACCATCACTTTGGCCTGCGCGCATCGGGCGCCGTGGCGAAGTATGTGACCGGGGGCGTCCAGTTGGTCAGCGGATGGAACAATCTGCGCGATCGTCAAGGAGGCGAGACGGTGGGTCTCACGGCGGCCTTCAGCAGAGGCGCCCTCAGCCTGAACCAGACTTACTATGTGGGGCCGGATTCCGGCGATGTCCCCCGGCGCCGGCGTTCCCTTTACGACGCGACCTTGTTGGTGAGCGGCCTGCCGCGTGTCAGCTTCTATGTGAACGGCGATTACGGGCGGCGGAGCGGCCCGGCGAGGGAGGCCGCCGAGAGCTGGGCGGGGGTCGCCGGGGCGGCGCGCGTCAGCCTGCCTCGCGGTTGGGCCGTTTCGCCGCGCCTGGAGTGGTTCCGCGATCAGAGCGGCATCGCGACGGGGGTCGCCCAGCGCTTGAAGGAAGCCACCCTGACGGCTGAGTGGATGCCGAACAGGCAAGTGCTGGCCCGTCTGGAATATCGGTACGACTCCTCCGACCAGCCGGTCTTCGATCGGGGCCCGGAACGCGCTGCGGCCCGGCGGCAGCGGACTGTGCTGGTTGGCCTGATCTTCCTCCTCGGCGACGAGCCGTAGCGGGGCGGCGGGCTACAGTGGCGGCCGAGGTCCGGCCGGATCGCTCCTACCCGGCCGCCGGGTCGCTGGTATAATGGGCCTCGATTCAGGGAACAGCTATGCAAGAACGCGGCGTTTCGCGCTCCTTCGGCCCGGCCGCCTTGCTTGCCACCGTCGGGTTATTGACCTCGACGTTCGCTTACGGCCAGGCGGAAATCGCGGGTTGCCCCATATTTCCGCCGAATAACATCTGGAACACCCCGGTGGACCATCTTCCGGTGCATCCCAGGTCAGCCAGATACATCGAGAACAACGGGCCCGAGCGTAGCTTGCACCCCGATTTCGGTCCTCGGGGCGCTATCCCTTTTAACCTTGTGCCCGAAGATCAGCCCTTGGTTCCCGTCCGTTTCACTCCGGGCGCCGCCGAGAGCGATCCGGGCCCCTATCCCATCCCGCCCAACCCGGCCCTCGAGCCCGGTGGGGACGCCCACCTGCTGGTGCTGCAACAAGGCAAGTGCAAACTGTTTGAATTGTACGCGGCCAAGCCGCAGCCGGACGGCTCCTGGCTGGCTTATTCGGGCGCCCTCTTCGACCTGCGCTCGAACGCGCTGCGCCCGGCGGGCTGGACCTCCGCCGACGCCGCCGGCTTGCCCATCCTCCCCGGGCTGGTTCGCTACGACGAGGTGGCCGGCGGCGAGATCCGCCATGCCCTGCGCTTGACGGTCCCCCGCACCCGCCGGGAATACGTCTGGCCCGCCCGCCATTTCGCCTCGCGCTCGGACGACCCGGATCTCCCTGCCATGGGGCAACGCTTCCGCCTGCGCAAAGACTACGACATCTCCGGCTTCCCGCCCGAGGTCCAGGTCATCCTGCGCGCCCTCAAAAAATATGGGCTGATCCTGGCCGACAACGGCTCGTCCTGGTACATTACCGGCGCGCCGGACTCTCGCTGGAACGAAGAGACCCTGGCCACCCTGAAGCGCGTGCGAGGCGCCGATCTGGAAGCGGTGGACGTGTCTTCCTTGATGGTCAGCCCGAATTCCGCCATGGCCGGAACCCCGCTGCTCACCGGCCGCACCGTCGTTCCCTTTTCGCCCGCGCCCGTTTTCGACCTCACGGCCGGAACGGCGCAAAGCATTACCTTGGCAGGCGACGTGGCCGCCGCCACCATCACCGGCCTGTCTGACGGGCAGATCGTTTCCTTCCTGATCTGCCAGGACAGCGTGGGCGGGCGGAAATTTCTCTGGCCGTCCATCGTGCGCGGGGGGATGGAGGTGGGGCTCGAGCCGGACACCTGTTCGGCGCAATCCTTCGTAAGTGACGGGGTGAACCTTTACGCTTCCTCGCCGGGCGTTGCCAACATGCCCAAGTAACGCCGCCCGAGGCCGCACGCGGCGGCAGACTGCCGGGCAGCCGACTACAGTGGCGGCCGAGGGCCCGGCGGGTCGCCCCGGGCGCTGCTCCCGCGCCGATAGTTGGACGCGCCGACGGCGCCCGTCCAGGCGGCGAGGGCGAAGTTCAGCGCGGCTACGTTGCCCTCCCACTGCGGGCGGCGGCGCAGCGCCAGCCATTGCGCCAGGCCCGCAGCGCCTGCGGCCCCCAGCTTGATCCCCAGGGCCCGCCCTCCGAAGCGGCCGTCGGGGCCCCGCAGCAGCGGATTTCCTTCCGGGCGGCCCCAACTGGAGTGGACGTCGGCGGCGGAGGCGGCGGCCAGGGCCATCAGAGCGACCCACCAGAGCTTGCGAGAGTTACGGCGGGAGGGAGGCGTTTCGGCGCTGAGGAGTTGAGCGGAGAGCAGGGCAAGAATGAGGGCGAAGCGGGCAGCGGCGGGGGGCGGAAGCAGGGCACGAAGCTTCAGAATAGCTGAGTTCGGCGGGGGAGTCCATCCTAATCCGTACCGGGTAGAAGGGGGCTCCCCACCCGCCCGCTGTTACAATGAAGTTGACTCGGGCGCACTTCAGACCGCAAGGGCAGACTCATGAAGCATCCTTGGCTGCATCGTTACGCCGCGCTAACTGCCGTGGCCACGTTCCTGCTGATCGTCGCCGGCGGCCTGGTCACCTCCCATGAGGCCGGGCTTTCGGTGCCGGACTGGCCGCTCTCCTACGGCCGGCTCATGCCGCCCATGGAGGGCGGAGTCATCTGGGAACACAGCCACCGGCTGATCGCGGCCACGGTAGGCCTGCTCACGGCGATCCTGGCGATTTGGCTGTGGCGGGCCGAGCGGCGAGGCCGGCTGAAGTGGCTCGGATTGGCGGCCCTGGTGGCGGTGGGCGCGCAGGGCTTGCTGGGCGGTCTGACCGTGTTGATGCGATTGCCGGCGGCGATCTCGATCGGCCACGCCTGTCTGGCGCAGTTGTTTTTCTCGGCCACGGTGGTGATCGCACGGGCCACCGGGCCGGGTTGGACGCTTCCCCCCGAGCCGGTCGAGGATGGCGGCCGGCCCTCGCTGCGCGCCCTGGCCCTGGCGGTTCCGGTTTGCGTACTGGCCCAGCTTGCGCTGGGCGCGGCCGCGCGCCACAAGGTTCTGGGCATCATGCCGCACGTGATCGGCGCCCTGGTCGTGGGGATGGTCGCGTTCTTCGCCGCGATCAGCCTTCTGACTCAGCACCCCGGGCACGCCGTTCTGGAGGGCGCGGCCCGCCGGCTGCTCTGGCTGACCGGCCTGCAAATCGTGCTTGGCATCGCCGCCTACCTGAGCCGCATCTTATGGGAAGGAGCGATTCGTCCTCACCCGGCGATGGTGGCTCTGACGGTAGCCCACGTGGCCCTCGGGGCGTTGGTGCTGGCGGCAAGCATTCTGTTGGCGATCGAGGTCCGCCGCCACGTGCGCCGGGCGGAACCCCTCCTGCGGGCAGCCGCCGGATGAGAGAGTATCTGGAACTGACCAAGCCGCGCATCACCTGGCTCATTCTGATGAGCACGGCGGTGGGCTACTATTTCGGGCGGGCCGGCGGCTGGCAGGGTTGGATCCTATGGCGCACACTGCTGGGCACGGCGCTGATGGCCTCCGGCACCGCGGTCCTCAACCAGTGGTGGGAGCGGGACGCCGACGGGCGGATGGGCCGGACGCGCGGGCGGCCAATTCCTTCGGGGCGCATCGGCCCGGGGCGCGCCCTGGCCTTCGGAGCGGCTCTTTCGGCAGGGGGCTTTGTGGAGCTGCTGGCCGGAGTGAATCCGGCGGCGGCGCTGTGCGGGTTGGCGACCCTGGCGGTTTATCTGGGCGTCTACACGCCGCTGAAGAGCCGGACGCCGCACGCCACGACGGTGGGCGCGCTGGCGGGCGCCACGCCGCCGCTGATCGGGTTCGCGGGGGCCACCGGCGGCTTGAGCCTCGAGGCCTGGGCGCTGTTCGCCATCCTGTTTCTCTGGCAGTTCCCGCACTTTCTGGCCATCGCCTGGATTTACCGGGAGGACTACGCGCGAGGGGGCATGCGAATGCTGCCCGTGGTGGATCCCGAGGGCTCTCGGACCGCGCGCCAGGTGGTGCTTTGCTCGTTGCTGTTGGTCGCGGCCAGCCTGTGGCCCGCCCGGCTGGGCATGACGGCCGGCGCCTACTGGGCCGGCTGCCTGGCCCTGGGATCGGTCATGCTCTGGGCTGCTTTGCGCGCCGCTCGGGAGCGCACCGCCCGCCGCGCCCGCGGCCTGCTGCGCGCCTCAGTGTTCTACCTTCCCGCGCTCTACGGGTTGATGCTGGCCGCCTCCCGCTAGGCGGTCGGAGTGGAGAGCCGCCGCGGCCCTCCGCCTTCCTCGGACTTGACAGCGGCCGCGGGCTCTGGAAAAGTATGTAAGACGCCCGCTCAGCGGCGGGGATGCTCATGACCGAAACCATTCGCAGCATTCTGAAGCTCAAAGGCTCGCAGGTCTGGTGGCTGGCTCCGGAGGCCACAGTTTACGAAGCGATCGCCCTGATGGCGGAAAAGCGCATCGGCGCGGTGCTGGTCTGTGAAGAGGGCCGGCCGGTGGGCATCGTCTCCGAGCGCGACTACGCCCGCAAGGTCATCCTGATGGGCCGCTCCTCCAAGGAGACCCGACTCCGGGAGATCATGTCCAGCCCGCTGATCACGGTGACCCCGGACCACACCGTGGACGAGTGCATGCGCATCGTGACCGCCCACCGCGTCCGCCACCTGCCCGTGATGGAGGGCGAGCGGCTGGCGGGCCTGGTCTCGATCGGCGATCTGGTCAACGCCATCATTTCCGCCCAGGCCGAGACCATTCACCAGTTGAGGAACTACATCACGGGCAAGTACCCGGCGTAAGCTGGAGGCATGACGGCCTCTGCTGCGCCCGATCGCTGGGGCGGCTCGCGCGCCCGGCTGGCTCGCGCTCGCGCCTCCCTGGCGGGCGGGGTCTCCAGTCCTTTTCGCGCCCGCTTCCCCGTCCCGCTCTACTTCGCCGACGCCGCCGGCAGCCGCCTGACGGACGTGGACGGCAACCGCTACATTGACTATGCGCTGGCTTGGGGGCCGCTGATCCTGGGGCACCGGCATCCGGCTCTGGTCGAAGCGCTGCGGCAGGCCGCCGAGCGCCCGCATATCTTGGGCGCCCAGCACGAGCTGGAATACCTGGTGGCCGAACAGATCCAGCGACTGGTCCCCTGCGCCCGGCGGGTGGCCTTCACCTCGAGCGGCAGCGAGGCGGTTCAGCTCGCCCTCCGTCTGGCTCGGGCGGCCACCGGGCGTAATCTGATCGTCAAGTTCGAAGGCCATTACCACGGCTGGATGGATTCGGTGCTCGTCAGCCATCACCCGCCGGCCGAACTGATGGGCCCGGCCGAGTCGCCCCAAGCCGTGCTGGAATCGCGCGGGCAGGCGGCCAATGTGCGGGAGAACCTGCTGGTGGCGGCCTGGAACCGTCTGGAGGCGCTGGAAGACCTCTTCCGGCAGCGCGGCAGCCAGATCGCCGCCGTCATCCTCGAGCCCGTGCTCGCCAACAGCGGCTGTCTGCTTCCCGCGCCCGGCTACTTGCAGGGCTTGCGCCGCCTGACCGAGCGCTGGGGATCCCTGCTGATTTTCGATGAGATCATCACCGGATTCCGCATGGGCTTGGGCGGGGCGCAGGCTTACTACGGCGTCTGTCCCGACCTGGCGACTTTGGGCAAGGCGCTGGCCGGCGGCGCCCCGCTCAGCGCCGTCGCCGGCCGGGCCGACATCCTGGAACTGATCGCCGAGGGGGAGACCGCCTTCGGCGGCACCTTCAACGGCAACCCGATCTCGCTGGCGTGCGCCCGGGCCACCCTCACCGAGCTGGAGCGCCAGGAGGGAGCGGCGCTGGCGCGCGCCAACCGGACGGGCCTGGAGTTGATGGAGGGGATCCGCCGAATCGCGGCCCGGCGAGGCGTCCCGCTCTGCGTTTGCGGTTTCGGGGCCGCCTTCGCCGTGCACTTCACTGCGAAGCCCGAGCTCGGCGACTACCGCGACACCCTGGCGGACGATCGCCGCCGGCTGGCCGCCTTTCTGCTGCGCGCGCTGGAGGAGGGCGTGTACCTGCTGCCGGACGGCCGCTTCTACGTCTCGGCGGTCCACGGCCCGCAGGAGGTCGAGCAGACTCTGGCCGCACTGGATCGCGCCCTGGCCCGGCTGGAGGCCTGAGCGCTCAGCGGGTCAGGATCGGATCCCCACGCGGACCGCGCCGGCGCGGCCGCCGGCCGCCGCCTCAGCCCCGAGGCGCATCCGGGAAGTATTTGGCCAGCTCCGGGTTGGGCAAAGGCACGCCCTCCTGGCGGAAGCGGCGCAGCAGCCGGAGGCGCACCTCCGAGAGCACGCGTCCCCGCTGCGTTTGATCCTCCAGGCGAAGCACGAGCTTGAACTGAAGATGGGTCGGCAGCAGGCCCGGATCGCACAGCACCAGGGGCGTGAAAGCAGGCGAGACGCCTTCGACCCCCGAGACCTCCTGTTGCGCCAGCCGGATCACCTGATCCGGATCCGCCTCGTGGCCCACCGGGATCGGCAGCTCCGCCATGCCGCCGGGGTCCGGCAGGCTGTAGTTGACCAGCGTGCCCGAAGTGATCCTGGTGTTGGGCGCCACCACCATGTTGCCGCTCAGGGTGCGCACGCGCGTGGTGCGCCAGCCGATGTCGGTCACCACGCCTTCCTGGCCGCTCTCCAGGCGGATGAAATCGCCCACGAAGATGGGCCGCTCGACCAGGATGTGCAGGCCGGCGAAAAAGTTCGCCAGCGTGTCTTGCAGCGCCAGAGCCACCGCGATCCCGCCCACCCCCAGCGCCGTCAGCATGGGCGTGATGGAGACCCTCAGGTAGGCCAGCAGGGTCATCAACCCCACCGCCAGCACCAGCACCCGGGTCAGCGTGCGCGTCAGGCCCGCCACCGCGAAGGGCATGCCCTGCCGCTCGCCGTAGGCGGCAATCGTCCGCACGGCGATCGAGGCCGCCGCCAGGCTGAAGCTGGCGATCAGGAAAATGACGATGGCGTCCGAGGCCCAGCGCGATTGCCGCGTGCTCAACTCGACGAAGCGCAGGGAAAGCTCGACCGCCGCCGCCAGGCACCACAACAAGGAAGGGAACCGGACCGTCTCCAGAACCGCCTGGGCGAAGGGCCGCGTGCGTGCCTTCCGCCGGAGCCACCCGAGCAGCAGATACCGCAGCAGGAGGGTGGCCGCCAGCGCTCCCAGAAACGTCAAAGCGGGCTCGGCCGCGCGCCAGAAGGCTTTCTCCTCCCGCAGCCACTTGGGCATCGGCATGGCGGCCGCCGTCCATGCCTCCCGGCTTACTGAGGCTTGCGGTAAGCGCTTTCCTCCAGGCCCGGATTGACCTTGATTTCCGACACCGTGTTCTCGCCGAATTTCTTCCCGTCCCGGTTGAGCACCGTTTTGTAGGGCCATTTCACGCCGCCGGCTTCCTTCCAGTCCGAGTAAATCTCCAGAATCTCGCCCGGCGCGCCCATCAGGGCCGCGGTGTAAGTCTTCCCGGCCGGCAAGTAGGTGGCGGGGTCCACGTAGAGTTTGACTTGTAAGTTGCGCGCTTCGTCGCGCACGGCGACCGCCTCCACCTTCCGGCCCTCCAGTTCCGCCGGGCCCAGGGCCTGCACCGCCAGCCCGGGCGAATCCGGGGCGGCCACCAGCCGCAGCGTTTCCCGGAACAGCGAGCCCTCGGCTTCCGCCCTTTGCGAGGCGGGCGCCTCCCGCACGCCTTGAGGCGTCCTCATCCACACGGTCTGTCCGTCGTAGCCCTGCACGACCTCGCCCATCGGCGTGGTCATCTTGTTGAGCATCCGGCCCGCCAGGTTCACGGTGGATTCCATCTTCAGCGCGAACTCGCCCTGCGGCGTGCTGACGTTCAGCGTGGAGGCCACCGTGTACTCCTTGACCGCGCCCAGCCGGGACGCCCCGCCCAAGGCTTCGCGCACCCGGGCCAGCAGCTCTTTGCCCCGCGCCGCCGCCTCGGGCGTGGCCGCCGCCAGGGCCTCCTGCTTGGGCGGGGGAATCGTGATATCCAGCCGCGTCACCTTGCCCAAGGCGCTGAGCGGCGGTTCAAAGCCCTTCTCCTTGCCCAGCACCAGAATGGCGAGCTGGTCGGTCTTCAGATACTGCCGCGCCACGCGCGCCACGTCCTCTCGAGTTACTTTCTCGATGTTAACCTGATACCGCTGGAGATAGTCGCTCGGATAGCCGTAGTACTCGTAACTGACCAGCCGCTCGATGATCTTGCCGGTCGAGTCGAACTCGAAGGCGAATCCTTTCAAAATGCCGTCCTTGGCCCGAGCCAGTTCGTCCTCGCCGGCGCCGCCTTCGGCCAGCCCGGCGATCTCCCGCCGGATGGCCTCCAGGATCTGCACCGTGCTCTCGGTCTTGGTCGAGCCCAGAGCCAGGAACAGCCCGGGACGGTCCCAGCCGGCGTTCCAGGCGGAGGCGACGGTATAGGCCAGGCCCTGCTCGCTGCGCACCTTGTTGAACAGGCGGGAGGCGAAGCCGCCGCCCAGGATGCTGTTGGTGACCTCCAGCGCGTAGAAGTCCGGATCGTTGCGCTGTCCGCCCAGAAAGCCCATCACCACCCAGGCGTTCGGGATGTCGTCCTTGACGATCTGGTAGAGCCCGGCCCGGTTGCGCGCGGCCGGATCCACCGCCGGCGCCGGGGGCTTCGGCCGCCCGCCGGGCGGCCAGGCCCCGAAGACCTTCTCGATTTTGGCGCGCATCTCGGCCGCCGAGAAGTCTCCCCAGGCCGCCAGGATCACGTTCTCGGGCTGGAAGAACTCGCGGTGGAAGGCCAGCAGGTCCTCGCGCGTGATCCCGTTGATGGTGTCGTATTCCGGCTGCCGGGCGTAGGGGCTGTCGGGGCCGTAGATGATCCGGCGGAACTCCCGGAAGGCGATGGCGTTGGGGTTGTCGTTGCGGCGCGCGATGCGGTCGCGCTCCTGGATCTTGGCCAGCTCGATCTTATCCTGGGGGAAGGCCGGGTGGCGGAGGATATCGGCCAAGATGGTCAGGCCGCGGTCAATGTCCTCCTTCAGCACCGAGACTCGAGCGCGCCCGGAGTCCTCGCCGATCGAGGTTTCCACCGAGGCGCCCAGCCGGTCCAGCTCCTCGTCGAGCTGGTCGCCCGGGAAGCGCTCCGAGCCCCCGGTGCGCATGACCGTGCCGGCGATCGAGGCCAGCCCCGCCTTGGCCGCCGGCTCCCAGCGCGAGCCGGTGCGGATCAGAGCGGCCGCTCGAATGAGCGGCAGCTCGTGGTCCTCGACCAGATAGACCACCAGGCCGTTAGGCAACTGCAAGCGCACCGGTTCGGGCACTTCGATCTTGTTGAGCGGCGGGAACTTCAGCTCTTTGTAACTCTTCGGGATCTGGCCCGCGGCGGGCCCCGCCACGAGCACGCCCAGCACAGCCCATCCAAGCAAGGTTCTTCTGCGCATCGCTGCCCCCTTCCTAGCGCGTCTGAGCCGTCTCGAGCGGCTCGATCAGACCCACGGTCTTGTTGGTGCGGGTGAAGGTCTGCTTGGCCACCCGCTGAATGTCGGCCGGCGTCACGGCGTTGATCTTCTCCAGCTCCCGGAACAGGTTGCGCCAGTCGCCGGTCAAGGCCTGCGTGCTGCTGAGCTGCATGGCCAGGCTCAGGTTGTCGTCGAGCTGGCGGAGCAGGCCGGCGCGGGCCCGGCGCTTGACGCCCTCCAGCTCCTCCTTGCCGACCGGCTCCTTAATGAGCCGCTCGATCTCCTCCTCGATGGCCTTCTCGACCTCCTGGTTGGTGTGGCCGGGCGCGGTGAAGGCGAAGAAGATGAACAGGCCCGGGTACTTCTGCCCGGGGAAGCCGGGCGCGCCCAGCACCTGGGTGGCCACCTTGCGATCGCGCACCAGGCCGCGATAGAGCCGCGAGGAGCGCCCTTCGCTCAGCAGGCTGCCGATGGCGCTGTAGACTGCGTCGTCGGGATGGTTGATGTCCGGCTTGTGGTAGCCCACCATCACCGTGCGCTGGGCCTGCAACCACAGCGTCACGCGCCGCTCGGCTTGCTGGGGCGGCTCGACGGTGCGCAGCGGTTCCGGCTTGGGCCCGCTCGGGATGCGGCCGAAGTAGCGCTCCGCCAGTTCGCGCACCTGCCGGGGATGGACGTCGCCCACCACGGCCGCGATCAGATTGCTCGGAATGTAATACTTCCGGAAGAACGCTTCGGCGTCCGCCCGGGTCAGGTTCTCCAAGTCGCTCATGTGCCCGACCACCGGTTCCCCGTAAGGGTGCGCCTTGTAGGCCGCGGCGAGAAACTCCTCGAACAACCGCCCCACCGGCTGGCCTTCCATCAGCCGCCGCTCCTCCATCACCACGTCCCGCTCTTTGTAAAACTCGCGGAACACCGGGTGCAGAAAGCGTTCCGACTCCAGCCAGAACCACAGCTCCAGTTGGTTGGACGGCAGGCTGAAGAAGTAATTGGTCCGGTCGGCGCCCGTGGTGGCGTTCAACTGGCGCCCGCCGGCCCGCTCGATGATCTCCCCGAATTCATTGGCCGCCACGAACTTGCCGGCCTCCTCCTGCGCCTGCTTGAAGGCCGCCTCCAGCTTCTTGAGCTTCTCGGGGTCCGCCTTGCCGCCTTTGCGCTTTTCCTCCCGCCAGGCGGCGTAGGCTTGCTCGACTTTCTCCAGGGCCGGGCGTTCCTTGGCATAGTCTTTGGCGCCGATCTTGTCGGTCCCCTTGAAGGCCATGTGCTCGAACAGGTGCGCCAGGCCCGTGATGCCTTTGGTCTCCTGGGCCGATCCCACGTCGGCGTAAGTCACGAAGGAGGCCACGGGCGCCTTGTGCCGTTCCAGCACGATGAACTTCATGCCGTTGTTCAGGGTGAACTCGCTCACCCGCCCTTGGATCTCGCGAAATTCCTCCTGCCCGCCGCAGGCCGCCGCCAGGCCCGCCGCCAGAATCCAGCCTCGCCAGAGCGTTTGCATACGCCTCCTTCAGATCATTTCCTTCAACAGTTCAGGGCGCGGCGAGGGGATGACGACCCGGTTCACCAGCAGCCCCTTCTGCGCCGCCACCGCCGCCCCCGCGCTCACCGCCGCCTCCACCGCCGCCACCTCCCCGGTGAGGGTCGCGAAGGCCTTGCCGCCCAGCGCCATCGCCAGGCGCACCTCGATCAGCTTCACGTTGGCCGCCTTCACGGCCGCATCGGCCGCCTCGATCAGCGAGGCCACCGAAAAGGATTCGATCGCCCCCAGCGCCTCCAGCGCTTCCACCTTGCCGGTCCCGGCGATGGCGGGAAACACCTGCTCGTCCAGGTTGGCAATTACAAAGCTGTCTATGACGGAAAACTCTCCCGCCTGGGTCCCCGCCCGCACGCTGGCTTCCACTGCCGCCACGTCTCCCCGCACCAGCGTCAGGTACTTGCCCGAGCAAATCGAGCGCGCCAGCAACAACTCGACCTCGGCCGCCTTGAGCATGGCGTCCGTGGCCTGGAAACCGGCGGCGACGCTCGACAGTTCAATCCCTCCGATGGAGTTCCTGGCCATAGTTACGCTCGGATCTCGATGTAAGTTCCCGTCACCTGGCTCACCGTGCCGGCGATGCTGGCGTGCACGTGGGCCCCCAGATCCTTGGGCCCCACCCGGCCCAGCACGGCGCCCTTCTCCACCCGCTCGCCCTCCCGCACGGCGGGCTCCGCCGGGCGGCCGGCGTGCTGCTTGAGCAGGATGCGCACCCGCTCGGGCTGCAAACTCACCGCCTCGTAAGGCGTCGGGCGTTCATACTCTTCGATCTTCAGCCGCCGCCGGAGCTGGCTGAGCGGCACCCGGCGCGCCTCCTTCATGGGATGCACTCGCACCGGAGCGCGCTGCTCGAAACGGACGCCCGCCTCGCGCAGGTCCTGCTTGGCCTGGTCGCAGGCCTCCTTCGGGTAGAGATCTTCCGGGCAGGCGTAAAGCGTGCACAGCCCGCAGGCGCAGCACAGCGCGCCCCACTGGTTCCAGTTGCGCGCCCCGGTGAGCGTGAAACCCAGGCTGCGCATGACCTTGTGGGGCATTACCTCGTAGCCCAGCAAGTAGCGCGGGCACAGTTCCGTGCAGTAACTGCACTGATCGCAGGCCGACTTGCCGATCCGGTTCTGCGCCTCCGCCGGCCGGCTCTTGCGCTCGATGAGCGGATGCCGCCGGGGAAGCACGATCAGCCCGGCCGTGGTTTTGGTCACCACCTCCTCGGGATCGAAGCTCAACGAGCCCATCATCACGCCGCTCACCAGCAGCGCGAATTCCTCCACCGTGGCGCCGCCCGCCAGCTCCAGCACCTGCCGGAAGGGCGTGCCCACGGGAACCCAGAAGGATTTGGGCCGGCGCACCGCCCCGCTCACCGAGAGGAATTTCTCGGTCACCGGCAAACCCTGGGCGGCGCGATGCACGTTGTACAGCGTCTCGACGTTGTTCACCACGCAGCCCACCTGGACCGGAATGCCCCCCGGCGGGATCAGCCGCCCGGTCGCCAGGTACACCAGCTCGTACTCGTCCCCGGAAGGATAGAAATCCCCCATCAGCACCAGCTCGACGCCGCCGCCTTTGGCCTGGCCGCGGATCGCCTCGACGGCCCCCGCGTTCTTTTCCTTGATGCCGAACTTGACCTCGCGCGCCTTCACCGCCTTGCTCATCAGCAACAGCCCGGAGAGAATCTCGCCCGGGAAGGCCTGCATCAGCTCGACGTCCTTGTGGATCAGCGGCTCGCACTCGGCCCCGTTGGCGATCATGAACTCCGCGCGCGCCTGAGCCTTCACGCAGGTGGGAAAGCCGGCGCCTCCCGCCCCCACCACGCCGCATTCCTTCAGCTTGTCGGCCAGCATGGGGAAACCTCAATTATACGGCCCCGCGCCGGCCGCCCTCGTCCCGCGCCCGGCGGCCCCGGACTTCATGCGCCGCCCACCGGCCAGGAGGCCGGCAGTTGGGCCAGTACGATCTTGGCTAAGGCGCCTGCCGCCAGCAGCGCCGGACCGCTCTCGGCCAGGGTGCGGGCGAACTGGTAGCCCGCCCGCGTGCCTACGCCGGCCAGAAACAGCAACAGGCCGATCTGCCGCAGGGTCAGGTTCGCGCTGACCGGGATCACCCAACTGATCCGCCCCGTGCGCTCCACATGCCCCAGCAGCAGCGCCGCCAGTAAGGGTCCGCCCGCCAGTCCCAGCCTCACCGTGTGGCCGCCGGGCAGAGGGATGGGCAGGGTTCCCAGCAGCACCCCCAGCACCATCCCGATCGCCAGACCGGCGAACAGCACTCCGGCCACCCCCAGGCGAAAGCCAAAAAAGCTGATTTCCCCGAGCAGGTACCCCAAGCCGATCACCACAAACAGCGTGAGGATCGGAAACTCGGCCAGGACTGCCGCCACTGCGTCGCGCACCCGCCCCCTCCGGCTCCAGACCAGCCCT
>Ga0209018_1000069_pt1 | contig 86768 bp, 94 predicted proteins | sample YNPBryBLVA2012_FD_185814 | JGI IMG/M metagenome (GOLD analysis project Ga0209018, IMG submission 185814) | Anoxygenic and chlorotrophic microbial mat microbial communities from Yellowstone National Park, USA - YNP Bryant BLVA 2012 (SPAdes)... ... | reverse complement strand
TTAGCTGTGGAATCCGCATCGCATATCGATGATTTGACGCTAACCATCCATGCCCATCCGACCTTGCCTGAGGGGATTGAGGAGGCAGCCGAGGCGGTGTAGAGGAAGCTGATTCATATTTTCAATGCTTAGGGCAAATTGCTCAATCATCGGATAGGGGATCAAAAAAAATAGGGCAACCTGTTAAATTGCCCTACGATGATTCGTAACATTTCTTATCGACCTACTGCAACGCGCTCCAGATATTTTCCCGTCCGCGTATCAATTTTGATTATATCTCCTTCTTTGACAAAAAGCGGCACCTGTACTTTTGCCCCGGTTTCGATGGTACAGAATTTCTGGATATTGGTGGCAGAGTCCCCTTTGACACCGGGATCGGCCTGGATCACTTTAAACTCGATAAAGTTGGGCAATTCGGCAGTAATAGCGACTCCTTCATTAAAAAGGATCTTCACCATATCGCCTTCTTTGAGAAATTTGAGCTGGTCACCCAGAAGGTCTGCAGGGATGAAGGTCTGATCGTAGGTTTCGGTATCCATAAAATATAAATTTCCGTCGGATTCATACAGATATTGCATTTGCTTCTCTTCCAAATAAACCTCTTCGATTTCATCGGTCATGCGAAAGGTATTTTCAATCACTCGCCCTGTCTTGGCATTTTTTAGCTTGGTGCGGACCATCGCTCGCCAGTTCCCTGGGGTGACATGCTGAAATTCAGTGATGATCCAGACATCGTTATTAAAACGAATCGCTTTGCCCGTTCGAAATTCTGAAATTGCGGTCATAAATCAACTCCTTACGATTCTAAATAAGATGACACTTTTCTCTTTCATTTAGCAGTTCAAATTTAATAAAAAAAAAGCAAATTTGCAAATGTATTTTTGCTTATTAAATATATGATGAGATCCATGCAAAATTAAGCTAACCCAATAGGCGAAACCAAAATTTTACATCAAAGCTTTAACTAGAAAAGCCAGAATCTTTTCAAATCATGGCACATCTAAATTCTTGGATAATAAAATCGACAGGAGGCGATTGGTAATGGAAGGATTAATTTTTACATTAAAAAGAGAGGATGAGAAAATTGAGTTGCAGGATTTTTATGATGTGGTGATTTTGGGCGGAGGACCAGCCGGTTTAACGGCAGCCATTTACACGGCCCGAGCCAGATTAAAGACCTTGATTGTTGAAAACAAGGAGATTGGGGGGGAAGCGGCGGCCACCGATGTGATCGAAAATTATCCTGGATTTCCCGAGGGCATCAACGGCCATGTGCTGGCCGAGCGAATGATGCAGCAAGCAAAGCGATTTGGTGCTGAACTTTACACTGGTGAAGTGATGAGCGTAAGTTTAAAGGATTCCCCGAAGACGCTGCTAATTGATGGCAAGCCGATTTCCGCACATGCAGTGATTATTGCCACTGGCACATCGCCGAAACTGCTCAATGTTCCCGGGGAGAGGGAGTTGAAAGGCCGAGGCGTTTCATACTGCGCCACCTGCGACGGACCAATTTATGCGGGGAAGGACATTGCGATCATTGGTGGCGGCAATTCGGGGCTGCAGGAAGGGCTTTTTATTTTGAAATTTGTCAAATCCATCACATTGATCGAATTTATGCCGAAATTGAACGCTGAGAAAATTCTTCAAGAAAAATTTCAATCGCATCAGAATACGGTAACTCTATTGAACCATCAAGTGCTGTCGATTAATGGCACGGCAAATGTCGAATCGATCACCGTGAAAGATCGCGCCTCTGGAGAGACAAAGGTGATTCCTGTGCAAGGCGTATTTGTATATATCGGCTTGATTCCCAACACAGAACAATTCAAGGGACAATTGGAACTGAATCAATGGGGGTATATTATCACGGATGAAAAGCTGCAAACCTCGCTTCCCGGGATTTTTGCAGCCGGGGACGTTCGGGACAAAGGCTTGCGGCAAGTAGCCACGGCGATCGGGGATGGCGCAATAGCGGCGGTATCAGCCGAAAGGTATATCGAACAAGTGACGTCAAAAGCATAAGGGAAAATTAAAATGATTGATCAATGAAGAAATGCGGATTATATTTTTTTTTAGGGAGTTAATTGATAGATCCAAGAGTTTGCTCTAATAAGGCTGAAAATAACACAATTCGAATCATCGTCGTAGGTGCCAAGTTGTTTTATGCCGAAGTCATCTGAATTAACGTAAGGGAATATACCCTGACGAGCGTTTACGACTTCGCTACGGTTCACTGGGTTCGCTATGATGATGATCAAGATTTGCTTTATAGAGAGGACTCCACCATAATAAAATAAATTTTGGAGGTTTTCTATGGCTCACATATCAAAAGAAGATCGTGATTATTTGAAAAAGGAATTCTCGAAGATGACCAGGCCGGTGAAGCTGATATTTTTCACGCAGCAGTTTGAGTGCCAGTACTGTCAACTGACTCGTGAGTTGGTCACCGAGCTTTCGGAGTTATCTGACAAGATCCAGGTTGAGATTTATGATTTTGTGAAAGATGAAGCCAAGGTTAAGCAGTACGATATCAAACGGATCCCGGCGATCGTGGTTGAGGGCGAGAAGGATTATGGGATTCGATTTTACGGTGTCCCGGCTGGCTATGAATTCAGCACATTGATCGAGGACATCATCGACGTATCGGCTGGAACGAATGTTCTATCCAAAGAGACAAAAGAGGCGCTGAAGAAGCTGAGCAGGCCAGTGCACATTCAAGTTTTCGTGACATTAACCTGTCCCTATTGTCCAAGGGCGGTCCGAATAGCGCATATGATGGCCATGGAGAGCGAGCTGGTGACGGGCGACATGATCGAAGCTTCGGAGTTTCCGCAGTTAGCAAATAAATATTTCGTTTCGGCTGTACCCAAGGTGGTCATCAATGAGGAGGTCGAATTTGAAGGGGCTTTGCCAGAGAAGAATTATCTGGAAAAAGTCCTTGAAGCCGAAGGTTTGGCAATGAAATCATAAAATCAATTCAAATCGAATGGATAATGATCCCAGCGTGCCAGCATAAGTGAATTAAATTTTGGCGCGCTGGGATTTGTTGCATTGAAGTTGATCGCAAACTGAGAATGACCAACACGGCTTTCATGATTTGTCCAAGCATACGTTACTCTACATAGACTGCGGTGCCGAAGGCTAATATTTCCGAGGCTGATCCCATAATATAGCTGGTAGAGAACCGAGCATCTACAATGGCATTCGCACCTAACTGTTCTGCCTCTTGGATCATGCGATCTACCGCTTGTTCCCTTGCCTCGGCCATTAGCTTTGTATATTCTTCGATTTCACCCCCTACAATATTTTTTAGTACAGCCATAATATCGTGGCCGATATGTCGAGCGCGGATGGTGTTGCCCTTCACCAAACCGAAAGTTTTCACGATTTTTTTCCCAGCAATGGAACTGGAGCTAACGACGATCATCTCTGTATCTTCTTATATGGGTCCGATCTACCAATAAAAATCTTTTCTCTTATGACTGAGACAACCAAAATGACCAGTCCCAGCAACACAGCGAAGATGCCAATTTTCACGATCCCCTGAAGCTGCGGGTCAGCAATGATGCTTTCGACAGCTTTAAATAATCCATAAGTGATGAGGATGATTGCACCGATGGAAAAGATGATCCAGCCGATTCGGCGTTCAATTTTATTGTAGGTGTTCATCCAATAGGTATCCCATACTTCTTTTGGTGGCGATTTGAATTTCATGGTTCGAGTAACCTCCTTCAGTTTTTGAAACTGTTCCCATTCTTTGCGTAACTTTGCATCAGCGTTGACGAGTTGAATGAAATTATTCCATTCTTCTGGCGTGAACTCTTGATCCACGGCTGGCATTATCCATTGATATGATGGCTCAGACATATGATTTTTTTGTCGATCAGTCATTGAAAAAGCGCTCCAATTTTTGTTTTAATGCTTGTCGGGCGGTAAACAGCCGCGACATTACCGTGCCGATGGGGCAATTCAATGTTTCAGCAATTTGCTGATAAGATAGCTCTTGAAAATCTTTCAAGATAATGATTTCGCGTTCATGCGGCTTTAGCTCGTTCATTGCCTGCCATACCGCCTGCCGCATTTCATTCTGTTCCGCCAGCTTTTCAGAGCTCTGGCCTGTGTCGACGATGGTTTCTAGATCGATATCGCCGATCTCAGAAAATGGGCAGGCATGTCTTTTGTGATCGCGCCAATAATTGAAGCAGAGATTTCTCAGAATCTGGTAGTACCACGTAAAAAAATTTCGATCGGCGGCGAACTTGCCGATCGATCGATAGGCGCGCACGAATGCCTCCTGGGAGAGATCGAGCGCGGCCTCCTGATTGCCCACCAAGCCCAGTGCAGTAAAATAGGCGCGTTTCATGTACTTTTCGACCAATCGGCCAAAGCTGGCCGTTTCCCCCTGCTGGCAACGACGGATGAGCGCACGGTCATCATTTTCTTCAGGTATTTTCATCTATTGAGCTCACGTTTCACCTTCTGATACACTCGATCGTGAAATTTATTCATAGGTAAGGTAAGAAATTTTTTGGGAAGAACCTATTCATTTCTTCGTGGAAAAAGTAACTGGCTTTCATTCCTGGCAGAATGCGCAAGCAAGGCAATGGAGGCTTCATCGGTTGCCAGTTCGGAAGTTGACATGGCGGCTATCGGGAGATCCGTTAGCATCCCAGCCGCGCATAAACCCTTTCCAATTCCAGTTCAGCGTCATGGATAATTTCATCAAACATCTCTTTCATGGGCTGGATTTTATTCACCAGGCCGACGCTTTGGCCTGCCATAAGAGAGCCATAGTCGACGTCGCCATCTTGAACAGCCCGGCGCAATGCGCCCACCCAATAGTTTTCGACCTGATACTGCGCTTCTTTTTTGGTTATTTCTCCGCGGCGATGTTTTAAGATCAGCTCCATTTGCAGGTCGGCAAACTCGGCCATCCCTTTGTTGCGGATAGCGCGGACTGCCACGACGTTCAATTCCGAACCGACGGCGGGAGTGGCAATGGCATCACGGGCTTTGGCTTTTATGAAGGCTTCTTTGAACTTAGGATGCACCTGACATTCCTCGGTCAGCACAAATCGCGTGCCCATTTGAATGCCGGCTGCGCCCATTAGCAAAAGATGGGCCATCAACCTTCCCGTGGCAATTCCGCCAGCCACGAAAATCGGTATGTCTTTCACGGTGAATAGCACCTGTTGCAGCAAGATCACCAGGGAAACATGACCAATGTGTCCTCCGGCTTCGCTTCCCTCGAGCATAAGGGCGTCGACACCGGATTCGATCATCCGCTCGGCAATGGAATCGTTCGATGCGAATGCTAACACTTTAGCGCCGCTCTCTTTGGCAATTTTGATTTCTGAGCCGCGTGGAAAGCTGCCCGCAAATATGATGAATGGCACCTGTTTCTCGGCGGCGATTTTTAAATGTTCATGATAATTGGGTGCAATCGTAATTAGATTGACGGCAAAAGGTTTATCGGTCAGTTCTCTGATATGGTCAATTTCCTTGGCAAAAGCCTCGGGCGGCATATTCCCGCCAGCCATACAGCCAAATGCCCCGTGATTTGCAACCGTCGTTACCAAACGATGATCAGAAATCCAGGTCATGGCTCCTGCCATTATCGGAATCTCGACCCCCAAAAATTCTTGACCTCTTTTCCATAATCGTGGTAAATATTTCATTGTTGCCTCTTGAAATTTTTTTTAGATGACCAACCAGATATGCCAAAAGCGGTAACATTTTATCCCGGATTCAACATCATTGTCATCAACCGAACATGCATGTCTGGTACGATAATTCCTGAATAAAAATTTTGTTCTCTTTAAAAACTTATCAGAAGGATCCAAATTGGAATTCGAAATAAAGCTTTAGCAACTACTGCTTTTTAAAATGGTGCTAAAGATACAATATTTATTTGCTATTGTCAAGTATTTTTTATGCAAGGATGAAATTATCGATTGGACTTGTTGATCGCGCGCGAACGGCACGGCTTGTTCAAGAAATCGAAGTGACCATACAATATCAACTCCCAGTTCGATATAAATATTCGCTTGATTCTTAAAATGGTATTCGTTATATTGGACCCACTACATGAAAATGGGAGGAATTTTGTTATGAAGCGATTAATATTTAGCCTCCTCGGTTGGTTCATAGTGATGACGACCGTTCATCTTGGTATTGCGAGGGATGATTATTGGCAGCAATACGTCCACTATGATCTCAAGGTCCAGCTTGACCCTGGAAAAAATGCTCTGCGCGGTGAAACCATTATTATTTATCAAAACAATTCTCCTGATACGCTGGATCGGGTATATTTGCATCTTTATCCGAACGCTTTTAAAAATGAAAAGTCTACTTTTGCCCGAGAGGCCAAACGAAGATACTATCGTGGCTCGATTGCACCAGATAATAGCGGCTATATAGATATCTTGGAATTCAGGATCAGTCGAAAAGATAGCAGTGTAGCTCCCCATGATGCTCCAGTAGCAGCATATCAAGTAAACGACACCATTTTGGAAGCCCTATTGCCAGAGCCCCTTTTGCCCGGCGGAGAGCTCCAACTTTATATCAAATTTTATGAAAAAATCCCTTCTTTGATTATTCGCGCTGGGCGACGCGGGAATCAATATGATTTTGGGCAGTGGTATCCGAAATTAGTGGTCTATGACCAGGACGGCTGGCATCCGGATCAATATCATGCTGATGGTGAGTTTTACGGTGAGTTTGGGACATTCGATGTAAGCATTACGTTGCCTTATAATTATATTGTATGTAGCACAGGTGTGCCGGTGGAGGGCGACCCTGGCTGGAGCTGGGTTCAGGTGGATACGGGCTTGACGGATGAAGCATGGCGTGAACGCTACAGCGAGCAGCTCAAACAGATCGAAAGGCTGGGGGAGAAAAGCAAGGAACGGACGGTCAAATTTCATGCGGAACAGGTGCATGACTTTGCCTGGTCGGCTTGTCCTGATTTTGTCTATGAGCGAGGCGACTGGAAGGGCATTCCGATCCATGTCCTGTACCGGTCTTATGCGAAGCCTGGCTGGAGCAAAAAAGTGGCCCAGCGGGGCGCGCGGGTGTTGGAATGGCTGTCGACTCGGTTCGGGAGATATCCGTATCCCCAACTCACCATCATGCATGGCCTAATCGGAGGCGGCATGGAATATCCGATGCTGGTAATGAACTCGAGCCCAGATGAAGGCTTGATCTCCCATGAAGTGGGCCATATTTATTTCTATGGTATTCTTGCTAACAATGAGCTTGCTGAGGCATGGATGGATGAGGGGTTTACCTCTTATCAAGAGTTCTGGTATCAACAGGTGAATTTTGGCCCTTGGGGATATGAAAGCGAAGATATTCCAGATACTAATTCATGGAAATTTAAAATCAATCCCACGTTGCCGCGCAAAGAAAATACCATTCAAAATTTGGTTGACTACCTGACCAGCGGATATAACGAACCAATGTCGCAGTACGCTCATAAGTTCAAGGGCGGTTATGGGATCAATGCTTATACCAAGGGAGCAGCATTTTTTATGATGCTGCATTATATCGTTGGCGATAGCCTGTGGGATGTCATTTGCCATACATATTTTGATCGTTGGAAATTTAAGCATGTGAATGAGCAGCGATTTAAGCAGGTGGTCGAGGATGTAACTGGCGATGATTTTGATTGGTATTTCGATCAATGGATGCGCAGGACTGTGGCCATCGATTATGGGCTGGGAAGAATTTTCAAATCACAGCTTCCGAATGGCCAATGGCAACTTGAGGTTGAAGTGAAGCGAAATGATGCTGGCATGATGCCTGTGGAGGTGCAATTGATCACCCAAAGCGGGAAGACAATCATCGACCGCTGGGATGGCAAAGCCAAGCAGGGGAAATTGAAATTCATTACTGACGATAGACCCGACCGAGTGATTTTAGATCCTCGCGATGCTATTTTGGACAAAAATCGTCTTAATAATGGCGATTGGCAGTTCCAGTTCTTGCCCGATATGGCTTCCTCTTATAGCCCCAGAAATGCCTATCTGATCCGATATGCCCCAATGGGATGGTATAATGACGTGGATGGCCTCTGGCTAGGACCACGGTTTAAGGGGAGCTATTTGAGGAAATACTATCGTTCGGAAGTTGGGATAACTTATGGCCTCAAATCCAATCGGACTGGTTATCATTTTGCCCTTGGCCATCCGATACTCCGGAACAGCGACAAACTGCAGTTCGATGTGACCGCGATCCATCGGGAAGGAAGGGGAATGGGTGAGATTGCTTTGACCTATCGAACCAGCTCAATCAGATTCATTCCTCCATTTCATCAACTAAGGCTTTCATTTGATTCTGCCCAATTAATTAAAGACGGAGAGCAATACGCCCAACGAAAAATTGAATCTGTCGGAGAGGTTGTCCGAGTATCCGAGTGGGATCGGGGCCGGATTAGCAAAATTTCATTGGGGTATGATCTTGATATTTTTCAGCGCCAATCGGTATCCAATTTTAAAATATTGCTTGAAACAGCTCGTCGCTTCTGGGGGAGCGAATTCCACTTCACGAAGCTTTTTGGCGAATGGAAGCTCAGTCTTGGCTCCAGAAGCAAAGGACTGAGATTTCGATTGGTTGCAGGAAATTTTTGGGGTGACAAAATTCCGATTCAGGAACAGTTTTTTATTGATGGAGGAAATCCCCGCGAGCGGTTCAGTCAGTTTTATCTTCGGAGCGCGGGATCGATGCCAGTAGAGCTTCGATATCATTTTCCTGGGGGCGGAAACCTTCGGGGCTATATTGATCAACCAGTGGCAGCGACACGCATCGCCGCGGCAAATGTGGAAGCTCGCACTAGTGTATTGGATCTCTTGCTCAATAAGATTCTGCCACCTCGGTCATCACTGGAATTATCGCCATTTTTCGATTTTGCTCGCGTAGCCACTTCGCAACGATCCTATCGCATGCTGATGGATGCCGGGATTGGACTGCGTTTTGGCTTCAGATTGCTTAATCAGCGACGGCTGCTTCGGCTCGATTTTCCAGTCTGGCTGAACGAGCCATTGCCAGGACAAAAGCAGATGAAATTTCGCTGGCTATTCTCATTCCAACCTTCGATATAAGCTTTGATAATCGGATGGAGACAACAGATATGTCTAAGCATTGCTTCGTCTGGAACACAAAGGGTGTTCTAGTGCGCCTTTTTCATACAATGAACGGTTTTATCTGCCATGCTGGACGCGCTGCGTAAATATTTCGGCTATACCGAATTTCGCCCACTGCAACAGGAGATCATTACGGCGATACTTAATAAACGCGACGTCTTTGTTTTAATGCCAACAGGAGGGGGCAAATCGCTCTGTTATCAACTCCCATCGGTTATGCAGGACGGCCTGACCGTGGTGGTTTCGCCACTGATCGCTTTGATGAAAGATCAGGTTGATAGCTTAAGGGACTTGGGTATCGAGGCGGAATTCATCAATAGTTCGCTCAGTTACGATCAGATCGAGCAGGTCAAAGCCCGATTATTGGCCAATCAGGTGAAATTGCTCTATGTGGCGCCAGAACGCTTGGTTCTTCCGCCGTTTTTGCAATTCATCGATAGCCTTCACATCAGTCTGTTTGCCATCGATGAAGCGCACTGCATTTCGGAGTGGGGACATGATTTTCGGCCCGAATATCGCCAATTGGTGGTGCTGAGAAATAAATTTCCCACTGTTCCTCTGGTTGCATTAACGGCTACCGCCACGCCCTTGGTTCAGGACGATATCATCAAACAGCTCAAAATGAATGAGCCGCTGCGATTCCAAGCCAGCTTTAACCGAAAAAATCTATTTTATCAGGTGCTGCCCAAAGGGGATACCTATCGGCAATTGGTGAATTATCTTCACGCCCACCCAACCGCATCTGGCATTATCTATTGTCAGAGCCGGCAGGGCGTGGAGCAACTGGCCACTGCGCTCAATCGGGATGGCTTTCGGGCTTTGCCGTATCATGCTGGCATGACCGCGGAAGATCGAACGAAAAATCAAGAGGCGTTTATTAAAGATGATGTGGAAATCATCGTCGCCACCATTGCCTTTGGTATGGGAATTGATAAGCCGGATGTTCGATTTGTGATTCATTATGACATGCCCAAGAACCTTGAAGGCTATTACCAGGAGACCGGGCGCGCCGGGAGGGATGGTCTAAAAAGCGATTGCATCCTGTTCTTCAGCTATGGCGACAAAGCCAAAATTGAGTATTTTATTGAACAAAAGCCCGATCCTCAAGAACGCCAGGTTGCTTACGATAAGTTGCATCAGTTGATCCATTATGCAGAGAGCCATATTTGCCGGCGCAAAATCCTGTTGGAATATTTTGGTGAAGCATATGAAGTCGAAAACTGCCAGCATTGCGATAATTGCCTGAAGAATCGTCAGAGCTTCGATGGCACGATCATCGCACAAAAATTGTTATCCTGCGTATTTCGATTAAAAGAACGTTTCGGCTTGCAATATGTGATCGATGTCTTGAAGGGAGCAAAAAGCGAGCGCATCTTTCAAAATGGCCATCAGTATCTATCGACCTACGGTATTGGTGCGGAGCACACCAAGAAGCAATGGGAAACCTTCGCGCGCGAGCTGATTCATCAAGGCTATTTAAAGATCGAAGGGGGGCAATATCCCATGCTCAAATTGACGGAAAAGAGCAAAGCTGTGCTGTTCAATGGTGAAAAGGTAACTCTTACTGCCGTTAAAGAATTGAAGCCCTCGGTCGTCAAAGATGCCGATTTAAAGCTGGATGAGCTGCTCTTTGACCGGCTAAAGCGCCTGCGAAAGCGCATGGCAGATGAGCGAAATGTTCCGCCGTATATCATTTTTCAGGATAAGACACTCAAAGATATGGCCACGCGAATTCCCACTACCTGGAGCCAGCTTAAAACTATCTTTGGAATGGGTGAAGCAAAATTGAAGCAATATGGTCCTCGATTTCTCAAAGAAATTATTGCGCATACCCAGTCGATGGGCCCACAAATTGAGAATGGGTCGGCAAAAACGACCTCCGATACCAGGAAAGGAGCGACCGAATATCAAACGCTGGAATTGCTGCGCCAAGGATTGTCCATAAAGCAGGTTGCTGAGCAGCGGAATCTGACGGTGCGAACCGTTTATAACCATATCGAACGGCTCATCCTGCTTGGTGAGGAGATTGCCCTGACGAAATTCATTCCTTCGGAGCATCAGCAAATGATACGACAGGCGTTTCATACGATGGGAGTTAACAATATGGAGCTCCTGAGGCAGAAATTGCCGAGTGATATCCGCATGGAGGAGTTGCGTTTGGTGCGCGCCAAAATGTTGGCGGAAAAAAAGAGGATCGGTACGATATGATTTTTTATAACATGGATTGCAGCAAGAGACCTGCAATCGAGACAACAAAAAACCCCGATGAAGGATCCATCGGGGTTTTTATGGAGTGGGCCCAGTAGGGCTCGAACCTACGACCTACGGATTATGAGTCCGCTGCTCTACCAACTGAGCTATGGGCCCCGATTGCTCAGAACACTTATAAATTTAATAAATCATGGCGAAAAAATCAAGATGATATTTTCCCTCTATTTCATCGTCAAATAAGTCGCAAGGGCCTACTGGATAACACATCGGATCGAAATGAACCAATGAATGGTTATGAGACTATCGTTTCTCTTCGATCCGGGTGGCTTTGCCTTTTAGAGCGCGCAGATAATATAATTTTGCTCGTCGCACCTTCCCAGCCCTCAACCGCTCGATTTTTGCGATGCGAGGCGAATGGAGTGGAAATATTCGTTCGACGCCAATGCCTTCAGAAACCTTCCGCACAGTAAAGGTCGCATTCATCCCTTTCCCCTTTTTCTTAATGACCACGCCTTCGAACACCTGAATGCGCTCTTTATCCCCCTCGATGACCCGAACATGAACGGCCACCGTATCGCCAGGGTTAAATTCTGGGATGTCCGATCGAAGCTGCTCTGAGATAGCCATATCCAATTTGTTCATTTATCATTTCTCCTCATCATTATTTATTTCACATTGCACCGCATCTATTGTCTGATTGATTAAATCTGGTCGAACCTTCAGCGTTCGCTTGATCGCTTCCATTTTTCGCCATTTTTCAATAGCCGCATGATGACCCGAAAGCAATACTTCGGGAACCGCCATCCCTCGAAACACTTCGGGACGGGTATAGTATGGGCAATCCAATAGATTCTGATAAAAGGAATCGGTTTTTGCTGAATCCAAATCGCTAATCGCCCCCGGAATCAATCGGACCACCGAATCGATGATGACCAGCGCAGGCAGTTCACCTCCCGTTAATACATAGTCCCCAATTGAAATTTCATCCATTTGCCAATACTCTCGAACGCGCTCATCGACGCCTTTGTAGTGACCGCACAACAGAATCAGGTTCTCTTTCACCGCCAATTCCTTGGCTTTCGCTTGCGTGTATCGTTGGCCCTGAGGTGTTAGATAAATCAAGTGGGGCTGATGGATCTGATAGGTCTCCAACACCGCTTCAATGCAATTGAAGATGGGCTCTGGTTTCAAAATCATTCCTGGTCCACCGCCATAGGGATAATCATCGATGCGACGATGTCGATCGTTGCTGTAATCGCGCAGATCGTGGATATAAATTTGGACCAACTGTTTTTCTCGAGCGCGTTTGATAATGCTTTCATCTAATGGCCCGACAAACAGATTGGGAAAGGCGGTAATGACATGAATATTCATGCAAAGTTTACAGCAGACCGGCTATTGGTTCAATGATAATGAGCTCTTGCTCAAGATCCACAGATTTAATGACCGATTTGATGACCGGGATTAAATATTCCTGGTTATCACCTTGAACCACGAAGACATCATTGGCAGGCAGCGTCATGACATCCACCAGCTTGCCCAGCCAAACATCGTCGGTGGTTCGGACATTTAAGCCGATGAGATCGAAAATATAAAATTCACCTTCAGGGAGAGGGGGACAATCTTCCCTGCGTTTTTCAATATAGCGCCCCCGCAGGTGCTCAGCCGCCGTGCGATCATCAATGGTCGCTAATTTTAAAATAACGCGATCTCGCTGGAATCGAGCTCGTTCGATCGCTAGAAAGTGTCGCTGCCCTTGCTTATCCTGAACAGCGATCTCTTTCAGCGTGGTAAACTGCTCGACATCGTCCGTAATAGGAATCACCACTACCTCGCCCTTGATGCCATGGGCGTTACGGATCTTGCCGATTAAGATAAAATCAGGACGTTGCCTCATGCGATCGTACGCGCTGCTATGAGTTATCGAGCGAAGGGCTGTTAAAATAGGATCGATTCATTCCAGGATTTCCAAGACAGCCCGTTTGCCCCGCTTGGCCGAAGCGGCCGCCAGTAGGATCCGGATCGATTTAGCCGTTTGGCCTCGTTTGCCGATCACCTTTCCTAAATCGCCGTGTCCTACTCGCAATTCGTAGACGACAGTTCGCTCGCCATCAATTTCGTTGACGGCGACCTCGTCAGGTTTATCGACCAGATGTTTGACAATGTACTCAATGAATGACTTGAGCCCCAGGGGACCTGGAGCTGCCGCAACTCCGCTCTCAGTCTTATCGGTATTCACGCTCGTTCCTCCTCAATTTGGTGGCTGGAATTTCGGTCGTTTGATGACGATACCTTGCCCATCGTTAGCTATTTGTCATAAGTCCGTTGGGATCAGAATTGCCTGACAGTAACCAATGGTGAACGAATTCGCGTGGTTGGTTTTTCCATCATTCACATAAGCTACCAATTAGCTACCCGTCGAAGACCGAGCGATGCTGCGTGGAGATTCGGCGGTCATGTCGCCCCAAAAGAACGATCATCCATTCCGCAGAATCGGGGACTCAGGCGTTTGCCGGAGCATCCGACTCGGGTTGCTTATTTTCCTGGGCGACCGCTTCTTCAGGTTGCGCTGACGCAGCCGAAGATGGTTCTGCGTCGGGCGCCGAATTCGCAACCGGTGCCTCGCTCGGTTGCGATGGCCGTTCGGTGGGCATTTGCTCTGCTTCCGCCGGTTTGGCTTCTTGTTTTTTTAATCGCTGGGCGGCTAAAGCTTCAGCTCTCTTTCGCTTCTCCAATTGCAGCAATTCCCATTTCTTAATCTCTTCTTCCATCCGCGCCTGATCATATCCGGCTCGCATCAGATGCCATTTTAACATGATACCTTTTCGGCTGAATAAACTCCGAACGGTATCCGTTGGGATTGCTCCATTTTTCAACCAATAAAAAGCCCGTTCTTCATTAATCACGATATCGGCTGGATCGGTCAAGGGGTTATAATGGCCGATTTTCTCAAGATATTTTCCGTCACGCCGAGTTCGCGAATCGGCAGCAACGATTCTATAAAAAGGTTGTTTCTTTTTTCCCATTCGGGTTAAACGTAATTTTACTGGCAATGCATTTACCTCCTAATTTATGATCACTGATGGTGATGAATTAGAAAATATTCCAAGAACAAATTTCCCTTGTGAAAGATGAATGTGCAGAATAATATAATTAAAACCGAAACGGCAACCCTTTAAAGCTAATCTTAGTCATGTTCTTCATCATTTTTTGCATCATTTGAAACTGCTTTAACAATTGGTTGATATCCTGAACGCTGGTGCCGCTGCCCTGAGCAATGCGTCGCCGACGGCTGCCATCGATAATTTGAGGCCGCAACCGCTCCTCACGGGTCATCGAATTGATGATCGCTTCGATCTTAACAAACGAACGATCATCCACGTTTAATCCTTTTAGCATACTACTTTTGACACCAGGGATCATGCCGATCAGTTGATCCAATGGTCCCATCTTTTTGATTTGTTGGAGTTGATCGTAGAAATCTTGTAAAGTAAACTGTTGCCTTCGCAGCTTTCGCTCCAATTTCTCGGCCTGTTCTTTATCGACCGCTTGTTGAGCTTTTTCAACCAACGATACGATATCCCCCATGCCGAGAATTCGAGAGGCCATTCGCTCTGGATGGAATTTCTCCAAGGCATCGAACTTTTCGCCAGTGCTTATAAATTTGATCGGCTTATTGGTCACCATGCGAATCGATAGCGCTGCGCCACCCCGAGCATCGCCGTCCATTTTGGTGAGCACCACCCCATCAAAGTCCAGCCAATTCAGAAATTCCTTGGCGGTGTTCACGGCGTCCTGTCCCGTCATGCTGTCTGCTACAAATAGAATTTCCTGAGGCTTGACTCTGGCTTTGATGTCCGACAATTCCTGCATCATGGCATGATCAATATGCAATCGTCCAGCTGTATCCAAAATGGCCAGGTCATAGCCATGCGATCGCCCATAGTCCACAGCCATGGCGCAAATTTCGACAGCTGATTTGGCTGGATCCGATATGACTGGAACACCCACCTGTTGCCCAACAATTTCAAGCTGTTTAATCGCCGCTGGCCGATAGATGTCGGCGGCAACTAAAATTGGATTTTTGCCTCGATTTCGAAAATAGCTAGCAAGTTTCCCCGCTAATGTCGTTTTTCCCGACCCCTGTAGCCCAGTGAGCATGATGATCGCTGGTACAGCACCCGAAAGATTGAGCGGCGCCTCAGTTTTCCCCATGATATTGGTCAGCTCATCATGGATGATCTTAATGATCTGCTGGCCCGGCGTTATGCTTTTCAGGACCTTCTGTCCTAACGACTTTTCTTGAACTGCGGCAATGAACGACTTGGCCACCTTATAGTTCACATCCGCTTCTAACAAAACCCGGCGAACTTCTTTCAAAGAGTCGGCAATGTTCTTTTCCGTCAGCTTGCCGTGCCCTTTCAACTTCTTTAAAACGACCTCTAATTTTTCGGACAAATCTTGAAACATAATTTTTTCCGCGTTCGCACTGATAAATTCATTGGCCAAGCCAATACATATCCGCTCTATTTTACAGCTTTATTCAAATTATAAATCGCTGAATATAAGAAAACTTATCGTGATATGCAAGCAATTTTTTTTATCATTTTTTGTCATGCTTCCTAGTGAGTTTATTGGCGAATGGCGATGAAAGACCATTCGACATTTCAGCAACGTGCATGATTGAACTAATCGAATTCGAAAATAAACGTGAAATAATCAATACCTTGATGCAAAATTTCGTTTTATTATTTTCTCAAATTCGACGACCTGATGGGAGCCAGGCGCAATATATTTCTTTTCATCAAATGTCGGATAATGCAGCAAGCTCATGCGTCTGAATTTAGAAGAATATTGCGTCCCCATGGAAAACCTGATCATGGTTCAACCGCAGTGCTGCTCATTCCGCTGAGTATTCAAGCTCATTTATGAAGCCAGTTATTAAATGGTGAAAATCATAGCAGAGTTCCATTCTTGAGTGAAAGGCATAGTGAAGCGCAACGCAATGATGAGAAACGGTCATTTATTGGCGTTGCGCATCCCCGAATATATTGTTTTGACCGTCACATATTCGATTCAGTCACAAAGGAAAAGTAAGCATTTTTTATTCGCCTGTCAAGCGAAAAATCTGCTGCCTCGTTCCCAAGAACGCTCTAAAATCCTTTTCGAGGTAGTGGTTTATCATTTTCTGAATGCCGAACGCTAAAACGCCCTGATCCCTTTTGTGGGCAGGGCGTTTGATAAAATAAAGATTTTGATGCAGATTGAATCGCCACGAAAGCTCATAGTGGATGGATGCGGCTCTCCAAACAGTATCTTGGACAATCTCATTGGATGGTGCTGCAACATTGCAGGAACAGGCAGAAATATTTCTTGGCCGAAAATATGAGTCTCACAGGACGAAATGATATGGCGAATGGGTCTCTACCAGTTGCACCAGAGATGAATTCATTGTTTGGGTGGAGCTAGCTTCCTATCATCGCACCTTGTTGTTAGCACAGCGATCTTCTCACGACAGGGAGCGGAATTATTCATGAGATTTGCTGGCACCCTCGCGGATGATGTTGCGGGCGATGACCAGCCGCTGAATCTGATTTGTCCCTTCATAGATTTGAGTGATTTTGGCATCGCGCATGAATTTTTCGATCGGGTAATCGTGCATGTAGCCATAACCACCAAAAATTTGCACCGCATCGGTTGTCACCTGCATCGCCACATCGGAGGCAAAGACTTTGCACATCGCCGATTCTTTGGCGATATTTTTCACCCCGGCATCGATCATACGCGCCGTTGAATAGATAAGGGCGCGGGCGGCTTCGATTTGGGTGGCCATATCCGCCAGCATAAATTGAATCGCCTGAAACGAGATAATGGATTGCCCGAATTGTTCGCGCTGCCGGGCATATTCCACTGCCAGATCATAAGCACCCTGGGCGATGCCCAATGCCTGGGCAGCGACACCTGGCCGGGATTTGTCCAGCGTTTTCATAGCGACGATGAAGCCCTGTCCTTCTTCGCCGAGGCGATTTTCTACCGGGACGCGACAGTCTTCGAAGATCACTTCGCAGGTCGCAGACGCCCGAATCCCCATTTTATCTTCTTTTTTGCCATAGGATAAACCTTTGAAGCCATCTTCGACGATGAAGGCGGAAGCCCCTCGGCTCCCTTTTGATGGGTCGGTGGAGGCGATCACAGTATAAATTTTAGCCACGCCACCATTGGTGATAAAGTGCTTTTTGCCATTCAGAATATAGTAATCTCCATCGCGAACGGCGCGAGTTTTGATTGCACCAGCATCAGATCCCGCCTCAGGCTCGGTGAGGCAGAATCCAGCCAAATATTTACCATCGGCCAGGTCTGGCAGATATTTCTGTTTCTGCTGGTCGTTACCGCTAATGATGATTGGAAACGTTCCCAGGGCGGAAGCAGCCACTGCTAAGGCGATGCCGCCGCAGGCGCGGGACAGCTCTTCTGTGACCAATACCAATTCCATCACGCCTTTGCCCATTCCGCCGTATTTCTCATCAACCCAAATGCGAAAGAAATCCAAATCGGCAAACAGCTTTACCAGGTCCCACGGAAATTCGCCCGTTTTGTCATAATAGGCAGCCACAGGTTTCACCTTTTCCATGGCCACTTTACGAGCTAACTGTTGCAACTCCTTCTGCTCATCGGTTAAAAAATAGTCCATTGTTTCGCCTCCCAGTGATCATAGCACGTTTAGTTTTTTTAGTGCGCTTTTTGCGGAAAGCTGCTCCGCCTTTTTTTTGCTATTGCCTTTTCCGATTCCCAGGACTTCATTGTTGATCATGACTTCGATCGTGAACACTTTGTTATGATCTGGCCCTTCTTCGTCGCGGACCAAGTACTGCGGAAGCCCTAGGTTTTTGCTCTGTGAGTATTCCAATAAGATGCTCTTGAAGTTCTTATTTTGCTCCTCAGAGATGATTTTATTGGTCCGTGCCAGCAATTTGCGGTGTACCAGATTCACAACAGCCGACAAACCGCCATCGAGATAAATTGCGCCGATAATGGCTTCAAAGGTATCGGTGAGAATGGAAGGTCGGTTGCGGCCTCCTGCCTTTTGTTCCGCCTCGTTCAACAGCACAAATTCTCCGATGCCAATTTGATTGGCAATTCGGGTGAGAATTTTTCGGCTGACCATTAGGGATTTAATAGCAGTGAGGTCGCCTTCTTCTTTGGTGGGAAATTTTTTGAACAGATATTCTGTAACTACCATGCCAAGCACAGCATCGCCCAAAAGTTCCAGCCGTTCATTTGAAGCAAGCCGGGGCTCATTGGTCACAGAAAGATATGAGCGGTGTTTCAGCGCCTGAGTGATCAGCGCTCGATTGCGAAAATGATAATCTAATTTCGATTCCAATCTGGCAATTTGTTCATCGGATAGACATGGGGCTTTTAAATGCCTAGAAAAAAGTCGTTTTATTGCAACAGAAATTTTAGTAAACATAAATTTTATTAAATCGAGCCTATTTAAGAAGGATATTTCTTTGCTACCAAACAAACATTATGTCCCCCAAATCCAAATGAATTGGAGATGGCAATATCTACTGTTTTATGAATTGCTTTATTCGGGGTATAATTCAAGTCACAGTCTGGATCAGGGTTCTCATAATTTATTGTTGGATGGATGATATCGTTTTTTAAGGTTAGCAATGTCGCGATCAGTTCGACGCTCCCCGAAGCGCCGAGCAGATGACCGATCATGGACTTTGTGGAACTGATCGGGATTTTATAGGCCCTTTCCCCGAATACTTTTTTAATGGCCAAAGATTCGATTTTGTCGTTGTAAGGCGTGGAGGTACCATGGGCATTGATGTAATCGACATCGTTGACCGAAATTTTGGCATCCTCCAGCGCGATTTTCATGACGCGCATGGCGCCATCGCCGTCCGAAGCGGGAGCGGTGATATGAAAGGCATCAGCGGTATATCCCACTCCAATAATTTCGCCATAGATTTTGGCGTTGCGCCGCAGCGCGTGCTGTTCCGATTCCAAAACCAGAATTCCAGACCCTTCGCCCATTACAAATCCATCGCGATCCGCGTCGAACGGCCGACTGGCCCGTTGCGGTTGATCGTTTCGCGTCGAAAGCGCTTTCATGGCATTAAATCCACCGACCCCCATCGGCGTAATGGTGGCCTCTGATCCGCCTGTGATCATCACATCACTTTCGCCATATTGAATCGATCGGAACGCATTGCCAATGGCATGGCTGCTGGACGCGCAGGCAGAAATGGTCGAATAATTTGGGCCTTTCAAGCCATATCGAATGCTGATATAGCCCGGGGCAATGTCCGGGATCATCATGGGGATGAAGAATGGGCTAATTTTGCGCGGACCTTTATCAAAATAATTGCGATATTCGCGCTCGAACGTATCCATTCCACCAATCCCAGACCCGATAATCACTCCAATTCGATCCAGGTTCTCATGGTCGAGTTTTAAGCCCGCATCTTCGATGGCAAATCTCGCTGCGATCACTGCATATTGGGTAAAAGTATCCATTCGGCGTGCCTCTTTGCGATCCAGATAGTCGTTGACATCGAAGTTCTTAATCTCGGCGGCAATTTTGGTCTCAAATTCGCTGGTATCGAATCGCTTGATATAATCCACACCGCTTTTCCCGGCGATGAGCGCTTCCCAAAAATCCTTTATGGTGATCCCCAATGGAGTGATCAGTCCGATTCCAGTTACCAGTACTCGTCGGGTCATAATTTAGTGTTCCTCAAAAGCTGTCAGTAAAATTAGAACAATCCTAGCGATTAGGACGATCGATCGGTTCTGGCTTTGCGCTTGCAAATCGAATAGCTCTCAACACCGATCCGCATCATGCGAAAACATGGCTGTTACATTAGCTTCGGACCTCAAAGGTCAAATGACCTTTGAGGTCGAAACGATTTCTCTATCAACAGGCCATGATAGAGGAAATAAATTAATCTATTATAGTTTCACAAAGCAGCACTTGGTTGAAACGACCCACCATCATGGCAATGTTCGTCTCATGGAACTGGTGGAAAATCGAATCCTATCCCCAGTTCGGCTATTTCTGTCAAGCACCGCTGGGCTGAATCATTTATTTCGATAGGTTATTTTGCGCCTTTATTTTTCAAATACTCAATGGCGGAACCAACAGTGGTAATTTTTTCGGCATCTTCGTCGGGAATCTCAATCTTAAATTCATCCTCGAAGGCCATTACCAATTCAACCGTATCCAATGAATCAGCACCAAGATCCTCAATGAAATGAGCGGATTCAGTGACTTCGTTAGGGTCAACACCCAACTGATCGACGATAATTTCCTTTACTCGGTCTTCTAATGCCATTCTGATTTCACCTCCTATCCTTAGCATTTTAATTGTGGGATTGGTATATCTGATTGAAAAAGTGACTGTCCAGGTATCACATCACCATGCCACCATCGACATGAATAACTTGACCTGTGACATAATCGGCCGCGGGCGACGCCAAAAAACTGACCACACGGGCGACATCCTCCGGCTGCCCCGGACGTTTGAGGGGGACAAGGTCCAAAAAGGCCGATTTTACCGCTTCCGGCAAATTTTTGGTCATATCGGTTTCGATATACCCCGGCGCTACAGCATTCACCGTGATGTTGCGCGCAGCTAACTCTTTCGCAGCGCTTTTGGTGAGGCTGATTAGCCCCCCTTTGGATGCCGCGTAATTGGCCTGACCAACATTGCCCATCACGCCAACCACCGAAGCGATATTCACAATCTTGCCGCTCCGCTGTTTCATCATCAACTTGGCAGCGGCTTTCAAACAATTAAAACTCCCTTTTAAATTCACAGCGATCACGCTATCCCATTCGCTCTCCGACATGCGAATGATGAGATTATCGCGAGTAATTCCAGCATTGTTCACCAGCACATCGACCCGGCCAAAAGCGTTGATCGCTGCCTCGAATAAACGGTTCACCTCGTCGCTATTGGTCACATCCACTTTCACGGCGATGGCTTTCACGCCAAGCTGCTCGATCTCTTGAGCGGTGGCTGCGATCGAGGCTTCATCAATATCGCAAACAACGATATTCATCCCATCTTGCGCCAATTTCATGGCAATGGCTTTTCCGATGCCGCGACCTGAGCCGGTTATCAGAGCCACTTTTCGTTCCATGTTTCCCTCCTGATCCATCAGCACGATTGTGCTGCTGCTGATGATCTCCTACTTGTTAAAAGGTCGTTTCGACCGCCAACGGGTTAGGTTTTCGGCTCAGCAGCGCTGAGCTCCGCCGCTGTTCCTTTGGTGCGAACCCGAATATCCTTCTGTATTCGTTTCACCAAACCGGCCAATACGGATCCAGGACCCACTTCATAAAAATCGGTTGCCCCATCAGCTACCATGTTTTGGATGGTTTCGACCCATCGGACTGGACGGGTTAATTGCTCGTAGAGCAAAGCACGGATGTCGGCAGCATCGGTGACGGGACGGGCCGTGACGTTGGCATAGATCGGAATTTTCGCCGGGTGAATGACGATCTGCTCTAAAGCGGCCTTCAATTCTTGTTGCACGCTCTCCATGAGCGGCGAATGAAATGCACCACTGACGACTAAAGGGATCACTTTTTTAGCGCCCCGTTGCAGGGCTAATTGGCTGGCTCGCGCCACTCCGTTCGGTGAACCAGAGATAGCGACTTGCAAGGGTGAATTGAAATTGGCGGCAGTCACCACTCCTGCCGCGCTCGCTTCCTGACAAAGTTCGATCACTTGTTCATCCGATAGCCCAATGATGGCAGCCATGGTGCCAGGATGGATGCTGCCGGCCATCTGCATCAATTGTCCTCGTTTCTGAACCACGCGCAAACCGTCCTGGAAACTCAGGACGCCAGCCGCCACCAACGCCGAATATTCTCCCAAACTATGACCAGCAGCGACGTGCGGGATTAAATTTTGGTCCGCCAACAATTCGGTCACAATGATGCTATGAGTAAAAATCGCTGGCTGGGTGATGCGCGTCTGCTTAAGTTCTTCCTCTGGTCCTTCAAAGCAAACCTTTTTCAGATCAAATTTCAGCAGTTCATTGGCTTCATCGAATATTTCCCGAGCACGTGGGAAATGCTCGTAAAGATCTTTGCCCATGCCAACGTATTGAGACGCTTGTCCTGGATAGAGAAAAGCGATTTTCGTCATCGTGTTTTCAGCCAAGTCTCTCTGATCTTCGTTACGGAGCGCTGATAAAGCTTTCGTTTTGGGTTTAGCAGCGCGGCTTTGTTATAATAAATTTCGGCGCTGGAATAATCCCCTTGCGCCTCGGCAGCCAAGCCCAGATTGTAATAAACGCGCGCATCCGTCGGTAATTTCTGCTCGGCCTCCAGCCACACCTGCTGTGCCTGTCGCCATTGCCCCAGCCGCGCTAAAACTGCGCCACTATCTAATAGCGCAATCCCCCGTTCAATAGGTCGCTTAACGTTTACTTTTTTGGGGGCAATGCTCGAGATAATATCGTTGACCACGTTCGTGGCCAAGATTTTTTTTATTTCTTCATCAGTCGGGGCTCGCTGCGATTCTTCTTTGATAATTTTCTCGCTGCGATAATTGCGATCGATGTTCCTCGAGAGTGCCACGCTCCGTTTCTTTACATCAATTAATTGAAATTGCACCTGGTCGTTCGCCTGGCGAATCGTATAATGCTGCTCCACTGTTTGGAGTTTTATTTTTTTCTTCTTGATCATTTCGCCATTCGGTCCAGGCTCTTCGATAATGCGGCCGTTTTGATCGCGCTCATATTCTCCAGTCCAGACCTGTTTTGGGACCATTTCTTGGCCGTGTTCATCTGGTAAAATCTTAAATGACTTCACCTCACAAAAGATGAAGCCATCGATATTGAGCAAACTAGCGGTTGGCCGAAGAGAATCTAATTGTTTGATCTGATCATAGGTCAATTGATAGCGCGCAAGAGTAGCGCTCATCTGATTCGGATCAGCAATATCGAAATAGTCATCCTGCCGTAATGTCTCGTCCAATAAATGATAGATCAAACTTGTTTCCGCAGATCCTTCAATCGGCGCGATGGCCAGTCGTTTTAGCCCGACCAATGGCCTCCCGGCTGGTTGTTGAAATACGAGCTTGGTCCGAGACGCACAGCTAATAATGGCAAACAGGATTATGAAAGCCGAGAAAATACGAACGCTTCGCTTCATCAAGCACCACCCTTCCACCAAAAAAATTAGCAACTAAACTACAACCAATAAACCAGCACCCATGTTAGTATTTCAGCAACACACCCCCGATGGTAAAGCCACCCCCAAAGCTAACTAATAGGCAATAGTCGTCGCGTTTTAGTTTGCCCTGCTCCACTGCCTCGGTCATCGCAATCGGGATCGAAGCTGCCGAGGTATTTCCGTATTTTTCGATATTGATGAATACCTTTTCCATGGGGAGCTTGATCCGTCGAGCGGTCGCTTGAATGATTCGATTGTTGGCTTGATGCGGAATGAGCAGAGATAATTGCCGCGATTTGATCCCGGCCATTCGCAGCACCTCTTCAGCAGCATCCCCCATGGCTTTCACAGCGGCTTTGAATACTTCCTGACCCTCCATTTTGATATAGTGAAGCCGTTGATCTACCGTTTCATGACTGGCCGGATATCGACTTCCGCCGCCGGGCATGATCAGCAAATCGGTCAGCCGGCCGTCGCTCTTAATATAGGTTTGGATGATGCCTCGCTGACCATCAGATGGTTGTAGGATCGCCGCACCAGCTCCGTCACCAAATAGCACACACGTTTTTCGATCGGTGTAATCGGTGATTTTGCTCAGCGCCTCCGCACCGATCACCAAAACGGTCCGATGAAGGCCGCTGGCAATGAGACTGTCGGCAATGGTTAAACCGTAGAGAAAGCCGGAGCAAGCGGCACTGATATCAAAAGCCGCGGCGTTCATCGCTTCGAGATTCTTTTGCACATAGCATCCCGTTGCTGGAAACGGGGTGTCTCCCGTCACGGTAGCAACGATGATAACATCGATGTCTGCTGGCGTGACACCGGCCATGGTCATCGCCTTGCGAGCGGCTTGAGTGGCCAGATCCGAGGTGGCAGTATTTTCATCGCAAATATGGCGAATCTCCATGCCTGTCCGCTCTTTGATCCACTCATTGGTGGTGTCTACCATATTTTCCAGATCACCGTTCGTCAAAATGCGGTCAGGGACAGCAAATCCCAGCCCAGTGATCATTGATCTATAATTGTGTTCCAACGTTTCCCTCATCCAAATTCAGTTGCTGCTCGATTGTTTCGTTAACCTTTTGCGTGATGATCTTTTCAGCGACAAAGATGGCGTTTCGAATTGCCTTGGGAGAAGAGCTGCCATGGCAGATGATGACCACACCATTGACGCCCAATAACGGAACACCCCCATATTCGGCGTAATCAAAGGTCTTCTTCAGCCGCCGAAATGCGGGACGGAGCAAATATGCGCCGATATGGTATTGCAATCGTTTGCCAATTCGTCGTCGCAGATTTGATGAAAAAACTTGATTGAAGGATTCAGCAAATTTCAAAATAATGTTCCCCACAAAGCCGTCGCATACGGCGACATCGGCTTTATCCCGAAGAATATCTCCACCTTCTATATTGCCAATAAAATTCAGCCGACTCTGTTCCAGCAACCCATAGGTTGCCTGCACCTGCTCGTTGCCTTTGCCTTTCTCACTGCCGATATTGACAAGACCAACGCGAGGATTCACGATGCCAAGCATCTGGCTCATATAAATGCTGCCCATTACACCGAACTGGAAAAGATGATGCGGCTTGCAATCCACATTGGTGCCAGCGTCGATCAAGAGGGTGACATTTCGACCATTGGGAAGCAGGGAGCCAATGGCAGGACGAATGACCCCTTGGATCTTGCGCAATTGAAATAGCGCCGATGCCAGCGTTGCTCCCGTATTTCCGGCGCTGACAACGGCGTCCACTTTGCCTTCTTTGTGGAGTTGCATTGCAACCGCAATGGACGCGTCTTTTTTTTGTTTCAAAGCACTGGTCGGGCTCTCATCCATCTCCACTCGTTCGGAGGCGTGATGGATAACGATGGGAAGCTCATGAGTGCGAAAATGGCGCGACAATTCTTGTTGAATCTGAGCCTTATCCCCAATCAACACCAGCTCTAACCGTCCTTTCGATCGTCGCGCCGCAGAAATTGCCCCTGATACATTCTGTCTCGGAGCAAAATCACCTCCCATGGCATCGATCGCAATCCTCATGATGTTCTCTCAATCATCAAATATCCAACAATGAAACCTAACTTTCCTTGGGCACAAACACCATACGTTTGTCATAATATCCGCAATTGGGACATGCCCGATGTGGCAATTTGGGCTGATTGCAGTTCGAGCACTCCACCACAGTGGGGACTGATAATTTCCAATGCGTTCTGCGCTTATCACGGCGTGTCTTCGAATGTCGTCGTTTTGGTAGTGGCATAGTTCCCTCGTTTCTCCTCGTCTCAATCCATGGTATAAAACCAAATCGCTCATATTGGATCAATCAACCAATAAAACCAGATCAGCATATCCAATATGAGCGGATATTTAAGCTGAACATCGCATGGTCGGGATCATTGGATCGTCGGCCGAAATGCGGTCAGCGAAAAGCTGCCTTGCGCTTTCAATTCATCGAGCGTTAAGCGTTATTGCTGCTTCAAAGTTCAAATATTTTTTTGATATCATTTCATCAACTGCGTTCGATCCTGGCTTCGGTTTACCGGAAGCGGATCCAAAATTGGTGCCCGGTTAGTTGCTCTGCAACATCTTCAGGATCTCCCAGCGCGGATCGATTCTTGTTTCCTGACAGTTGCAGCGGTCGAAATTCAAATTTGTGCCACACTGGGGACAGAGCCCTTTGCATTCCTCATCGCAGAGGTGCTTCATTGGGATAACCAGCAGGATATTCTCCCGAATGTCATCTCGGAGATCAATTTCGGTTTGCTTATCGCCTAAGAGTCGAAAGTCATCGTCATCCACAGCTACGATCCGCTCCTCTTTCGAGTAAACGAGTTGAAAATCAGCCGTGAGATCGCGATCATATTCCTCCAGGCAACGATCACAACTATAATGCGCCAACGTGATCAAATGGACATGGATGAAATATTTCTCTCCGAATTTATGAATTTCAACATCCGCACAGGTATCATTCGGAAACAGAAACTGCGTTTCGGCCTTCTCGTCAAATCCCAGCTCCGCTGGCTTGATTTGAAACCCGAGCTGGTTAATCCCCTCATGTAATTTTGCAAGTTGAATCTTCATTTTTCTATCGCTTCAGTTAATAAAAAAGTGGGCAAATTTAATAATTATTTTTTCAATTGTCAAGCTAAAATTTGGTTCGAAAAATGAATGATATTCATTTTTTTGATGTCCTGCCCAATTCAGTTCTGCGACATAACGCATGGAAGCCCACCGCATTTGCTACCAAGGGGAATCCCGAATCAAGCTATCGACAAAATTGGGGCGTTGACAGGGATTGGGAACCGTCGGTGCGGATTTTCTGGCTTATTGAACAGATAAAATTGCGATCAGGTAAATGCCTGTTAGCGCTGTGGAAATTGAACATTTCCATTTCGGAATCGTAAGCCAACTTTACCTGCGATCGCCGTCGCCTGGATCAGTGCGTCCTCAATTCGCAACGGCGAATGAGCCAAGCCTGCCACAAATACGCCTGGCGAATCAGGTGGAGAATTGGCAATGACATTTTTGTATTCACCCAAAAAACCACCGGGCTCCATTGGTAGATTCAGCATAGCAGCAAGGGAATGATTTTCCGGGGGAGCGATAATACCGTTGCTCAACACCAGGCAATCCGGCTCTAATTGAAGCTGTTGCTGTCGGTGACGATCGACTACTGAGACATAAAATGCCCCCTCGTGCAACTCTACTGTGGGTTGTCGGTCCATCCGGATGAACTGAACCCCGCGTTCGATGGCTTCGGCGTAATTATCCTCTTCAAAATCATAGATTCGAATATCGCGATGCAAGATGAAAATTTCAGCCTGAGGCATTTTATTTTTCAGCTTTAACGCATTGCCGATAGCCGATTGACAGCAGAGCTGGCTGCAATAAGGCCGATCCGGCTGACGAGATCCGATGCACTGGATCATGACGATTTTTTGGAAGGAAAATGAAGGATCCGACAGTCGCTGGTCCAACTCAGCCTGAGTGAAGATGCGGTGGTGCTGGCCGTAATGAAATTCTGTGGGTTGATAGGTGCGAGCAGATGGAGCGAGGATGACGGCGCCGACATCTAGCGATTGATCTAAATCGCCACGGACAAACTGGATGCGATAATTGCCATCGATCGGCGCCATGGATTTGGGTTGGCAGTGATAATGAACATGAATTCGGTTGTGCTGTTGGACCCGAGCGATATGGTCTGCGAGCACTCGCTCGAAGTCAGGGATGAACCAGAAGACTTGGCGATCGTGCTTGCCGAATTCATCCTCGAAGCAGAGCACCGAAACATCGAATCCCTGGTCAGCAATATCCAGCGCGGTTTGCAGCGCGACCAGGGAATCGCCCAGAACAGCAGCATGTGGGATCGCCGGGCCATGGGGACCCACAACTTGGGCCTGGGGGGTAGAGCCCTCGATGAGCTCCAACAGCCTCTGTTGGAGCGATTCGGCATCCGCACGTTGAGTCGGATCGGTCGTTAAGACGAGCAATCGGTCGGCCGAATAGCCGAGCGGAGCAATCACGCGTTGAAACATCGCCGCATGATTGGCGCTGCTATAGCAAGGGGCAATAACGATTTTGCCAGGACGATGTTGTTCCAACCGCTCAACGATCTTGCGTTTGCCCGTAGTATTACAGGCATATTCCAACTCATCGATCATGACATTTGGTAGGATGGAACGAGCGGATTGAATTAAGGCATCAGCATCCACGCCAAATTGTGAATTGAGTCCGTAACGACAGAAGAAAACTGCCGTTCCATCCTGAAACTTTTGGGCGGCCGCTGCTGGCTGAGGTGGCTCAATAGGATTGAGCGAAAGCTCCTGTCGACAAAATGCCTGCATCACCTTGGCCGCGACTGCGCTGGCGTGGGCCAAAGATGTGGAGAGATCGGACGGTCGAGTAATAGACCCCGCCAACCAGATGCCTTCCTGCGACGAAGCAACCGGAGTAGCGAGGGAATTGGGGAAAAAGCCGTATTTATTTAAGCGGGCGCTTACCTGACGGCTCAATCGTTTGAAATCGGCTGAGGTTGTTATCCCGGTGGCAAGCACTACCAGGTCATGGCTGGCTGTTAGGCTAGATTCAGCCTGTCGATAATTCACAATGATGTGATCGGTTTGCGGATCCTCTTCAAGGCGTTCGACCTCGGCCCGAACAAATCGAATCCCGTATTCATCTCGGGCCTTCAAATAGAAAGATTCCCCTTCCCGTGAAAATGGTCGGATGTCCTGATAATAGATCGTGACTTCAATGTTCTTAACGCGGTCGATGGCCTGCATGGCTTGCTTAAGGGTCGTCATGCAGCAAATATTGGAGCAGTAATTGACCCCAAGCCCTTCATCGCGTGAGCCCACACATTGGATGAAGGCGATCCGCTGGGGAATCTCGCCATCCGAGGGCCGCATCAGAATGCCTCCAAATGGGCCATTGGCGTTCAGGATCCGTTCAACTTCGATATTCGTAATGACGTTGGGATAATTGGCATATCCGAACTCTGGCTTTCTTCGGGCGTCGAAGGGCTCAATGCCACCAGCCACGACCACCGCATCGACTGGAATAGTGAGGTACTGTTCCGTCTGGTCGTACACAATAGCCCGGAAGTCGCATTCAGCCAAGCACAATCCACAACCAATACAACGCCGGCAACTGAGACAGCGGCTGGTTTCACGCAAAGCAAGTTCTTCCGTAAATCCTAATTCGACCTCTCGGAAGTTTAGCTTTCGTTCCTCTAAGGAGAGATGTGGCATTTTTTGACGGGGGGTCGGTATATCATCAAAATCAGTGATGAACTTGTCTTTTTTCATTTACTGCTCCAGCATTGGATTCCAGTTAAACTATGTCGAATTTCATGTGAAAAATCAGCAATATTAACTATCACGACTCATTCATGGGCCATGAAGGAACCAAATAAATACCTTCATGCTTCCTTCGGCCTGGGAATAGATCCCCAGACATTGGTTGACCCATTGGCTCTCCATGAACCAGTCATGGCGCCTCGTGGGTTGTCTGGCAATCAGATTTTCCGCAGCATCTTCTCAGCAAAGCATTCCTGATTTGCGGCTTCTGAGAAAATTCGAATTTGATCCGCTCCATTTGGATTCGCCCATTACCCTGGTCAGGGAAGTGCTTAGAGTTTTTCCCCTTTTAAAAATCGTTCGATGGAGATAGCGGCCTGATGCCCTGCTGCGATGGCCTGAATGACCGTGGCTGGGCCGGTCACGGCGTCTCCCCCGGCAAAGATCTCCGGGCGATTGGTTTGCAGCGTTCGGGGATTGACATCGAACGAGTTCCACTTATTGATCGATAATCCATGTCCTTCATGAAGAAATGAGACATCGGGTTGTTGGCTGATGGCCGGGACGATCACATCGGCTTCAATATCGAACTCAGTACCAGGGATCGGGACTGGGCTTCTTCTGCCGCTGGCATCGAGCTTGCCTAATTTCATACGTATGCAGCGCATCCCGACCACGCGACCATTTTCGCCCAGAATTTTGACTGGAGCGGCCAGATACGTGATCTTCACCCCCTCTTTTTCAGCTTCTTCAATTTCCCAAGGGTTGGCCGGCATCTCTTTCACTGTTCGTCGGTACACGATATGAACTTCTTCAGAACCGAGTCGCAAGGCCGTTCTGGCAGCATCAATCGCTGAGTTGCCACCACCGATCACGATTACTTTTCGGCCGGGTTTGGTCTTATCGCCCAAATTGACCCGGCGGAGGAACACGATACAATCCAAGAATCCCTCGTAATCATCCTCCCCAGGCACTCCCAACTTCAATCCCTGATGGGCACCAATGCCGAGAAAAACGGCGCGATAGCCATCTTTCAATAGATCGTCTATGGTGTAGTCCTTGTTGATCGGCGTATTTAATTTCAACTCGGCTCCAAGATCGCAGATATAATCCACTTCGGTCTGAATGATGTCGCGCGGCAAGCGATATTCTGGGATCGCCAGCCAGAGCATTCCGCCTGGGACTGGGGCGGCCTCGAAGATCGTTGACCGAATTCCTCGAAGCGCTAAATCATGCGCAACCGTCAATCCGGCTGGACCCGAGCCAACAATCGCCACTTTGCCCAATTTTTCATTCACCGGTGGCGCGACTGGCTTGGGAATTTTGCCTTGCTTTTTCAACTCCAGCTCATAATCCGCCACAAATCGTTTCAGCGCATCGATCGCCACGGGCTCGTCCTGCCGACCGCGATTGCAGGCGCTTTCGCAAGGATGATTGCACACGCGGCCGCAGATCGCTGGCAGCGGATTCCGTTCCCGAATCACGGATAGCGCATCCAAATATCGACCCGCAGCAATGAGGCCAATATATTTGCGAATATCAATATGGACCGGGCAGGTCTCCTGGCAGATCGGCGTCTCCTTCTCAAGGTTATAGCAGGTTGACAAAAAGCTCTTGCAATCGATATCGATCGCGGTTCGCAACGCTAGCCCTTCATTGAACCGACTGTAAGGTTTAATGGGGCACACCTGAACGCAAGCGCCACAATCCACACATTGGTCAGTGACCCGATAAGGGTTCTTCCGAATACTGGCTTCAAAGTAACTATCTTTCTTCCTAAGGCTGAGAATATCCGCGTTGGCAATTAGCTCGATATTTGGATGTCGGCTTAAGAGATCAATGGATGGCGCTAACTGACACGTGAGGGGCCATCCATCAGGAGCACTCCGATCCAATTTGGCGGCCAATCCTGCAATCGTGGGACTTTTTTCAATTAAAAAAACCTTCACCCCGCTATTGGCCAAATCTAATGCCGTGTGGATGCCAGTAATTCCAGCTCCACAAACTAAAACCGCCGCCGATCGTTTTGTCTGTTGTTCACTCATTTTGGTCTCAAGTTACCGTTCCATTCCACCGATAGGTTCACCAGCAGTGAATTTTTTTTGTAAGATTGAAATGAATCATTCAAAATGCACAGCGTGTTCGACATGCTATCAAATATTCCAAAGACCTCTGTCGCATGATCCGAATTCGATGGCTCAGCGACCCTATCGCAAATATTTTTTTCATGGGCAGCCATGCCAAAATTGGCCTAAGGCGAAAATCACAACCGAGAGTCATGTTCAATGGATCATTTTAACAATATCCCCTTTCGTGTGAGCCGATGGTTATTGGCATCGAGTTGAAAATAATAAATGCCCGAGGGCAAATTTGCAGCATTCCATTCAATTTCATAGCTCCCAGGATTCTGCCGGGCATGGACCAAGATGGCAATTTCTTGCCCGGCCAGGTTGAAAACCTTGAGTTGGACCTCCCCTGGTTCGCTGATCCGATAGCGCAGCGATGTTTTAGGATTGAATGGATTCGGATAGTTTTGCCACAATTCAAAACTTCCCGGCGTTTCACTTCGGGTAATGTCGCCGATGGAAGTGAGAAAAGTTTTCATGATATTGACGCTTTTGGCTACTTTGTAATTGGGATCCGGATTGGGATTATTGACATCGCTCATGCCGGTGACGGTTGCGATGATTCCATATTGCAAGGTCACCCAATAATAATTGACGTTAATTTCTACTGTGAATTTGAGACTTGGGAACAACTTGGAACGGGCGAACGTGATGTGATCCTGTCGGATCCGAAGGCATGGAAATTCTCCTAATACCGTTTTAATCGTTCCCCAGGCATCAATGGTGTTGTAATTTGAATCGATGACAGTAACTTGCAAGCCTAAGTAAAGGGTATCGACCTCAATGATGGAATCCCAAGGTGGATTACCGTAGCTGACTGGAAGATACAATTGTGGTTTTGTGCGCTTTGCTACCACGATTTCTTTAATGGTGGTATCCGTGCCAACCACTTGATAAACACCTCGTCCCAATTGAGTCAATTCCGTCTCGGTCAATCGGGCATAGTTATAGGTAATGAACGTCGTATCTTTCTCATATTCCGTCACGCGATAGGCCAGATTGCCATTGGGAAACCGATAGGCAAAAGGAGAACTATTAAACTCGACCACCCGCCAATGGTCTTCATCGGTGAACACGATATTGCTAAAATCCCAGTAGCGGTTTTCGCCCGGCTGGCCGAGATCGATCGGCACTGTATCGGCATTGGCCATTACAAAGTAAATGTCGGTCGTGCTCGGCGCATCTTTTGATGTCAGTGTAATTTGAGCGAACAGGAAATCGGACCAGCCAAGCGACACCAGCCATACCAAGAACAGCCAGATAATTGCGTTTTTTTTCATGGTTCAATTCCTCCAAGATATAGATAAGAATCCCCCTCGATTTTGTTGATGGATTGCAACCATTTTCTTTGACAAAATTGAGGGGCGGAAACAGTTATACCGGTCTTGTATCAAGAAAAACAGTAAGATGAGCGTGAAGCTGGTGACAACGGCATCATCTGCTATAAAGCCACAGCTTCAATCGCTTTATCCAAAGCTTTCTTAATCAATTCCTCAGGAGGTCGAGGAATGAAATTCTTATCCATTAAGGTCTGATAGATCTCTCTGGATTTCTCGATGTCACGTTTCGCCGTATTATAGATTTCATCACCCGTCAGTATTTTCCGTGCCACACCTTGCTCAACAGCCTTCATGCCGACCGCTTTGGCCTCATGCGGAAATACCTCATGCTCATCCATCTTCGGCATAATATTATCGGGATTAATTCCCCGTTTTTCGGCGAATTCTGCCAAAGCATGAGCAGCAGCAATCGCCATTTCGTCTGTCACTTTTTTGGCACGAACGATCAATGCGCCCTTCAAAATCCCAGGGAATCCCAAGGAATTATTGACCTGGTTCGGAAAGTCGCCACGTCCAGTCGCTACAATGTACGCACCCGCTTGCTTGGCTGCATAAGGATAAATTTCGGGTACCGGATTCGCACAAGCCATCACAATTGGTTTTGACCCCATGGCCTGAATCCAGGCAGGTTTCACCACATCGGGGCCGGGCGTGGACAAGGCGATCAGCGCGTCGGCACCTTTACAGGCTTCGATAATATCGGTAATGCCTTTGGGATTGGTTTGCTCACATAATTCCCATTTGCGATAGAAGCGGGGGTCTCGTTTGATATCGTCTCGATTTTTGTGCAACGAACCTTTGCTGTCGAACATGATCATTTTGGCAGGATCAGCACCATCGAGAATGAGCAGCCGGGCAATGGTCGTATTCGATGCACCAGCTCCCCAGAGAACAATTTTCACATCGCCGATCTTTTTATTGACCACTTTCAACGCATTGATCATCCCCGCAACAGTCACGCACCCAGTCCCCTGGGCATCGTCATGCCACACAGGAATTTCGCACTCTTCCCGCAACGTGTCCAGAATTTTATAACAATTCGGCTGTTGAATATCTTCCAAATTCACCGCGCCAAAACTGGGCTGGATCATTTTTACCAAATCAATAATTTTTTCTGGGATATGCTCGCCTTTTTCGTTGCGGCTATCGATACAGATGGCGACTGCATCGATGCCACCCAGATATTTCATCAGCATCGCTTTTCCTTCCATTACGCCCAAGCCGCCAGGAGGTGTGCAATTACCATCACCCAAAACGCGAGTTGAGTCCGTAACAATGGCAACCAAATTCCCTCGATTGGATAATTCAAAAGAGCAATCATTGTTATCTCGAATTGTGGTGGAAATTTTGGACACTCCCGGCGTATACCAGACATTGAACCAATTGAAACTGTACAAGCCTGCCTTTGGAACGGTCATAATTTTGCCGCCATAAAATTTGTGCGTGTAAAAGGCCAGGTGTTTCAAGAATTCCGTCTGCCCCTTAGCAATTTGTTCCTGAGTAAAATTCGTAGGAAACATCTTTTCGAGATTCTCTAATTTGAAATCGATTTTTGACATGTTGTTCTCTCCATAAATTAATAATATTATCTGCAGTTTTTTAATGATCCTGGAATCATCAAAAAGCATCATTAGAATTGACATCATGAAAATCAATCACACGCTACCATAAAAATAAGTTCCGCATCGCTCAGATCATTTACATATTTTTTCTTCCTCCAATTTATCTGGTTAGTTAAGTCATTTAGTTGGGCAATGGTCTTGAATAGCCTGTTCAATAGCAATTTGTGTAATCACCTATTTAACCCTTCCTTTCTTTAACGCATTTTCAATGGCTTTCAACAGCGCTTTGCTGGTGGTGGTCGCCCCAGTCACCACATCGACGTTCAGCGATTGGGCCGCCAGCACTTTCGGCACGACTCCCGCCGCTTGCTTCGCATGTTTGGTGTCTCGATTTTTCAAAATTTCAATCGTTTCGATCCGATGCTCCTTCACGGCCACTGCCACTTCATAAGTAAAGCCACCGTAGCTAAAATCGCCCTGAAACGCCCCATCAGCAACGCTGGCGAGGTCGACCGCCTCGATGGGCATGGCTCGGACGGTTTTCATCTCTTTGAGGCGACTGGATTATAAGCAATTTGATGATGCCGCAATAATGATGATGATCAGAACCATCAGGATCGTTTTCATCGGGTGCATTTTTTCATTTTTTTTATGAGTAATTTCTTTTTGAAAAAAATTTGCTCTAAATGATAAAACTCGTTGATTCAATTTCAGCATACCACCCGTAGCGGCGACCGAATTTATTTCTTCCACTCAGCTACGCATAAAACAATTCGCTTAAAGAGAGCCAGAACACATCGATCGCAGATAGATCCAGCGCCATTTGCTTCGTTCTAATAGAAGATGTCTGCGACGAATTCTTGTCTTCTCAATATCAGCAATTGAGGCAAACAATTCATCTGCTGGCATGGCTTCAAGTGCTCGCTGTAATCGCTTTATGGCTTCTATCTCGCTATAATTCCCACCTCGAAATAGGATCAAGCCAGGTCCTTTGGTTTGTGTCAAAGCGAATAAACGGGGATAATCCAGATCTGCTGTAACGACAATTCTTTGTTCATTTGCTGCTCGCTCTAAAATTTTTTTATCAGGGGCTCGCTGCAATCCTATTTCAGAAGCTTGCACCGCATCGTAGCCTTGTTGGATCAGCTAATCTGCTAATCCCTGTGATGCGGCATATTAATGAGGAATTTTATCCTGCCAGTTCCATCGTTTCTTCTGCTGCTAAGAAGGCTGCATAATTGAGAGCTTCATCAATATCTTCAGCTTCCAGATAAGGATGGGCCTTCAAGATGGTCTCTTTGGTCTCTCCAGCCGCTAATAGTCCCAACAACCGAGAAACTGGAAAGCGAAGCCCTCGAATACAGGCTTTACCCGTACAGACATTTGGATCTATTGTAATGCGTTCGAATTTCACGGGAAAGATCTCCTATCAATTGATAATTAGCAGGCCACCCACAACGGCGCCCTATTTTCGATCCCCGCAATTTTCACCAGCCCCATGCGCCGCATATCGACCAACTGGCGTAATACCCGTTTCGGCGGTAGATTCAATTGCTGAGCCAGATGTTTCACGCTCAAGGGTTTTTCTTTCGCCCGCAGCTTGATCTCCTGAATGGCCAGTTCGTCCATCACCACCTCCTCGAACAGGCGATGGATCTCGTGCTCAGTGAATCTTTCGCCGTAGAGATTGCCCTTTTCGATGAACTCCAGGCGTTTGCCCACCACCCAGCGGAGCTTTTTGCCCTCCACGGCATGGCGAGCGGCGATGAGTTTCAATTTCAGTTCATCACTGGGGATATTTTCGCTGCTTCCCAATTTCCCCAGGCTGCGGATGCGATTCTGAAACTCCGTCACAAACGAGACAAACTTGCCCCCCTCGGCGCTGGACATGAATCGCAATACCAATCGCTCGGGATTGATACCCGCATGTTTCAATACCTTTTGGGTGAGCAACACCTTCCCCTGAGCATTGAAATTTCCAGTGGAATAATGGCATTCTCCCAGCAGGCAAGCGCCTACAAACACACCGTCGGCCCTGTGCAGAAATCCCTCGATCATCATCACAGGATCGACCCGTCCCGAACACATCACTCGAATGATGCGAATATCGGGACTATACTGAAGCCTCGCAACCCCGGCGAGGTCTGCTGCCCCGTACGCTCACCAATTGCAGCAGAAAGCGAGAATGTTGGGATGGAAATTTTCTGGCATCTGATTTTTTCCTTGATTTTCTGGCCTTGAAATTAAATTCAATTTGCAACATTATCAATTTATTTCCAACTGATAGAAAAAACCCAACAGATAAAAGAATTAAATTAAAATCCGTTGGAGAAAAAATTATCAAGTAAAAACTGATCGTGATTCCCAACTGGTAAAAGATTTCTTTTAAAAGTCCGTTGGCTTCATCAATCCGTTGGGCAAATAGCTATTTAAATAAAAAATCAAAGTCGCAACTGATAGATGAAACCAACTGATTTAAAAAATTCTTTATCCGTTGGCTTCATCAATCCGTTGGGCTGAAAGCAATTTAATAAAAAATCCAAGTCACAACTGATAGATGAAACCAACTGATTTTAAAAAATTCTTTATCCGTTGGCTTCATTTATCCGTTGGGCAAAAATATTTTTATCCAGATAAATAAGTATCTACTCTTCAAACGCCGCCTGAATCTGCGCCAGCATTTGCTCATCCGAAAAATGATTCATCTTGATGGCGCGCTTGTAACACGTCGCCCCGCAAGTGCCACAGCCTTTGCAGGCCACCGCAATCATGTGCGCCTTGATCCCTTTTGCCGTCTGCACCATCTCAATAGCGCCGTAGGGACAAACTGAGGCGCACAATCCACAACCCCGACATAGATCTTCATCAAATAGCATGGACACGATCGGCTCGACGGCCACTTCTCGGCGAGTCAAGTGAATTGATGCCCGTGCCGCCGCTCCCAATGCCTGGAAAATCGCCTCGCTGGTGGATGCAGGCCAGTGCGCCGTGCCGCAGACGTAGATGCCATCGGTAGCAAAATCCACTGGCCGTAATTTGATGTGCGCTTCTAAGAAGAATTTATTTTCATCCAATGGCACCTTCAACATCTTTGACAGCTCTTCCACACCCTCATTGGGAATGAACGGCGTGGCCAAAGCCAGCAGGTCGAAATCCAGCGTCATCTCTCTGCCGAGCACGTCATTGAACACCCGCACCTGATGTCCCTGCACTTCGGGCGGTTTTTCCTCGGCAAATTTAATGAACCGAACCCCCATTTGCTTGGCTCGGCGCAGGTATTCCTCATTCTCCACCCCATAGCACATCAAATCACGATACAGGATGTGGACTTTGGCTCTGGGATTCCGCTGCTTGAGAATAATGCCATTTTTGAGCGCCGTCATGCAGCAGATGCGGGAGCAATAGACCCGCTCTCGATTGCGAGACTCCACACATTGAATCATGACCACGTTTTGGGCCGAGAATTTCTTATCCCGCAAGCGGCCCTCCAATTCGAGCTGGGTGATAATATCGCGCCCATTGTAGTTGTACTTCCGCTGCGGCGTGAGCACATTGGCCCCTGTGGCAACGATGATCACGCCAAATTTTTTCTTCAACGGCTCCTGTTTTTGATCCTGGATCGTCACCAGATAATTCCCTACGTAACCTCTGACATCCAGCAGCTTGCCGTTGGTAATTATTTCGATCCGAGGATCGCAGGTGATGGCTTCGATTTTTTCCGTGATCAGCTTCTCGGCGGGAATGTCGCCAGGGAGAATTTGGTGCAGGCGAGTGACCAATCCGCCCAAATTCGCCTCCCGTTCCACTAGCGTCACCTGAAAGCCCCGCAGCGCCAGCGATTGCGCCGCCGTCATGCCCGCAATGCCGCCGCCGATCACCAGGGCCGCTGGCTCCACCGTGGCGGAAATTGGCTGCTGCGGCTCTAACAACGCCGCCCGAGCCACGCCCATACGGATCAAATCTTTAGCCTTCTGGGTTGCCAGGTCGGTTTCCGCCTTGTGCGCCCAGGAGCATTGCTCCCGAATATTCACAAATTCGAACTGAAACGGGTTCATCCCTGCTTCTTCGCAGGCTGCTCGAAACGTCGGCTCGTGGGTTCGAGGCGTACAGGCGGCCACCACCACTCGATTGAGCTTGTTCTCGATAATGGCATTTTTAATATCCTTCACTCCTGCCTCCGAGCAGGAGAACAGATTTTCCCTGGTGAAAACCACGTTGGGCAGCGTTTTGGCGTACTCAGCGATTTCACCGCACTTTAAAAATCCAGCGATGTTGCTGCCGCAATTGCAGACGAATACTCCGATACGAATTTCTGGCACGGGGGAACCTTTCATAAAAAATTGAGACGGATTATTTGGTTTAAAACCGCCTGATGATCAATCATCAGGCTAAGAAATGCAAGCGCTCTGAAGAGTGCTTTAGCATTCTTGCTTCTTTGAGCCTGACGGTTGACCGTCAGGCATATTGCTCTTTCAAGATATAATTCAATTGCTTCCTTTGCCATTTTTATTGCTTCTTCAATAGTAGTCTCGAAAGTAACACAACCAGGCAAAGAAGGAACGATGACTGTATAACCACCCTCAGGCTCTTTTCTTAGTAGAATTCGATAATTTAGTAGAATTCGATAATTTAAAATTTTCATGGAATCATCTTACGTTAATCCTTACATTTATTTTTTGATCGAATATCAATCGATTCGAATGTGATGCTTACCATTCGATTTACTGACCAATTTGATTGCTTCTTTCAAATTCTCTTTTACTTCTTGAATTGTTCTTCCCTGGGAATGGGCTCCTGGCACCTCTTTCACAAAACCTGCATACCATTTGCCGCTTTTAACAATGATGGTTGTCTAATTTCTCATTGCAAAACCGTTTTGCTTTTAACGAACAAGTCAAATTTAGAAGGTCATTTTAAGATGATTAATAATTTGTACCTTTCATTATTCTTCAATTTTGATTTCTATTTCACTCGATCAATCCAATAAGTCGGTTCTCGATGCGTATGAGCAATTGCAATGATATAAATATATCCCTTTTCAATGGAGTAAATAATCTTGTACGAGAATTTATGCAAAAAATACCTTCTAATGTCGCCCTCCTCAATAGCTCCGATTTTAGGAAACCGTCTTATTGTTCTAAGCGCTCGTTTAATTTCTTCTCGAAAAATTCGGCCTAAACCTTCAACCTGAAGTTCATAGTACTCGACGGCATCGTTGAATTCTTCAACGGCCAGATCATCAAAAATGATCTTCATAGATTTTCACCAAGAGCTTGTTCAACAGGAATGCCCCTGGTTCTTCCTGCTCGATGGGCGTTAAGCCTGGCCTGGGCTTCTTTTAACCACACTTCCTGAATATCTTGATCTGGCTTGTCCAGACTTTCAACAATTGCTTCAAGCAAAAAGATTTTGTCTTGAGGCTTTAATTTCAGTGCTTTGTCAATAAATTCTTTGTCCACACTCATCGTTTGCTCCAAATAATATCCAATGCTTGCTATGAGATTGTAATGTTATGATGATCGATTTAACAAACCAGACATTTGCAGAATCCGCGGCGATCACTGCTGAAATTGATCGATCAATTCCGCTCACTAGGTATTATCATTCCATATAACTATTTCGGATAGGCTTTATAAGCTTCTCTTAAAAAGCTAATAAAAGCCTCGCTCTCTAAATTAAAATCCTCCTTCATTCTTAATCTGATACGATCAGTAGCTTCATTTCGGTTTTGTACCTGTATTGAACTTGGTAAACTAAGTTTTTCTGAAAGAGTTTCTTCTTTGTCAAACTCCTCGACACCGAGACGTTTAGCTAAATCTGACTGTTGAAATATACCAGCTTTGGCAAGAAAATCTAATATTAAAGTACTCGAATGCGTTTCAATAGCTAGCCAATTATAATTACCCACTCGATAAGCAACATAACCTTTCTGGTTCCATCTTGGTCCATCTACCTCAAAATTATCACGAATTAGATCGTCTAATTTTATAAGCATTTCCCTGGTTTTTGGACTACATCGTTTATCCAAATGCCAGTTTTTTCCTTCTGTAATCCAGGGTTGGGAAATATCACCTCGTGAAGTTCTTCCAGTCTCTTGAAATCTGCTCACAGGCAATGGGATGATTATATGAGGTTGAACGAAGAGCATATCAGCTTCTAAGTAAAGCTCAACTTCAATCACTTTTATATTCACATTATGATCACGTAACCATAGAGCAACACTACCAAGTTTATCTTTCACTTCTGATCCAACAATAATCATTCTCTGATCGGAATTTAGATCGGGGACTTCATCAATACCTGATTCAGAGCAAAATTGTTCATACAATTCATTAAAGTTAAATTCTGGATCTCCCTGCTTGCCTAAATGGATACGTGCTTGATTTTCAAAATCTTCAAATCGCCATTTTGAAATGTAACTTGCATATCGAAGGGCCTGCATATCAACAGGGTCTTTTAACTTGCCTCGTTTCAATTCAATGATAACAGAGTTCCCCTGTGGGTCAAGCGCCAAAATATCAAGTCGATCTTTAATATCGGGGATCATTACCTGCCGTCCAATTATTAGAAGCGGCTCTCCAAGAAGCATTGGATCAGCGATTATCCATTCTTCCAAATTTTCTTCAAGGAGCCTTTCTTGTTTTAGCTTGGTTTCCGAGACCTTAATCGGTCCCTTGGGGGTAATTTTCCATATAGGCATATCGACTTTACCTAATTTGGTAATAATATTAATGAAAATTTATCAACTCTGAATTTATTAATTTTTTTTAACAACTTTTATTCACGCCCTCCTTTTCACCTGCTCCAAAAACACCACCTCCGCCGCCCGATTCGCTGCGGCACTTGCCTGCGCCACCGATTCAGGAATATCCGCCGGGCTGATACAAAAACCACAGGCGAAAATCCCTGGCACGCTGGTATCGTTCGGAAACGGCAGGCTTGTCTCCACAAAGCCATGTGCGTCCAATTTTATACCCAATTTTTTGGCCAATTGATCGGAGCCTTTCGCTGGCATGGCTGCCGTGGACAGCACCACCAGATCCACGGTCAGATTTTTCACCTCACGGGTCTCAGTGTCTTCGTACCAGACAATGGGGTTCTGGTTGGCATCTTCGGTGATTTCCGCCACTCGGCCTCGGATGTAATTGATGCCATATTCTTCCTTGCCTCGAATTTCGTACTTCTGAAACCACTTGCCCACGTTGCGAAAATCGGTGTGGAAAATATAAGAATCCGAATCAGGATCGTGCTCCCGTCCCAGCATGGCGTCTTTGATGGCGTACATGCAGCAGACGCTGGAGCAGTAGTTGCAATAATTGAAATCCCGTGAGCCCACGCATTGGACATAAGCCACTTTGTGCGCTAGTTGCCCATCGGAGCGGCGATACAAGTGTCCGCCTGTCGGCCCCGTGGCGTTGATGAGCCGCTCATATTCCAGGCCCGTGATCACATTTTTGAATTTGCGATAGCCGTAATGCGTCAGCGGCGTGGGATCAAACACATCCAGTCCCGTTGCCAGAATGATGGCGCCGACCTCGATCTCCAGCATCTGATCTTTTTGGGTGTAATCGATAGCGCCTTTGACGCAGGCCTTCTGGCAGGCGCCGCACTTGCCTTTGGTCAAATAAATGCAATGCTCAGGATCAATCGTCATGACCGCAGGGATGCCCTGAGAAAAATAGAGGTAAATCGCCCTGCGCTCCTTCAAGCCCATTTCGAACGCATCGGGAATTTTGCGAGCGGGGCATTTGGCCACGCAATCGCCGCAGGCATTGCAGATTTCCTCTCGCACATAGCGAGCTTTCTTCCGAACAGTGACTTGGAAATTGCCGATTTCGCCAGCCACATGTTCCACTTCACTGTACGCCAGAATATTGACATTGGGATGTCGACCGACATCCAGCATTTTGGGCGCCAGAATTCAGATGGAGCAATCGTTAGTGGGAAAGGTCTTATCCAGTTGCGCCATGATCCCACCGATGCTGGGTCGGCGCTCCACAAGATGGACCTTGATGCCCATGTCGCCTAGATCCAGTGCGGCCTGAATGCCAGCAATGCCGCCGCCGATGATGAGAACGTCTTTCAAGAATCAGCTCCTTATTTCATGGAATTCAAGATTAAATCTAAATCTCTAAAGAAAACATTCATGGTTTAGCTTTAGGTTAATAAAAAGTCTACCGATATAACAGAAAATCTTCAATAGTCAATCCAACATCTTTAGCAATCTGTCTCAACAGAATTGGTGAAATATCTCGACCAGGATGAAATGGCACGGTTGTACATCTTCCATCGGGATGGCGAAATTGTTTATGCGATCCTTTTTGGCGCACTTCTTCAAATCCCAACTGATTCAGAATTTTTACCACCTCTAATGGTTTTAAAACAGGATATTTTCCCATATCATCAAACCATCACAGTTTGAGTACCAATATACTCTGATTCTAATCTTGGCTCACCATCTTCGAGCAACATCTCTATAACTTCCCGAAGATTCCGCTGTAACTCATCCAGCGTTTCGGCTTGTGAATGTGCGCCAGGGAAGCCTGGCACATAACCGACATATAATCCTGTATCAGGACATTTTTCCACAATGGCAGTGAAATTTCTCATATCGTCCTCGAACTAATATATCTTTGAATACGAAGTTGCTGCTAACACATCTTCTTGTCTGAGTTGCGGATACGCCTCCAATAAATCATCGATAGCCATTCCTTCGGCTATCTTGCGTAAAATAAGCTCCACTGTAATTCTGGTTCCTTTAATGATCGGTTTCCCGAGCATGATCTCAGGATTCGATATTATTCGCTTTGAATAATCCATGTTTAAAATTCCCTTTGTAGAAAATTCAGCTTATGAATAATCTTGCCATCAAGCTTCCTCATTCTCCCGAATCTGCTGTTCGATTTCATCTCGATGATTTCTGTAATAAGCCCAGGCGTTCGTTAAATCTTCTGCTCGTAGCTTGGGATAACAATCGAGCAAATCCGCATCACTCGTCCCCAACTTCTTTGCCTGCACTAATGTCCAAACAGGAATCCGAGTACGGACAATACACAGCTCGCCACCGCACACATTGGGATTGCTCTCGATTCCAGGGAACGCATCACCGAGGTCCTGAACCACCCATTGCAGCAGTTGCGCTTTTTCGGCACGGGTCATTTCGGATCATAGTTTTTCAGCTTGTTGGATTTTGGTCATAAAATAATTCTGCCAATTAGAACACAATTATGATAATAACTCAATAAATCTTTCTAACTCGATTCGTGCTTGTTTTAAAATATGCGCTAACGTACTTCGCTTGACAGGTCGATGGGCGGGAACGGTAATTTTTAGCAGATCATTCCCGATCCGTTTATGCAATCGAATATGGCTGCCTCGCTGACGCACCACGGTCCAGCCATCCCGCTGCAAAGCGTGAATTATCTCCGTATAAGAAAGGCTGGGAACTTTGCTCACAAGACAATCTCCTGAACCGTTGCTCGCTCATCAAAAACGAGATCGTCCTCGACTGGTTCGAGATAGAGTTCGATCGCTTCTCGAATATTTTTTAACGCTTCTTCCTTTGTTTCACCTTCGCTAATGCAGCCAGGTAGCACTGGGACATACGCAGTGAAACCACCTTCATCACTCGGTTCTAATATGACTTTGAAGCGCATAAGCTTATCTCCTCAAAATATTTTCCAGGATTTGAAAATTAGTTTGTCACAGCTATAAAAATCGCATCATGAAATCCTTGATTTTTTTCCAACTGATAAAGACAACCCAATTGATGACAACCTTAAAATAAAATTCGTTGGGTTGTTTCAATCCGTTCGAGAATTATGTTTTTTTCCTTCACTATTAATCTTTAAAAATCAGAACTGCATCGCCTCCGCTACCACCGTCGTCAAATCCTTGATCCCCACCTCAAAATGAAACCCATTATCATGCATCGTACAGCTCAGATGAATCTTGCATTTGGGACAGGCGGTGATCATCGTTGCAGCACCTGTGCTTTGCGCTTCCTTCAATCGTTCCACCTGAATTTTTTTATTGATCTGGGAGCAATTGATCCAGGTGCTGGAGCCGCAACACAGGGCGTTTTCCCGATTGCGTGGCATTTCGATCAATTCCAGGCCAGGGATGGCTTGCAATACTTTTCGTGGCGCATCATAAACGTTTTCGAATCGGCCTAGCCGACAGGGATCGTGATAGGTGACTTTGCCTGCCACTTCTTTGAATTTCATTTCCCCCGCCTCAATTTTTTCGGCGATGAACTCGGAAATGTGCTGCACTTCAAAATTCAGCTTGCCAAAAAACTCAGGATAGAGCGATTTGATGGTCGAATAGCCTTCGGCGCAGGAGAGGATCACTTTCTTCGCCCCTGAATTTTCGATCATTTCGATATTTTTCTTCGCCAGAATTCGGAACGTTTCAAAATCGCCTGTCCAATAGGCATCATGGCCACAACATCGTTCATCAGGACGAACCGCAGGGACGATGCCCATGGCATTCAAAATTTTGATCGACGATTTCGTTGCTGCCAGGCTATTGGCGCCGATGTCATTGAAAATCACATTGAAATATGGACTACAGCCAACGAAAAATAGTACCTCTCCTTGCTCTGCCACCTTGAGGTCATCGGAAAGCCAATTCAAATTTTTCTTTACAAAATTTTGTCGCTGCAAATGGCTGATCGCCTGGATCGTGCCCGCATGGGTGCAAATGCCTCGATTATCGACCTCGATGGCCAGCGAGCGGGTCTGGCGCATGAAATCCTGGTAATCCACCAGCGAGGGACAGCGCTGGCTGCAGGCGCCGCAGGTGAGGCAGGTCCAAAGATCGTTATCCTGGATCAATTCCTCCTCGGAAATCAATAGCGATTTTTCCACAAACAGCCGAGGGGAATATTTCGGATAGATTCTGGAAATGGGACAACTGCCCGTACAGATGCCGCATTCGAGACAGTAGTAGGCATTGGTTTTTTCGATGATGGCGTCTAATTTCATGCCGCCTCCTTCTGCGCCAGTATTCCCAATTGAGTAATTTTATCATGAAACCTGGTGACCACCGAAACGAAATATTCTCCGCTAATATCGGAAAACAGTTCAAAGCCCAATCGCTGAGGATCGATTCCCGAGAGCCCGAGCAACTCCTTCGTCTCTCTGACAACAGCCTCGCAGGTCTTGTTGCCCGAAATGTAGTGGCATTCCCCTTTGCCGCAGGCGCCGATCAGCACGCCATCGGCGCCGTGTTCGAAAGCATTGAGAATGAGCTTGGGCGTAATTCTGCCGCTGCAATTCACAGGCATAATTTTGATGCTCGCTGGATATTGGAGCTTTTTAGCCCCCGCATTATCGGCAGCGATGTACGGGTTCCATTCGCAACAGTAAAAGATGATTTCTGGTTTGGGTTGGGGCATGCTAAATTTCTCTGTTAGTTTTAGTTTAATAAACTTTCTTTATATTAAAGCGAATTCAGCTTCAATTGGTATTTCCTGTGTGAATGACAACTTTTCGAATCGCCTGGTAAAATTCAATATAGTAAATCCCATAACTTTATTGGTTTCAGGTTCTAATCGAACAATGATATCATCGCCCAGCTCACGTGAAATGGCGTCAGAACGAGGTTCTCCCCTTGAAAAGTAAAGCACATCTGCTTCTTTATCGAAATAAATCTTTATACCTTTTTCCATAGCATGGCTCCTGCTTTGATCACATCTGTTAAATAGGTTGTAAAAATAAAAGTTCGATAATTATGCTTTATGACAACGACGATATATTTTCCATCAAAAATATCATGATAGAATTTATACAAAAGAATGACATTGGGATCTCTATTACTTTCATAGATTGCGTCACAGTTTAAAAGAACATCCTGAATCCTATGAATAAAAGGGACTATATCAGGATGGAACTTACGAATATGCGTTTCCCTTTCCTCTGTTAATTCAACCTCTGTATTCAGGAAGGTACAGAAATATTTCATGAATTTCTTTACTACTTTTTTTGTCAAATCTATTTAGTAATATCTTTTTTCAGCGGCAACACCCCGCCATCTTTCCGATCACATTGATCAACTCCGTGTCCCAAGGAATTTAGAAGCCTGCATCTCTATAATCTTGGTGCTTGTTGTCTCGAAATCCAGATGTTATGCTAATTGAGCCACTGGTATGCATTCGGTTCGTTCAGGCACTTGTTTGCCATGTACAATTTTCTCCACTCTTTTCAAAATGGTCGAGTGGTAGTATCGGTAGCCGCATTTGTTGCATATTCCGACTGGGACATTTTCAAGCATAACAAATTCCATTTTATACCTGAAAACCTCTCTTTTTACCAATCGCTCTTCCACTATTCCGTCACAGCATTCACAGCTATAGCCATACATATTTTTGTCTCTCAATAAGCAATTCCGAATGCTATTCTGATCCGAAAACATTTGGTTTTTTGAATCTTGCAATGAGGCGAATTTTGCTTAATAGCTAACTTCTTCTTGGAACTCATATAAAGGCACCAACTCCTTCCGCTCCATGCTGTCCACCATTTTTTCCATTTCACGTATCACTTTGGCATGGACATAATGTTCGCCACAGTTATTGCAGACACCGATCGGAACGTCTTCAAAGATGTAAACTTTGCCTTTATAATATAACTTCTCCAATGATTTGACATTTTTTACAATTCCTGACTTGCAGAAATCACACTTGATGCCTTGGTAATTCATTTCAGTTATATTCATTGGTTATTGCTTTTGTAGCAAAGCTAATCATAAGCAAGTTAGTTTACTTATCATCAGCTATTTTTTAAAAATTCCACCAATAACAAACTGCGCTAAGAAAGAATCCAGGTATTTTTTTAATATTCATTTGCTTTCATTAATACCAAATCTATAAGTGATTTGCTAAACCAAACTCCTGCTTGTTGTAATTTTTCGATCAAAGATTTGACGGCCTTTATTTTTCCTTGCTCTTTGGCTTTTAATAAAATGCCCAATGTTCCCGTAAGCTTAAATCCAAGGATCTCGGCATATTTACGACCGAGATATTCATCGATAATAACCAAATCGGCTTCGAGTTCTTCAGCTAATACAAGTACTTCAGCCTCACCATCATCCAGATCGAAATAGTGCTTTCTCAATGCTCTGTTCTTAATTTCTTTTTTCTGAATCCATGAGGCATCTATATATTCCCTGACACCGATACCATATTTACCTCCTGCGAGCACTTCTTTATGAACAGCACTCGGAACAATAACCTCTCCATACATGTTTTTTAGTAATTCTAAAAGTCCTAAAATTGAAAGAGAAATTATGGGAGTTGTATTAACAATTACAATTTTTAGATTCTCAGGCATTTTGAAAATCCTTTTCTAACTCTTCGCTTGATAAGTCATAGATTGGAATGGAATATTTTCCAAGGGATAGCAAGAATTGCACCCGATCAATGCCCAGTAATTTAGCTGCCATGCCTGATGAAATTCTTTTCAGTTCGAAAAGCTTAATCATTAGCAAAAATTTGGCTTCTCTTTCAAATTCCTCTTTGCTTCTTTTAATTGAAAAGAGCAATTCGTTAGGGTATTTGATTTCTAAAGTTTCTTCTCCCATAAATATTACTCCATGTTAGGATATGACTAATAAATTTTTGGGGATTGCTTGGGTCTTATTTTCTACCTTCTCCTCTCAGCGGCACCACCCCCGCCATCTCTCCAATCACATTAATCAATTCGGAGCCAGACGGAATCACGATCTTGGCATTCTCTTTCAGCGCCTTTTCCAGTGCCTCCAATTTGCGGAGCAATTGGGCATTGCCGACAAAGTATTTATTTGCTGCTTCATTGACCAATCGGATCGCTTCTGCCTCTCCCTCAGCTTCCAAAATCTTCGCCTGTTTGATGCCTTCTGCTTTTTTAATTTCCGCCCGTTTCAGGCCATCGGCTTCTCGCTCACGAGCGTTGGCGAAATCCAACGCCGCTATTTTTTCATTTTCCGCCTTGACCACTTTATTCATGGTCTCCTGAACATCTTTCGGGGGATCGATCTCCTTTAATTCCGTCCGCACGATCTCCATGCCCCAACTGGCAGTCTCATGGCTGAGGGTCTGGAGAAGCTCGGTGTTAATTCGGTTACGTTCGCTGTTGGCGGACTTTAAAGTCAAGGTGCCGATGATATTTCTCAGCGTGGTTCGAGCTAAATTGACGATCTGATATTTGTAATCATAAACATTGTACTGAGAATTTTTGACGCTCTCTTCGTCGGGTTTGACTTTGAAATAGACCTGAGCATCGACTCTGGCGTTGAGATTATCGTTGGTGATGATCTCCTGGGGCTGGGCATCCACCATTTGTTCGGTAATATTAACCTGAATCATGCGGTCGATGATGGGAATGATCCAATTAAAGCCAGGATTAGCAAAGCGATGGTACTTGCCCAATCGTTCCACCAGCCCTCGGTGCGTTGGGCGGACGATGCGAATGCCAGAAAAGAACAGAAATAGAACAACGATGGCAATAATAAACCAGTGCATGGGATTCTCCTTATTCAAATAGATTATGCTTTTCTATTAAAACCTTCGAGATGATTTGAAAAATAAACTTGGCTTTTTCTAATGCCTCTTCTGCAAATTTTTTGTCATAACGATCCAGCGGAGAGACGACAACCCCGCCTTCCAGAACTGGATACCTGCTTTTTCCCCAATGAAATGCCAGCCAGCGGAGGTATTTTCGAACGATTTGAAAATCATTTTCATACGCTGAGTATTTTTTGTCTTTCATGATGACCACATAGAAAATATCAGACACATCATAAATGTTCTCAAAATGCCTTTCTAATTCCAGCAGTGCTTTGGTAGCTTTCTCGCTGGATTATTGAGCATACATCACGACATCAGAGTACCCCGAATTAGCAAGCGCCAATTCCGCCTGAGCTAAGTCGTGCTGAGCCATTCGGATAAATTCTCGGGCGAATTCAGCAAATCGGTCGCTTTTTGGCTTAGATTCCATGTTGTGCATGAATCTGTATAAAAATAATTTTGGTTTTTCATTTCTTCAAGAAACGAAGAAAGTTTGTTTAAAAAAATTGTCCTTTATCAAAATAAATTTTGACTCCCAAAACCAGCGTAGAAAATAAAGGGGAGTGAACTTCAAAATTAGCTACAGCATCTTCACGGGACATTAATATTAAATCAATTTTTTTATTGTATTTTTCCTGCCAGTCCCAGCTTAGCTCAAACTCAAGCTCACTTTTTTCTTTAAGACTCTGATCCAAATTATCCAGAACAACCAATAGATCAATATCAGAATATTCTTTTGACATTTCTCTGGCGGTAGAACCAAACTGGATCACTGAAACAAGCATCTCATTAAATCTTGATTTTAAATCTTGAATGATATTTCTTAAAATTATGTTATTGTCTGATTGCACTGCATAATATCCTTCAAAAATTTGCCACATTCTCTATCATCGCCTCCAACTGCCCATCCGTCAAATGCTTCACCTGCGCCGCCCCACAGATGCAAACCACAGCGCACATGCCGCAGCCCTTGCAGGAAAATTCATTGATCTCCGCATGTTTGAAGCCATCGCCTTCCTCGATCATGGCAATGGCCTGGAACGGACATTCCTCAATGCAGCGACCACAGCCACGGCATATTTCAGGATCGATCTCGGCCACCATCGGCTCCCGCTCGATGATCTCGTTTTGAATCAATGTGTATGCCCGAGCGGCGGCACTGTATCCCTGGGAAATGCTATCGCCGATCAAGCCAGGCCAGTGGACGCTGCCCGCCACAAAAATTCCATCGGGAGCGAAATGCTGAGGCCGCAACTTGATGTGCGGCTCGATCAGAAAACCGTATTCATCTATCGGCAGATGCAACATCTGGCTCCATCCTTTGGCCTCGGGCGCTGGAATGAGCGGCGTCGCCAGAACCATGAGATCGAACGGAATTTCAAATTCCCTCTCAGTCTTTTCGTCTTTCACATAAACCAAATTATTTTGTATCTCAGGTGGCTGCTTGGGATCATAACGAATGAATAGCACTCCCAGATCGGTCGCCTCATCGTACTCCCGAATGTACTCGGTGAGGCCACGGAAAATCACAGTGATCTTCAAGTCGGGATTGGCCTTCTTCAGCCACAGCACATTTTTGAACGTGGTGGGACAGCAGAACCTGGCGCAATAGGGGCGCTCCTCATTTCGTGATCCCACACATTGGATGAAGACCAGTTCTCTGGCCGTTAATTTATTCTGCGCCAGCATCTTTTCAAATTCCAGTTGGGTGATGACCCGCTCGTTGGCACCATACTGGTACAAGCCATGGGGATAAAAATACTGGGCACCTCCTGCGAAAATAATCGCCCCTGCTTGAAGCGTCGTTTCATTTGCATTTTGCGAGTACGTCACCGCATAATTGCCCACAGCGCCAGCGATCTGCTTGACCTCAGCTTCCGTGATGATTTCGATATTCGGGTGGTCATGGATTTGCCGAACCTTTTCCTTCAAAAATTCACTAGCCGAAATGTCTCGGGGATAGAGCAAATTGATCTGATTTAGCAATCCGCCCAATTGCGCCGACTTTTCGAGTAGGGTGACTCTCGCCTCCCGATTGGCCAGGCTGAGTGCGGCGCTGATGCCTGCAATGCCCCCACCGATCACTGCCACCAGGGGTGTCACCTTCTGTTGAAGTTTCCCCAGCGGTTTTTTTTGAGCAACTTTATGGATCGCTGCTGTGATCATGTCAATGGCTTTGGTAGTCGCCATGCTTTTCTCTTTTTGATGCACCCTGGCGCAATGATCCCGAATATTGGCCATCTCCAGCAGATGCGGATTCAACCCTGCCTCGGCAATGGCGTTTGAAAATAGCTGCCCCATCAATCGAGGTGAACAGCCAGCGATCACCACTCGATTCAATTGCCCATCAGCGATAGCCGATTGCAGTCGCCGCAATCCCGTCTTCGAGCAGGGAAAGTCAGATATCGAAACAAAACTCACCGCTGGAAGCCTTCTAATAGCTCGTTCAATTCGGCTATTTGAAAGGACTTTGCTGATCTGTCCGCCGCATTGGCAGAGAAAAACTCCGACTCGGATATCGTCGCTCACAAGCTTCTCCTAAAACTTATCAGGCAATTGGGTAATTAGTATCTAACAAGTTAAATTCTTGCCCAACGAGCAAAAACTTTTCTGGACACGGAAATGGAATACACGGAAAAGAGCTATAGGAATTTTAATTCCGTGTCTATTCATTTCCTTGTCCATGATTTTTCTTTCTGGTTCTGGCTTGTCCAGGTTGGGCAATAGGGCAATTGGGTTCTCGCTAATTATCATTTGCGATATGCCAAGCCCCAAGCTCGATGCCATCGGCTCAATAAATAAAATGATCCCCACAGATCCGACACTTCGCCTCATGAAATTCATCGGAAAACCGATGCAAACTTTTCAGTCGATCCACCCGCTCCAGATGAAAAGTCCCTGCGGGACAGATGGTCGTGCAGGTGCCGCAACTGATGCAGACATTGGAGGCTTTGAGGAACGGCGGCTCGACTTTGTTTTTGACGCCACGATCGCCAAAGCCGACGGCATTGACACCAACAATTTCACTGCACGCCCGAACGCACAAGCCACATAAAAAGCAATCTTCCTGTTCCTTAAAAAATCTGACCTCTTTTAATCCAACTTCCTTCGCTAAATCGTGCAGCACTTTCAAGTCAGGGCAACGGGCTAACAATAATTCCACCAGCACCCGCCGCAATTTCTGTATCTTCTCGGTGTTGGTGCGGACGACCATGTTCGGCGCTACTGGCGTTACGCACGAGGCAGCGGTTCGGGTGCGGCCATTGAGCTCCACTTCTACAATGCACAGCCGACACGCCCCGACGGACTCCAGAGCTTCGTGGTAGCACAAAGTTGGGATATGAATGCCGTGTTCTCGGGCCGCCTCCAATACCGATAGATCGGGCGAGATTTCGAGTCGTTGGTCGTTGATGGTGATGGGGATCATATTATTTCATTTCCTATTCAATGACTTCAGCCGATGTAACTTTTTTATTTTGCTCCGAAAGAATCCTCTTGTAAAATCTTATGAATTTCATCATATACTTTTTTGGCGATGGCCGTGGCCTGTTCACAGAGACCTTGATCAGGCATGTAATATGGCAATACACTATGCAAAGGGTATTTTGACGGCAGATAAATTGAATCCAATAACTCACATTCTTCTTCGGTAATATTGACTGCTATTTTATGTTGAAAAAGGATATTTCTTAATTCTAAAATGCCATGTGTTTTCTTAAGTGGAACCGAATTTTCTAACAACATCGCCTTCAAGGCTTTCTCAACACATTGCTGGCAATTTTGTAAGCACGGATTGAATAGGCTGGACTTCAGCAATACTTGAGCCGATTCCAGATTCTCCCTGGAATAATCCAGCCAGATTCTTGTTTCATCTTTCATAGATCAACTCCCCAGCCTTGATCTCTGAAAGAAACCAGCCATCCGCCGCAGTTGATTTAATTGGAATGATATCCACTGCTATCTTTCTGGCTATTGGCCGAATGAGCTTCCGATATTTCATGGCTAATTCGAGATATGGCTTGTCGCTATCCTGAAATATGGCGATATCGATATCATTGGGCTGCTCTGAGTTGATGAATGAGCCGAATATAAATACTTTATCCACCTCTTTTTCTCGGCTCAATATGTCTTTTATCTCCTGTTTCAACGAGGCTTTTATTTTCTGATTGGTTCTCATTTTGCTCGAATATATTCAATGTGTCAAAATAAAATTTATGGCTAATCCAACTCAATCAATTTTATGGGAAGATCTCTTTTCGTTCTTCCGTACCCAAAACTCACCGATCGCTTTCAAAACTACATGGCAGCACAATGTCGAAATACGCATTCCGTTTTCTCTGGCCGCCTCCAGTACCGATAGATCGGGCGAGATTTCGAATTGTTGGTCGTTGATGGTGATGGGGATCATTCTGCATCCTCTATGACTTATAAGTAACGTAATTCACTACACAAAAAATTCCATTGCGTGAAAATTTCCAGTGGCTTTTCTTTGGTCAACTTTTCGGCCAAAGGACTTTTCGCCACTCGGTGGAAAAATATTTCTAATTTATTATTAGGCTTACATGCTTTCACAATTCGATCAAATTTGGAATGTGGATTTCTTGCTCTTGCCAGGTCAGATAACACACCCAATACAGACAAATTTCCTATCTCTTTAGTTAATTCCAATAACTTGTCTTCATCTATGATTTCAATATGATGGATCATCCAATCGAGAACAACCCATGTCAATCGTCCTGAATTACGGCAATAGGTAGTGCTTTCTGCCAGAACCTCTTCTGGACTTCGAGAAGGCAAATTCTCATCCACTTTTTTCAGCAAAACCGCTCCTCCGAGTTGATGCCATTCTTGAAACAAAATTTCTGATCGATTTGCCATCCCTGCTCCTCTAAAAGAGACTTCATTTTTTACTATACCATATTTTAAACGAGATTAAATGAAAGATGCTTTGGATTTCTATGCAATCGTCTGTAAATTTTTTAAAATTCAGTTGAATCCTTTTCAGCTTTTCTAAATATTTTCACACCGAATCTTTCTGAAACAAATTATCCAACTCGGCTTTTAATTTTGGAAGATCTCGGCTGATTATTCCCCAAATAATTGCATTATCAACTTTATCATATCCATGGATGACTAGATTCCTAAGGTCAACAATACGACGAGCATTTTCAATAGGGAAGTCAGCGTCAATCTCTAAAATCTTGCTCATGGCTTCACCGATTATCTCAAATTCCCGTTCGACAGCTCTGCGGAGCATTTTGTTCTCGCAGTAATCAAAATAATTTCGCTTGTCACCGAGATATTCAAAGATCGACTTAGCTGCTTCTCTCATATCGTAAAGATATTTTTTATTTCATCCTTCATATAAGATTATCTTCGTTCGATTTATCTTATCGATAAAATATGGATTCGAGAGCATGTTTTCGGTAATTAAATCAACTTTCCTATTAAACAGCCTTTCAAATAATTCATGCAGTCGGAAATAGCTATCGGCATACTCTTCGAAAGAAATATCTTTAAATTTAATTAAAAAATCAATATCGCTGTCATCGGTAAAATTATCAGAAGTCACTGAACCGAAGGCATGAAGCCTTTCAACTGCATACTGCCGACAATAAATTTTAATCTGGTTTAGGTTCTTTTCAATTATTTTCTTCATATTTTTTCTTTATGCTGTTATATATCCAATACCAATAAGGATCTAAAAGATCGATTGCTAATAAGTCTGGGGGATTTTTCTTTATTCAATATAAATCGCATCCCCCGCAATGGCATCAAATTTACACACTTCATAGCAAGCGCCGCACTTGATGCACCTGGCCACATCCAGATTATGAGGCTGGGCTCGGGGCCCAGTAATCGCTCCCGTGGGACAGGCTCGCACACAGCGCTGGCAGCCCGTGCATTTCTCGGCAATGATGCGATAGATGATTATATCTTTGGAGACATGAGCACAATTTTCTTTGCTCTTGATTGTGTTGTTTTACAGAGAATATACAGGCACCACGAGTTCACGTTCTGCCTGGCGACGACCCCGTATGCTCGCCTCTATCGTTTTCAGCACGTTGGCTGCATAGTAGCGAGTACCACATTGCGTGCATACACCAGCGGGCACATTTTCCAACAGAACATATTGTCCCCGCACCTTCCGATGCAACGTTACCCGCTTTTCGACAATCGTTCCGCCACAGTATTCACAGGTTTCACTTTCCCAGAAACTCATCATTTTTCCTTTTATCCTTTTGATTTATCTTCATAAGCTGTAATCACACATACTTTCCCACCTTTTGTAATTCGACAAATAATCCCGATACGACGTCTGTCCAGAGCTGAGCCAACTACTTCATATTTACTTTCCTTGGGCCAGGTTCTCCTAATCTTGCCTGTAAGGATGCCATATTCAAGATCATAAATGTCAAAGCCCTCCTCTTCTGCTTCAGCCTCAGCATGCTCAGTCAGGTAATACAGACCGTTACGAACAAGCGTTTGAATTTGTGTGATTGTGCTCAAAAAAATGCCTTTTAGAGAATTAAATCATTCACTGCCTTTCAAAAAGCACCTCGCCATGCGCCGTGCTCTTTGCGCCATGCCCTACTCAATATAAATCGCATCCCCCGCAATGGCATCAAATTTACACACTTCATAGCAAGCGCCGCACTTGATGCACCTGGCCACATCCAGATTATGCGGCTGGGCTCGGGGCCCAGTAATCGCTCCTGTGGGACAGGCTCGCACACAGCGCTGGCAGCCCGTGCATTTCTCGGCAATGATGCGATAGATAATCAAATCTTTACAGACTCGGGCACGGCATTTTTTCTGAAAAATATGCTCCTCATATTCGTCACGAAAATATTTGATCGTCGTCAAAACAGGATTGGGTGCCGTTGCTCCCAATTGGCACAGCGATGCCTCTTTCATCGTCAAAGCAATATCGTCCAGAATCTCCAGATGATACGGTTGCCCCCTGCCTTTGGTGATTTCGGTCAGAACTTCCTTCAACCGTTTCAATCCCTCCCGACAGGGCGTGCATTTGCCGCAGGATTCTTCCTCCAAAAATTCCACAAAATATTTGGCCACATCCACCATGCAGGTATCTTCGTCCATCACGATCAATCCGCCCGAGCCCATGATGGCCCCCGCTTCGGTGAGCTTCTCGTAATCAACGGGCAGATCGATCAGCGATTCAGGCACACAACCGCCTGACGGGCCACCAGTTTGAACTGCTTTGAATTTTTTGCCTTTGGGAATACCACCGCCAATATCGAAAACAATCGTCCGCAGCGTGGTGCCCATCGGCACTTCCACCAGACCCGTATTGTTGACTTTACCGACCAGCGAAAAAATTTTGGTGCCCTTGCTTTTTTCTGTGCCCATGCTGGCAAACCAGGCGCCGCCCCGAAGAATGATCTGCGGCACATTAGCCCAGGTCTCGACATTATTGTTATTGGTCGGTTTGCCCCACAATCCCTTTTCTGCTGGATAAGGGGGACGAGGACGAGGTCGCCCAACATAGCCTTCAATCGATGCAATCAGGGCTGTCTCCTCGCCGCAGACAAAGGCGCCACCGCCACGAACCACGTTGATTTTGAAGCTGAAATCCGTGCCCAAAATGTTTTCTCCCAATAATCCATATTCGGTGGCTTGCTCAATGGCAATGTTGACCCGTCGTAGCGCCAGTGGGTATTCGTCACGGACATAAACAAAACCCTCCTGCGCCCCAATGGCTTTCGCTCCAATGATCATACCCTCCAGCACCGCATGGGGATCGGCTTCCAAAACCGAACGATCCATAAAAGCGCCAGGGTCGCCTTCGTCGGCATTGCAAATAATGTATTTGATATCCCCCTTGGCTTTGCGACACAGCTCCCATTTGATGCCCGTCGGAAAACCAGCGCCGCCTCGGCCCCGTAGCCCTGATATTTTGATCTCTTCGATAATCTGCTCAGGCGTCATTTCAGTCAGCGCTTTGGCTAGTGCCTGATAACCATCATAAGCAATATATTCCTCGATTTTCTCGGGATCGATCCGACCACGATTGCGCAGCACGATGAGCACCTGATCTTTGAAGAAATTAATATCGCTCATTTTCGGGATCGGCGCCTTTTCCTGCGGCGGAACGTACATGAACTTTTGTACGGGCCGCCCCTTGAGAAAATGTTCCTCAACCAAAAAAGGAATATCTTTTTCCTTCAACCGCTGGTAGAAGATATTGTCGGGCTGAACCACCATAACGGGCCCTCGCTCGCAGAAGCCATTGCAGCCCGTGGTAACCACCGCTACCTCGTTCTCTAAGTGATGCCGAGCAATCTCCCGTTCCAGCGCCTTCTGAATATCAAACGCATGATTAGAGACACAGCCTGTGCCAGTACAGACCAAACAGTGTGTGCGATACTGTTTCAAATTTCTTACCCTTCTATTGTTAAGTAAATAGATAATTGGGTAATTCGGTGATTAGGTAATTAGGTAATTAGTGCCTGAACAAAAAGTAGCTAAAATTGTCATTCCGAACGAAGTGAGGAATCTGATTATACCGATATTATTGAACTTAAAGATTTCTCCCTACGGCCGAAATGACAAAAACGTGGGTTTTCGGTGAAGCACCAATTAGACACTTAGGATCGTTACCCAATTACCTCAATTACCCAGTTACGCAGTTACTCAATTACCCAATCACCTAGTACTTTGCCAATACTTTTGGAATCATCTCCTGCGTCAAATTGCCATGAAATTCATTATCGATTACGATGACAGGCGCCAGTCCGCAGCAGCCCACGCAGCGAACCGACTTCAACGAAAATTTTTCATCGTAAGTTGTCTCTTCATTTTTGATGCCCAACTCCCGCTCCAGGCGTTCCAAGATTTTCATCCCACCCCGAACGTGGCAGGCGGTGCCGAGACAGACGTTGATCAAATGCTTCCCCCTCGGTTTCAAGCTGAACGCTTTATAAAACGTCGAGATCGAATAGACCCGAGTCAATGGCACATTCATCCGCAACGCCACGTAGCGCAATAAGTTCTGCGGGAGATAATTAAATCGCTTCTGGATATCCTGCAAAATGGCGATCAGCGCCGAATCCCGATAGTGATAGCGAGCCATGATCTCGTCGGCGATGGCCATGCTGTTTAAATCGTCGATGGCCTGTTCCCGATGTTCTTTTTTCAACTCCAGCCCTTTGAGGCGCTCTTTTTTTTGTTCCAGCCCCCGATCGATAACCTTGAGCAGTCGATCGGGTTCAAATGGTTTGGTAATGAAATCGAACGCTCCCGCCTTCATCGCCTCCACCGCCGATTCGATCGTGCCATGACCCGAGACGATGATAGGGATGATCTCGGCATTGATCTTGCGGATTTCCCGCAGCACCTCCAATCCATCGATGCCAGGCATTTTCAGATCGATCAAAGCGACGGCCACCTGATCGGTGCGAGCCAGCTCTAATCCCTTGCTTCCATCTTCAGCCGTGAGAACCTGGTAATTTTCCGATTCCAGAATGCGGCGGCAACCTTCTCGGATGCCCCGTTCGTCGTCGATCACTAAAATTTTGAGTGGTTCCAAGTTCGACCTCAGTTAGCTAATCAACTTTATTTTATAAATTTTATTGCCCAACGGATAGATGAACCCAACGGATTTTTTCATCAGTTGGTTTCATCTATCCGTTGGGGATATAATTTATCGGTTCAAAAACTTTTGAAAGGTATTTCAGTAAACAAAAAATTTGTTCAATAAAAAACCACCCCCACCTCCTTCAATCCCTGCTCCAGATCGTTCTTAATCAACTTGATTACTTCAGGATGGTTAATCGGAATTTCCTCCAGCGTTTTCCGCAGCTCCGTCGTATCCAGGCAATAGCCTCGATCTCCCTTTTGATGATGATAACTGAAATCCACCCCGGGATTGCCAGCGATCAGGACCATCATGGTCCGCACCATGTCGCCCAGCGGCTTGCGATCGATATGGCTATAAACAAAATCGGCTTCGATCAACGTGCCTTTGCCAGGAGCGGAATGGACTCGCACCTCTCCGCCAGCCATTCGGGCCGATTCGGCCAACAAAGGCAGGCCCAATCCCACCCGGCGCTCGGTCCGAGTGGTCACAAACGGATCGGTGGCGGTTTGGGCAAGTGCCTCGTCCATGCCTGTGCCATTATCAATAATCTGAATTCGCAAACGGTCGTGCTCCAGATCTTCGATCACATGGATCTCCACTCGGGTGGCATTGGCCTTCAGGGCGTTCTCGGCAATGTCGAGAATATGTAATGATAAATCTTCCAATCGTCATTCCACATCTAAAATCTTCCGTCCCTGATAATGTTTCAATGCCAACTTTATTTCTTCCAGAGTTGGCTGCCCCAGCACAAAACGAGTTATTTGCCTGCCGATCTCATCTGGATAATGCGCATCCGAATTCCTAATCAATGGAAACCGACGGGCATCGGGATAGAGCGCCCTGGCTTGCTCCAGGCTGGTGTGATACGAAATTTCCAGCGCATCCAATGGTACGTCATCGGGAATAAAGCCCAATTGTCCGATGATGCTGAAGCTCTCCCGATCGATATGCGAAGCAATGGCCAGGCCGTTGAGCCGATGCACTTCGGCCACCAATTGCTCAAAGGATAGGGAGGAGGCTCCAAATAACAACCGTTCATTGAATCCCTCGACCTCATCATTTTCATTGACGATCACCTGCTCGGCGCTGGTGCGAGGATCGATCCCAAAGGATCCGAGATTTTCATAAACAATTTTTTGAAACTGCGCCATCGGCTCGAGCCCATCAAACAGCGCCAAGAGATGCACTTCTTCCGCTGAGGCGACCTCCATGCCCGGCAGCACCGTCACAGGCGTACTCGCTGCGGCTTTCATCGCTGCCACGATGTTTTCGGAAGCATTATGATCGGTAATGGCAATGATATCCAATCCACGCGCCATCGCCGTAGCGACAATTTTTCGAGGCGACATATCCAGATCGCCACAGGGCGATAGGCACGAATGGATATGGAGATCGGCGGTATAGATTTTCAGCATCAGCGACTGCCCGAAATCCCCAATTTGCAGAGTTCACAGATCAATTCGAAGGCGGTGAGATCGCTGGTCAAAATCGGAACTCCCTCTTCCTCGGCTTTTTTGATGGTCTCTTGGGCTGGTTGCTTGCCACCAATGACAATAATGCCCGCCAATTCCTTAAGTGTTGCAACCGCCACGGTATTCTGATGAATTTGGAGGGTAATCCAGATATCCCCTTTTTTGGCATGTGCCATGACATCACTTAATAAATCGCTGATATACCCTCCATTGACATCGACATTGAAATTAACCGTAGGGGTCTGAATCTTCAGAGGAATTTTTTCGATGAGATGATTCAGTTTCATGAATTTCCAGACAATTTTCTTAGAGTTAGAAAAACACAATCTTCGATCGACGCTTTGCCCATCACAATATCTTCCGCCAAAGTGCGACAATCTGGCGCGCCGCAAGCTGAGCAGTTTTTCCCTGGTAAGGTTTTTAAAATTTCATCCCGTTGTCTTATTTTTTGAATCGCCTTAGCTGGTTCAGGATCAAGAGGCGGTAACGGATTGGGTAATATCTCCTTTTGCAAATTAAAATAGCCTTCCCGAAACAATCGTATCACCATTTCGTGGCTTACCCGAGTATGTTCGCCGAACATTTTAATGAGTCGGCGGACTTTCCGTCGAGCTTGATGACGATTCTGGACCGTTAACGAGCCACCAATGCAGCCATCGGGACAAATCAGACATTCCAAAAAAACGATATCATTTAATCTCCCAGCCTCCACATCATTGAGCGTTTTGATCACATCCTGAACACCAGATACAGCCAGGCAATTTTCCTGGCGAATGCCCATAATTTCACCGCCACTAATGGCCCAGGCGATGCCGATGCCGCTGGATAATTGCAAAATTACGTCCTCTTCCAGGTCCTTAAGCGCTCCCAACAGCGGACCATAAATATCGGAAATGGCAATAGCCCCATCAAGATTCGATCTTTCCAATCCGACAGGATGATTAATCGAGATCATTTTCGCTGGACAGGGCGTAATGTGAATCACCCCGATTTTCTCTGGTGGAATTCCCCGGCTGCTGGCTGCCTTTTGTCGAAACTTCTTCGCCGCGGATTCTCGGGGAATTTCGAGTTTCACCAGATGTTTCACTAAAGAAGGATATAGCATGGTAATCAGCCGAACCACTACCGGACAAGTAATCGAAATCTGAGGAAATGGACCTTTGCAATTATCTAAATAGACTTGAAGCGCATCCGTCGTGAGCTCACAGTCCCAGGCTTCGTCAAAAACATAATCGAATCCGATTTTCTTCAAGGCCAATAGAATCTGATTGGGCAATACATCATAACCAAACTGACTATATAACACTGGCGAAGGCAAAGCAATGGTGCATTCAAATTTCTTTAAATCGGCATAAGAAGTTGTTTCAGAGACAATCGCATTATGAGGACATAATCGGAAGCATTCACCGCAATCGATACACCGTTCTTCATCGAACCGGGCCTTATCATTGACCACTCGGATGGCCTTGGTTGGACAGGCTCTCAAACATGTCACGCAGCCGATACATTTTTCTTCAATAAATCGAATCGAATGCCGCGATTTTTCCATGGCAGAACCCCAGTAGCTATAACAATGCTTATGAGAGTCTAAAAATCATCGTCACCTTTGTTCCCCGGCCAACAGTAGAAGAGATGTCCAATAAATCTGCATTTCTTTTAATATTGGGGAGTCCCATCCCAGCGCCGAACCCCATTTCCCGCATTTCGGGTGTGGCCGTTGAATACCCTTCCTGCATAGCCAGTTCAATATCCGCAATTCCCGGCCCCTCATCCTCAACGGTGATTATTATCTGCTGGGGATCCATTTCACATCGCATGATCCCCTGTCGCGCATACATCACAACGTTCATCTCGGCCTCATACGCGGCAATCGCCACTCGTCGAATCACCTCTGCCGAAATGCCAATCTGTTTGAGCGTATTTTTGATTTCACAAGATGCTTCACCAGCGCGACTGAAATCCCATCCCTTCACAATATATTCCTGAACCAATCGATCATTGGCAGCCATCTTTTCCTAATATCTTTCTCACTCGACGAGTTGTGCCGCATAGCCCTTTTTTGAACAATAGCCCACAAGCATCATACATGCAGAAATCTGTCACCAGCAAAGGAATTTTCTTTTCGTTTGCATAAGCTATAATTTCTGCAGGTGGCCGCTTCCCCCGAACAAATACCACTCCCACCGCATCAGCTATCTCAACTGTTCGCAACGTTTGCTGGTTGGTAAGGCCAGTGATGAGTAACGAAGCTGGCTCAGTGTATGCCAACACGTCACTCATCATATCCGCAGCGCAAGCCGAAGAAACTTCTGTGGATAAATCGGAATCACCAGTTAATAGCTCCGCCTGCAAGGTTTCTTTCACTTCTGCCAAGGTCATGATTGATTTTAATGATTGGCGATCGATTTCTCCCTATAAGATAAACCAAAAATCTTTATCACTGAGGCTTTATTATAAACATTTTTTTAATATTAGTCAAGCACTATTTCATTGAGTGAATAGACTCCGCTCAACTCTCTTTGCCTCCTGGTGAACATCCTCAGGCAATTATTTAATGAGTTATATTGTAATATAATTTTGTTAAATAAATTTAAAAATTCTAATAAAAATACTTGCTTTTTTGATTCTAAGATGATATATTTCATCATCGCATTGAATTGAATTAATATTGACAGTTCCCCCCTTTTTAAACCAATATCATCAGTGATATGATAAAAAGTGTGTCAAAAATTTCATTCATTCATCAGTTGGTATTCGTACTTTCCTTAGCGCCATCATTATTTTCAGCTCAAACGGATTTAGCCGATTCATCTGATTTGGGCTGGCAACCACTATCCTTCCCCTTCGAGGATAATATTGCACTGGCCGCGCTATTGGACTCGGCCAATGGCTGGATACTCGGGAATGAATCGCGACAATTATACCGCTTACAGGATGGCAACTGGCAAGTTGTATTACCACCCGCCAATGTTCAATACTGGATGCTGGTGGGTTACTTCGCCGATGGGCCCTGGTTCGTCTGTTATAACAAACACAATTATCGCTATTTCCTACGGCATGAAAAACAAGGGGCAACCACTGATTATTACACTCCCAATGCTGATCCCATTCTCCAAATCGATTACTTGGCTCCCAACAACATCTGGGCCGTCTGCCAGTGGGGACAAATCATGCACTTTGACGGCAACAGGTGGGAGTTGGTTCCCTGTCCCATATTTGGCCATGTAACCAATATCGGTATGGCCAACGACAGTTGTGGCTGGGCTGGCGGGAAATATCGCGATCAAGGATTTCTTTTGCATTGGAATGGACGAAATTGGCAGATCAAAATGCAGCTCAAAAAAGATGCAGTCCCGAATGTTGCGTTAGTAAATGATACGCTTGGCTATGGATTTCTGACAGATGATTCGTGGATAATTAAATTGACGCTCGATCAATGCTACCTGCTTCCGTTCGCTTCATTAATACAGGATACGGTTGTCGCCACCTGGCAGGATGTCCCTCGGCCCATATTTGTCAACACCAACGCTATTGTTACCTCTGGTAGAATCGCAACCTATGCCAATCGCCAGCGGGATATTCTCTGGTTCACTAAACCACCCAAAAAACCCCAGGCGAAAATCTATCTGCTAACGCATGATGGCAAAGTGATATTCGTCCGCCCACAGTCGCCAATGATGCCACAAATAAAATGGCAATTTTTTGATCTGCCAATGAAAGGCACTGCCGATGAATACGGTGTCGCAATTGCAGATATCGATAGCGATGGCGATGAGGATATTTATAGCATCAATACCTCTGACAAAAATCACCTCTTTTTATATGAGGGGAATCGGCAAATTAGAGTCAAAGACCCTTTTGAGAGGCAATTTGTTGATGGTGCCGAACATCTTAACCTTCTTGGTGTTGCTCGATCTAAAGAGGGCGCAGTTGTTTATGACATGGGCGCCACCCTCGCTGATATGGACAACGATGGCGATCGGGACATATATGTGACCAGCATGTATGAAAAAAATGTGCTATTTGAAAATATCAGGAATCAAGTTTTTCGAGAGGTGGCCGTCAAAGCAGGTGTATCTGGCGGCATCGTCCGCTCCCAGGTCGGCATCTGGGGCGATGTGGACAACGATGGTGATGTGGATCTATTTGTGACCAACGAAGACACCACCAATATGCTGTTTCATAATAACGGCTTCGGAAGATTCAAAGAGATTACAAAGCAGGCAGGGCTAATTAGCCGTCGCGGCGGCAAAAGCGCCACCTTCGGCGATCTGGATGGCGATGGTGATCTGGATCTGGTGGTGACCTTTTTCAATTTGCCCAATCGAGTCTATCGCAACGAAGGGATTCATCCCCAAACAGGGCTGCCATTTTTTAGCGACCTGACGCTGCAATGGCTGCCACCTGGAGCCGATTCATTGGCCAAGAGCACCGCCGCCTGCTTAGCTGATTTCGACAATGACGGCGATCTCGACCTGTATATCTGCAACCTGGTCTCCACCAATCGCCTCTATGAAAATGATGGTGCAGGGTGCTTCACCGACATCACCGTTGCCGCAGGATTGCTCGATAGCTGCCTCACCAGCAGCGCCTGTTTTTTCGATGCCGACAACGATGGCGATCTGGATCTGTTTCTTTCCAATCGTGGCCCGAACCTATTTTTCAAAAATCTGGGCAACAGAAAATTCATTCAGGATGAAAAGACCTTCAAACTGGAATCCGTCTGTTATTCCAACGGCGTTGCCTGCGGCGATCCTGATGGCGATGGCGACCTCGATTTATATGTGGCCAACAACGATGCCGAAAGCATCTATTATAAAAATCTGCTCGATAATAAAAACTACCTCGAAATCAAATTAATCGGAACCGCCAGCAATCGGGACGCCATTGGCGCCAAAGCGTTTTTATACGAAGCTGGGCGAGTCGATCAAAAGGAGTATCTGCTCGGCCTGCGGGAAGTGAACGGCGGCTATGGCTACGGCTGCATGAATTCCACCACCATCCATTTTGGCGTGCCATCTGATAAAAAATATGATTTGAAAATCTGGTTCCCCAGCGGCATTGAAATTATTCAGACGAATCTATCGCCAGGACAATTGTTGACCATCCAAGAACAGACGGGCTGGGCCAAAGGGGTGGCTTCAGGTCGGCGAGAGATCATGCGGATCGTAAAGTCGCCAATTGTTCAGTTAGAGTTCTTTAAATTTATTGGCATGACAGTTATTTTTATAGCCGTCTCACTGATATTGAAAGCGAAAAAATGGATCATCGCTCGGACCACCTATTATCTGCCGATTTTTTCGTTAGTGATTTATTTGCTTTTTGCTGCCATCGCCAGTGGGCATGGCTTTTGGGTAGCCCTGCTATTTCCAATGGCGGCCGCTTTCATTTTCTTTGCGGGATTGGTCTGGCTGGAAAAGAGCGATCTTACTGAGGCCACTCAAGAGCGATTGGCCGAGGAGCTTTTGGTGAGCTGCAAAGCCTTTGACCACGGCAGTTGGGCCACCAGTTGTTTGAATCAATTGCAATTGTTCATTGTTAATTTGCCTCCCAACCAGCCGATCACTGAAAAGGTGGAGCAACAGCTCAAAGAAACGATTCTCAGCTATTATCAATTGGCCTTCAAAGAGCTGGGTCGCATCCATCAACTGGCGCAGCAGGCAGCCATCCAGGTGCACGCAGCATCGGAATTGGAGCGACTGCGGCTGTTGCTCGCCGCCAATTTGGAAAAGATCAAAGTCGCCCTGGCATTGAAAAAGGGCGTGGCCGCAGATCTTTTGAAAAATGTCTATCGTCTTGTCGAACAGATCAAACTGAACGTTCGCGAAGTCAATGGTGCCGTGGCCCGCTGGTTCACCTGCGATGCCATAACAAGCATCCAACGTGCCCTGTCCGCCGTGGAAAATAAAATGAAGCTGCATCCAACCCTGATTACGGACGATCCGCCACCGCAGGAGTTAATGGTCTGTATCAAACCAAACGAACTGGCGATGATTCTGGATAATCTCCTGGAAAACGCTCAACGCGCCATGATCGGCCAACCCGATCCCCAAATCACCCTCAAACTCCGCCAGAACGATCGCCACCTGTTGGTCGAATTCTCGGACAATGGCTGTGGCATTCCCCGAAAATTATGGGATGAAATTTTTGAGGAAAGCTACACCACCAAATCGAATAGCAAGGGCGGCTTTGGTCTCTATTATTCTCGACGGACGCTGGAAAAATATGGGGGGAGCATTGAGGTGGCTCGTAGCTCGAGGAATCGGGGGACGACTTTTGTCATTAAATTAAGAAGATCATAGTTGGGTAATTTGGTAACTGGGTGATTGGGTAATAAGTTTTTATTAAATGAAGAGCCGAGAATAATCGTTATAATTATCAAATCTTTCTTAGGGACCAGCGGTAATTTTGAGGATCATTTCATATTTTTTATTTCAAGGATAAGTTGTTGGATCTCCTTTTTTTCGGACTCAGAAATAGTTTCTTGTATTGCTTTATGATAAATTTTGAGAAAATAGACTTCGTTCTCATGGAAAAAATAATATATCAGTCGATAACCGCTACGCTTGCCAGTGCGTGTGGCAGACATGCGAATTTTGTAAGCGCCACCAGTTCCCGGGATTATGTCCCCCAACGTATGAACAAAACTCTGGAGGAAACGATCAAAATCATCGGCGAGATGCTTGTTCTTTTTGGCTAATCGTTTAAAATCTCTGGCAAAATCAGGCGTGATCTTAAATTCATAATTCATCAGCCACCTTCAAAATATCTTGAGACGAGCTAATCGAATACGTTTGTCCGTTGACGATGGCTTCCAATCCTGAGATAAGCGCCTGGCCCAATTCAGTCTTTTCGTCAAGTTCTCGGAAAAGAAGATAGTCAATATAATGATTCAGTGCGACTAAATCATCAAATCGTTTAATCTTATTTACCTTATCTATGATATGCTTGGTTGTGATCATGGCGTACTCCAAATCAAATAAAAATTAGGGTCCTGCAAAATAAAAAATATCATTTCGCTCGAAGCAACAAATTCGGTTAACAAATTCATCTTATGAGATATACAGATTTCTCACTCCACTTCGTTTCGTTCGAAATGACTCCAAAATCATAATTTTGCAGGAGCCTAAATAAAAATCAATCTGAAATAAATCCATAATTAAAATAATAAAATCCGAATTAAAAAGCAAGCCATAATTTGGCTACGTCCAGGAGAAATTAAAAATATCCTTTGCAACATTGGGTAAAATATATTATATTTTTTAAAATTCAAATTTTCAATCTCTCTGATAACTGGCGGATCGATTTCAATGTTGCTATTTGCTTCACTTCAAACAGCCATCACCTGAAAGGAGAGGTTTTGAACATTGAGAGTTGAATATTATTTGTTTTTTGGAGATTGAATTTTGGAGTTTGGTGAGATCGTCCGACATTCATTATCCAATTCCCGTCCCCAAAAAGGAAGCAACCATGATCAAATTAAAAGCCCTGCTCATCGACGATGACAAAAAATTCTGCCACACCTTTCAAGCGCTGGCAGAGGCGACCTTTGACCTGACCATCGTTCATTCTGGCCGAGAGGGACTGGAAGCATTGAACAAATCCACACCGCATGTCGTCCTTTTGGATTTGAAATTGGGCAAAGGGATGAACGGCATCGAGGTACTCAAGCGGATCAAAAGATGCCAGCCCGACCTGCCCGTCATCATGATCACCGATTACGCCGAAGTGGATTCCGCCGTAGAGGCCATGAAGCTGGGCGCGCTCCATTACATGTCCAAATCCCCCAAAATCGAAGAATTGAAGTTGATCATCGAGCGGCAACTGGAGCAGGTCAATTGGCGGCTGCTGTATCAGGAAGCCACTGCCGATCGCTTCGATCAAATCGTTGCCGAAAGTCCCGTCATGAAATCGGTACTGCGCCAGCTCGACCAGGTGGCGAAGATCGATTCGACGATTATTATCCAGGGCGAATCGGGCACAGGCAAAGAGATCATGGCGCGGGAAGTCCATCGCCGCAGCCAGCGCAGCGCCAGGCCGTTTGTGCCGATCAATTGCAGCACCCTTCCCGCCACATTGTTCGAAAGCGAATTCTTTGGCCATGAAAAAGGGGCTTTCACAGGAGCCGAAAGTCAGAAAAAAGGCAAATTGGAGTTGGCGGACCAGGGCACAATTTTTCTGGATGAGATCGGCGATCTGCCTATGGAATCGCAAGCCAAAATCCTGCGCTCCATCGAAGATAAATGTTTTCAGCGCCTGGGCGGAACCGAGATCCAGGCGGTGGATGTCCGCATCCTGGCTGCCACCAATAAAGACCTGCTGCAATTGACCAAAGAACGATCCTTTCGAGAGGACTTGTTTCATCGCCTGAACGTCATCACCATTCAGCTCCCGCCATTGCGCGAGCGACCCGAAGATATTCCGAGACTGGTGGAGCTTTTCCTCCAGCGTTATGCTCGTGAGATGAGCAGACCCGTACCAGAATTGACTCCCGCCGCCATGACTAAGCTGCAACATCATTCCTGGCCTGGTAACATTCGTGATCTTAGAAATTTCATCGAGCGATTGGTAGCGTTTCATACTGGCGAGGCCCCAATCGACGACCACGACATCATATTCCCCACCAATGACCAGCCATTTCAGTTTCCTGCGCATCTGCTGGATCAACCGTATGAAACGGCCAAAACCGGCTTGATTGAGGACTTCAAAAGAGTCTATTTTAAGCGAGCGCTGCAAAAACATGATGGAAACATCACCGCAGCGGCAAAGGAATGTGGGCTAAATCGGGCGACCTTGCATAAAATTTTGAAGGAATTGGGGTATTAGGCGATTGGGAAATTGGTTGAATGAGTAATTGGGGTGACCGGGTAATTTGGCAACTGTGGAAGAGGTGATTAGGAAATTGGATTACTGCGTTAATAGTTGATTGAGCAAGGGATAGAATAAGCTTGTTTTAACAGCAGATTCCGCAATCTCTCGATAACAATAAAAACGTCTTTTTTCCAAATATCCCAGCATTTCACCACGTGTATATTTTTCCACTTATCAAATTTTCCAATTACCTCCTTACCCATGCGCCCAATTCACCAGTTACCTAATCACCAAACTTACCACCTCCAATTCATCAAGAAGCTTTTCAGCGAACAGCCAATCCACCCGCAGCCAGAAACCAGGGATGGTTGTGGAATGAAAAATTCCATTTTCATCAACTGGCAGCGGCAGCCAATTGCCCTGATGATTATAAAGAAATTCTGCTGTTTGCCGATACGGATCGATGAGCCAGTATTCCTTCACGCCAAATTCGGCATAATAATTTTGCTTATCGACCTGATCCAGTTGACGACTGCTCGGCAGCACAATTTCGCTGATCATATCTGGAACGCCTTCAGCAAATTGCTCTTTGATGATATGACGCCTGCTATTGCTCACAAAAAGCAGATCGGGCTCGAATCCTGTATAATCTGAAAATCGGATGAGCGATCGTGAGCCGAGAATAATTCCTAACTTTTTCTGGGAAACATAAATTCTCAGAATAGAATTCAAAAATCAAAATAAATCCTCATGATCATAGGAAGCAGGGGACTCCATAACCATCACTCCGTCAATGAGATATGCTTTTTGATCCTTATCGATCAGATCGCAGAATTGCTCGAACGACATTCGTTCCTCAACTCGTTTGCAAGTCGGAAGTGGTTTGGTCAACAAGTCGCTTTCCATAGTAAAATTCGCTCCATTCGCTTCGATCTTTTGTCACTTTTATATTATTTTGAACACAAAGTCAATAGAAATTTCTTCGAATAGACACTTCCCAAAGTTAACGCTCCCTGGAACGATCTTTACTGTCATCCGCTTGCGAAGGCGCTGTAACTTCGCAGGAAATTGTCGTCTGCAAGCAACAATAATGTCGCCTGTGGGCAACATCTAACATTAGCTCAATAAGGTAGTCTTACAAAATCACTTTGAAAAATCAGCAGCTTAATAGCAATATATTGCTATCAAAAAGCTGGTACAAATATTGATACCATCTTTTGCGAACCTCAGCACTGAAGCCAAGAACTGCACCTTGGCAATAATCCAGCTACCTGGAAAATTTATGAAAAAAATCTTACTCGTCAATCAAGACCAAGAGTTTATTGGTGATCTACAAATGAAGTTCGCTCGTAATTTTGAGATTCTAGCGACGGAAGATTTTGCAACGGCCTTTCGGCTCCTCAAAAACATTCCCTTTGATTTAATGCTGGCACGTTTGCCCCCAACGCCAGAACAAACCAAAACCGCCCAGTTGAAAAAGCTATTGAAAAAATTACAACGGAAAAAGTTCGCCCAGCTCACCAAAATCTTGATTGCCCCCGAGGGAGGTGATTATCAAATCGATGACTATTTGAAGTTAGGGATTGCCGCCGTGGTGGTGGATGTCGAGGGGGCGGCGAAGTGGATGGATTGAGAAATAGAGACTTTTAGGGATTGAAAATGTACTCCAAAATAGTAACAATTTTAATCAAGGCTTGAATATCAAAAAGCAAAATGTAAGAATAATCAAACAAAATCACAATTCTTAATAATTCAAACTAACATCTAAACTTTTTTTAGGAGGCAATATGAGCGAAAAAAGTTTTTTCAATGCCGATGGAATTTCTGTAACAAGCGCAAGAGTTGTTATAGGCGGTCAAACCTATGCAATGAGTGGTATAACTTCTGTAAGGTCTATCGAAGAAAAGCCGTCTCGTAAAGGGCCGATAATTCTTGGAGTTATTGGGATAATTTTCATGTTGATCGGTCAAGCTGCAACTATTGTCATTGGATTGATTGGAATTGCTCTTGCTGTTTTTTGGTTCATATCGATTAAGCCCATTTATCATCTCAAACTTGTGAGCGCTTCAGGTGAATCAGATGCTCTTAGCTCAAAAGATGCAGCACAAATAAATAAAATTGTCAGTGCAATAAATGAAGCGATTATTTCACGGGGATAATCTTTACACTAGCATAGAACATTTACTAAATCGCTATCTAAAATTTTTATAAAGGACAAAATTATTTTAGCGAATTTCAAAAAGCAACGCCGTCACTTCATACAGAATATATTTATAAAACTTATTTTTGCGAAGTGACGGCCAATTCATTAAAGTGAAAATAATTTAACTGGGGAAATTGGAAATGGCTGCGGTCGTCATTGGCAGGGTCAGATCAGGCTCTGGTAAAAGTTATGAAGTCAAATGGGATCAGGCCAGCAAAGATGTTTATGTCTCCTGGGCTGGCTGGTCGTATGTTGGCAAAGCTGCCTCTGCTAACGAAGCGATGAATAAGGCAGAAGCCTGGCTTTATAACAAATAATTAATTGAAAAGAGTCCTTTGGGAGGAGAAAACATTCTTATGACTTGCTCAATAAAAATTATATTCTTTATATCGTCTCGGTCAAGGTCTCCTTAGTCTTCACTTTGTTGGAAATTCCAGTAACAAACCATAAAAATCCATGCCAACCTTTTTATAAAAATAATTTAATCCGCTCAAAATCTTAACTCAAGCTAATGGGAGCAAAAGAATGGACAAATTTCAAGCGACTTTTGAAATTCTTTATCTACTATCCACTGTGGACGGTCACCTGGCTGACGCCGAGTTAGAGGTAATCAAAAGCTTTATTCTCCAGAATAATGGCAGCATAAATTTCAATATTAAGCAAACGGTTGATGCCGTTGATTCGCTAACTGTCGACGGAAAGTGGAATGAATTGATTCACGCTGCTGGCGTAATCAATCAAGTTTGTGATGCGAGAGAGAAAAACATCATCTTAGATTTTGCATTGCGTTTAATCGCCGCCGATGGCAAACTGGACCCCAATGAACAAAATATTTTCTTTGGTTTAGCGAAAGCCTGGAACATCGATGCAAAGAGGTTTATCGAAGCAAGGACCTAAATGCTTGTGTGTAAAATTTTGCGGCAATCATTTGGTCAGAAATCAAAAAGGAGATGGGGGAGCTATTGATAACAACATCGATTAGAACGGAATTGCTCCCTGAATTGCAGTTCCGAAAATGTCGATCTGTTCATCATTATTCGTGAATTATATTCGATATGAAAATCAAATTCAAATCATTTTCAGCAATAAGGAACTTTGAATTTAAAAGAAGGGGGTATTTATGGGCAGAATAATACTATTGATTTTCATCTCTACGAGCATTCTACAAGCTCAACCATCTCTTGAATTTTCCAGCAAGTATTTTTCTGTGCACCTGCCATCGGATTGGCATCACGCTCGGAGCGATACCTTCAATTCAATTATACATTCGGTCTATTTTAATTCTGATAGCACGGAATTGCTTGAAATTTTTAGCATAAAAATTAATAGCAATGTTGTTTTGGATAATCTAGTCAAAGCGGTAACATCAGAAAAAAAATTATTTGGTGATTTTGGTCAACTGGTTGAAACCAAGAAAACGAAAATAAATAATGTGGACGCAATTGAGAATATCTATGCTCAGCACAGGAAGCGCCTCCCGTCTATTCATACCAACGTCTCGATGTTCTGTAAAAAGAAATTAGGCTATGTTATGGTATTTCGGGCTTTCAAGGACTTAAAAAATGTGCAATCGCTACCTGCAATTCAAAGCAGCTTTGTCATTAAAATTCCGAGAACCAGTGATGACTGGGTGAAAATTGCTATATTCATGGGAGTCTGTGTTGTCGGTTTGGTATTGGGGATGCAAAAGCTTATTGCCTGGCTTAGGCCATTGCAATGGAAAGCCATTTATTATTGTGCTGCACTGGTCCTTTTAAGTTTGGCATGCTTGGCAGTTTTTTATTATGCTATCGACAAAATTGGATATTGGATCGCTGCAATTATCTCTTTGGGATTAATTGTAGCTATGACCAAAATTCCAAAGGTAGAAGTAGTCGAAAATGCATTTAAAGAAGCTAAGCGAAAAAACACTGCGAGTTCTTATCGGGAATTTTGTGAAAATTATGGCGCTGCTATTAGATACTGCAAGCAAGCACGGCAACGGATACGAGAATTGATGGATAGCGTTGTCAAAAAATATCGAGAATTGATTAGAACAAATGATAATCCTTTAAGTCGCGCGATTCTGGCGATGTTTGAGTATGTCAAGGAAACCGACAATTTCCAGGTTGAAATTAGTTATAAGAATCAAAATATGATTATTGATAATTTGACAGTTTCTATTGAATCAAAACCTGTAAAATTGGTTCCTGTTGCCTCAGCTTTTACTGAGCAAAAAAATAAAATGAGGGAGTACAGAATTACAAACGTAATTAGACAAGCCTTCCGAACGATTACACCAGAAGATATATTAAGTTTTACTGATGAAGGAACCTCAAAAACCAAGGGGATCAACTTTTCAATTAGATACTTAATTGCTAATAGCGGAGCTATTTATTCCCATGAAAGCGAGAAAGATTTGCCAATTGAAAAGAGAACTCTTTATGCGGGTGTAGACTTTAGTTGGAATATCGAAATCAGAATTCCAAAGCATACAGATACTTTTTCTTTTCAATTTCAATCCAAGCCAGCCCCTCATTTCACCTCCCAGGGGATGGAAATTGATAAAGTATATGATGCGATGGCTGATTCTGCCTTTGACGATTTTTGTCGGGTATTTATCCAACAATCAGGCTTTAAGGCAAATATGATGGCCTCATGAATTTTGGTTAAACCAGGCATGGCTAATTTAATGATATGCAAAATTCTGTTAAAATTTAAAAACCAGACTTGAATCAAAATATTCATATTAAATGAAATCTCATAATAGAGCGAAGATAAAAAAAGTCATCAAAACTTCTGCAGTAAGCTTAGTTATCATGCTTATTGCTGCCATAATCCTGCTGCGTATTTTTGTAACGGGCGAAAACTGCTTAAGTGATCCAAAGAATGAAAATGCAGCATCCTTTTTTAAAGGGAATAGCACCATTTGTCTCTTGATCCATGGATTTGCCAGTGGTCCGCAAGAGCTAAAATATTTGGCTGAATTTCTTCATAGGAAGGGCTATTCGGTTAAAACCGTTTTGCTTCGTGGTCATAATCAAAATCCATCGGCGCTGGGAGCTGTAAATTGGCATGACTGGGATAATCAAATAAAATCAGAGTTGAATGAATTGAAGAAGTGTGGGTTTAGGCAATATATTGTGATTGGATTTTCAATGGGAGGACTGTTAGCAATCCGAGCAGGGCTCGACGAGAGGGTGACCGGCGTTGCTTTGATCAATCCATGTGTTTTTGTATTTAACAAGCATTTTTATGATTTACCTTTAGAGCCCCTTATAAAAGCTTCATCCTTTTTTGTGCCGTATCTGTTCAGAAAATCGGATCTGTCTTTTTGCTATAAGAATCAAAAACACAAGAGAATCGTCTATCATGAAATTCCGCTAACGGCTGTTTATCAATTAATGGTAATGACGGATTCAACCAAGGCAATTTTGAAAGACTTCGATTGTCCTATTTTAATTATTTATGCGGAAGATGATAAGACCGTTGATCCATTCAGTTCCAAGTATATTTTTTCATCGGTAAAATCGTCTCGAAAATATCAATTCGTTGTACCAACAGGAGGACATCTCATTGTTTTAAATGACCGAAGAGACGAAGTTTTCGAAAAGATATTTTCATTTATTGAAAATTTAAAGAGACAGAGACCTGAGAATGAAAAACACCATGAATAATGACTTTTGTCCTGAAGCTAATGATTTTTTATACAAATTTGTTGCCTTTATTTTTCGATCAAAGCCAGCTCCAGCAATGGTAGCATTTTTGTATTTTGTTTTAGCGTCAGGAGGAACTGTTTTTCTGGGATTTATATCTGGACTCCTATTTGGCAGAAATACCAATCTATCCCCCATTTATAAAGACTATATGAACATTATTAATGTGGGGATCATTGCTCCAATTGGTGCGAGATTGCTGATAAATCTTTATGATAAGATGAAAAATACATTCGTTGCTTTAAGAGAAAATAATATTATAAAAGATAAATTAGATGAATATCAAGAATTATTGGCCGATTTGTCAAAATTGTATTCTTCAAAAATCATCATTTTCATTGCGCTGGCAATTGCTATAATATTCAATATCATTGTTATGATAAAAAAGAAGGATTCCTGGTCGGGCATTCATGGGGGCATTACTGCCTTTTATTTTCGTTTTTTTGTAATTATAAATTATTACATGATCGTGATTATTTTATATAAATGCATTGTGACAACCTTAGCGCTAAATAGGGTTTTTAAATTTGACCTGAATCTGCAACCTTTGCATCCAGACAAATGCGGCGGGATTAAATCCATTGGCTCACTTGCTATCGCCATGCATTATTTCCTTCAGCTTATTCTCGTTTTCCTAACCATGATAGCCTTTTTCAATCCAAAAAATCTACACAATATCTTATTTGTACTCATGTTCATTGCCCTCGTCATTATCACCATGTCCTCCTTGTTCTTTTCGCTATATAAAGCCCATGACAAAATGCAAAAGACGAAAATCGATCTTTTGTCGAAATTACATTTAGAATTCCAAAAATATTATGAAAGCCTTTACAGAAATCTTTCCGCTAAAACCTTTGAAAAAGAAACAGCTGATAATTTACAGTCTATTAATAATCTCTATACGCTGGCGAATAACATGCCAGTCTGGCCTTTTGATTTTCAATCGTTGCTCCGATTTTTTTCAACAATATCAATTCCAATATTTTTCTTTTTATTGCAGATGTTAGTAAACGCGGATAGCATTATTTATAATTTGGATAGATTAAATATACTCAAGTATATTTTCAAATAATTCATCAGCCATTTTAAATTAGCAAGATGTCAATTAGAAAAAAGAAAAAGTGGCATCTATTTTTAAAAAATAAACAAGGCTGAAATTCTATGACCTGGCATGAAGAAACCGCCAAACGACAAACGCGCAATGCCACCTGGCTGGCGATGCTTATCAGCGGCGTATACCTGATTTCTAATTGGCAGTATATTCGCTCTGCCGTTGGTCGTCTGCTGGCTATACCCTATGGTTATTCGATTGAAATTTTCACATCGCTGCTCATTGCCAGTATTGGTTTGCTCGCCCTTAATAGCAAGAAAAAAAGCGGGATAGTTTGGCTGCTATTGGGTGGTGGCATCCTCTATCATCTATCTCCGCTGGCTTTCATGATTGCTTTGCCTGTGCCGATCACATGGGTGATTGCTCGGCTCGTTTTTAAACACTATCCGACTAAAACCATCTGGGTTTTCATCATTCCATTATTTACATGCTTTGGCGCCTGGTTCGGCGAACCATATTTAATAGAAGCTGTACGCTATATCGCATCCCGTAGCAAAAAAGAGGTCATTCAAAAACCTGTTGCTATGCCGCAAGCCATAGTTACAGCCCCAGAGGGAGCGCGTCTTCGGGCTGGCCCTTCTACTCAATCTGCCACCATTGGAACGATTGGTAATGGAGAGATGATAACGATCTTAGGACAGGAAAGCGGGTGGTACAAAGTAAAGCACCAGAAAGCTGGTCAAATTCGCATTGGCTATCTCTATCACACCTTAGCCGAGGTCAAGGGAACCGTCCCTCTGTCTTCTGCACCATTTACGGCAGAGGAGAAAGAAATTTCCCCAGCGACGCCATTAGAGAATTTTAGACCGAGCGATGGTTTTGCGGAATCGACTGACAAACTGCTCCAGGAGCCAGGTTTCCGTACCTCGGAATACAGCGAGAACCATAGGTCAGATTCATCCCCTTTATCCGAATATTCGCTGATTGGCCGCTGGGAAGGAAATCTTGGCGAACAGGTGTTGATTTTGGTCATCGAATCGTTCGAGGCGAACCAGTGGCTTGGGTATAGTGAAGTGCGATGGAAGGAAAGTTCGTCAAGCCTGAGGATGGAAGTGCAAGGTCGGCTCGATCTGGCAACGCTGGAAGTTACGCTGATGCAAAAGCAAAAAGGGGCACTCATTGGCACATTCACTGGTAAGGTCTCCCTCGATGGCACGTCCATGAAAGGAACGTGGATTTTTGCAGAAGATCCATCACAAAAATATAATTGGCAAGTGAACCGCAGCACCCATTCTTAAACTAAAAATTAAGAAAGATTGCTTATGCCAAAGAGACATGGAATTTCTCATGGTTTAGCAACGTTCGTTTCAGTGATTGTAGCGGGATTACTGGTTGCTATTCTAAGGACTTACCTGCCATTTTTCATTGGATTTTTTGATGATATTGGTTTGTGGCTCAGCAATTGGCTTTTTGCCAAAATCGGCAAACAGATTCCGCCCTCGCAGCTCTCCACCGCGGTGTTTGCCTCGTTACTGGCATTTGTCTGGGGCGTTGCCTTCGCAGTGATAAATCGCAGATCGTAGCGGTGAAAGCGGCAAGCCTGGCAGTTTTGTTATTGAGCCAACAATAATATTAATGAAATTTTATTGCGAAGGAGGGAAAAAGGCTATGTGCAATAATTTAAAAGAGCAAAGAACTATTTTGCTATTTATTTTATTATCGACGCTTTTCAGTTTCTGGCCGGTTCGCGCGCAGGAGCAAATGCCATCCGAACCGTATGTTGTTCATGAATACAAGCCTAAATATTATACAGCATTTGCGTTTCTGGGCTATCAGGGCCGCGAAGTTTCCACGGAATTTTCTACTATTAATTATCGCACGACTGCCACTGGGATGATGTGGAATTATGCTTCGCGATTTTTCGGGCTTAATTTGAACCTTTTTCGAGCCTTTGCCTTTCATGAATTTATTCTCGATCAGGATGCAGTGGTTCTGGTGAATTGGGTTGAGGCTGGCATCAGCTTTCCGCTTTTGCGACGCTGGACTGGGCAGGGCTTCTTTTCGAAATATTCATTGATGCTGACGGCCAATACCTCGCTTTATAAAAAGCTTTATCATCAACGCCCTGGGACAAATGTTAGTGGAAAATCTAAATATCTGGAAGATAATTTTCCGCAGATTTATGATTTTGGGCTTGAGTTTCGGCGCAATCTGATCTTGCTCAAGCTCGGTTATATCAAACAGATTCGAAATTATACGCCAACCAGGCCAGAGTTTGCACGAGTCCCGAACGACATTTCCGGACCATATTTCGAAATGGCGGTTGGACTGGGCTTTTGGAGCAAGCAGCAAGAAACTCGTGTGCTTCGTCACAAAGATCAAATCGAAGAGCAGGCCCCCCCAGAGATTCTGGCTAATATTCAATTCACCGAGCCTTCCGGCAATGATAAGTTAGATGCGGGAGAGATCGGTACCATTAAAATCGCTCTCGAAAATACTGGTAAAGGACAAGCCAGAGGAATAGAAGTCAGGTTACGCTACCTCAATCGCAAGCATGACAACTTAACCTTCTCTCAAAGCATACGCATCGGCAACTTAGAACCCAAAAGCAATACCACTTTGGAGGTGCCGATCAGTGCCGATCGCGATGCCCAAGATGATCAGGTCGAACTCGAAGTGGAAATTTCGGGAAAAAATTTTGATCGGATCACCAAAGAAATCGGCTTTGCCGTTCATGAGTACGATAATGTAGATGAGCCGCCTCATACTGACCTTCAACAGCCCGATGCGATTGCGGTTGTAATTGGCATTCGGGATTATCAAAATCCGCAAATCCCTTCTGTCGATTATGCGGCAAACGATGCTAAGGTATTTCGAGAATATTTGATCCACACCATGGGCCTGAAGCCAGAAAACATCTTGCCGCAAAACCCTTCTGAACCCCTGACTGCTGGAGCTTTCAAGACGCTAATTCGCCGCAAACTGCCCAGTTATATCCGAGAAGGGATTTCAGAAGTTTATTTTTATTATGCTGGTCACGGCGCGCCAGATCCCAATGCAAAAGATGCATTTTTGGTGCCCTATGACTGCGATCCCAATTTCGTTAATTCGGATAATGCCTATCGGCTTGGGGAATTATATTTCGATCTTGCAAACCTGAAAGCTAAACATCTGACCATTATTATTGATGCCTGTTTCAGCGGTTATGGCGGTGATGGTAAGGCTATTATTCGCAATATCAGTCCTGTCCGTCTTCAAGTGCAGAATCCTTTAATGATGCATCCATCGGTAACTTTTTTCACTTCTTCCCAGATGGAACAGGTCTCGAATTGGTATCCGGATAAGCGTCATGGCATGTTCACGTACTTCTTTCTCAAGGGCCTAATGGGTAAGGCAGATGCCAACCGCGACCACAAAATAACGGTGGCAGAGATGAAAGCATTTCTTAAAGATCCGAATAATGGCGTACCCTATTGGTCGAAACGAGAATTCCAACGTCCCCAGGAGCCAGTAGTCTTTTCCTCTGATCCGGCAAAGGTGATGGTAGACTATAGCGGAGGAGCCAAGTGAAGAACCGCTGCGTTGCTATGAGGCGCGGTAGCTGGGTACGTGCTGCCTTATTGATATTGCTAATGATTCCATTCGCATTGCTGGCTCAGCCGGGCTCTCAATCAAATCCACCAGTTACCGAAGGATTTGCCTCGATGGCAGAGATGACCCAGCTCCAAGCGCGCGCCGCCGCTCTAAATGAGGCGCGCGCCGAGGCGGTGCGCATCGTTGCCGGGACCAAAATCCAGAGCGAAAATATCGGCATCAAAAGCGAAAGCATGCAAAATGGAAAAACCATCTCGATGCAGGATTTTTTCGCCTCGGTAAACCGCGATGTCGCGTATGGTCATGTCGTAAATGAGGAAGTGCTCGAAGAGGGCCCAGTGACCTATACCAACTTACCTGGCAAGCCGCCGCAGCTTTATTACAGGGTGAAAATCCGTGCGCAGGTGGCTCTCGAACAGTGCGAACCTGATCCGACTTTTGGCGTGCTGGTGAAGACGAACAAAGCACTCTATTGTGAGAACGAGATCATGACCATCGATATTAAAGCGACACAAGACTGCTATATCTACGTTTTCAACATCATGGCCAATGACAGCTTATTGGTGCTTTTTCCTAATCTCTACATGCAAAATAATTGGCTGAAGGCAGATTCCACGTTACACTTGATGCCGGAAGGCCTGAGCTTGCAAGTGAGCCTGCTGCCAGGCATGCAGCGCGCCACTGAGTTGATTTATGTGGTTGCCACCAAACGACGTTACAATAATTTTGCTACTAAATGGAGCGATGAAGACGAAGTCCTGCGCAGCACTGCCACCAAAAGCTTCGCCTTCATCGAATTGCCTCGCTGGCTAGCTAATATCCCGCCAGATCAGCGCACTGATCGAGTGGTGGCGTATGAAATTTATCGGTCAAGCAGGTGATGTTGCAAAAAACATTTGTTAGGGAAAGGATGTACCCGCCCTGGCATGAAAACCATATAAAAATTGAATTAAATGGCTGCCCAGACGGCTTTAGCCGTCTTTCGCATCTCAGCCAGATGGCTTACTATCGGGCGAATATTGAATTGCCTCGCTGCCTGGCCAATTTCATGGGAAATCAGCGCAGCGAATGGACTATATCGTGCGAAATCCCCTGCACAAGGAAGTGAATGTTTTGAAAATCACAAAAGTTCGAAAGGCATAAAGAATTGCTGGTAGGAACCAATTTAATTTTTGAGCGATTTTTCGATCCTTAGGATCAGAAAATTTTGATGAAATTGCGGATTTCCATGATTTCAAGATCTTGAAGTCTCGGTTTCAAATTTGGAAAAGAGCGATTTTAACTTTTTAATAAAGTGCTTACTAACCGGTATCTGCCAGCATCGGGTCAATAATCCAATTGAAACGAAAAATAAACTTGGTTGGAAATGATCTGAAATTCTGTTGTTACCGAAGCCATCAATTGAATAATTTCAATTGAATCTTAACTAACCTAACTTACTTTAAGGAGGAATTATGAAATCAAGATCATTGTTGTTGATGTTAATCACTCTCAGTCTTTTTTCAATGTTCTGTGGCGGCTCGAAACAAGTGGTGCAAATGGAGCAGCAACCTGCCAGCGAGTCCCCCTGCCCTGACTGGTTTACTAATGTGCCCGAAGATCCCGATTATCTGTATGCTGCTGCAACCGCGACTTCAAAAGATCTACAAACCGCAATCAACAAAGCCAAGCAGGATGCTCGTGTGGATATCGCTTCACAGATGGAAGCAAGGCTTCAAGGGCTGGTGAAACAATTTAAAGAAGAAATTGGCGAAGGTGAAGACTCGCAAGTGAATGCTCAATTTACCACCGTTTCAAAAACGATTGTATCGACCACGCTCAATGGCTGCAAAGCGAAAAATCAATATACCAAAAAAGAGGGAACGCTGTGGAGAGCTTGCATCCTTATGGAATATCCCATCGGAGCAGCCAATGCGCAATTTCTGCAGCAGCTCAAGAATAATGATTTGCTGCGCCAAAAAACCGCTGCCACCGACGCTTTCAAAGAATTAGAAACCGAAGTTCAAAAATTCGAGCAGGAAAAAGAGGCCAAGAAGCAGCAAAATTAGTCATTTTAATTTGTCGAGAAGATTGACCGGTCACTGCCAGTGACCGGTCAATGCGATGAATAGTCATTATGCCTCTTTAGAAGATGATCTTATGTCTCTTTTATTTATTTTCTGGCTAAAATTTATATTGCTTTGCGGTCAGGAAACGACCTCCCGATCGATAGCAGTCTATCCCACCTGGTTCTGGGAGATGCCAGTGGATAGCAGTGCTACTTTTGCCGTGGGCTATGCTCGACACTATACTCGGATTGATACCAGCTATGCGTATGCCAGGCGGAATTGTATCTGGCAACTGCTTCGATCCATGCAGGTCACTATCGATGCCAGTCAGGAATTATTTAATCAAGTTGGACAAAACAAGCTTATCGGATTTCAAGAGGTGGAGTCAATTGATTCGAGCCTGGCATCCGCTATCAATGAAAATTTTACGATAATAGATTCCGCTGTTGTCGGCGATATGGTTGTCTCGCTGGCACAATTTTCTGGAGATACGAATTTTCAAATCGTGAAAAATCGTATTGCACCATCACAACGACCGCCATGGATCGATACGCTTCCACAGGAGGACTCGGTAATTTATGCGGTGGGAACAGCACCTCTTTACTATTACGAACATCATTCTTGGGATCGAGCGGAAGCCAATGCCCGCTTTCAATTGGCTTACACGCTCGGGACGAAAATTCAGAGTATGAATTGGATGGAGCAGGCTTCAATGAAAACCTGGAGCGAGGCAAAAGCCTCAATTCAACTGCGGCAGACAACAGTAGTCAAGCGGTGGCTTGATTGGTCGAATCGGCAATGTTATGTGCTATGTCGGATGCCGTTGTAATGCACTTATTACGCACGAAATGAAAATTAACTGGTTCAACAGAAAGTTTGAAAATCAAAAAATTAAAACGAACAAACAAAAAGGTAGCCATCATGAAATCTCTTTTTTTGATTTTATTTGTTATCATTCTGCCATTATTAGCAATAGAAAGTCACGGGCAAAATTTTGATGCTCGCATGAACGCCCTGTTGGCAGAGGTCGATGCGAGTGATATCGAATACAAATTGGCTCAAATTGCTAATGCCGCAGCGACTACATTAGCAAATTTTCAAATTACCAGGACAGCGATTATTCCATTTCGGGATGAAAATAATCATCGCACCGGATTAACCGAGTTTATCGGTTCAGAGTTCGGCAAAAATCTGCAGCTCAAACAAACAGTGGAAGTTAATGCTGCGGATGAGGTTGCGAGCGTCTTGCGCAATCAAATAAATCTGGCAAATATCCGATGGACACAGGATTGTCCCGACATTGCGATTCGAATGGCAGTCCCGTCATTAATTCGAGGGCGGATTATCAGCGGGGCGAATGAAATTAGCTTGATGATCGATATTTACAGCGACATAAGAAATAGCGTTATTGGTACCCATCGCACCAATTTTCCTCGCACGACTGGTCTGGTTCGCCTGAGCAATCTCATTCTTGACGAGGCTTCGCCTATGCAAAAAGAAATGCCGCCGCCACAGCAATTGCCCCCGATTATTCCTGACAAACCAAAATATGAGCCAGGACCAACCCCGACAGCGGCGACTATCGCTGTCGCCACTGCTCTGGAAATTGCCATTCGCAATCTATCAGATAAGCTGGCAAAGGGATTATCAGAAGCGAAGCAAGCCAAAATCGGTGTGTTGGAATTCCTGGATTTGCAGGGCCGGATTTCGCAACTAGGCAAATTTATTGCGGAGGACTTGACTACTGCTTTATTCGAGAAGGGCAAATTTTCCATGGTCGAGCGCAGCTTGCTCCAGCAGGTGATGCGAGAACAGGCACTCAGCCAAACTGGCATCATTGATCTCACTCAGGCGCAGGAGATCGGCAAGATGGTCGGTGCCGATGCCATTATTACTGGCTCGCTCAGCGATATTGGCAATGAAATCAAAACCAATGCCCGATTAATTGATGTGCGGGAAGGTACCGTTTTAGCCGTTGCGGGCGAAAGCATTGCCAAAACAGAAAATGTTAGCAAGATGTTCAACACCATTTTATGGGCGCCAGGGGCCAAAATCCAACCCCCACCTCAGCCGATTCCACCGACCAGCCATTCAGCACCATCAGGCTATGTCTATTTTGAAGATTTCAAAAATGTGGAGGAAGGCATGTTGCCAGAAGGCTGGTTGGGCGGGGAAAAGCTGATGGTAAAGAGCGACGGCAGACAAAAATTTGTCACCGATTTCGAACGACAAAACAATCATAAGGTGCTCATTGACAATGTAAATTTTCCTGAGAATTTCGAATTCACCGTTGTCTTTCAGTTTGCCAGCCAGGCTTATCATACCCACTTATTCGCTTATCTTGGCTCGCTGACCATGACCATTGATGTTTATGGTTGGTACCGACTAAACAAAACGCAGGTGGATAAGCACGTAGACTGGAGGAACAAGCTCGTGAAAGCGGTACTGGCCAAACAGGGCCCGATATTCAAGCTTTTCATCAATGGAGAAGAAGTGTTGCTGATGCGGGACACTGACTACAAATTGCCACAAGCGATTTCGTTGGAGTTTCAGAATATGAGCGGGTTTAAGTTGATGCAGGTGAGTTTAAAATCGATTTAAAAGCGCTCAACTGACCGGTCGCTGCCAGCGACCGGTCAGTATTCAGCGACCGGTCAGTTTAAATTTAACCAATTTTCAAAATCTTTATCTTCATCAGTACCATAAGCGGCTACGAACTCGGCGTAAGCTTCCGGAGTTGGGAAAAAACGGTTTCGAAATTCCGGGATATATATTTTGCCATGTCGTGCTTCAATGAATTCAAGATAATTGGAGAACGCCCAATCTTCTAATTTACTCACGAGTCCATCTTTCAGGGGATTGATATGGATGTATCGACAGAGGAGGATTTGATAACGTTCGCTGTAAACATGCTTATGCTTAAACCGTTCTGGGAATAGCGAACCCTTTCGTTTATATCTTTTATTGATGGCCTGGACATAGCTGGTTTGTAAGCGACGCATGAAATCTGAAAGATTATTATCGATGCAGGGTTGCAGCATAAAATGGAAATGAGTGGGCATAAGGCAATAAGCGATGACATTCATGGATAACAATTTTATATACTTATAAAGGAGGCGCAGAAAGTAAAGATAGTTTTCAGTTTCAAAGAAGATTTTTTGACCCTCAGCACCTCGATGGAAGATGTGATAATACTCACCAGCTTGAAATTCCTGGAGACGAGCGGGCATGTTTTGACCCTCCAAAATATTTCAGTATGATCTATCTCACTGACCGGTCGCTTAAAGCGACCGGTCAATAACAGAAACGATGGGTCAATATATTACTAAGAAGGGGGTTAGTCAAGGAATTTTTTTGAAACTGGAGAGGTTTTTAATGAGAGTTTGTGCAATTGGTTAGTTGTTACAAATAATGGCGGAGAAATTTCGCTTGTGAAAAATTATAAATGGACCCAAGGCATTTTATTAGCAAAAGTAATTGCATAACGGACTATAACTGACCGGTCGCTGTGAGCAACCGGTCAGTGACGCAGGGATTAAAAGGTGCTACGGATAAAGATAAAAAAAGAATTTCATTACTCTGGCCGAAATCTCCCGATATGTCCAGCGAGCCGTTGCCGATGCGATAAATGGGCGACAAACGTCAGTTTCCGGAGGCAATTTGGATCGGAGTATGCCATTGGGGCAGGTTAAGTAAATTTGCTACATTCAACTGACCGGTCGCTGGGAGCGACCGGTCAGTTGCCACTTAAACGCTATTTAATTAAAAAGTGAGGTGTGATATATTAAAATCAAGATTATGGCAACATAAATCAGTGTATGAAAAGCGCAGCAGATGAAGATAAGAACGGATTTATTATTCTGGCTGAAATCTCCCGATATTTCCAGCGAGCCGTGGCTGATGCGACAAATGGGCAACAAACGCCAGTTTCCGGAGGCGATTTGGATCGGAGTATGCCATTGGGGCAGATTAAGTAAATTTGCTACATCAAACTGACCGGTCGCTGGGAGCGACCGGTCAATAAATTTTTAATTAACAAAAGCCATTTCTTGGAGTTAGAAAATATGAGCGGGTTTAAGTTGTTGGAGGTCGGATCAAATGCGATTTAACTGAACCTCATTTGACGGTTTTCTCTTAACTGACCGCGTGCCTAAATTGGATGGCCAGGTTTGTTGTAAAAATTTTTAATTTGACGTGATCAATATAAAAAAGTCAAAAGATACTAAAACAAAAGTTGATTCAATTCTATCAATAAAAAACATAGGGTAGACTTATGATTAGCAGAATTAAAAATGTGAATCTAAATCGTATCTTTCGATTTCGATTCTCAGTTATAATGCTTACTTTTTCTATATTATGCAGTTGCTATTCTACTAAATATATTGGAAAAACAGGAAGAGTTTTAACTGAAAAAGTTCCGATTGGTAATAAATTAGTGTGTAAAGTTATAGATGATCCAACTGGAGATAATCCAAAAATAACATTTCAGCTTGGAAAAATTGTTATTAATAAAAAGATTCAAAAATATGAATATAGAACGAAAGTAGAAGCCAGTCTACTAGCACCTGCGATGATTGCTATCGGTGGCGGTGCGCTTTATTTCGCAAATTGGGATAAAACTAAAAAAAGGGACGAACAAAATAACGCTGTTGAGATAGCCGCATGGGGAACTCCGCTCGCTTTGCTCGCATGGGTTCTATTTGTGAAAGATACTAAAAAAGAAGGTTTTGGTTATGAAATTAAAGAAATTTGTGAAGATGATTGGTCAAAATTCTATCCGCTGCCCAAAACGGATATCAATATTTCCACTATCCCAATTAATAAATCATGGAAAATAACTACTGATGAAAATGGAGTTTTTTCTTTAAATCTTCTGGACTTTTTAGAAAGCCAGCCATTAAATCAGAATTTGCTGGTGAATTTTAAACTACCAAACAGCGAAAAAATAGATTATACAATAAATGCTGATATTTTTCAAAAAATACGGGAATATCTTGTAAATACACAAACGCCGTTTTTAAAAACTCAATTGCAATTTTCTGACGATGAATCCATTTTTCCAAATAAAATTCTTGATGGTTCTGAAAAAGCTTACCTGAATTTAAAAATTGAAAATTCAGGTAAGGGTAAGGCATTTGATGTTGAAATACAATCGATATGCGAGAATAAGCATATTGAAATGATAAATAGAGTTGCTTTGGGAGATATAGAACCGAATCAAAGCAAAAGTGCCAGAATTCCATTAAAAGTGGATGCCAATGCCATTGATGGAAGAGCAATATTCACTATTCAATCCAAAGAAAAACGCGGCTACGACGCCCGTCCTGTGCAACTCCAAATCCCAGTCCGCCACCTGGATAAACC
>Ga0209018_1000068_pt1 | contig 86841 bp, 74 predicted proteins | sample YNPBryBLVA2012_FD_185814 | JGI IMG/M metagenome (GOLD analysis project Ga0209018, IMG submission 185814) | Anoxygenic and chlorotrophic microbial mat microbial communities from Yellowstone National Park, USA - YNP Bryant BLVA 2012 (SPAdes)... ... | reverse complement strand
ACGGATTTCGGAACTTTGAAAACTATCGGAGGAGAGTTCGGGTATTGTGCGGAGGAGAAGCTTGAGAAAGGCCTGTCCCCCAAAAATGGCGAAGAGCCAGAGCCGAAGAGCCTTCAAATCCGATTCGGACTGGGTTCTCAATTGAACTCAAAAGGCGTGGTACTCCGGACGGGATTCGAACCCGCGATCTTCGCCGTGAGAGGGCGATGTCCTGAACCGCTAGACGACCGGAGCAACGAGCCTATTTATACCCGATTATGCGATCTCTTGCAAGATTCTGTTAGTCCGTTGTGATCTCGAAGAGACTCTTTAGTGGGCAAGTTTAATACGAGGTTTTCTTATGGCCGTGCCCGATCGTGCCCTTGGAAAAAGGCTTCAACAATTCGGTTATGAATAGATACTCTTGGCAGGTGCAATTCTACTATGAAAGGAATCACCTTGCTTGAACGACGAAAAAGCATGGCAATAAGGGTTCGGGTTTCCTCTGCTTTTAGCTTTATGAACCTGGTAAACTGGAAGTTCTTTTGCAGTTCAGGTTTAAAATAGTATGGATGATCCCAACCATGGATGGAGGGAAGATATGACGGAGTTCAAGGTTGTCGGCGGGATGCCGCTTCGCGGCGAGGTCGAAATCCCCGGAAGCAAGAACGCGGCTTTGGCCATTATGTCCTCGGTGTTGCTGGCCAAAGGAGTTGTGGCGTTGCACAACGTTCCCGACGTGTCCGACACCCGGATCAAGGCGAAGTTGCTGGGCAGATTCGGGGCCAAGGTCGAGTGGCACGAGGGGTCGCTTTTCATAGACGCAACGAACCTCGTCGATGCCGAAGCGGATGATGAGACGGTCCGCTCCATCCGCACCTCTTTCTACCTGCTGGGACCTTTGCTTGCCCGGATCGGCTACGTAACGATGCCGGCTCCCGGAGGTTGCAAGATCGGTGCGCGTCCTGTCGATTTCCACTTGAAGGGACTGGCCCTTCTTGGCGCTGAAGTGGAGTTGGTAGGCGGCAAATACATAGCGAAAGCCAGCAAACTCAAGGGCGCTGAGATTTACCTTGACTTTCCGAGCGCGGGTGCAACCCAGCACCTTATGTCCACGGCCGTCCTTGCGGAGGGGGTGACTCTGATCGAAAACGCCGCAATCGAGCCTGAGGTGACAGCTTTGGCGAACTTTCTCAACCGCATGGGCGCTTGCATCGAAGGGGCTGGCAGCAGCACGATCACTATCACTGGGGTGAAGGAGCTTAAGCCGTGCGAGTTCCGCATTCCCTCGGACAGACTGCAAGCTGGAACCTATTTACTCTCGGCGGCGATCACTCGTGGGGACATCACGGTCACGGGCATCTTGCCAGAAAACCAAACGGCCTTGGTCAACAAGCTGCGCGAGTGTGGCGCGCGAATCGAGGAGGGCCACGACTGGATCCGCGCCTTTGCCCCCGAAAGACTGAAGGGAATCAACATCAAAACCATGCCGTACCCGGGATTCCCGACGGACATGCAACAGGTCATGGCGGCGGTTTTGACGGTGGCGAAGGGGACAAGCATCGTTGAGGAAACCATCTATGAAAGCCGGACGGGTCATGTCGGCGAACTCAATCGGATGGGAGCCAACATAAAAGTCGAGGGGCGGTCGACGATCATCAACGGTGTCGAGAGACTGAACGGTGCGACCGTTGAAGCCAGCGACTTGCGTGCCGGCGCTGCTCTGTGTTTGGCGGCCATGCAAGCCGACGGAACGTCTCATATTCGGAATGTCCACCTCATCGACCGCGGTTACGTCCGTTTCGAGGAAACGTTGAAGTCCCTTGGAGCCAACATTGAGCGTGTCGAAGTGCAAGAAGAGGGTGCTCCTCAGTTAAACGGTTAATGGTTTGAAGTTCGTACCAGAAATCGGAATCGATCTTGGAACGGCGAACATTTTGGTGTTCCGCCGCGGCAAGGGCATTGTGCTGTCCGAACCGACTGTTGTCGCCATCAGTACTCAGAACAACAAGGTGCTGGCGGTCGGCAACGAAGCGCGTGAGATGTTGGGTCGAACGCCGGGGAACATCATGGCGATACGGCCATTGAAGGACGGGGTGATCGCCGACTACACGACGACCCTCAAGATGATTCAATACATCCTGGACAAGGTCTGCGGCAAGAAGAGACTCTTCAAACCGAAAGTGCTGGTATGTGTGCCCAGCGGCGTCACCAACGTCGAGCGACGTGCTGTCATCCAGGCTGCCAAGCAGGCTGGTGCGGGCGAGGCGATGACGATCGAAGAACCCATGGCGGCTGCCATTGGCGCTGGACTGCCGATCTCGATGCCGGGCGGTAACATGGTGGTCGATATCGGCGGCGGAACCACCGACATCGCCGTGATCAGCCTCGGGGGAATTGTTTTATCGCAAAGTATCCGCGTAGCTGGCAATAAGCTTGACGAGGCCATCATCCGACATATCAAGAACTCTTTCAACCTCATGATCGGTGAACCAACAGCCGAGGAGATCAAGATCAAAATCGGTTCGGCCTTTCCGCTCGAACAGGAGCTGTCCATGGAGGTTCGGGGGCGTGATCTCGTCGCTGGATTGCCGAAGACAATCGAAGTCACCAGCGAAGAGATTCGCGATGCGATGTATGAAACCATCCGACAGATCGAGGAAAAGCTGTGCCAGGTTCTCGAGGAAACACCACCGGAGCTAGCGAGCGACGTAATCGAGCGCGGAATCACCTTGACAGGCGGAGGCGCGATTCTCAGAGGGCTTGACAAGTTGCTCCAGGTCAAGACAGACATCCCGGTTCGGGTCGCGGACAATGCTTTGCATTGCGTGGCCATCGGCACGGGCAGAGCCCTCGAGGAGCTTGATGCCATTATGCAATCCGGTGCCGTGTCAGAGCTCCGTTAGCCGCTCTCGACACAAAGCCCCGGCTCTTTGCCCGCCTACGACAGCGAGCCTGTCGCCAAACAGAGGTTACCTCTGATAGGTCGGTTTGGCTTTGTAACGGGTGTGAAGCAGCTTGTGGCTGGTTTCGGACATGGGTTTGCCTAAGAAGTCCTTGTAGAGTTGCTGAACGGCCTCGTTTTCGTATGAACGCCTTTTCTTTCGGCTCCGATCGTCACCATAAAGCCCGGCGGCCCTTTGATGCCTGACCTCGTCGGTGATGCCGTAAGGCTGGCCGCCTCCACCGATGCAACCGCCTGGGCAAGCCATGACCTCAATCAAGTGATAAGGCGGTTCGTCCCCCGCCTCTCGCGCGACGCGAACTTGTTCCAGAACGGTTTCAACATGGCCCATGCCATGAGCCACAGCAATTCGAACCTCATGTTTGCCGATGGCGACCTTCGTTTCCTTGACGCCATCCAAACCCCTGATCGGCTGAAACTCCATTTCCTCAAGGTGCTCGCTGGTCATCAAATAGTAGGCGGTTCGCAGGGCAGCCTCCGCAACACCTCCGGTTGCGCCAAATATGGTGCCAGCCCCCGTATATTCGCCAAGCACCGAATCTGCCTCACTGTCTGGCAAACTGGCAAAGTCGATGCCCGCCTGCTTGATCATTCTCGCGAGTTCGCGCGTAGTTAGGGACACATCGATGTCCTGGTATCCAGAAGCGAACATGTCTTGGCTTCGCATGATTTCGTATTTTTTGGCCGTGCACGGCATGATCGACACCATGCGCATTTTGCGCGGGTCAAGATTCTCCTTTTTCGCGTAATAGGTCTTAGCCAGGGTGCCGACGATCGCGTGGGGAGACTTGCAGGTCGAGAAGTGGTCGATCATGTCGGCGTGGTACTTTTCCATGAAGTCCACCCAAGCGGGGCAGCAACTGGTGATCAGCGGCAACTCGCCTTTGTGGTTGATGAAGCGATGAACAAACTCGGTGCCTTCTTCCATGACCGTCACATCGGCGCCGAAGTTCGTGTCGAAAACCGAGTCGAAGCCCATGTAGCGCAAGGCTGAGTACAGCTTGTTGGTCAGGTTGGTTCCTGGCGGATAGCCGAAGGCTTCACCGATGGCCACACGCACTGCAGGCGCGATCTGCACTGCGCAGTGGTAAGTCTTGTCGCGAAGCACCGCCCATACCTTTTCGATTTCATCAAACTCGAATATGGCCCCGGTAGGGCAGTGAGCCGAACATTGTCCGCACCCGATGCACGGTGATTCTGCCAATGTGATATCTCCTGCTGGGGCTATTCTGGTCTCAAGACCTCTTTCGAGAAACGACAGGGCCCAAACGTTTTGCAATTCTTGGCAAACTGTCAAGCAACGGCCGCAAAGAATGCACTTTCGCGGTTCGAGGACGATCGTTCCGGTAGAGTTGTCGATCGGCAAGTCGTTAACGAGGCTCGGCAACCGTTGCTGGCGAATGCCGAAGTCGGAAGCAATTGCCTGCAGTTCGCAATGGCCGTTGCGCCCGCATGTCAGGCACTCGTTCGGGTGCTTTGAAAGGATCATCTTGACCACGTTCCGGCGAATTTCGACGACCTCCGGGTCGTGAGTGTTGATGACCATTCCGGTCTCAATCGGGGTGCAGCAGGCACGTGGCATCTTGCCCATCCCGTCAACCTTGACAATGCATATGCCGCAGGCCGCGGAGGGGGGCAAGTCCGGGTGCTTGCAAAGCGTCGGAATTTTCAGGTGAACCTTCGCGGCGGCTTCGAGGATGGTCGTCCCTTCCGGCACCTCGACCGGTTTTCCGTTAATGGTGGCTTTGATAAGTGAAGTCTTTGTTTGGCTCATATGAAGTCTTGATGTTGAGGTGTCCTAGATTGCCGCCCTTGCACGGTCCAGGGCTTCTTCGTACTCGTTGCGGAAGTACCTTAGCGAGGACAGAACGGTGTTTGGAGTCGACTGTCCCAGTCCGCATAAAGAGGCGCTTTTCATGGTGCGGCTGATACGGTCGAGGTATTCGAGGTCCGTTGGTTGCCCTTTTCCAGTTGAAAGTCGTTCCAGGATTTGAAGCATCTGCGTTCCCCCAATGCGGCAGGGGGCGCACTTGCCGCAGGACTCCTCGACACAGAATCCAAGATAAAAACGCACGATGTCGACAATGCTGTCGTCTTCGTCAAGGGCGATCATGCCGCCGCTGCCCATCATCGAGCCGACGATCTGCAGGTGCTCGTAGGTAACGGGCGTGTCAAAATGCTCGACCGGAATCAGGCCGCCGGAAGGGCCGCCCGTCTGGACTGCTTTGATCGTTTTTCCGGGCAAAGGACCGCCGCCGATGCCAAAAATGATGTCCCTCAAGGTTGTGCCCATGGGAATCTCGACAAGTCCAGGCTTCCGAATCTTTCCAGTAAGAGCGAATACCTTCGTGCCAGTTGACTCGCCCAGTCCGATGTTTCGAAACCACTTTGAGCCATAGGACAAGATCGGCGGCACGTTGCTCAGCGTCTCCACGTTGTTGATGCACGTCGGGCAATTCCACAGGCCTTGCACCGAGGGATATGGCGGGCGTGGCTTGGGCGTGCCGCGTTTGCCCTCAATGGAAGCTATGAGAGCCGTTTCCTCTCCGCAAACAAAAGCACCGGCTCCAAGGCGAACCTCCAGGTTGAATGTGAAGTCAGACTCAAGGATGTTTTTGCCTAAAAGCCCGGCCTGCTTGGCCTGACGAATCGCCGATTCGATACGGGTGACGGCAAGCGGGTACTCGGCACGAATGTAGAAAAACCCCTGCTCCGCTCCGATCGCGTAGCCTGCGATGGTCAAACCCTCAATTACGGAAAACGGGTCGCCCTCAAGGACGCTCCTGTCCATGTATGCTCCCGGATCGCCTTCGTCACCGTTGCAGATGACGTACTTGTCTTCGCCGTGAGCTTGGCGCGTCAGTTCCCATTTCAAGCCCGTCGGGTACCCAGCTCCTCCGCGCCCGCGCAGCCCGGATTTCTTTATCTCATCAATCACCTGTTCGGGCTTCAATTCGCACAAGCACCTTCTAAGCCCCTTGTAACCGCCCGTGCCAATGTAGTCCTCTAGGATGTCTGGGTCGACCACCCCGCAATTCCGTGTCACAATCTTGTATTGTTTGAACTCGTCCGTTCCACTTGGCGGCTTCAATGAATCGACGCAAGTGGTTATCTGATCGGCTTCGGGGACGGCAAGACGCTTGACAACCCGCTTGAGCATGACGTGCGAGTCGAGCAACACTTCGGCACTATCGGCGTTGACGTGACCATACATCGTTTTCGGGACGCCGTCAACGTTGATCTCGACGAGCGGCTCCGCCGAGCAGAGACCGACGCATCCGGTTTTTCTGACTTCGATGTCGAGACCCCGCTCTTGGACCCCCGATACAAGAGCATCGTAGACCGCTTGCGAGCCGGCAGCCAGGCCGCAGGTGCTCATACCGACTCTGATCCAGTTTTTGTCGCTCGTTTTTTTAAGTTGAGCAATCGCTTCGAGGTCTTCTTTTTCAATGCGCGCCATCTTTGCCCCCTTCGGTTTCCTTGCACTTGGCGATGATGTTGGCCACGTCGCGCGGCGTCACCTTGCTATGGGCTTTGCCGTTGATCATGATCACGGGGGCTAGCCCGCAACACCCAACGCACCGTACTGTGTGCAGACAAAAAAGACCGTCAGGCGTTGTCTCGCCAAGTTGAATTCCAAGTTGCCTGGAGAACTCGTCGAGAACTTGAGGAGTGCCCTTCAGGTAACAAGCGGTGCCCATGCAACCGGCGATAACAAACTTGGCCGGAGGCTCAAGCACGAAGTAATTGTAGAAAGTCAGCACTTCATAGATGCGTGCCAGCGGAACGCGCATCTGCTGGGCCAATTCCAAGGCAACCGATCGAGGCACGTAACCGTGCCGATCCTGAATTTCGTGGAGCACCATGACGAGTGCACCCCGCTTCTTCTGCCATTTCTTGACGGCCAGCGATACATCCGCAGTTAAACTCTGTTCGGGCATTTCATTCCTCGTTCGTCCGCCGATCGGTCCGGTTGAGCCGGAGGCTCGCTTCGTACCGGCTTTCGACACGACGAGATTACCTAATCGGGCCTTTGGTCCGCCTCTTCGAGCGAAGCCAATCAGCAAGAAGATAAAGCGTGATATTAAACTGTACGCATATGGCTAAGCGTAAGGCTAAAAAGAGTGGCTTCACCTTGATCGAGCTGCTAGTCGTCATGGTCATTCTCGCGGTTTTGGCGGCCATCCTCATACCGGTGTTTGCACAAGCCAAGGCGGCCGGCAAGAAGACGGTCGATCTTTCGAACATGAAACAGATTGCCCTGGCCTTGACGATGTATGCAATCGACTTTGACGACCAAATTCCACCTTGTCGCGAAGACTTGCTCAACAAAGGCCAAACGACTTGGGTTGACGCTATCCAGGTTTACTCAAAGTCAGCACTTCTCAGGCGCTCCCCGTTCGACTTCTCCTCGGCCTGGACTGACCCGACCACCCCTCGGTTAACCTCTTATGGACTCAACGCCTACTATGACTTCCAGCACCCTCCACTTTATGGATTTCGACTTAGTCAGACGGAGAATGCGAGCAACACCGTTTTGGCGGCTCCGCTGGAAGAAAATTTAAGGGGAATGCCGGTTGTCGTCAAAGGCGACCACTTCATGGGTATGTATTTCGGTAACCCATCGAGAGAGGAACACCCAAAGTTTAAGCCGCTTCAGTGGGACCCGGTTCAGCGAGAGCCAAGAATGCTGAAGATTCGTCAAGCTTTCGGCACGGCCAACTACGCCTTTGCCGACGGGCATGGCAAGTCGTTCCACTTTCGACAGATGTGGCAACAGATCGACGGCGCAAAGCCTACCGTCGATCGGTTCGACCCTTGCCGTCCCTAGTCGGCAACGGGCTTGGTGTGCCCGTCAACCTGCCACTTCACCAATCCCGCCAGACAGTTGCGACCGCAATCAAACGCTAAACCTTGCATGTGGCTTACTTGGTTCGACGCCGGCAATTTTGGCCAAAACTCCGCTGATAAGGTTGCCGCAGGCACCGCCTCTTGCATCGCTATCATGGAGAACTCGAAGGTCGTGCTTCGCTTTTTGCCGTCGGCCGCGCCTTGAGCAATAACGTTCATCGAGGCCAGACACATCATGGGTCCACGACTAGTCACCAGCAGGATTGCAAGCGATGCAACGATATGATCTGCCATGTCGAAAAGAATAATAGCGGCCTCAACAGACGCCGCATCTTGGATCATCGCCCCAGCTTGGCTGACCATACGAGCCCGTTGCTTGTCCCATCAGTTAAAAAGCTCGTCTGGCAAGGGAGGCGGCACAAGCATGCGCACCTGGCCGACAAAGCTGGCCACTGCGAATCTCAGAGAATCCCTGGTCGGCGGTAAACCAGCCAGCTCATCGTCAGCTGTTGCAACGACATGCCCGCGATAGAAACGATCCGGCCTGAGGCAATCTTTGCGTTACCTAAGGGCCCCCAATAGATTGGTCTGTACGCGAACGTTTCGAGGTTGCTGGCGACTAGCTGAATGCCGGCGCGACAAGTTGGCCATGGTTTTCGCTTTGCCGGCGCTTCTGCCTGGGTCCACCCTTGGGTGATTCATGATTGACTTGCAACACGCCGGGAAAGGGTTATGGAAAGTTTTGGGCTTTATTGTGGAAAAAACGAAATAGGGTGTTCATGGAAGAGATTCAGAGCCATCTTAATCAAAAGAACAAAGGGGTCATCAAAAGCATCCTCATCGCTGAGGACGACCGAATATCTGCTCTTTTGCTACGGCGTATCCTCGAATCCAAGGGTTATAAAGTTGACCATGCCGAAACAGGCACTGCGGCTCTCGATCTGTTTCGGAAAAACAAGCACAAGCTGGTGATCACCGATTGGATGATGCCTGAAATGGACGGTTTGGAGCTATGCCGTCAAATCCGCCTGTGTGCAACCAAATATGTTTACATCGTGCTTCTGACGGCTAAGAGCCAGCGCGAGAGCCGTGCCGAAGCGTACGCCGCCGGCATCGACGACTTTCTGACAAAGCCGCTCGACAAGGACGACCTGATAGCCTGCCTCGAAGTCGCCGACCGTATCATTGGAACAGACGAACAGCTTATTCGCCAAAAGAAAGAGCTCGAAGCGATGACCGAAAGGCTGGCATTCTTGAATAGAAACATGGAGCTGGCCTCGAAGCGGTTTGAGGAGTTGTTTGCCGGTCTGCCCGTTTCGTGCTTCACCTTCGACCGCAACGGGGTCGTCTTCGAGTGGAACAGAACCTCCGAGGTGCTGTTCGGTATTCCGCCGTATGAGGCCTTCCTGAAGTGCCTTTGGGAGATACTCGCCAACGGAACCCATCCCTTGTGGAATCAGGAAATGGTTAATCGCGTGTTCAATGAAGAACGGGTCTCAGGCGAGCCCTGGCAGTTCCAGCGGGCTGACGGAACCCAAATCGAACTTGAGTCGAGCATCATTCCGCTAATAGGACCGACAGGGGACAGGACGGCAGCGATCAGCGTCAACATTGATGTTACAGAGCGCAACAAGAGCGAAAGGCTCATCAAGGAATACACCGAGGCCCTAAAGAGCGAGCAAGAGAAGCTTCTCGCGGCCAATCGTCGACTTGAACTTCTTGCCATTTCCGATGGCCTGACCGGCCTTTGGAACCACCGCCACTTTCAGGAACAACTGGACAAGGAGGTTCGAAAGGCTTCAGCAGGCAGAAGCAACCCGTCAGTGATTATGCTGGATGTCGATCACTTCAAACAGTACAACGACACCTTTGGCCACCCGGAGGGCGATGTCGTGCTGAAGGTGGTGTCGGAAATTCTGCAGAACGAAACCCGTGAAGGCACCGATGCGGCCCGGTACGGTGGGGAGGAGTTTGTTCTAATCATGAACCGGGCAGACGAAAAGGTCAGCGTCAACGTGGCGGAACGGGTCCGCCGAAAGATAGAGGATTACATTTGGCCGAGGCGGAAGGTAACCGCAAGCATCGGCGTTTCAAGCTGGTCAACAAGCTGCCCGTCGGCCGCCACGCTGATCAAGCAGGCCGACGAAGCCCTGTACTACTCGAAGACGCACGGGCGCAACCGCGTCACGCATTTTAAAGACATTCCGAAAAACGAAGAATTGGCGGCCTAACTGGTACTCCCGGCCAATTCGACCGTGAGAAATTCACTTCAAAATCGTTTTGCTGAGAACCTTCCCGTTCTCGTCCAGCTCGTAGACCAAAGGCACGCCGGTGTCGAGGTTGAGCTCGATCACCTGGTCTTCGCTCAGTTTATCGAGTTCCATCACGATCGAACGGTTAGAGTTTCCGTGAGCGACGACGAGCACGTTTTTGCCCTGTCTAATGTCGCCAAGGATGCATCGCTCGAAAAAGGGTAGCGTTCGCTCGGCTGTGTTTTTCAGGGCTTCGCCGTTTGGCGGGGGAGTCGCGTAGCTGCGTCGCCAGATTTTAACCTGCTCGTCGCCATAGCGCTTAGCGGTCTCGGCTTTGTTAAGTCCTTGCAGATCCCCGTAGTGTCGCTCGTTGAGAGCTTGGTCGCGAATGACCGGAATCTTGACGCCCATTGTTTCCAGAATGAGCTCAAGAGTTCTTTGGGCGCGGTAAAGAGCGCTCGTGTAAGCAACGTCGAACTTCATGCCTTTAAGGATTTCACCAGCTCGGATCGCTTCCTTTTCGCCTTGTTCGGTCAAGGGAACGTCGACCCAGCCCGTAAAACGATTCTCCAGGTTCCATAAGGATTGCCCGTGGCGGATAAGAACGAGTTTTGGCATCGCTATAAGGATACCGGTTTGATCCATATCGGCGCCATGCCAAGTCAAAAGTCGAACTCGAGCATTTGGCCATAAGGCGAGCCCTGAATTCGGCCCTGGTTGAGCACGAGTTGGCCGTTCACGAGGACATCGGTCGGCCAGCCTGTCAGCGCTTCTCCCTCATAAGGGCTCCAACCGCATTTGGAGTGAAGCATCTCTTTCGTCACGATTCTCGTGTCGCAGAGATCGACAACAGTAATGTCGGCGTCGAAACCCTCCTCGACAAAGCCCTTGCCTTTGATGCCAAACACCTTCGACGGGTTCTCGCATAGCAATCGAACGACGTCCTCGACACCGAGCAGGCCATCTGTTGCCAGGTCAAGCATGACCGGCAACAAAGTTTGCACGCCGGGCATTCCGCTAGGCGACTTGGGATAGGGAAAGGCTTTTTCGGACAAGGTATGCGGGGCGTGGTCGCTACCCACGATATCGAAAAGGCCTTCGGAGACGGCCTTGCGCAAAGCCATCTGATGCCAGGAATCGCGAATCGGCGGGTTCATTTGGGCGAGCGTTCCGAGCGATTCATAGCAGTCTGGAGCGAAGAAGAACAGGTGTTGCGGCGTCACTTCGGCCGTCGCCTGGACCCCGGTTCGGCGCGCTTGTTCAATCAATTCCAACTCATCGGCCGTGGACACATGAAGCAAATGAACCCGCCGCCCCGTTTTCCGAGCTAGATCGAAAAGCTTCCTTGTGGAGATGACCGCCGTTTCCACGTCACGCCACAAGGGATGGTTTTCGGGCGCATCGATCGATTCAAACGCCGCCTTTCTTTGCCTGAGGCGTGCTTCGTCTTCAGAATGGACGGCGCAAGGCCGAGTTCCGTTAGCCAGAACTTGCTCAAGGACCCCGTCGTCGTCCACAAGCAGGGAACCAGTTGAGCTTCCCATAAAGACTTTGATTCCCGCGCAACCTGGGAGCCGCTCAAGGTGTTGTAGTTCGCCTACGTTTTCAGGCGAAGCTCCAATGTAGAACGCGTAGTTGGCCCAGCATCGTCCTTCGGCCAGGCGCAACTTTTGCTCGAGGGCCTGCCTTGTCGCCGTCGGGGGATTCGTGTTAGGCATGTCGAAAAACGAGGTCACGCCGCCTGCGATGGCAGCTTTCGACCCACTCTCCAGGTCTTCTTTGTGTTCGTTGCCAGGTTCTCGAAAGTGAACTTGAGTATCGATGATTCCAGGCAAGACATGCTTGCCCGTAGCATCGACTACGATTCTTGCCTGCACATTCTCGAGAAACCCCACAAACGCAATTGTTTTTCCGGCGATTGCGACGTCAGCTTGGCGTTGCCCTTGGCTGGAGACGACCGTGCCGTTCTTGATCACAATATCGTATGTCACGGCTCATTCTATCTCTCTTTTGTTCCGATAATAGTTCTTGAGCATGCTTGAAGTCATCGCTTTGTTTGCCGCACTAAGCCGGTGGCTGACCTTCGGCCCCGAACCTATTCCAGAGCAACTGGCCGAGGGCAGACAGCTTCATGCGCGGGGCAAAGGCATCGAGAGGACGCTGAAAGACAGCCGTGCTGTCATTGGCGTCTGGTTCGACGGGCGCATCAAGGACGATGTCGAATCCATTATTTGGATTTCGCCAGGGATGGCATCCCGATGGCTAGGCTACCTGCAAGCTCAAGAGAAATGGCCCTACAGCGAGGTGCAGAAGCGCTGGGAGCGCCTTCGCGAGAGTGTCGATGGAAAGCTTTGCTTCGTGGTACGCCTTTCCGCCATGCCTAAACTTTGCGGCATCGACATGGAATCGAGCGGAAGACCATCGGCCACCGAAGTCGACAAAGTCAGCTTCCGCCTCACTTCGGGTCCCGGTTATGATTTTCCAAGGTTTCCACTGGTCGACAAGGTTCTCAAAACCGTTAGCAGGCCGACATACCTGGTAACGCTAAAACCTGAAAATCCGTTGGCGGATCCTGCCGAACCCGTCACGGTTCGCACGCTTGCGCGGTGGCAGGCTAGGAATCGCGCCAAACTCGAAACCTATCGCTGGTATCAGGACCTTCCCCTGAAAGAATTGTTTGGCTCATCGAACGAAGAGTTTGCTTCAGATCCGGGATACGGTTTGGGCGACTACATTTCGGCATGGTATTGGGTTGTTTTCCCGAGCACTCCTTGGCGGTACTGCGCGGGAGGCTTTGAAGTGTGGGTCGTCAGCCCGAACAAACAACGCGTGGGATCTTTTCGTTTGAGTCTTTAACACTTCTTTCAAGCCGTTCTGCTTTTCCAGCAAGGCCGGCTCGCTTGGCTTGGCCGACAGGTTGCATTCGAACACCCTCTGGGCAAAAGAACCGGTATAATCGAACGATTACTGAGCCCGGAGGCTTTCGAATTGCGTTCTAGAAGTTACCTTTTCCTTCTGTTTGTGCTCATTCTGACCGTTCTTTCTCTTGGCCTGTTTTACGTGCCGATTCGCAAAGACGGCCACGCGTTCGATTTCAAGCTAGGCCTTGACGTGGTTGGTGGTGCCAGACTGGTCTATCAGCTTGAGGAGCCACAAACAGAAGCCGAGAAGCAAATTGGCAAGAAGGCTTTGCAAGGAAAAGTCATCAAGATCTTGAACACTCGCTTTTCTGGAACGAGTGAAGTGACCATCCAGGCGAAAGGTCTTGACCAGGTTGTGATCGAGATCCCTGGCGAAGTGGATATCGCAAAAGCCAAACAATTGATCGGCACTACAGCATCGCTTGAGTGCTATTGGGCTAAGAACGTCGAAACCGCGAAGACTAGCCTCCGAAGGTACAAGCCGATCGACTCGATGGGGTCGGAAAAGAAGATCGTCGTCACCTTTACGGACAAGTTCGACAAAGAAGCCAAAGCCTTGAGCCCCGACGATCCTGAAACGAAGGATCAGTACGCTCAAATGATTAAGGGATGGGAACTGATCCTTAAGGGAGATGAGCTGGCTGAAGCCTATCCGACAACAGGTCCTCGTGGCACAGCCCCCGGAATGCGATTTTCCGAATCCGGTGCGAGAAAGCTTGAAGCCTGGAGCAGAAAGTATCGCGACGAGGAGGAGAACATCGCGTTCGTGCTCGATGGCAGGGTTATCAGCATCGCTCCGCTTCAAAAGGGCACAATTTTGAGCGACAGCGCCTTCATCAACGGCGATTTCGACCCGGCCTACGTACGGACGCTTTGCGACCTTTTGAATTCGGGCGCTTTGCCCGTAAAACTTAACGAATTGTCCACCCAAACAGTTGACCCGACCATTGGCAAGGGGGCGCTGAACAAGATCGTGACGGCGGGCGTGGCGGCTTTTGCCGTGATCGTTGCCTTCATGCTCATTTACTACGTGTTTCCCGGCGTGATCGCCGTCTTGGCGTTGATCCTCTATGTGATTTTCTGTCTATCTGTCATGAGGTTCTTTGTAACCTTTTCGCTCGCGGCGATTGCGGGCTTCATCTTGTCCGTGGGGATGGCCGTGGATGCCAACATTTTGGTTTTTGAACGGACTAAGGAGGAGATGAGGCAAGGAAAGCCGCTCAAATCGGCGATCGATCTCGGCTTCAAGCGAGCTTTATCGGCTATTGTTGATTCGAACGCCTGCACGATCATCACGTCGCTTGTGCTTTCTTATTACGGCACTGGGCCGGTCAAAGGCTTCGCCATCACACTGATTGTTGGCGTTTTAATATCGTTGTTCACAGCGGTGACCGTGACGAGGTCCCTTCTCAGCTTCATCGTCGGCTCGGGCTATCTGAACGATTCGAAGTACTATGGCTTGAAACGCCAATGGTTCGGAGAGTCGATCGAGCAGGGTCACAAACCTTTGCAGATCGTCAACAAGTACGGACTCTACTTCGCCATATCGCTGGCCATGATCATTCCGGGGATTATTTTCTACCTCATGGGCGGCATAAAAACGAACGTCGAGTTCCAAGGCGGCATTGAGGTCGAGTACAAGTTGCCGAATACGCCATTGACATCGGGCCAAATCGGCGCCAAGCTCCTCGAGAACGGCATCAAGGGTGCCAACGTCAAGCTGATCGCAGGCGAAGGACGCGCTCTTGTGACGATTCCGAAGTCATCCCTGGACAAGGTCAAGACCAACGGGAAGTTCGACGAGGAGAAAGCGGCAAAGGCAGCGGGCTTCACGGGCAAGGGTGATGTGACGAGTTTCTATGAGGTAGGTGAAGTCGTTCAAAAGGAGATGATCTGGGGAGCGATCAATGGCATCATTTTCAGCTCGATTCTCATCGTGATTTATCTGGCGATTCGGTTCGGTGTGGCCGTCGGCGGATTTGTCACGGGCCTTCGCTTCAGTGCCGCTACGATCGCGGCTCTTTTGCACGACATTTTGGTCGTCATTGGCCTTGCCGCACTGACCGGGTACTTGTTTGGCTGGGAAATCAGTGCGCTGTTCATCACAGCTATGCTTACGATGATCGGCTTCTCGACGCATGATACGATCGTGATCTTCGATCGAATTCGAGAAAACCTGCGCAGACCTCATCCAAATGAGAACTTCGCCAACTTGGTCAACCGATCGATTTCGCAGTCGTTCGCAAGGTCGATCAACACGTCGGGAACGGTGATCGTCACGCTGATCATCATGATCGCCTTTGGCTCGGCGACACCTGACTTGATGTTCTTCAACGCGGCTATGCTGGTGGGCATCATTTCGGGAACCTACTCGTCGATTTATGACGCGTCGCCGGTACTTTATCTGATAGACCGTGCGATCACGCGTTGGAAGGGCAGCGAGGCCTCTTTGATGGCTATTTCGGCTCGGGAGATTGCTCATATCAAGACGATATCAACGTCGGTGGCTCCTTCAGAAGAAACATCAAAGACGGTCCAATCCGACCCCAAGGCATCGGACTATGGAACGGTCAAGCGTCGGAGAGCATCAGCTGTCGATCGGTCGAAGCGCAACATCGACGATCTTTAGTCAGGCGTGGTGCGTTTTAAGGCGGACCGGCATTACACCGTCCCGCCTTAAAGTTACGGAGGCATGACGCGAAATGAGGAATTTTGCCGGGCCAAATGTTTGATCGACCCGTTGCCGTCGACATATGAAAAAAATATTGGCCTGATGGCAAAAGCCTAGAGCAAGATTCTGGAATCGACGCACTGCCGTCAGTCGGCGTACTCCAACTCATGAAGCATGCGAGGGTTCATCCTCCAGTCGGAACGAACTTTGACGAACAAGTCCAAATACACCTTGCGCCCAAAAAGCTCTTCGATTTCTTGCCGCGCCAAGGTGCCAATCTTTTTGATGAACTGTCCTTGTTTCCCGATTAAGATTGCCCGCTGGCTTGCCTTTTCAACAATTATCGAAGCCGATATCCGCAGAGTGCCGGAATCATCGTCCTGCCAATCCTCGATCATGACGGCCGTGGCGTGGGGCACTTCCTGACGCGTGGCTGACAGGATCTTCTCGCGCACAAGCTCTGCCGACATGAATCGGGAAGACTGGTCGGTGAAATCGTCAGGACCGTATGCTGGATCACCCTCTGGGAGTCGTTCAAGGATCAGGGCTAAAAGCTTGTCCACGTTGTGGCCCTTCGTCGCGGTCGTCAGCATATAGGTATCGGAGCCTACAAGCTTGGTGTAGGCGTCGACACGTTCCAAGACGTTTTCAGGTGCAAGCCTGTCCATCTTGTTGAGGCAAACGATGATGGGAACTGTTTGCGCGGACGAACGAAGGTACTTTGCGATTTCTTTATCCTCTTCGCTGGGCCTATGCGATCCATCGACGACGTAAACGATCAAGTTAACACCGCTGACGGCACCTTTGGCCGAATCGATCATGGCTCGACCAAGTCTTGTGTGGGGCTCGTGGATTCCTGGCGTGTCGACGAAAGCGATCTGGTAATTCTCAGATTGAGCGATCCCGATGATTCGTCTTAGAGTGGTCTGAGGTTTGTTGCTAACTATCGAAACCTTTTGCCCCACCATGATGTTCATCAAGGTGCTTTTGCCAACGTTCGGTTTACCGATCAGTGCAACGTAGCCAAATTTCATAGGCTATTCCCGCTTTCTGAACACGACGTTCATTCCGAAATCATCGAAGGCCTCTTCGGTCTTGTTGGACTTGAGCTGATCGGCGGTGGTTTCGTTGCCGCTGGTCTTGCTCCTCCTCTTCTTTCTAGGCCTCGAAATTGTCAGTTCTGCTGGTTCGACAGGTGGCTCCTCCAAAAGTGAAGGTTTGAATAACCACTCTTCCGTAATCTCTTCAACGACGCCACCCTCCATCCACTCGTCCAGTTTGACAATAGGGACGTCAAAGGCGTCGGCATCGAATCGTGGCTGGGGCTCCGCATGCTTGACAATCTCTTTCATCTTGAGCAACTCTTCGCGGTCCTGACTCAGGACGTGCTCGATTTCGGACATGGGTCCGACCAAAAAAAGGTGGCTGCTTCCGTCAATTGCGTTAAAGCGCACGTTGGAGGCATCGGTCGAAACCCATTCGTTAGCAATCGCATTGAACGCTGCCCACTTGTTTGGAAGGGTGACGGTTCGCGGACCAGTGCCCTTGCAGTGCACCAGAAGGAAAGGCGGCCGGACGTGGACGACGTCTTCTTGGTGGTTCCAGATGTGGCAACCGGCAAGCTGGCCCAGCGCCCGAACAAAGGCAGGTGTCACGACAGGTTCACCGAGGAAAACAGACGTCCAATTGTTCTCCGGCCTGTCCGCGTACCGAAACTCCTTGATCAGGAAGCTGGAAAGCCCTGACTGAGAATACTCCCCGAGCACGGTAGCATCTTCCGGAATTCCAAAATAACTTGGCTCAAGTTGAGATCCGCCGATAATGGTTTGCTCATCGAACGCCTCGCACAGAATGTGCCGGCGGTTCAGCAGCGTCGTTCCGGTCTTGCTATGGAACGGCTGAGGCTTGAGCGCAATGCCAGTCACCTCGCGAGCCCTTTCAAGAGAGTCCCTTCCGGAATCGAACTGCCCGGCGGCATACAGCCAGAACAAAACCTTGTTGTCGCGCTGAAGTTTGGCCTTGATCGCTGCTCGCAGCTCGGAACGAATGTCCCATGCGTTTAGAAAGATGTACAACTTGCTCTCAGGAAACTGTTCCCGGTGCGCTAAGTCGCTCAAAAGGTAAAAGCCCGCGCTCAAGCCTGCCCGGAGCACGGCCTCGCGCAGGTTCTGCACCAGTAGTTGGAAGGCACTTTCGTCGACCAGGTAAGCCAGAGCCCGTTCATCAATGAATACGGCGACCTCAGGTTCGGTCTGCGGAGCGGCAAAACGCAATGTCAAAAGATCCTTGACCTTTTTGGCCCTGGACCAAATGTTGGCGGTCCTCAGCCACCCGTTTCCCCAAAGGTCCATCCAGCTGACGCCAGCACAGTGAGCCAACGCTGCGCCGGCGCCCCGCCAATGAACGCTTTCCAGGGCCTGTGGCGTCTTGATAACAGGGTTGAAGTCATCCGGGTCGTAACCCTCGCCGATCGACGTTTTGTAGTCCTCTTCGCTGATGTAAAGTTTGCCGTTTAAAGCGAAGCTATCGATGGGGCAAGGAAAGGGTGCAGAGCCGCCGGGTTCACGGCTTCGATAACTTGGCGGCCCGGCTATAAAGTCAACTTCTGGCGTTCTGAGCAACTTACCCAGTGAAAGGTGGCCGCTTGCCGGGTGAGACCACTCAAAGGTGTAGCCGTAACTGACTCCCGCCAAAAACATGCCCTTGCTGGCTTCTTTCACTGTGTAAGCCAAGTCTGCTATGCGAAAAACCGCCCAATCACTTAGGAACAGGTGATAATCGACCCAGCGTCGCTCCTTGCGGCTCGATCGAACAAACTTGTCCCGTATGTGGCTGGAATCCTTGTATTCCGGAATGCTCAGGGTCCAAAACTGTGCTGAGCCGTCGAACCATGCGGCCCGGAGCGCCACCTCATCACCGATGTATCGAACTTCCGCCCATCGGCGAAAAGCCGCACACGCGGCACGAGAGTTGTCATAGCCGGAACCTTCGGCGAAGAACCACTCGCCTCGCTCCAGATGTACGCCAAGGATGTTGTCGCGGAACGGCAAATCTCGCAAAGCTTTAATGAAGTCCGTAAGACATTGTTTCGCGACGCCCCAATAAACGTCGTCACACACACTGGGCTCGGCCAGTTTGCCGGAGGGCATCATCCATTTCGCATTGGGGTATTGGTCTTGCCAATTCGGCGGTGAGGTGAAGACAACCCGAAACACAACCTGAGCATCAGGGGCGATCTCGACAGTTTTTGCCAAAAGGAATGCTGCAAGGCTGACGCTATGGCCAATCGATCTTGGGTCGACATCCAGTTCCACTAGATGGGAAAAAATCTGGATCCCGGCATCGGCAGCCATCTTCACCTGCTCGAGTGTTGTTCGGCTTCGCTTTTCGTCCGGCGAACTGCCAAAGAACGAGATCGGAGGATAGATGCGACCGTTACGCGTTAGGACGGGTACGCCGTCCTTAAGAACGATCTGAGGGGCCTCGGCGGGTATGGGAATCGGCGGCCTTGCGGGAGAAAGGGGGGATGGTTTCTTAGGCGCTTCGACTTTGGGCTCGTCTTCCTTCTTTTTAATCTGTACCTCTGGCGCGGTTTTTATCCGCTTTGTCGATTTCGGCGTCTTCTCCAGTTTTTCTTCGGTTGTCAAGGCCGCGGCGGCAGTTATCTCCGCCGCCTGACCTTCTTTGCGCCGATTTCGTCTGGCCTTCCTTGGAGCGGCAGGCTCCGAAATAGCAGGTTCCAGAGCCGTTTGGTTCGGCGCAACGAGCTGACGCGGGCGCCAGGAAAGCACGAGCAGGTCGTCCTCGATGATGAACTCCTCGTGCTCTTGGGCCTCTTCGACGGTTTTCGGCGCCTCAGGCTCTGACTTCTGGTTGGCGTTCTTGCGCTTTGGCTTTTCCGAATTATCCAGGGTTTGATCCTGCAACTGATCAAACGAAGGTAACCGAGCGTCTAATGCAGGTCTTTTGTGAGTCCTCCTGATCTTGGACTTGATAAATTCAATGACCTTCTTCGGTGACAACTCGGGTTCCTGAGGACTGGTTTCCGGAGCAATTGAATCTGAACCGCTGACGTCATCGGCGGGCGTTTGGGACGATTCAGCCAGACCAGCCTCTTCGGAAGAATCTTCCGGTGCGTTGCGCGGCTTTACAGCGGTTTTCGGGTTGGAACTTCTTATGGCTAGGTCGGTCAGAGAAGATTCCAATGATTCCGACCTGGATTCTGAAGTGGCGTCTTCTGCTTCTATTGACTGATTTTGCTTTATTTTCTTGCGGGGCATGCCTAATCCTTCTATAGGATTGGGCCTGAACAGGCGGGCAACGCTTCAAGCGGTCTGCGCTTCGAGACAGAAGATTTCCATTCTCGAAGAGCGGTCATAACGAATCGCAACGCCGTCTTCCGTTCAAGCCAATATTTTCTTTGGTCGTCGCGCCACGGCACCTCTGTTGTTGCGCCATGCCGTGACGGTCGATTCGCCATCGCGCAACAGGATGATGCCTGCACAACTGAATGCAATGGACACCCTTAGTATGGCAGATCTGTCGCGCGGCAAGTAGAAATTTCCACTATTCGCGATGCTGTCTCTTGAGAAACCCCGCGAACCATCCGATATACATAACGGCCCGTAAAGGGCCAGGTCGAATCATGGATACCGTGCAACTATCGATCATTCCGTCGCCGACTTTAGGGCAAAAACCAACGGAGCCAATTCGCACGCATGAGTTTTCGAACATCTTAGTCGAAAAAGAGGTTGCGGCAACAGCCGGCGCTCCGCCAGGGCAGCCACCTCCGCCTGATCAAAACCAGGCGGTGGAGGAGGCGGAGATAACCGAGCCGATTGCTCAATCTCAAACACCGGACCTCCATTGCGAAGCCGAGCTATCGAACCCCGAACTCCCAAATACGAAGTCCAGTGTCTCGGAAGAGACAAATCAGGATGACGCCCATTCGCTTATAGCGGAAGCCTCTTGGTTCGTTTGCTCGAATACCGCAAATTCAGTTGCTTTTTGCTGGGCTGACTTGTTGCCGTTAGCGAGGCTTGACACACCGCCCATAAAAGGCGAGGTTTACCTGTTGAGCGCTCCGTTTATGGAAGTGCCGACTGTTACCTTGAACACCATTGGGCAAAGTGCGCCGGCCTCTTTGCCAGAAGAGTCGACTTCTTCAGTGCAGAGGCTCCCTGGACTTGCAGAAGAGCCATTGCCCGAGCCAGCACCGCAACCCAACCAAACGGAACCAGCCCTGGTTAAGCTTGCAGATCAAACTGCAAGAACATTTGGCCACCGAAGCAACTTCGAGTTTGATACCGGCAACCATGCATCAGGGGCCCTATCTCAGGTTGAAGAATTTGAGGTCAGAAACTTTGCTGCACCTGGCATAAAGGCAGTCGCAAAACTTCTGTCCACTGAGACTCCAGAGCGGGTTAGCGTTAGTTCAGCTGTTGCCAAAGGTCAAGAAGCGGCCCTACACAAACAGGCAGAACTGACGCAGCAACCCAAGTCAGACCAAGCCATGTCGAAGGTGGGCTTAACCCAACTGTTGGCTCCTGATTTGGACCTTCTAGTGCCCGATCAAGTAAGGTTTGACAATGGCCACTCCGATCGACGGTTGATTCCCGATCAACTGGTTGAGCGAAAACCTCATGAGACCGAAAATAGGCTTGCAGGCATCGAAACGCTTGAATGGAAGGATGCGAAGAAGGTGCCACTTTTTGCACATGCCCGACTTGAAGAAGGGAACCATGTTCGCCTAGACCAAGACGAGGTCAAACAAAAAAGCGAGCCAATGAACTCAATCGAAAAGCCAGGACAGATCAAGACCAAGGGCGAAGAAGCAGAAGAGGCACCGATATTTAAGGGAGTGCTGAGTGAGCCTAACGAGTCGGTTTCGGAACAAGCAAAGGCTGAAAAGGGCCAGTTGCTTGTGCTGGAGGAGGCCTCCGAGAAAAACCTTGAGCTTGACCCCGGGAACATTGAGGACTTGGACGGCGGACTTGAACAAGGTTTTAGGCCGCAACGAGAAAATTCAGACGTGGTCGTGTTACGGTCGGCCACGCCCTCAGTTGTCTATGACGAGTCCGGCAATTCGGCCTGGGAAGTTGTCCAGGCGAGAACCAATTTATTAGAGTCGTCGAGGACAGCCGAAGTGGTTCGACAGATTGTTGACCGCGTTGAAACGTTGGCGGCTACTCATCGCCCTGGCGGCGTTCTAATTCGGCTCGAACCGGCCGAGCTTGGCATGATCACCCTGACGGTCAAAGCGATTGGCGACCAGATCGAGGCGCACATCGCAGCCAGCGATGACCGGGTGCGAACCGCTCTCGACACATCAAGGAGCCACCTGGCGCAGGCCATGGAAGCGAGGGGCTTCAGCCTAAGGTCGATCACGGTGACCGAATCTAACTCCAGCCAAACGCAGATGGACCTGTCCAACCAAAACCAAGGCCATTGGCAACATCAGCCTCGGCAAGACCAACCGGGTTTGCGCCAGCAATCGAACCTGCGGGTCTACGCCTCAACTCGACATGCAGACAACCCCATGCGGGGCGTCTTCGGCCACCCAAATCAGAGTGGCCTTGACCTATGGACATGAGGTAACAAAATGAGCTTTACCACCACAGCGACCAATCCAACAGACAGCTCGAAATACTTTGGCTTTGCGTCGGCAAAGGCCAAGTCCGATTTGGACATGGCCGCCTTCATGAAGTTGTTGGTCGTTCAGTTGCAGAATCAGAATCCCCTGGAGCCGATGAGCGATAGCGAGTTCTATGCCCAACTAGCCCAGATGGGCACCGTTCAAGGCGTCCAAAACATGGCCAAATCGACCGAGTCGAGCCAAGCGGCAAGCTTGATCGGCAAAACCGTTACGGCGACTCGGCCCATGACTGAAAGTGGCACCGGCACGGACTTGGTCGTGACGGGGACGGTCGTGAAAACGGTTGTCAAGAACGGAGTCAACTACCTGGCGCTGCAAGAGGCGGACGGTGGGATTGTCGAGGTGAAAATGTCGGACGTGACGTCTGTCAAGCAATCCACCGACCTCAGTGCCTACACCAATTTGATTGGCAAGTCTGTTTTTGCTGCGGTCAACCGGGGAACCCTAAACAACCCCGTTTACACAGCCGTGTCCGGGACGGTGACCGCACTCTACATCGACAAGAATGTGCCGATGGCGCAGGTCACGGGTTCGGACGGCTCTGTATATGATGTAGAACTCAGCACGATCTCGGCTATAAAATCGTGAGGACGAGCATGGACACTCGAATTCAAAACCAGCGAATCGCGGAGTTGGTGCAAGGGCAGAACCTGACAGCGGCACCTCGTAGGCCGGCGTCTGGGCCGGATTTCGGAACAATTCTTCAGGACCAGCTCAAAATCAGCGGTCATGCCCGCACAAGGCTTGAGAGCAGAAACATTGAGCTGGGAAAAGAAGAGTGGGAGCGCGTTTTAGGAGGGGTCAACAAAGCGGCTGAAAAGGGCGCGAAGGAATCGCTCGTCATGATCGACGATATCGCGCTCGTGGTTAGCGTGAAGAATCGCACGATCATCACAGCCGTCGACAAGCAGAACCTAAAAGACAACGTTTTCACCAACATCGACAGTGCGATTATCGTGTAAACGACCAACAATATATCTTAGGAAAAAAACAGGCGAGAAAGTGCAGGATCGGGCAAACCCCGAATGCAGAGCGCTCTCCAGAATGGACCGCTCCTCGCCTCCAAAGAAAACAGGGAGGCATGAATGCTACAGGCATTACTGGCTGGCGTCGCCAGCATCAAAGCGCAACAGACGCGCATGAACGTCATTGGCAACAACCTTGCCAACGTCAACACGACAGCTTACAAAGGATCCCGAGTTACATTTCAGGACATGATCGCTCAAACGATCCGCGGTGCCGCGAGACCGACGGACAAGTCGGGAGGCACCAACCCGATTCAGTACGGACTGGGCGTTTTGGTCGGCGGCACCGACGTCAACAACGAACAAGGATCGTTGAACGCCACAAACCGACCGACCGACTTCGCCATTCAAGGAAACGGCTTTCTGTTGGTCTCGAACGGCGATAGCATTTCTTACACTCGAGATGGCGCCTGCGACCTTGACGCATCGGGCAACCTCGTCCACAGCGCGACTGGCCAACGTGTTCTTGGATGGATGGCGAACACGGCGACGGGGCAAATCGACACCAACCAGCCTATCGGTCCTGACAGCACTCTGACTATTCCGATCGGTGCTAGAACGGCTGTTCAAGTGACCACAGACTGTACCTGGGCAGGCAACCTCGACTCTCGTCTGACCGGGGCCCTGCCTGCTGCGGCGCCGCCTTTCGTATCCGGAACACCGCCAACGGTCAACAACAGCTACTTGACGGCCAACGTCCGTGTATATGACCAACTTGGCCAGCAACACGACCTCACAGTTGGACTTGTGCGTATTCAGATTCCAGCTGGAGGGCCAACTGGGGCGGTTGCTTGCTGGGAATGGGCGGCTTGCGGCAAAGGCGACCTTGGAGTGTCTGGCATGGCCACTGTGACGAGAAGCTCGGGAGGGCTCTTATACTTTGACTCCAACGGTCAGCTCATCACGAACACCACTCCTCAGACGATCACGGTCACCCCTGCGGCCGGCGGTGCGCCTGCGTTTTCGATTCGAATGAATTTCAACTCCATCAGCCAATTGGCCGCCGAGTCGCAGTTCCAAGCGAGTGATCAGAACGGGTTCCCCCCAGGTTCGCTTCAAGGGTTTTCCATGGGCACCGATGGCGTGATCACCGGCATTTACACAAACGGCCTCACTCGCCCCCTCGGGCAAATCGCAACGGCCATCTTTCCGAACGCCAATGGTCTTGAGCGAATCGGTAACAACCTTTGGCGATCCACGGACAACTCCGGAGTGCCCGTAGTCGGCACGCCTAAATCCGGCGGCCGCGGGGCTGTCAACAGCGGTTATCTCGAACAGTCGAACGTGGACATTGGCAGCGAGTTCACCGACCTGATCGTCACTCAGCGGGGCTTTCAAGCCAACACAAAAGTCGTGACGACGGTCGACGAGATGCTGCAAGAGCTTCTCAACATGAAGCGCTAGAAAATTCCTCAGCGCGTCAGCCGGAATAGACCCGGCCTGATTTTCGGCTGGGTCTTGTTTTGTGCGTGAACACGCCGGCGTCGCACTAGGTAACATCCGGCTATGATGCGAGAGACATTTTTCACCGGTAACGCACCCGCGGCCATCGGCCCATACAGCCAGGCTGTCCGGTGCGAGGGCAAGTTGTTCTTCTGCAGCGGACAAATCCCTTTGACACCCTCGGGAGAACTGGTCAAGGGCGACGTCAAAGCGCAAACCGAGCAAGTGCTCAAAAACATCACGGCCATACTCACAAACGCGGGGATTATGATCGAGCAGGTCGTCAAGACCACGATTTATCTCAGTTCCATGGACCACTTTGCCGAAGTGAATGAGGTTTACGGCAAGGTGTTTCACAAGAATCCGCCCGCCCGCTCCACGGTTGCCGTTGCCGGTCTGCCAAAGGGGGTCGACGTGGAGATCGAAGTGCTTGCAGTCTATTAAATGAAACGGGTTGTTTCCGTCAGCCTCGGTTCGAGCCGGGGCAACAAGACTTTCGAAGTATCGATACTCGGGAATGAATTCCGTATTGAACGAATCGGCACCGATGGCGACATTCAAAAGTTCCGGAGGCTGTTCTCCGAACTTGACGGAAAGGTCGATGCCCTGGGAATCGGGGGAGCGGACCTCTACATCGTTGCCGGAAACAAACGCTATGAGTTCAAGCAAATCCGTCAACTGATCTCAGGAGCCAAGACAACACCAGTCGTTGACGGGAGCGGGCTAAAGAACACTTTGGAACGTCAAACGGTCGTTGAGCTGCAAAGGACCGGCAGAATCGATTTTTCAAAAGAACGGGTTTTGCTCGTCTCCGCTGTCGATCGCTTTGGAATGGCTCAGTCTCTTTTCGAGTCGTGTCCGAACGTCGTTTGTGGGGATTTGATGTTTGCCATCGGATTGCCTTTGCGGATCCGATCTTATCAGACGGTCCGGATTTTGGCTTGGGCGGTTCTTCCGATCGTGACCCGATGCCCGTTTCAGTGGTTCTATCCGACCGGCGAAAAGCAGGACGTGCGCACCCCAAGGTGCACTTGGGCTTTCAATGAGGCTACCGTGATAGCCGGGGACAAGCATTACATCCGCAAGTACGCTCCGGACAGCCTCGAGGGCAAGACGATCATCACTCAATCGATCCGGAAGGACGACATCGAGTGGCTTCGACAAAGCAAAGCCAGGCGCCTGATCACAACGACTCCCGAGATGGGCGGGGAAACCTTTGCCACGAACGTCATCGAGGGAGTGCTTGTCGCTTTGCTTGAAAGAAAGCCGGAGCAACTTACGCCGGGCGACTACCTGGACGCTTTGCAACAACTGGGCTGGAGGCCAAACGTGTTCGACCTGTGAAGGGGTAAATTCAAATAAACCGACTCTGGGAAGAAGACTTGACTCCATTTGCCTTCATCATCCATCCTTTGACGCCCAAAGATGCCGCCAAGAGGTACCCGCTGGCTAAGTACCTGCCGGATTTCGTAATCGAGGCATTTTTGGCTCGCAAGTCACCGATGGTGGTCTCCGAGATCAAGGGCATTCGTTCGAAGACGGGGGCCGTCACAGAGGGATGGTTTGTTGGCTGTCCGCTAACGCCCGGCCAAATGACCTCAAAGCTGCCGCTTGAGTTGGTTTACGATCGAATCGTCCAGTGCACGGATATCGCGCACGGCTTGGGCGCGAAGCTGATTGGTTTGGGCGCGTTCACCAGCGTGGTCGGCGACGGCGGCGTGACGATCGCCGAGCGTTCGAAAATCGCTGTGACGACGGGTAACAGTTACACGGTGGCCACGGCGATCCAGGGTGCCATGGAGGCTTGCCGTCAAGTCGGCATAGACCCCTCCACAGCAAAGCTGGCGGTCGTTGGGGCTACAGGTTCGATTGGCAAAACATGCTCCGAGATATTGGCTCCTCAGTTTGCCCAAACCGTTCTTGTCGGAAGAGACTCGGAAAAGACTGAAAAGCTGGCTTCAGACCTTCCAAGGGCCTTCGCGTCGACCGCGATGGAGGCCATAAAGGAAGCCGATTGCATTATTACGGTCACATCCGCCGATTCGACGATCATTGAACCAAGGCACCTGAAGAGGGGTTGCGTTGTTTGCGACGTGGCAAGGCCTAGGGACGTCTCCGTTCGCGTTGCCAGGCAACGCCCTGACGTACTGGTTATCGAAGGCGGCGTTGTGTCCGTTCCTGGCAACGTTGACTTTGGGTTATCGTTTGGGTTTCCTCCGAAAACCGCCTACGCATGCATGAGCGAGACGATGATTCTTGCATTGGAGGATCGGCCCGAAAACTACACGATCGGCAAGACCGTGACAACAAGCCAAGTCAAGGAGATCGAGGCTCTTGCTGAAAAGCACGGCTTTCAGCTGTCGGGTTTCCGATCGTTCGAGCGAGCGGTCGACCCAGCCATGATTGAGCGAGTCCGCCTTGCCAGGAGCACGGGTTAAGACCTGGCTTGCTCGCTTCGTTCGATAAACCCGACCAAGAGCTCGTTGCTTTTCAGTGATTGAGCCTCTCGAACGCCTTGAGGAGTGCTCACGAGCGCCGTGACAGCATAGTCGATCACCTCGCCGTCCTCCTCCGTTTGAATCGATTTCAAGAAGCTGACTAGGGCACCAACCAGGCCGGGTCTCTCTTGAGCGCTTTGAAGTGCGATCTTTTTAATCGCGATATCGGGGTTTCGGATGCCTTCTGCGATGACCAAATCGGCCAAAGGCGATGCGACGCCCGCCGCCACTCGAATACGGACATCGGGAGGGGTTCCCAGGACCTTCAAGGATGCATCTCCAGCAAGTTGGAGCGCGGAAATGGTCGAATCAACCAGGTCGACGTCGGGATCTGGCACGATGCGCCAGAGCCTTCGAATCGAAGTAGGGCTGGCGATGCGACCCAATCCGAGTGCCGCTTGCTGCTTCATCGAGCTGTCCAGTTCCGGGTCATCCAAGGCGATTGTCAGCAGGTTCTCCGATCTTGGGTCGCCTATGCTCGCCAGTGATGTGAGGTACAGCAGCTTGTCTTCTTTTTTAGAAGCTTGGTACATTTGCATGAGTTTTGAAGTCGCCTCGGCAGCCCGAAGCTTTCCCAGCGCTTCAACCGCCGCTTTGGCAACGTCTGGATTTTTGTCGTCCAAGCATGCGATCAAGGGCGGAATCGAAGCTGGGTTCTCCACTAGAAAAGCGATGGCTTGCGGTCGGCAATCGCCGTCGCTCAGCTGCTTGACAACGTAAGGGATGGCCCTGTCCCCAATGGCCTTCAAGGCCTCGGTAACACCTAGGTTTTGAAAGCTGCCAGCATTTTTAAGTTCCTTGGCTAAGGCTTCAGGCTGCTTCTCCGCGATTTTTGCCAGTGACTTGGCGAGCTCCTTCCTTGCTTCCGCGTCGAAGTCGGCCAAAAGGATGCCGATAAGCTCTGCCAGCTTAGGATGGTCGTACTTGGCAATGTTGCGGGCCATTCGGACCTTTTGGGCCGCTGTCATCGACTTGAACAACGTGGCGATATCGGGACGGTCGGCCGCTTCCACGAAGAACTCTCCCTGCTGTTTGCTTGCCGGACCGGTTGCCATACGGATATCGGTCTTGGTACTCCAGGCGTTGTAAAAAGCCATGGCCACGGCGGAAATAACCAGCATCAGGAGAATGTAGCCAGTGCCGCTTTGTTGCGACTTCCGCTTTTTCTTGACCGGTTTTGAGTGGACCAAATAAGGATCGTGAGGCATCGCTACAAAGTAAATTACGGCATTATCACCGGCATTTCCTGCCTAACAAGCAAGGAATCAAGAAAGAGATACCTATGATTGTTCTTTTTCTTGTGGCTCTGATGGCATTTGCCTATGGTTTTTACACCAGCATGTTGCACTGCGCGGTTCCTTTTGACGAGGAATCAAGCGGAGTACCCTTGCCCGGCACCAACCTCAAAGCCATCATGGGGGGCACGGGGAATGAGGCTCAAAAAGCTGCCTAGAACTGCACCTTCACATTGTCCCGGGCGTCAGGCTCGTCGAGTTCGAACAACTCCTGAGGCTTGAAACTGCCCAGAGAAGCAAAAATGCTCGATGGGAAGGTTTCCAGGCGGGTGTTGTAGGCCGTGACCGTGTCGTTGTAGTATTGCCGGGCAAATCCGATTTTGTTCTCCGTGCTTTTCAGTTCCTCTTGCAACGAGAGCATGTTCTCGTTCGATTTTAGTTCAGGATAAGACTCAGATAAGGCAAAGATGCCTCCGAGAGCCGCTGTGAGCTGGCCTTCGGCCACGGACTTATCCTTCACTGAAGTGGCCGAGAGGGCGGCGTTGCGCGCTTTAATAACCTTTTCAAGCGTTTCTTGCTCGTGTTTCATGTAGCCCTTGACGGTCTCAACCAGGTTTGGAATCAAGTCGTACCTCCGCTTAAGTTGAACGTCAATCTGCGCCCATGCGTTTTTGACTTGCTGACGCAAAGACACGAGTTTGTTGTACATTCCGATGCTGGCAACCAGCACGAAAACGATCAAGACCAGCAAGATCCAGACTGCAGCCATGGTAGTTTCTCCTCGTTGTGTTAGCTAGTTACGTTCTAAGTTGCCAGAAGGTTGCGCGACTCTTTCAAGGCGAATAGGCCGTTTGTCAAAGCCTCGAGGATCTTCAAGGATCAGGGTGTCGCGGTCGATGATTGTTAGAACCAGTTCCTCGTTCATCGCAACGGCCGCTTCGCCGTGGTCGGCAATCGGCTTTCCCATCAGCCTCTCGATCCGCAGGAAAGCCTTTCCTTTATCATATCTCAACGTGCCTGACTTGGGATAACCGCCTTCATAAAGGTCGAACTGGTTTCCCGGCTTTATTTCGAGCTCGACTTTTCCGGCCATTTCGGTCAAGAAGTCCTTGGTTCCGTTGGGCTTGACCAGGTTTCGGTTGCCCAACCACTTTCCCTCAAGGTTGTGACCGGCGCATCCCACACAGGCGGTTGCGATAACCATGATCGCAAGTCGCCGAACGCGATTGAAGGCTATAATCGAAGCGATGTCTGCCATTACCCCCGAATTGTACTCGTCCATGGGCCTCAGCACTGAGGAATATGGAAAGATACTTTCCCTGCTTGGCCGAGAGCCGACTCTTGCGGAAATAGGCATGTTCGCCGTGATGTGGAGCGAACACTGCGGCTACAAGTGTTCGAGGCCGGTGCTTTCGCTGTTCAAGAAATACCGGGAGGCGATTGAAGGCGAGGGGCTTGAAAACGCAGGCATCGTCGAGCTCGGCGACGGCTTAGGCGTTACGATGAAGGTCGAGTCTCACAACCATCCGTCAGCCGTGGAGCCTTATCAAGGAGCCGCAACCGGAGTCGGCGGGATCATTCGCGACATACTAACTATGGGGGCTAGGCCAATCGCCTCGTTGAACTCCCTGCGATTCGGCCCCATTCGGATGGGCGAAGGCGACACGGACAAGTCGTCGGTTTTGAGAAACCGTTACCTTTTCGAGCGCGTGGTTGCCGGGATCGCGGGATACGGCAACTGCGTCGGAGTGCCGACCGTCGCCGGAGAGGTGGCGTTTCACCCACGCTATAACGGCAATCCGCTGGTGAACGCCATGTGCGTTGGGCTTCTCCGACTTGACGAGGTTGCGACCGCTGCCGCCTCGGGCGAGGGAAATCCTGTTCTTTATCTTGGATCCGCAACCGGAAAGGATGGCATTCACGGAGCGACTTTCGCCAGCGACGCGCTCGGCGAGGACAACGAAGCCAAGAGGCCGAACGTGCAGATTGGGGACCCTTTAGCCGAGAAGCAGGTTATCGAGGCCACGCTCGAAGCGTTGCAAACCGGCGCAATTGTGGCCATTCAAGACATGGGCGCGGCAGGGTTGACATGCAGCACGGTCGAGATGTCCAGCAAGGGTGGCGTGGGCATGCGCATCGATTTAGACAAGGTGCCGATGCGTGAGGAGGACATGACAGCCTATGAGTTGTTGCTGAGCGAAAGCCAGGAGCGTATGCTGGCCGTTGCCTGCAAGGGCCGGGAACAGGAGGTCATAAGTATTTTTCACAAGTGGGGCGTTCACGCCAACGTGATAGGACAGGTCACTGATGACGGTCTCTTGACGATCTCCCGACACGGCAAGGTGGAGGCTTGTTTCGACCCGAAGTTCTTGACTGACCACTGTCCAACCTACTACCCGGAGTACGAGGAACCAGAGTACCATCGCCGTGCGCTTCGCTTCGGCATTGCAGCAATCAAGAAAGAAGAACCAAACGAAGCGCTTCTTCGCCTCCTAGGCTGCCCCAACCTGGCGAGCAAGCGGTGGGTGTACGAGCAATACGACCAACAGGTTCAGACTCAGACGGCCATCGTTTGCGGCAAGGCCGATGCCGCGGTTTTAGCGCCTCGGGGAACCCAGAAGGGCATCGCCCTTAAGATAGACGGCAACGGCAGGCAGACCTATTTTTCACCATACGCCGGCGGCCTGCTGGCCGTTGCCGAGGCCGCACGAAACGTGGCTTGCACGGGGGCCAAACCGGTGGCCATCACCGATTGCCTAAACTTCGGCACGCCGATGAGGCCGCATGTGTTTTGGCAGTTTCGGGAAGCGGTAAGGGGCATTGCCGATGCGGCCGAGGCGATGGACACGCCAGTGATCAGCGGAAACGTTAGTTTCTACAACGAAAGCGATCTAGGAGAGGTGCTTCCGACGCCGGTTATCGGCATGCTTGGCATTCTCGAGGATGCATCCAAAGCCGTAAAGTCTTCGCCTCAAGTTGGAAAGGGCTTGATTGCGATCATTGGGTACGTCCATGACGAGGTTCCGCAAGAGGGACTTGGCGCCAGTGAATATCTGGCCGAGCTGCATGGCATTGAGGATGGCATTCCGGTGCCGCCGAAGATCGCCCGTGAAAGCGAACTTTGCGACTGGCTGGTCGATGCGGTGGAAAACAAGTGGCTGGTCAGCGCCCATGACGTTAGTGAGGGCGGCCTTGCGTTCTGCGCCGCCGAAATCGCCTTGGGAAACTGCGCTGTTGAGATAAACCTGAATCCGAACAGCGAGTTATTCGCTTACGCTTCACGTACAGACAGTCTGTTGTTTGGAGAGGTGCCTGGGCGGGTCCTTGTCGGAATATCTGAGAAGACGTACAACGAGCATTATGAGCTGATTGAGTCGTCCGCCGAATCCATGGGCTTGCATTTTGAGGTTTTGGGAACTTTTGACACGGAATCGCGCGGATTGTCCATATCGGTGGACAAAAAACGCGTCATTCACCTGAGCGATGACGCGATGACGCAGAAGTACTATAATTCTATAGAGTCGGAGGTTCGCCATTAACCGCTCCGCGTTAAAAGGCAGATGATGATGTATAACAAAAGGGTAGCCATCGGCGTAGCTTGTCTGTTGCTGTTTTCGTGGTCTGTCGGCCAAGGAAAGTCGGACCAAGAGTTCCAGGTCAAAGTTTTGGAGGCCGCCTCGAAATACAAACAAGGGAAGACCGAAGAGTCTTTAAAGGCCTTTGAGGACCTTTACAAACAAAAGCCTGAAAACACGGATGTCTTGGCGTGGCTTGGATTTCTTTACCTGCGAACCGACCGCGCCAAGGACGCTGTGCCCTTGTTGGAGGCGGCGGCCAAAAACCGCCCCAACGATCTGGAGGTAATGAACAACCTTGGCAACGCCTACATGATCACCAAGGACGATTCAAAGGCAGTGATGCAATACACGAAGGTCGCCTCCCTCAATCCCAAGATGTACGAACCTTGGTACAACATCGGCAACATTCGTTTGCGAAACAAAGAGTGGAGGAACGCGATCGTCGCCTACCAACGAGCCGCCGAAATTAATCCCAAGGTGCCGTACGTGCACAACAACATTGGCGTTGCGAGCGAAAAACTGGGCGAAATGGACCGGGCCGCAGCCGCCTTCGTTAAAGCCGCCAGTCTGGCACCATCGAATGTCATTTTCGTCAAGAACGCCGCCTACGCCTACTTGAAAACAAGGAACCCGGAAAGAGCCCTGCCTTACCTTGAGAAGTTGGCTACTCTTGACAAGGATGATTTTGAAAGCAGGCTATTCTACGGGGATTCCCTTTGGCGTTCAGGCAACAAAAAGAAAGCCCTGGAAGTTTACGAATCGCTTGTCGGCAAGGTCAAAGAAACCTCAAGCTTTTACTTCAATCTTGGCGTGCTTCGGGCCTTCGCGAAAAACGACTCAGGCGCCGAGGAGGCTTACCGAAAAGCTCTTGAAATCGATGGCAACGACCTGGACGCGCTCAACAATTTAGGGCTCTTGCTGTATAGAAAAGGGCGATATGAGGAGGCAAAGACCCTGTTTGACAAGTTGGCCGGCTTGAATCCATTGAGTCGCGACGCGAAGAAGAACTTGGCCGCCGCCGCGGTTCAATCCGGAGACCTGACAAAAGCCGCAGGCGTTTGGAAAGAAATGCTGAAATCCGAGCCTAAGAACATCGACATCCGCTTGAACTTGGCCAACGCTCTTTGGCAGTTGGGTGATGTCGCTGGCGCCAAGCAACAGTACTCGGTTGTTCTTCAGTACGACCCGACAAATGCTGAAGCTCTAAACGGAATGGGGCTTTACCATCTCAGGCAGAACCATTGGACCTTGGCTGAATCAGCGTTTCTGCAGAGCATCGCTGGCAACGCCAAATATCTTCCTGCCTACAACAACTTAGCGGTTGCCCTGGAGAAGCTGAACAAACGAAAAAAAGCCATTGCGGTCCTGGAGAAGGCCCTGAAAATCAACCCGAACAACGCCGATGTCAAGAAGAATCTCGAGAGGTTGAAGTCTGCCAAATAAAGTCAAGACCGTTCACCTAATCGTTAACGTGCAGAGGCACGACGCCGTCGACTGCGCGATAGAGGTGTCCAAGTGGCTTCGGGAACACGGCGTCGAGGTGTTTGCCGAACACGACGTTTGCAAGTTGCTGGATGTCGGCAGCGTTAGCCGTCAGCAGATCGGAATGGCCGACCTGATGATATCCTTCGGAGGCGATGGCACACTGATTCGGGCATCCGACCTTTGTTCGGAGTATGGGACTCCCATCCTGGGCGTGTCGTTCGGGACATTCGGGTTCGTCACCCAGTGCCAGGGCGATCAGGTAATCGATGTGCTCGAGCAGTTTTTGAAAGACAAGGTTGTGTATGAAGAGCGCTTGATGCTTCAAGCCGAGCTGATTCGAAACCAACAAGTGGTCACGACCATTCACGCCCTTAACGAGGTTGTCATTCAAAGGACCCCGCCTACGCCCATGATGGTTTACCGCGTTACCATTGATGGCATGAGGGTTGCGAGCTATCCAGCCGACGGCATCATGATCGCCGCGCCGACTGGTTCTACCGGTTACAACCTCAGCGCTGGAGGTCCGATCGTCGATCCTGAACTGCAGGTCTTTAATCTGACAGCCATCTCGCCGCACACATTGAGCTCGCGGCCGTTGGTGCTCAAGCCGAACCGGGTTGTGGAGATCAGCTTGATCAAAAAGGGCGACAACGTTTTGTCAGCGGACGGAAAGCTCAGGTTGCATTTGCTCTCAGGCGACGTCGTGAGGATCTCGAGGTCGTCGAGAGTCACAAAAATGGTCCATGTGGTCGATTCCGACTTCACTTCGAAGCTAAAAGGGTTGCTGTTTTGGAGTCAGAGCGTCTGGCGTGAATTGGATCAATAGAGCGGGCCCGCGAACTGCCGTAACTCGGACAGAGTCGGCATCGAAGCTTGTGCGCCGTGTTTGGTCACCGAGAGCGCTCCCACGCAATTGGCCAATTGGACGGAGTTCAGTAGGTCGCGTCCCTCAGACAAAAACAGGGCGAGAGCACCGTTGAAGGCGTCTCCAGCTGCGGTCGTGTCGACGGCATAAACTGGAAGGGATTCGACGTGCTGTCGGACCCGACCCGAGGAAACGAAGCAACCCTTCGCGCCAAGCGTGATCACAACACCCTGTAGGCCACGATCGTGAAACCAATCGGTGGCCTTTTCGCATGAGGACTCGTCGACAATATCAATTCCTGTCAAAGCTTTGGCCTCCGATTCATTTGGGGTGATGAAGGCAATGTGGGGAAAAAGCGACTCGTCAATCGGCCCGGCCGGGGCAGGATTGAGGATCACCGTGCACTTTTTTGAGGCCTCCTCGATGCAGGCGGCGACCGTCTCGGCTGGCGTTTCGTGCTGGAGGAGCGTGACCTCGGATCCATCAAACCCCTCAGCGGCCTCGATAGCCTCTTTCGCGGTTAGTTGACTGTTGGCCCCAGAGATCACAATGATGCGGTTCTGCCCGGTTGCATCGACGTCAATGCTTGCCACGCCCGTTTTGCATTCCGACGTTCGAAGAATGCGCGAAACATCGACTCCTGAGGCGGACAAACTTCTAGCCAGTTCATCACCGAAGGCATCGTTTCCAACCTTGCCGACGAATAGGCAGTCGCCGCCTAGCTTTCCGATGGCAACTGCTTGATTCGCGCCTTTGCCGCCTGGAAAGGTCTCGAAGGAGAGGCCGTGCACAGTTTCGCCAGGTTCAGGAAAGCGTTCAGTTCGAAATACCAGATCCATATTCGCGCTGCCGACGACGACGACTCTTTTTGCCATTTTGCTCCTTATTGCCCCAACGGTTCGTCTTTACGCATGATGTTTGTTTTGATGCACGGTGCCGTGGCGCTTATGTCACTAGACAACCAGCAACCGAGCCTGACGATCAGAGAGATTGTAATCGGACAGGGGCCTGTCGCGCAAACTGGCCTGGTGGCAACCGTCCACTTCGAGGTGCATGATAAAAGCGGGAAGGAACTGGCAAACACTCGAAAACGTGGTCTTGCCTTTTCGTTTGGGGTGGGCGCAAGCGACACTGCCCCGTTCTGGTCCTTCGGAGTGGTCGGTATGAAGACGGGTGGAGTGAGAAGGCTGGACGTTAAACCGGCATCGGCATACGGTCCCGTCGGCGTGCCGCCTGTGGTCGGGCCCGGCAGCGAACTATCTGTCACACTCGAGCTTGTGGAACTTCGGACGCTGAAACCTGCCCCTCCGGTAAAATAAGGCCCATGTTAGCCGACCTAAAGGAGCTTTGGAAGTACCGTGAGCTTCTGGTCAGCATGGTCGAGCGCGAACTGCGCATTCGCTACAAGAACAGCATGCTGGGATTTTTCTGGTCCTTGCTGAACCCCCTTGTGACGGTCCTTGTGATGACGCTGGTGTTCAAGAACCTGCTCGGCAACACCATGCTCAACTACAGCGCCTATGTTCTGGCCGCGTATTTGCCTTTCATGTTCTTCCAGACTTCGATCATGGATTCGGCTCAATCGATATTGTATGCGTTGCCGTTGATTCGAAAGATATACTTTCCTCGGGAGATTCTACCGCTGGCCTCAATCATAGGCAACTTCATTCACTTGATCCTGGCGCTGCTTGTGTTCTTCGTCTACTTGGCAGCTGTTTACGCCATCAATCCGCAAATTAGCCCGTTTCAACTGTCCGCGCTCTTGATGCCCTTGCTGATCTTGATCAATTTGATGCTGGCGGCAGGCATCGGCCTGATCGTTAGCGCTTTGAACACGTTCTACGAGGACGTGAAGTACATCACGGGCGTGGCCCTTTACCTCATGTTTTTTCTTTGCCCGATCATGTACTTCAGCGAGGCTGTTATGTACTCGAAGCAACTGGAGCCTCGGCCAACCATTTACTTCATCTATCACTTGAACCCGGTGGCGACCCTTTGCACCGCTTACCGTAAGGTGTTGCTCGCCCCTCAGCCAGTGGACATCGGAGGGGCCGAGAAGGTGCCCTCGATGCCGTTGGATTGGACCATGCTCGGGATCGCAAGTTTCACTTCTTTCGGGACGCTCGTGTTCGGCTATTGGCTGTTCAATCTCCTAAAGTGGAGGTTCGTCGAAAGACCATGAGCGAGGCCGTCATCTCGGTTCGCGATTTGCGCAAAAGGTTCCTGGTCAATCGCTCTGGAGCCAACTCGTTGAAAACGCGCCTGATGTGGTTCAAGCATCGGCAAATCGAGACCTTGGAGGTCCTGAACGGCCTGTCATTCGACATTTTCAAAGGGGAGTGCGTGTCGGTCATCGGCAAGAACGGTGCCGGCAAAAGCACCTTGCTTGCGCTTCTGGCCAAGGTTTACAAGCCGACAAGTGGCACCATCAGCATTCGAGGAAGAATCGCTCCGTTGCTTGAGCTCGGCGCAGGCTTTCATCCGGACTTGTCCGGCCGCGAGAACGTGTTTTTCAACGGTATTATCCTTGGCCTGACAAGAAAGCAAATCGCCGAACGTTTGGATGCGATCATCGATTTCTCAGAGGTCAGGCAGCACATCGACGCTCCCGTTCGAACATATTCGAGTGGAATGCTCGCACGGCTGGGGTTCGCCGTCGCTGTTCACGTGGACGCGGACATCTTGCTGGTTGACGAGGTGCTGTCTGTGGGGGACCTCGAATTTGAAGAGAAGTGCTTTGGCAAGATCAATGAATTTCGCCACCATGGAGGGACCATTTTTTTCGTTTCCCATGACCTTGAAGCCGTACGGAGGGTCAGCGATCGTTGTATGTGGCTTCGCAAGGGAACAATCGCCCTTTCAGGCAACGCGGCAGAGGTCACCGAGGCTTACGAGAAGGCCGCTCAGGCCCATCAATTGGGCTCGTAAGCACCTTCAAAAAGCAAAGCGCCTTTTGCGCGAATCTTTTTGAGAGGCCGAGCGTGGCGGCCATCGCCAAAGTCCACGCGATCAGCCTGACCAATGCTCCAAACCTGTTCAGCAACCAACAGAGCACAGCCGCCAATCGGCCGTGGTGGAGCAAGAAATAAAGCTCCTTGCCAGCGTTGTACCGTGCGATGGCTTGCCACCGGGTCGGAGTGCTCGAGCCCAAGTCGTGAATGAACCTTGCAGTCGGAACATAGAGAATCTTCCCGTGACGGCTAAGCCTCTTGCAAAGCTCGGTATCCTCACAATAAAGAAAGAAACGCTCGTCGAAACGTTCAACGGGACGGAACATCAGGCATGCGCCCATGACTTGCTTCACCTCCACCGGTGTCTCAATGTCTGCATAAAGCCTTGTTGTCCAGTACGGGCTGAAAACGCGTGAATTAGGAAACACCTTTTCGAGGTACGTCTGCTCGCAAAAAACAGCCCAAAGGCTGAGCTCGTTGGCGCACGAATTCTGCAGAAACCCGGAGGGAAAAAGCAGCCTTCCACCAGCAGCCACAACGTCCCTGTTCCTGAAAACTGAGGCTAACTTGCCGATGGAGCCCTCCAGTGCGCATGCGTCAGAATTCAGCAAAAGCACGAGAGGTCGTTGCGCCAAGTCGATCCCTTGGTTGTTAGCCGGGCCAAAGCCAGCGTTGAAAGTATTTCTTACCAGTTTGACTTCGGGAAACTCGGTCTCAACCATCTCAGCCGATCCGTCAGAAGAGTCGTTGTCTACGACGATGGTCTCGCAGTTGGGGTCGATGCTTGCGAGACATCGGCGCAAGAAGTCCCTCGTGTTGTGATTCACGATCACGACGCTTACTTCCGACTCAGGCTTTTCGCCGTCCATGCTAGAATAATGTTTCAATGGCCAACGAAATCTACCTTACCAGCGAGGGATATGAAAAGCTAAAGAGGGAGCTCGAGGAACTGAAAGGTCCAGTTCGCCGACGAATCGCCGAAGCCATTCGTGAGGCAAAATCGCATGGCGACTTGAGGGAGAACGCCGCCTATCACGAAGCCAAGCTCAACCAAACCCGATTGGAGACTCGAATAGCCGACCTGGAAAAGTCTTTGCTGATGGCACGAATCGTCGAAAAAGCCGACGACGGCGCCTTGGGGGCTCAACTTGGGTCGAGGGTGACCTTACTGGACAAAGAGTTTGACGAGGAATTCACGATCGAACTTGTAGGTTCGCTAGAGGCCGACCCCTCGAAAGACCGGATATCAATTAGTTCGCCGCTCGGGGAGGCTTTGCTGGGCAAGCATGTTGGGGCGGAGGTCGCCGTGGAGGCGCCGGGCGGGGTGCACCATTACAAAATTGTTCAGATTCATTAACATTTTATGGCACCGCGTCGCCGTGATTGGCGCGACGGCATTCCTGTCGCTTGCTCTTGCGGGATGCTACTCACAGGAAAAAGCGCAAGCAAAGCCATCTGAGAGACCCGTCGAGTTGTCAACAAGGCCCATCGATGTTCCGGAAAACATCGAGTCGTCCGTTCTTGGACTGATCAAGGACCGGCGCTTGGTGCGCATTGGCGACACGGCCGAAAAGGCACTTGAGGCTTTCGAAAAGCCTGACAAGGCCAGGGTCCTTACGGAAGTGCCTGCCGGTTGGCCGAAGGACATTCGGGCCACTGGCTGGGAAACCGATGACCGAGGTCTGGGAATCTTGCTTGCTAGCGAAAAAATCGTTGGCATCATGTACTCGGAGTACCAGACTAGCCCTGAGCGTATTGAACAAATTAGAGGCGATTACATGAGCACCTTCGGTCCGCCGCAAGCCGTTAGCGACACCCAAAATGTCCACTATTCGTTTTGGGAGGACGGGGAAAACCGTCTAGCTATCTGTTCAGCAAAGAATTCCCAAGGCGAGCACGTGGTTACGGTTTGTTGTGGGCCGAAGAGCATCATGGAGCGATTGGGGCTTTCCATGAGAGAAGCAAAAAGCGAAAGCGAGAAAGCCGAGCGGATTTTAGCTGAAAACAGAGCAAAGATCCAATAGCCCTTCACAACCAGCCCTTTTCGAACGTATATTTAATTATCTTGCGAACAAGGAGGTGGTGCCAACAGAATGAACTATGAAAATTGGTACCGGGGAGGTTCCGGGTTTTAGCGACCGGAACGCCTCGGGTTCGTTATGAACCCGGCTTCCTCGGTGGGAAAGCGAAGGCTTCTCGTTCACGAGAAGCCTTCTGTTTTTCAACCTCACCGTGGGATACCATGAGCCATGCGCACGGCGATTGTTATACCGGCAAGAATGTCGAGCACCCGGTTTCCCGGCAAGCCCCTATGCGATTTGCTTGGAAAGCCCATGGTGCAATGGGTGTATGAAGCGTGCGTCCGAGCCTCCATATCAGAAGAAGTGCTGATTGCCACACCTGACGAAGAGATTGTCGACGCCGCTACGAAATTTGGTGCAAGAGCCATCCTGACACGCAACGACCACCCTACTGGAACCGATCGAATCGCTGAAGTCGCCCAGCATCTTGACGCCGACGTTTACGTCAATGTTCAGGGCGATGAGCCGTTAATCGACACAGAATCGATCGTATCTTGCGCCAATCCCCTCATCGTGCACTCCGGTATCGAAATGGCCAGCATCTGTTGCGATTGCTCGCAAGAGGAGTATGAAAATCCGGCGGTGGTCAAAGTCGTGATGGATCGCAACCGCTTCGCTTTGTATTTCTCAAGACACCCGATTCCATTTGAGCGAACCCCAAGGTTGGAGCCGCTCAAAAAGCATATCGGCATTTACGCCTTTCGACGCGATGCTCTGCTTCGGTTTGCCGGTTGGCCGATAGGTCCGTTAGAGGCGGCGGAGAGCCTAGAGCAGCTTCGGTTTCTTGAAAACGGCGTGCGCGTCTACATGGCAGAGGGCCGCGGAAGCGAAATGGCCGTCGACACTCCCGAACAGGCCGAAATCGTCCGACAAGTCCTTGCCAGCCGCCAAGCTAGCCCATAATATAGAAGCCGCGCAACGAAGCCGCCGTTGCCTTCTTGCCTGTCGACCGGCCGACCCCCGAATCAAATGGATGTTGCTCTATCTGATTTATACGACATACCTTCCGGTTGGACGGAACCCGAGGGGCTGCACGAATTGCTTCAAGAAATCTTAAGTCAGCGCCCAGACGCCAACATCAGCAAGATTCGGCATGCTTATTACGTTGCCGAGACGGCCCACCGAGGCCAGAAACGGGCGACCGGTGAGCCATATATCGTTCACCCGCTCAAGGTTGCCGCGCACATTGTCGGCCTAAAACTCGACGACGATTCCATCATCGCCGCCTTGTTGCATGATGTCATTGAGGATTGCCCGCATGTTCCCCCGGAGATTATCAGCCAGGTCTTCGGAGACGACGTTAGGCAACTTGTCGAAGGGGTTACCAAACTAAGCTTCCACCCTGCCGAGACGACTTCGCCCAGGCAAAAGGCCCTATCCGAAAGCTGGCGCGCAGGAGAAAGCCTGCGCAAGATGCTATTGGCCATGTCGAAGGACCTTCGCGTCATGGTTATCAAGCTGGCCGACAGGCTTCACAATATGCAGACTCTGGACGCCTTGTCGCCTGAACGGCAAACGCGAATCGCCAACCAAACCCTCGAGGTGTATGCACCTCTGGCTGCCCGCCTGGGCATTTGGCAGTTCAAGTGGCAGTTGGAGGACCTGGCTTTCAAAGTCTTGCACCCCGCTGAGTTCTATCGCATCAGCGAACTGATCGCCAAGAGTCGCAGGGAAAGGGAAGAGGAGCTTCGGGAGGCCATCGTTTTAGTCAAGGAGCGGCTGGAGCAGAAGGGACTCAAGGTGGTCGATGTTCACGGCCGGCCTAAGCATATCTACAGCATTTTCAACAAGATGGTCAAGCAAGGAATCCGCTTTGAGGACATTTATGACTTGCTGGCCATTCGAGTGATCGTCGAAAACGTGTCGGACTGCTACGTTGCCCTAGGCGTTGTGCACGAAATGTGGATGCCTGTTCCCGGACTGTTTTATGACTACATCGCCAAGCCCAAGCCGAACGGCTATCAATCGCTTCACACGAAAATCGTCGGGCCGAAGGGCGAACCTTTTGAAGTGCAAATCCGCACCAAGGGCATGCACGAGGTGGCCGAGTACGGCATTGCGGCCCATTGGACCTACAAAGAAGGGCGGGTATCTATGGACGAGACCGCCCGAATAGCAGCTCTGCGCCAAAATCTAGTGGACTGGTCGACGGAATCGAAATCTGGAACTGAGTTCCTTAGGTCGGTGTCGACGGACTTGTTCAGCGAGCAAGTGTTCGTTTTCACCCCCAAGGGCGACGTTCTGGACCTTCCCAAGGATTCGACCCCGGTCGATTTTGCCTTCCGCGTGCACACCGAATTGGGATTGCGCATGGTGGGCGCCAGGGTGAACGGGGTGATTGTTCCCTTGAACACCAAGCTTCACAACGGCGATGTCGTCGAGTTGATCACGCGATCGAACGCCCAGCCGAGCATTGACTGGCTTGAATTCGTCAAGTCGGCTCACGCCAGAAGCAAGCTGCGTCAGCACTTTCGCAGGCTTTCCCGAATCGAAGACGCTTCGAGAGGGAGGGATCTTCTCGAAAAAGAGTTCAAGGCGCTTCGGCTGGAGCCGCGGGACTACTTGGGGGAAGACAAGCTGAATGCCTTGGCAAAGACGATCGAGGGGTGTGAGAACGCGGTCGACATGCTGGCCAAGATCGGGGCGGGCCTCATATCGTTGCAGACCGTCGTGATGAAACTCAGAGGCGTGGCCGCCGTTCAAGCAGAACCGGAACAAATCCAAACGTCAAGAACGAGAGAGGGAAAGCTCACCCTGGTGACGAGCGGCATCGACAACATGATGCTTAAGCGGGGCAAGTGCTGCGACCCCATTCCTGGCGACGACGTGATCGGCTATGTCACTCGAGGGAGGGGAATCATGATCCACCGAAAGTCGTGTGCAAACGCAATTCATTATCAGGCGACCGAACCCGAAAGACTGATGTCTCTGGAGTGGCCTGCGAACGAGAGCGTATACGCGGTACCGTTGAAGATCGTGGCCGTCAATCGTCCCGGTTTGTTGATGGATATCGGCACCGTTTTTGGCGAGGCGAAAACCAACGTTTCTTCTGCAAGGGTGTGGACTTTGATCAATCAAACAGCGGAGATCGAAATGACCGTGGACGTCACCGATACCAACCATTTAAGCCACCTGTTGGTCAAAATCAGCCAGTTGCCCGACGTCATCAAGGCCGTGCGCTTATCTGGAAGATCAAGTTCAGGGAAATTTTAGATGAAGGCAGTCGTTCAAAGAGTCCGAAGCGCCGCGGTGTCCGTCGACCATCAGGTCGTGGGCCGATGCCCAAAGGGCTATTTGGTACTGTTGGCGGTTCACGTGAAGGACACGGAGAAAGATGCCGCCGTTATGGCCGATCGCATCTGGGGATTGCGGGTATTCAGCGACTCCAATGGAAAGATGAACCGCTCTTTACGGGAACTGGCTATCGAAGAGCCTGTTGGGGTGCTGGCGGTTTCGAATTTCACCGTGTACGGGGATACCTCCAGGAACCGAAGGCCGAGCTTTTTCGAATCGGCTAACTACGATCGGGGAAAAGAGCTTTTCGACCGTTTTGTTGACGAGTTGAGAAAGTTGGGATGCCATGTGGAAACAGGCATTTATGGCGCGGATATGGAGGTCACACCAATAATGGACGGTCCTGTGACCGTCTTGGTGGAAGTCCGCGAAGGAAAGCCCCAATAGATTACAATGTATCTGAAACAGGGGTAACGACAGACGGTGTCCGACGTTAAACGCTTAGATACTGACCATCCGGAGGAAAACGTGAGCCCGCCACAATCCTCGGCCACCGTTGCATCAAGAGCCGATTTTACGATGAACCTCGACGACGACAATGCTCTTGTTGAGCGTGCCCGAAAAGGCGATTTTTCAGCCTTCGAAAGACTTTTTGACAGGCATCGATTGATTGCATTTCGATTTGCCTATCAGATGACCCGCCGGATTGACGATGCCGAGGATTTGGTTCAAGATGCCTTCGTTCGCGCCTACAACAACCTGCATCGTTATCGCGACGAGGCTCGCTTCACGACTTGGCTGCTGCGAATCATCTCGAACCTGGCCACGGATCGGGCCCGAATGTCCAAGCGGCGGAACAACCTTGAGCAGCAAGAGGCCACGGGGGCTTTGGTTTGGATGACAGACACCTCCAACATGGATCCTATTAGCAATCTCGAAAAGGACCGAAGGCAGATCGCGATTGAAAAAGGTTTAGCCGCTTTGCCTGTTCACCATCGCACGGTCATCATCCTTCGGGATATTGAAGAACGCGACTACCAAGAGATCGCGGCCATTCTCGGATGCACTGTCGGGGGTGCCAAGCTGAGAGTATTGCGAGCACGCAGAGCGCTACGCGATCGGGTGGCTCCCTTAATTGGAGATGAACTTCAATGAAACACAAACATCAGGATTCGATTATCAGGTTGGCTTTCGGCGAGCACGATAGCGAGACTGAGAAAAGGCTTCTCGAGGCTGGCGTCGGCGACGCCGATTCTCAAAAGGAATTCGAATTGGTTTCTTTGATTCGCGAGGGCCTCAAGAAGGCCGGCCACGACACGCCCCAATGCCAGATGTCCATCGAGCGGGTTCGGGACGCTATTTTGAACCAAAACATTCGGGAAACTAGAAACTCGGCGACCTTTTGGTCCTGGGCATCGGTCGGTGTGGCTGCCTGCGCCTTTCTGTACGTGCTGAGCAACAACAGAAGTTCGCTTCCTGAGACGAGGCTGGTTTCAAACACCGAAAAAACAAATTTTCTTCAAGAGACGCCAACCATGTCCGACAAGCAACCTGACACCCAAGTAGTATCGGCATGGCAACCCTCCGTTCTAAGTGGCGCTAACGTTTCTGCGCACAAGCCCAAAGAAACGACAAGAAAAGTGGCCGATCGTCCATCTCTGCCAGCCAAGTGGAACGATATCACTTCCTCAATCGTAAAAAGGACGGCGGAGACTGTCGCAAGGGTCGCTACAAGAAGCGACGCCACAAGAAACGCCCACGCTGTCCCGTTCGCCTTAAGCGATGCCAGCGCTTCAATTCAGAATGAGCTTTTCGATAGTGCGGTTACGGGGGAGCAAGGCGAGCCGATAATCTTGATCAACACGGATACTGACACCGACACGGGAGCGCAAGTCGCAACGGAGGTTCAATCTTTTGAGAACATTCCTATCGGCGGTTAGCCTAGTGCTCGTTTGTTTGGTTCCCGGTCACACTCAGCAAAAGCTCCTGAGTCTCGCCGAGTCAGCTGTTCATGAGAAGCTGCAAGGCTCGGTAGCCGTTCTGGCCAAGAGCACCAAGACGCAAGGGATGGCCGTGCTGATCGACAACGGCGGGTTTTTTCTAGCCCATCGGCTTTCGATCAAGTCGGGTGCCACGACCGCGACGATGCCGAATGGCCGCTCGCTCGTCCTAAGACTTGTTCAGCAGGACGAGCCCTCTCAAATGGTGTTGTTAAAAGCCGACGACTGGAGTCCGAGTTACGGGGCCCCCGTGAAGTTGGCTCGTGAAGCCGTTCAGCCAGGCGACCGAGTGCTCGCAATCCTCCCATCAGGCATAGCCCGGGCCGAAATCGCCAACACCAACCTGTTTGGCGTTATCAGCGACAACCGCCGCCTGATCCCTTTGTTTGAGATTCGGCTGGAGGCGCCTGCTGATCAAATTGGAGGGGCCGCCGTATTCACCCTCGAGGGAAACTTGATAGGCATTATCGGGGCGGCACTGAAACAGCCAGATCCATACAACACGACTTCCCAGCAAAGAGTTGGCTTTGGCAATTCGGGGGGTGTTGCCCGTGCAAGGTCGGGCGCAACCGAGCTTAAAGGTTTGAACAGGTTTTCCAAGCCGTTTGGGCCCACGGCGCTTACCGTGGCCTATGTGGCCGGTCAAAACATTATGGAAAGGGTCGTGCACGGCTTCGCCTCGCCAACAAGGGAGGTCGAACACCCTACCCTTGGCGTGTTTTGTCGGGACTCCGCCCGCGGCGGGGCTCTGATCGACTACATCACTCCCAACTCGCCCGCGGATAAAGCCAGCCTGAAGGTCGGGGACATCATCTTCGAATTGGCAGGTTTGCCCATCCGCAACCAGCTTGACTTTGCCAAGGCGATGATGAACCAGTCAGTGGGACAGCGCGTCGTCGTCAAAGTCATAAGAAACAAAGACTTGTTGAACTTGACGGTCACGATAGGGAAGTAGGTTGGGCCGGTGCGAAGTCGCGCACGTTCCACTTCACGTTTCGATTTCCATGGAACTCATCGATCATGGCTTGAAAAACGACGTCAACTGGCTGGTTCGTGTCCCATTCAGCCATGGTTTCGCCTCCAGAAAACATTACGCCGGCACATGAGCCTTTAGAGTGCTTGATCAGCAAGCGCACAATGGACGGGTTTTTCGTAGGTAACACCTGGGCGAAAAGAACGTTTCGCGCAAGCAGCAAGGGCTCCGGGTTTGAAACCCCAAAAGGTTCGAGAAGAGCAAGTGACTCCACGGTGGCCATCGTTAGGGCACTTGAGTCGATTTCCGCATCAATTCGAACCTGCGGGAGAAAGTCCTCCTCCGTGAGAAACTTTGCAGCATACTGATGCAACGCTTCGTCCAGGGCTTCGATTGAACCGGCGTCGCCGCTGAATCCGGCGGCCATCGCATGACCGCCGCCCTGGATGATGTCCGAATGGGCGCGGATGGCGTCAACAAGGCTGAAGCCAGGAATCGATCGCCCTGAGCCTTTGACCTTGCCGGTGTTTGGGTCGATCGACGCCACGAAGCATGGCCTGCGAAAAAACTCGACGAGCTTGCCGGCAACAATTCCAATGACCCCACTGTGCCAGTTCTCTTTCGCCACAAGGATGACGTTCCTCTCGTTTCGGCCCTCGGCGAGGATTTTTTCAACCGCCTCCTCAAATATGCGTTCCTGCTCGGCTTTTCGCTCGGCATTGATATGGTCGATCTCGAGGGCGAGCTCCCTTGCCTTCTCCGAGTTGGACTCCAAAAGAAGGTCGAGGGACATGGCCGCATCGTCAAGCCTGCCGGCGGCATTCAGGCGTGGGCCTAGAACAAACCCAACGTGGTAGGACTTCAAAGGCTTGCCGCTTGCCGGGTCGATGCCGGCAACTTTCATGAGCTCGATCAACCCCACTTTCTTCGTGTTGGCAAGCCCCTCGAGCCCGAATTTGGCGATGATTCTATTCTCATCCACCAGCGGCATCACGTCGGCAATAGTTCCCAAAGCAGCAAGGTCAAGAAAAGCCCTGTAAAAGTGGAAAGGGTTTAACCCGATCTCGCGGGTCAAACCGTCGCAGAGCTTAAAGGCAACGCCCGCTCCGCAGAGCTCGGAAAAGGGGTATTGGGAATCGGCGCGATGAGGATTAACGACGGCAGCAGCATCAGGGATCTCAGTCCCGACGGTATGGTGGTCGGTCACCACGACGGTCATTCCCGCCTCGTTTGCTTGCTTGACCTGCTCGTGGGCTGCGATGCCGCAATCGCAAGTCAGAAAGAGCTTGGCGCCGGCCTCTTTTGCCGCTTCGATGGCGCTCTCATGAATGCCATACCCTTCTTTCATTCGGTGAGGCACGTGCGTGACGACGCGGCATCCGATTTTCGTAAGAAACCTGGTGAACAGAGAAGCACTAGTAACCCCATCGACGTCGTAATCGCCGTGGATGAAGATCGTCTCCTTTCGCTCCTTGGCTCCAAGAATCGCCTTGACCGCTTGCTCGTAATCGGGAAGCAACCGGGGGTCGTGCAGGTTTTTGAGGTCAGGTTTCAGAAAAGCTTCGGCTTGCTGCGGGTCATGCACGCCGCGCTGGACGAGAATCTGTGCGGTTACAAGGGGAATCGAAAGTTCCTCAGACAACAACCGGGCTCTAATCGAATTAGCAGGAACGAGAACCCATCGCCTCCTCGTCGCCTTGTCTGAAAGGGATTGCATTAGCCGGATTATGCCTCGCAGCAAGCCGCGCTCTGCTGATTGGGCTAGAGCTTCTCGACTTGGGAGAAGTCAAGCTCAACGGGGGTGTCTCGTCCGAAGATGCTGATCAACACCTTGAGCTTCTCCTTCTCAACGTTGACTTCTTCAATCTTGCCGGAAAAGTCGCTGAAAGGACCCTCAATCACTCGAATTGCGTCCCCCTTGCTCCAGGAGACCTTTGGCGCCGTCTGACTGGTCTCGAGGTTTTGCAGGATTCTCTTGACTTCGTACTCCTCGAGCGGCACCGGTTTGTTCCCGCTTTGAACGAAGCCCGTGACGCCGCTCGTGGATTTGACAAGCTTGTAAGTGTCGTCAGTAAGGGTCATTTGGACGAGAATGTATCCTGGAAATACTTTTTTGTCGACAACAACGCGCTTGCCAGAGCGTGTTGTCAACTCCTGTTCAGTCGGTATCAGGACTTGATAGATGTCCGTGTCCCAGTAACCCTCTACCTGAGCGCGCCTGGTGAGCACGTCTTTAACCTTGTTCTCATGCCCGGCAATCGTGTGAACCGCATACCATGACTTTGGCATAACTCTTAAAACCCTTTGAACTCGGTGTTTTCCAAGAGGCTGACCGAGAAATCGAAGATATAGTTGAGCCCCATCAGAATTAAGATAACCAGACCGCAAATCGTCAGCACAACGCCGGTCAGACGGGTGGTCTCTTCCTTGGTGGGCCAATTAACCTTCTTGATTTCGCGCTTGACCTCGGCGAAGAAGCCTTTCATGCCGCGCTTGCTCTTCGGCAACGCAACCGTCGACGGTGTGTCCGGCGTTTTCGACATACTCATACACTAGCTCTATCTTTGTTCTGCAAGGGAGTTGAGATACTATACCCCGAAAGGCAATTTTGTCGAGCTGGCAGGATGAAGAACGAGTATGAAATCATTTGTGAATATCGATGATTTGATACTTTTTGACCCCTTCAGGTGCCACAAATTCGGCAATATCACCCGTTTGGCGGCCATATAGGGCCATGCCCATCGGTGACTCGTTGCTGATGAGATCTTTGTCGGGGTCGGCCTCGATGCTGGAAACAATCCGGACCTCAAACTCGTCGTCGTACGCCAAGTCCTTGACCCGCACGAAGCAACCAGTGACAACCCGGTCGGTTGGCAACGAAACAGGATCCAGCACCTGTGCGTTTCCGAAGATCGATTTCAACTCGGATATGCGGGTCTCAACCATGGCCTGCTCGAACTTGACCTCATCGAGTTCGCTGTTGTCTTCGCTAAACTCGCCATGTTGCAACGACTCCCGGATTCGGTCAGCGATTTCGGGGCGTTTGACGAGAGTCAGGTGCTCCAGTTCCTGTTGCAACGCACGATAGCCTTCCGGCGTCAGCCAAAGGTTCGAGGTCGAAGGTGAATAGATGTCGGTCTCGCTCATGGTGTTCTCTAATCGCAAACTGGATCCACGCATTATAGCCGGAATCCGGCCGAAATAGGTCTTCTTTTGTAAACGTTCGAAATCGACGAAAGGTTGCTAGCTAATTGATCGGTCTGCTGACGCAAGTTCTCAAGCGAATCTTTGGACCATACGCCTGTTTCCACGCACGTTCGGGTAGATTCTGATTGTGCATCGAATCTTCTCGGCTTGCATTCTTCTCCAGCTTGTGCCGACGTGCCTCGGGCAAAAGGCCCCAAGCGAGCCCAGCGTGTTCGTCACAACCAGAGCCGATATCGTCGTGTCTGTGGCGAAGCATAGCACTGGCGCGGACATCGTCGAGGTCTCGCCGGTAAAGCGAGACTATCCACCGAAGTTGTTAAACGAACAGATTCTAAAGCTTGGCGAGTACCTTGGAAGCAACGTTCGAGGACTGCAGATGTACGTGTACCAGATGGATCCGAAAGACAGCCGTTTAGACGTATTGAAGGCCAAGTTTGCCGTCAACGGCATCATCGACCGGACAAACGAAATCTTTCGGATCGAGCCGATTGTCAAAGCATTCGCAGGTGCTCCAAAGCCGTACACGATCAAAGGCATTTCCCTGATTTTGGATGGCGAGGTGCCGATCAAAGGCCGAACGATTTCGAAAATCAGAACGTCAAGTGTTCGGGCCGAGGCCATTTTCACGGACAAGATGCCGGCTGGTATCGAGTACCGTATTGAGATTTTGGATCAAGACCCGAATAAAATCGTTTTTCCTGAGAAGCATGAAGAGCCGCAGGTGTATGTCAAGTCTCCAGGCAAGGGAAAAGCCGCTTTGATCCTCGGGTTGTTCAGTGCGGCCGCGGTTGCTCTTGGGGCTTTGGTATACTTCTCGTTGTTGCGAACGGCTTCCCACAAACGACCGAAGACCAAAAGATAACGGAGATGCTGACCTAAATGCGCGACGCTTCTACACTAACCATTAAAGAACTCATAGAAATCGGCTTTCACGAAAGGGCGTCTGACGTTTTTGTCAAAGCCAACCAACGGCCGATGTTCAGGATCCACAGTGTCGTTCAACCGGTGAAAGGCGAATTTCCGGTTCTCACAGCAGCCGACACGGAGAGAATGATCAAGGAGCTGATGACTCCAAAGCAGATTGCTCATTTCGAGGAGCACAAAGAGCTCGACATGGCCTTTTCTGTCGGTAAAAAGTGCCGCGTCCGCGCCAACATTCACATGCAAAGGGGCAGCTATGGGATTGTGTGCCGAATCATCCCGCTCACGATTCTAACTATCGAGGAGCTGGGTCTTCCGCCTGTGCTCAACGAACTCACGAAGCACCGTCAGGGTGTTATTCTGGTCACTGGTCCGACGGGCTGTGGAAAGACGACCACCTTGGCTGCTATGTTGAATGTCATCAATGAGACTAGACCGTGCCACATTGTCACGGTAGAAGACCCCTTAGAATTCATTCACGAAGACAAAAAAGCCTACATAACGCAACGCGAGGTAGGGATCGATACCGCCGACTTCGAGCCTGCGCTTCGAGCGGTCGTTCGAGAGGCGCCCGATGTTATCCTTATCGGCGAGATGCGCGACGTGAAGACGATGAATGTGGCCATGCAAGCCGGCGAAACAGGCCACTTGGTCTTTTCGACAGTTCACACGTCGTCAGCCTACGAGACCATGGACCGAATTGTCAACATGTTTCCGCCCCACGAGAAAAACCACTTGTGTTTGCGGCTGGCGAACTCTCTTCGAGCGATCGTGGCCCAAAAACTGGTTCCGCGAGCCGATGGGCAAGGCCGAGTTGCGGCGAACGAAATCTTGATATGCACCCCGACGGTTAGCAAACTCATCGAGGACGGCCACTTCAGTGACTTGTACCATGCCATGAATGAAGGTGCCTTCTGGGGTATGCAAACCATGAATCAAAGTCTTGTTCGCTACGTAAAGGCGGGAATAATAACGGAAGAAACGGCGCTCAACTACGCAGGCGTCGCCTCGGAGTTGCGCCAGTTGCTACGACGTTGAAGCAGAGATAACCTATGCCAAGTTCAATTGACGCGCTGTTGCATGATCTGGTGGCACGAGAGGCCAGCGATTTGCATATCAAGGCCGGGCAGCCGCCTATTATGCGTATTCGCGGTGAATTGGTTCGCGTCGGCTCACCATTGACCGAAGCCGAAACATCAGAGCTTTTGCTAAGCATCCTGAACGACGAACGCCGACACAGGCTGTATTCGTTCAAAGAGGTGGACCTGTCTTATTACGTGCCCAACTTGGCCAGGTTCCGTGTCAACATGTTTTGGCAAAGGGGCAAGATTGGGGCGGTCTTTCGCGTCATCCCTTACAAAATTCGCACGATTGACGAGCTTTTTCTGCCTGAAGTGACCAAGAGGCTTGCGCTTTTGCCGCGCGGCCTGATCTTGGTTACGGGGCCAACTGGATCGGGAAAGTCAACGACGCTCGCGGCTATGATTCACCATATCAACATGAATAAGCGGGCTCACATTTTGACGATTGAAGACCCGATCGAGTACGTTCACTCTGACCGCCTAAGCATTATCAACCAGCGCGAGCTATCCACCGACACGATCTCCTTTGCTGGCGCGCTGAAGCATGTCATGCGTCAAAACCCCGACATCATTCTCGTTGGCGAAATGCGCGACCTTGAGACCATCCAACTGGCTATCACGGCTGCGGAGACTGGCCACCTGGTCCTGTCCACTCTTCACACCGTTGATGCCGCACAGACAATCGACCGCATCGTCGACGTCTTCCCGCCGGAGCAACAGGCGCAAATCCGGACTCAGATGGCGGTAACGATTCAAGCCGTCATTTCCCAGTGCCTTATCCCTCGGTGCGACTGCGAAGACCGAATCGCCGCCTTTGAAATCATGGTGGCCACGCCGGCCATTCGAACGCTTATTCGAGACGGCAAAACCCATCAGCTCTATAAGGACATCCAAACAGGCGGCGACTTAGGCATGCAGACGCTCGATGGCTCCCTGTTGAAATTATTGCGGGACAAGCGCATCGACTACGAGCACGCGTTGGCGAAGACGTCAAACCCCGCAGACTTTCAAAAGCGCGCCATCAATGCCGGTCTCTTGGAGGTGGGCGATGGAAAGCATTGACACCTTCCTGAAGCGTTGCGTTGTAATGCGCGGTTCTGACCTGCACTTCAAAGCGGACACGGGAAAAGCTTACGTCCGCATCGACGGCGATTTGGTCGAACTGACCGATGTCCCAGCGTTCGACGCGGACGAGTTTCAAAGCGCTTTCTTCGACATTTTGCGCCGAGACCAAATCGCCCATTTTGAAGAGGAACTAGAGCTGGATTTCGCTTACGAGATCAAAGGCGTTTCCCGCTTCCGGGGCAATGCCTACCAGCAAAGAGGGGTGGTCCAGGGCGCCTTCCGCGTCATCCCGTACGAGATACAGTCGATGGAGGAATTGCAGCTTCCATCGGCGACGTACGACTTCATCCAAAGGCCGCGCGGCTTGGTGCTGGTCACCGGTCCAGCGGGATCTGGAAAATCGACCACCCAAGCCGCCATGATCGACCGCATCAACTCGACTCAGGCCGCCCATATCGTCACGGTCGAGGACCCGGTCGAGTTCGTTCACGAAGACAAACTGAGCCTGGTAAACCAACGCGAACTGGGTTCCGATACAATAAGCTTTTACAACGCCTTGAAGTACGTTCTTCGCCAAGATCCGGATGTCATTTTGGTCGGAGAAATGCGAGACCTGGAAACCATTCACTTGGCGATTACAGCGGCTGAAACGGGCCAGTTGGTCATTGGTACGCTGCACACGGTCGACACGGTTCAAACCGTCGACCGCATCGTGGACGTGTTCCCGATGCATCAGCAACAGCAGATCCGTATGCAGCTGTCGGTGAACCTTGTCGGCGTGGTCTCTCAAACCTTGGTCAAGCGTGCCGACGGGCGCGGTCGTGTTGCAGCTTTTGAAACCCTGGTTGCCACGGGCGCGATTAGAAACCTGATTCGGGAGAACAAAACTTACCAGATCGCTTCGATGATTCAGACAGGAGCTCGTGCGAAAATGCACACGCTCGACCAAAGCCTCGCATCGCTTGTCGAGCGGGGGCTGACAACCTTTGAAGAGGCGAGAAGCAAAGCGAAGGACCCTTACGAGTTCGAGCGACTGGTGCAACTTGCCAAGGAGGGCAAGTCTGAGCAGGTCCAGGCGGCCTCGGCAACGTCGCCCCATTCGAAGGCTCCGCCAGCGTCTGGGGTTCGCGGACAGCCCAATCGCCCACAATTCAAGAGGGAATAGCTTCTTTGCGAATCGATCCGGCTCTCTTTCAAGAGAACGAGCGCACCGCTCCCCATGCAAAAGCTCGGCTCTATGCCAATATCGGACCTCTTGAGTGTGAATTTGGCGGCAAAATCGATTCGGTCACCGTAGCCTATGAGACTTGGGGGCGATTGAGCGAATCCAAAGACAACGCTGTTCTCATTTGTCACGCTTTATCGGGAGATTCCCATGCCATTGGTTGGTGGGAACGTATGGTCGGTCCAGGAAAGCCGATCGACACGAGAAAGTACTTTGTGATTGGCTCGAATTGCCTTGGCGGGTGCCAGGGCACCACGGGGCCATCCTCCGTCGGGCCAGACGGCAGAAGGTACGGGTCAAGATTTCCGATTATCACCATCGGCGACATGGTTCAGGTTCAATCGCGCCTGATTCCGCTTTTGGGCGTTGAACAGCTTCATGCCGTGGCTGGAGGCAGCATGGGCGGGATGCAAGCCCTTGAGTGGGCACTTAGGTTTCCGGATCGAGTGCGCAAGGCGTTCATTGCCGCTTCTTGCGCCGCACACACGCCTATGCAGATCGGTTTCAACGAGGTGGCTCGCCAGGCTGTCATGCGGGATCCATTGTGGCGCGGCGGCGACTATGACGTCGATAACCCCCCCGTGAACGGCCTTAGCGTTGCCCGAATGGTTGGCCACCTCACCTACTTGAGCGAGGCAAGCTTCGAAATGAAATTCTCCCGGCGGTGTCAAGGTAAGCCCTCGCCTGATGGCAAGCTCAGCATTGAGTTCGAAGTCGAAAGTTATCTTTCTTACCAGGGAGACAAGTTTGCCAAACGTTTCGATGCCAACTCGTTGCTCTACTTGACCCGCGCGATTGACTACTTTGACCGCAGGAACGGCTGGAAGACGCCTTGCGAGTTTCTTTTCACGAGTTTTAAAAGCGATTGGATCTATCCCTCCTGGCAAAGCGAACAGATGCACGAACTTGCCAAAAAGGCAGGTTGCAAAAGCCTTTGGGTCAATATCGACTTGCCGTTCGGCCATGACTCTTTTCTGCTTGACGGTGATGTTCAGGGCAAGGCCGTTGAGGGATTTTTGGGTAGCGAGTAACACAAAGTTAGCCATTATCTAGACAATGTTGCCTCACCTGCGCGATTGGGTCTATCTTTTTATCGCACCTTTGACGTATCATGAAGGTTGACCAAGGCAAATCGGGTGTTAAAGTTGAAAGCGAAAAGTCGATGAACCACGACAAGACGGTACTGCTGGTAGAGGATAACGTTGACGACGAACGGTTGACTCTTCGGGCGTTGAAGAAGAACAACATCATGAACGAGGTGGTTGTTGCCTGCGACGGCGAGGAGGCACTGGACTTCCTTTTTGGCAGGAACAAGTACTCAGGTCGGGATACCCGCCAAATGCCCGCGGTCGTGATTTTGGATTTGAAGTTGCCAAAGTTAAGCGGCCTCGAAGTGCTTAAAGAAATTCGCAAGAGAGAGGAAACAAGGCTTTTGCCGGTTGTTGTTTTGACGTCCACGGACGACGACGAGCAGGTCAAGGAAAGCGTCCGGCTTGGTGCAAACAGCCTCATCAAAAAGCCTGTTGATTCCGGCGAATATTCGGAAATGATTCTCCAACTGGGCATGTATTGGCTATTGCTGAACTACACGCCGCCGGCTCAAAAGCCTGGCTAATCGAGTTGTAGCCCTTGCATCCGAGGACTTTCTGGTGACATACTATATTGCCACGCGCGGGTGTAGCTCAGCGGTTTAGAGCGCCGGCCTGTCACGCCGGAGGCCGCGGGTTCAAATCCCGTCATCCGCGCCATTTCTTTTTGAAACCTGTAGGCGCCGCGGTAGCTCAGCTGGTAGAGCAAAGGACTGAAAATCCTTGGGTCGCCGGTTCGATTCCGGCCTGCGGCACCACCTCTCCCTGGATTTTAAAAGATGTTTGCCACCGGCTCTATACAGACTATTCGAAAGGCAAATCGACGGGTGGCTTCGGCCTATCGGGTTTTGGTTTCTTAAAACGGGTGCCGGTCGCCTTGGCATCATACATGGATGCGAGGTTCATGATCAAAGCCAGGGCAAGGGGGAGAAGCACCAACAGGTTCACTTGGGCATTCGGCTTGCCGGAAGCAAGCTCGACGATACCGCTGATCCCGTTCGGGATGAGTACGGCAGCCACCCACGAGCCCAGCCAAACCGTCAAAAAGGCAATGCCCTTCGCGTTGTCGCCAAGCACCATTTGCCCGACGCCGGGAATTAAAAACGAGATGAGCGATGCCACGTTTGCGTTGGCAATCTGTTCTTCGACAGCCAGCCGGTTCATGCCGTAAAGGGCTTCAATCGGCAGGTTCGCTTTCAGCACGGCCTCAGCGTATTTGCGCTCGATTGCCACGTCTTGGGGTTTGAGTCTCGTAGCCCGACCGTATGCGGCTTGTGCCTCTTTCCACCTGTTTTTTGCGGCATAGTTATCTCCCAGCTCAAGCAACACGTCGATTGAGTCTGGCGCCACCTGTTCGGCCTGCCTTAACAAGTCCAGAGCCTTGGAATGCTCTTGTCGGGATTTTGCCAGATGGGCTTGACGGACGAGCCTCTCGGCTTCTTCGACGTCTTGAGGCGTAACCTGCTTCTTGGGTTCAGATCCTTTGGTGTCGTTCGCCGATTCCTCTGCGGCTTTATTCTGCTCCTCCTTAAGTTGCTGCCTAAGGCGCTCGGCCTCTTCTTCCAATTGCTTCAGCCTTTCGGCGATGTTATCCTGCTCCGCAGCCTCTATATCTTCAGGTTCGGGTCGGGTTGGGTTGCTTTCCATAGTGTCTCCAAATCGTAGAACTGCCTTTCTTCCTCGCGCATGACGTGAAAGACGACGTCGCCGTAATCTTGCAGAATCCACCCGCTGCCTTCGCCCTCCGTGCGCAACGGCCGCAGTTGATGTTCCTTCAGCTTTTCTGCCACTCGATCCACAATCGCAGCGATGTGCCGATCGCTGTTGCCCGTGCAAACGATGAAGTAGTCGGCCACGGAAGTTTTTGCCCGAACGTCCAAAACTTCGATTCTTTCGGCCTTTATGTCGTCGGCGTACTTTTCTATAAGAGATACTTTGTCAGCTGAATTCATTTACATTCTATATAGGTTATGATGGTCGATGTATTGCTTGACCTCGCGAGTGATCCAATTTGAGACCGGTTGATTGCGGGCGAGCTTTTCGCGCAGGTCGGTGGAGGAAACAGCCTGCAACGGAAAGTCGATAAAGTCGACGGCGTTACGTAACTCAACTGGCAGCCATCCGAGCATTTCTTCCCTCGTGTGGATGCCGCGAGGCACCACTCCCAATCTGCATAGACGGATGATCTTGTCAGGTTGTTTCCATTTTGGGAATGTCTGAAGCGCGTCGGCTCCGATTAGAAGCCAGTAATCGGCAGGGCGCACCATTTGAAGCTCGGTCAGGGTATCCACCATGTAGCTAGGGCCGCCACGAGTGACTTCAAGGTCGCAAAGGGCCAAATTCGGTCTGCCCTTCAACATCAGTCGCAACATCTCCAATCTATCCGCGCTACTGGCGATCGTTCGCCCCGGCTTGAGTGGATTGCGGTTTGCCGGCATGAAAAGGACTTCGTCCAGTTGAATCTGGCCCAGCGCCGCCTCGGCAATGGCCAAATGCCCCTTGTGAGGGGGGTCGAACGTGCCGCCAAGGATCCCTGTTTTCATGCAAGCCTAAACCTCATCGGTGAAAGCAAACTCATAATCACCGATTCTGACCGTATCGCCCTCCGAAGCTCCAGCCTCTCTAAGCCGAGCTATCACACCTAGCCTTTCAAGCCGGCGGTGGAGATACCGCAAGTCATCATCTCGTTCCAGGTTGGTCATCGCCACCATGCGCTCGATTCGTTTTCCGATGACGTGGTAGGCGTCTTCGACGACCTCGACAGTCCACGACGATTCGTCCGTCTGGTGCATGGTAGGCACCAAAATCGGTATGGACTCCTCGGGTGCCTCGCTCTTGAGTAACTCGACAATGCTATAGAGCAACGCCTCTGTGCCTTGGCTTGTTGCTGCCGAAATAGGGAACACGGGATGGCCGCATTGCTTGAACTTTGTTGCCAACAAATTGACCTCTGCCGGGGGCAACAGGTCGATTTTGTTCAAAGCGACCACCCTTGGTCGCGACCACACTTCTTCCGAATAGAGCTTGAGCTCCGATTCGACGGCCTCGAAGTTGGAAACCGGGTCGGACGTGTCGACAGGAAAGCAGTCGACCACGTGAACGAGAACCTTTGTGCGTTCCACGTGTCTTAAAAATTGGTGCCCCAAACCTTTTCCATTGGCGGCCCCGGCAATCAGGCCCGGCATGTCGGCAACAACAAACGTTTCGTCTCCGACGCGGACCACTCCAAGGTTGGGGATGATCGTTGTGAAAGGATAGTCGGCGATTTTCGGTTTGGCGGCACTAATCTGACTGATCAAAGTACTTTTTCCAGCGTTCGGAAGCCCGATTAGTCCAACGTCGGCCAGTAGTTTCAGTTCAAGTTTGGCCGTCAGCCGCTCGCCTGGTTCACCTTTTTGGGCAAAGTTGGGCACCTGGCGCACCGAGCTGACATAGTGCAGGTTGCCAAACCCACCTCGGCCGCCTTTGCAAAGAACAACTTTGAGACCGTGGGCGTTCAGGTCTGCGATCACCTCGCCTGTGGCCGCATCGGTGACGACAGTGCCAACGGGCACTCGGATCATCACATCCTTTGCGTCTTTGCCCTTCTTGTTGCCAACAGCGTGCCCCCCGTTTTCCGCGTGGAATTTGGGCTGAAGTTTGAAGTCGTATAGTGTTCGCTTGCTTCGATCGGCCAAAAGTACAATGCTCCCGCCTCTGCCTCCGTCGGCCCCGTTCGGGCCTCCTCGCGGAACGTGCTTTTCCCGGTGGAAGGAAACCGCGCCGGAGCCGCCACGTCCCGATGCGAAATCAACGATAGCCTCATCAAGAAACACGGCCTAAGCCTCCTCCGGGATCATGCCGTCAATCAACTCGACGACGATGTTGCCATTCCTGATGTCGACCTTTTTGACGAATTGCTTGACCGCGGGAATTAGGATTTGGCCGACGACCAGGATATCGTGCGCCGGCGCCGCAATCACATCGGTTACGAACCCCAGGGGCTTGCCGTCCGGCGTCAGCGCCTGCAACCCGATGAGGTCAGCCGTCAGGTACTCGTCTTTCGCCAAAGACGGAACGAAGTCGGCAGAGCCAAGAAGATACTTGAACTTGACCGACTGCGCCGTTTCTGGGTCGTCGATTCCGCTCAGCTTAAGCACTAGGCGCCGTTTGTGTTCGAAAGCATGCTCGACGATAACCTCACGGTCATCAAGAAGGAGGGAAGTGCCCTCCTCGAACCGTTCCAAAAACTCAGTCATCGGCTGGACTTTCACTTGGCCTCGGACGCCAAAAGCACCTACGATCTGCCCGACGCGTCGGTAAGCCGTTTTTCGGACAGGTATGGGTGCGTCTTTTTTCTTATCCAAGGAGTCTCGAGGCGAAAGATCACTCCGTGACGATCTTGACGTAAGCCTTCTCGTGATATTTGGCGGCCACGGCACTGACCACGCAACGAATCGCCGACACCACGCGCCCGCTCTTGCCGATCACCTTGCCAATATCGTCGGCGGCAACCCGAACGTAGAATGTACGTGTGTTGCCTTGGGTCTCTTCCTCGATGACAATGCTGTCAGGCGACTCGACGACTTCTTTGATCAGGTGTTCGACAAACGGGCGGTAGTTCATTCGGATTTCTCGTCTGCGTATTCTATTTGAACTGGCTCTTCAGCTTTGACTTCGGCTAAGGGATCAGCAACCGATGGGGAAGCAGGGGCCGGCTCGATAACGGAAGGAACCGAAATCGCGGCCGTTCGCTTGTCAAGAAACTTGTATTGCTTCTTGGCCTTCGGACGTTCGGCGAACAGCCTATCGAGAACGCCGACCTTGTTGAGGATGTAAGCGGCGGTCTCTGTTGGCTGGGCCCCCTTCAATAGCCATTCCAGGGCTTTGTCTTCGTTTATCTGTATCTTTGCCGGGTCGCTAACCGGATCGTAGGTTCCCAGAGTTTCCACAAAACTGCTGTTTCGGCCTGCCGTGCTGTGGGCGACGACGACACGATAAAAAGGCCGGCGCTTGGAGCCGGTGCGTCGCAATCGAATCTTTACCACTTCGTATTTGTGCTCCTCTTTTTTGCTACTTCTTGCGCCGCTTGCCGAACTTCTTGAAACGGTCCTGAAGCTTTGACATCTGCTTCATTCCGCGCCTCATTTCGTAAAGCTGTTTGATCAGGTTGTTGACCTCTTCAACCGTCGTACCAGAGCCGGCAGCCATGCGCTTGCGTCGTGAACCATTTATTATATCCGGATTTGACCTCTCTTTGGGCGTCATGCTCAGAATGATCGCCTCGATTCGGTTAAGTTGTCCATCGTTGACGCTGTTGAGCGCCTCCTCGGGTATCTGTGCGCCGAGACCGGGGATCATTTTGACCACGTTTTTCAACGGACCCATCTTGCGGACCATGCGCATCTGGTCAAGCATGTCGTTGAAGTCCAGGTTGCCGCCCCGCATCTTGGTCTCGAGGGCTTCGGCGGCCTCTTGGTCGAAGACCTCTTCGGCCTTCTCAATGATTCCGAGAATGTCGCCCATTCCTAAAATGCGCTGAGCCATCCGGTCGGGATAGAAGACGTCCAGAGCATCGGTCTGTTCTCCTACTCCGACAAAGCGCACGGGCACGCCCGTGGCGGCTTTAACGCTCAGGACCGCACCCCCACGGGTGTCACCGTCTAGCTTCGTAAAGATGGCACCGGTCAGTTTGACCTGCTCATGAAAAGCTTGAGCGACGTTGACGGCCTCTTGTCCCGTGGTCGAGTCCAGCACCAGAAGGGTTTCGTCGGGGGTCACCGCCTGGTGGATGGCCTGCAACTCGTTCATCAAGGCCTCATCAACCTGGAGACGTCCCGCGGTGTCGACGATCAGAACGTCACGCATCAAGTGCTTGCATCGTGCCAGGGCTTCCTGCGCAATTCTTACGGGCGTCGTTCCATCGGTTTTCGAGTAAACCGGCACGCCGACCTGCTCGCCAAGGACCTGAAGCTGGGAGATCGCTGCAGCCCGCTGGATGTCGCAAGCGGCCAACATCGGCTTTTTGTCCTGCTTAATTAGCCATCGGCACAGTTTGGCTGCCGTGGTCGTTTTTCCAGAGCCTTGCAGACCGCAAAGCAACACAACGGTCGGTGGGGACGGGTTCCAATTGAACCTTGGGGCGCCCCCTCCAAGTAGCTCCGTCAACTCGTCTTTGACAATCTTGACGATTGTCTGATCGGCCGTCAACGAACCAAAAACGTCCTCGCCGACGGCTTTTTCTTTGATCGTCGCGATGAAGGACTTGGCAACCTGAAAGTTGACGTCGGCTTCCAGTAGAGCTACCCGAACCTCCCGCAACATTTCGTTGACGTCGCTTTCAGATAGTCGGCCTTTTTTACGAAGACTGCTCAGGATTCCAGAAAGTTTTTTGGTGAGGTTGTCAAGCATTCTCAGACATTGTACCGGAGCCCGGCCCTATGGCACGGCCCGCTTCATTCTGCCTCTCTAAGCTACTAAGCCTGGGCACGACTCAATAGGTCAACAGGGCAGCCGTCTCCTCTTCGAGCACCTTTTCTGATAATATATATTATGATAATAACTGCCCGAAAAAAGACGGTTGGCAAGGTCTAGGAACATTGCGGCCAACGGCACCCGTCTGCCTTTCGTCGAAACGACGCGATTTTTATATTTTTCTGTCCTGCCCAGAAAGAGAATGCTTGCCTTCTCGATAACGCCCGAGACAAGCAAGCATTCGTTCCTATTCGACCAGTCCTACCAGCAATTTAACAGCCTTGCGGAACTCTAGGAACGGCGAGCCTAAAGGCGAACGCCAATAGAAACGCCAAGGCCGTTCAATTTGGTTTCCGTGGAACCCCAATATTTTGCCTCGATAAAAACGGGCAGGCTCCCATGCTGGAAGTCGTAGCCGATCCCTAGGCCATATGCAAACAAGGTGTTCGTCTTGGTGTTTCCCGATTTTGGAACTTCGGTCCAGCCGAAACCCGCGCCAGCCGTGTAGAAGAACTGGTTCTTCCGGCCAACATAGTTGAGCATTACAGGAGTGTTAAAGAAGTCGCCTTTGCCGTAGTGCTCGATGGACAGCGACAAAGCTGCCGAGTAGTCCGGTTGATACTCGCCGAAGTGCAAGTCCCTCAGTTTAAATTCGGCGCCAAAGGCTAGCCAGGTTTTTCCTTCGTCTCTGGCTTTGGCATCGCTTGGGAAAAACGCGCCCACCTTAAGCGAGAGGTTAATTGGTTTTGTCTCTTGAGCGCTCGCAAACGAAACCGCGATGGCCAGAAACAGGGCCGATAGCCCAATAGTGGTTGTCGTTCGGTTCATATTCTTCCTCCAAAAAGAGCGACCCCTCCTTTGAGGCCGCCGCCTACGCATTAGGACGAAGAAGACCAAATCGAGGATTCTTCGTTTTTGCAAATTAGGCATTGGCCGACTTGAGGATTTCGAAGCACAAGGTGGCAACCTCGACGAGAGATTGCCGGGACACTTGCTCCTCATGGGTATGGATCTTTTCCATTCCTGTGGCGACGACAATCGCTGGAACGCCCTTGGCGTTGTACACGTTGGCGTCGCTGCCGCCTAAGGTGGTTCTCAGGATAGGCTCCATGCCCAGCTTTCGGCTGGCCTCAAGCGCGTGTTTGACAACTTCCTCGTCAGGGGCGATGTCATAAGAACGATAATGCCTGGAATGCTCAATCTCGAGGCGAGCTCCCCATTCTCGGGCGGCTTCCTCAAATCTTTGGATCATGTGACCGACCTGTTCGTCCAGCGCCTCGAGGCTAGTGCTTCGCGCTTCCGCTCGCACCTTAACTTTCGGGCACACCACGTTCACGGCCGTGCCACCTTCGATGATCCCGATGTTTGCCGTCGTTTCCTCGGCGATTCGCCCCAGTCTCATGCCGCTGATAGCCGCGGCCGCCACTTGGATGGCGTTGATTCCCATTTCCGGGTCTTTGCCTGCGTGGGCGGGCTTGCCCAAAATGGTGATATCCAGCTTATCGTGAGTGGCTGTTCGGGTAACAAAGGAGCCAACAGGTGGCCCGGTGTCCAGCACGTAACCAAAGGACGGCTTCCAACGCTCGAGATCGATCTCATTGGCCCCTTTTAGGCCGATTTCCTCGGCAACGCTAAGGAACAGGAGGATTTCTCCATGAGGAAAGCCGTTCTCAATCATGCATAGGACGGCCTCGACGGCCGAGGCCATGCCCGCTTTGTCGTCAGCTCCCAAAATGGTGTCAGACGCGCTGGAGAACACGCCGTCGACTTCTTGGATTTCCAGCCCAACCGTCGGCTCGACAGTGTCAAAGTGAGCGGAAAGAAACACCGTCGGCTTCCCTTCTGCCGTTGCTGGAACGCGGACAATGAGATTGTTGCCATTTCCGCCGATTTTTTGTCCGGCGTCGTCCTCATGCACGTCGAGGCCCCATTCCGTCAGCTGTTTCTTTACATATTGAACACACTCTCCTTCTGCTAGGGACGGCGAGTTGATTCGGCACAACTGAAGAAAGAAATCGACGACCCGAGCTTCGCGAACCATGAAGGCGATTTTAGCACGGCGCCCGATTAATGGAAGTAACTGGCCCCATTGATGTCGATGGCTATGCCACTTAAGTAGCAAGCCTCGTCCGAAAGCAAGAAGGATGCGGCAGCCGCGCAGTCTTCGGCGGAGGCCATCCGGCCCAAAGGCAACCCGCTCAGTATCTCAGGAAGCCTTGACTCGACTTCTGGGCGAACCATGGCCGTGTCGACCCATCCCGGCGCAATCGCGAAGCACTGGATGTTTTTGCCGGCAAGCTCTACGGCCAACGAACGCGTTAAGTTGATAAGAGCCGATTTCGATGCGGCGTATACTGCTGCACCGGCCTCGCCCTTGAAACCAACCCGACTGGCAACGTTTAGCACCTTGCCCTGCCCTTGTTTGACAAAGTGCTTGCAGGCGGCGCGAGTCAGACGAAGCGGCGATTCAAAATTGACCGCCATCACTTGCCGGAAAGCAACCTCGAAATCGTTGTCGCTGCACTCAACGAAGTCCTGATGCAGGTAGATGCCGGCGTTGTTCACAACGGCGTCCAGCGGTCCATTTGTGAGAACGTCCGCGATAAGCGCGTCCGCATTCGATGGGTTTGAGAGGTCCATGGCATGAAGGCCGGTGCAGGCAGAGCCGAGCTCTCGTGCGGCTTCCGCGGCCTCCTCGACACGTCGGTTATAGTGAATGGCCACCAGCCACCCCGACTTTGCAAGTCTGCTTGCGATGGCGCGCCCTATTCCACGCGAAGCGCCCGTGACCAGCACCCGTTTCGACATGGCAAAATTATGAGGTATCAGTCGAATTCCGGCAAGTATTCCTTTTGCAGTTCCAGCATGTCGTCAAGAATGGATCGGGCCGCGCGAATGCTGTGCATACAAGGGTCCAGTACGAGCGCCTGTAGCAGCAGCTCCTTTTTTCGCGTACGATAGGCTTCCGTCAGGAGTCCGTGGATGGCGTACTGTGTGCGCAAACCCACGGCAAAGAGCTCGTTTATGGGTCCAACGCGGATCGGCTCGACGCCTTTTACGGACACAGTCGCGGGCACCTCGACAATCACGTCTCTCGGCAGGTTGGAAACATATCCTTGGTCGTTCAGAATGTCGACTGCCGACATACGTTTCGGCTGGGAAGAGTTGAGCGCGACCATGATCGGCACCGCAAGTTCTCCACTTCCGAGGAGGACGTCCTCAATGCCCGCCTCGCCGGCAAGATACCGATCCACTTCGCCCCGACTGTCCGCGTCCTTGACCGATCGGCTTTCCAAGCCGTAAGCCCACTTTTGCCCGTGGAACTCTGACCCAAATGCGAAGTACTCGCCGACGTGGTCGTCTGACGGAAAGCCAATCATTCCGAAAACTCTCGCGAACTCCTGAAAGAGCCGCGGCATAGTGGGATCGTTGCTCTCTTTGACTAGTTCGAGTAGCTCCGGTAGGCGATCTTCGCCGTTTGCCTTGTCCACCAAACGGATCGCACAGAAGGCATGGTTCATGCCTGCAGAAGTCAGTTCGAGCTGTTCCAGAGGCACATCCAAAAGCCTTGCCGCATATTCTTCCAGCCAGAAAACGCCGTGGCAAAGGCCAATTCCTTTGACTTGGGTCAAGTGGAGCATTGCGTGCAACACCCGCGCCTCCGGATTGGTAAAGTTGAGGACCCAAGCATCCGGACAAATCCTTTCGATGTCCTCGCATATAGGTACGACCAGGTTAAGGCTTCGCATTGTGTGAAAGACGGCCCCGGGTCCCCCGTTCTCGCCCAGAACGTGCCGAACACCGTAGGCGGCGGGAACCCTGTAGTCCTGTTCCCAAAGCTCCATGCGACGAACGGACACGACAATCAGCACGAGGTCCGCGCCTGGAAGCGCTTGGCGCCGATCGACGGAGCTGTAGAATTGGATTTCTGAGCGCCTTTCTTGCTTCAAGCGCAAGGCAGCGCCAAGCATCTTTTCGAGTGCGGCCTGATTTGTATCAACAAGCCACACCTCAGTGTCTTCCCTGTTTAGGAATGGTTCGAGCAGGATGTCGGCGAGCATTCCCCTGCCGAAACTGGCGCTTCCAGCCCCAATGATGACAATCTTCATGTCATTTGCCATTTTGGCGATTGCTTCATCAGGTTGCCAAACTATATTCAGCCCCAGGCAACAAACGACAAGGCACTCTTTTGGTGTTTGCTTGTGCGCGCTTGGCCATAGGTCGCCCGCTTGTTGGCCGAGCCATGGGAACATGGACCTAGTTGCCTCAGGTAAACTGATCGGACGATTGCCGGGCTGAATTGGAAGATCACAAAAAGCCCAGGCGAACCATTCAAGGAGACTCCTTTTAATGAGCAAGAAATACGTCTACCTGTTCCACGAAGGCAATGCCAATATGCGCGACCTGTTGGGCGGCAAGGGTGCCAACCTTGCCGAAATGAGCAACATCGGCCTGCCCGTTCCCCCGGGTTTCACGATCACCACGGAAACCTGCAACGAGTATTATGCTGCCGACAAGAAGTTCCCGGAAGGCATGATGGACCAAGTCAAGGTCGCGCTTGCTGAGGTCGAGAAGCAAATCGGCAAGAAGTTCGGCGATTCGGTCAATCCGCTCCTGGTCTCCGTCCGCTCCGGAGCCAAGTTTTCGATGCCGGGAATGATGGACACCGTCCTTAACCTCGGCCTCAACGAGACCACCCTCGAAGCCGTCATCAAGCAAAGCAACAACCCGAGGTTCGGCTACGACAGCTACCGCAGATTCCTCATGATGTTCTCGGACATCGTTCTGTCTGGCGACTTCCCCGCCCTGAAAAAGCACGAGTTCGAGCATATCTTCGACAAGCTTAAGCATGAAGTCGGCGCCAGGCAGGACACCGACGTCGATGCGGAAGGCCTGAAGAAGCTTTGCGGACAGTATAAGGAGTATTTCAAGTCGGTCACCGGCTACGACTTCCCCGCCGACCCGATGAAGCAGCTTGAGCTCGCAATCGAGGCCGTGTTCAAGAGCTGGAACAACGAGCGAGCAATCATCTATCGCAACCGTGAGAAGATCAGCCACACGATCGGCACCGCCGTCAACGTCCAGTCGATGGTGTTTGGAAACATGGGCGACGACTGCGGAACCGGTGTGGCTTTCACACGCGACGCCGCGACCGGCTATCCCCACATCTACGGCGAATACTTGATGAACGCCCAGGGCGAAGACGTCGTGGCAGGCGTTCGCACTCCGCAGCCCGTCAGCAAGCTGGAAGAAGACAACCCTGAGATCTACAAGCAGTTCATCGAGATCGCCAAGAACCTCGAGAACCACTACAAAGACATGCAGGACATCGAGTTCACGATCGAGAAAGGCAAGCTGTACATTCTGCAGTGCCGCTCGGGCAAGCGAACCGGTGTTGCCGCCGTTAAGATCGCCGTCGACCAAGCCAACGAAGGCCTCATTACCAAGGAGGAGGCGGTTCTCCGCGTCACTCCTGAGCAGCTCGAGCAGCTGTTGCACCCGCGCCTCGTCAACAAAAACAAAGTTGCCCCGATCGCCAAAGGCCTGAACGCCGGCCCCGGCGGAGCGGTGGGTTGCATCGCCATCGATTCCGAAGCCGCCATCGCCATGGAGCAGCAAGGCAAGAACGTTATCCTCGTCCGCAAGGAGACCAACCCGGACGATCTAGGCGGCATGCTTGCTTCGAAGGGCGTTCTGACTCAGCTCGGCGGACGAACCTCCCACGCCGCGCTCGTCGCCCGCCAATACGGCATCCCGACCATCTGCGGATGCAACGACGTTAAGATTGACGAAGCAACCCGCACGGTCAAGATTGGCGACCGAACTTTTAAGGAGGGAGACACGATCTCGATAGACGGCACCCTTGGCGAAGTTTATGGCGAAGCCCTTGCGACCGAGCCCGCCAGCGTTACTGGCGACTTCGGAACGCTCATGAGCTGGGCCGACAGCTTCCGGCGCCTCCAGGTTCGCGCCAATGCCGACTCTCCCGAGCAGGCCGAGCAAGCCGTTGGCTTCGGAGCCCAGGGTATCGGCCTCTGCCGAACCGAGCATATGTTCCTCGGCGACCGCGTCGCCGCCGTCCAGGCCATGATCCTCGCTGAGAATGAGGAAGACCGCGATGCCGCTCTTGCGAAGCTCCTTCCGCTGCAACGAGAGGACTTTGTCGGCATCTTCAAGGCCATGGGCGAGCGCCCCGTCACCGTTCGACTGATCGACCCGCCTCTGCACGAGTTCCTGCCCAGCCTCACGGAGCTTCTCGTCGAGGTCACGGAGATGCGTTGCAAGGGCCAGACCGGCCCCGCGTACGATGAGAAGATGAAGATGCTGAAGAAGGTTCAGGACCTTCACGAAGCCAACCCCATGCTAGGCCTTCGCGGCGTCCGACTGTCCATCTACTTCCCCGGCATTGTCAAAATGCAGACGGCAGCCATCATCGGCGCCGCATGCGAGTGCAAGAAGGCCGGCATCAACGTCCACCCCGAAATCATGATCCCGTTGGTTGGCATGATCACCGAGCTGAAGCACATCAAGGATCAGCTCGAAGTCGTCGCCCAGGAAACGATGAAGAAGGAAGGCGTGGAAGTCGACTACATGTTTGGCACGATGATCGAGATCCCGCGCGCCGCGCTAACGGCAGATGAGATCGCGACCGAAGCCGAGTTCTTCTCGTTCGGTACCAACGACCTGACGCAGATGACCTTTGGACTCTCGCGGGACGACGCGGCGAAGTTCTTGCCCGTCTATCTGGACAAGAAGATCATCAAAGTCGACCCGACCGACGAGATCGACCAGAAGGGTGTCGGCAGGCTGATGCAGATCTGCGTCGAGGACGCCAAGAAGGTGAAGCCGAACATCAAGCTGGGCATTTGCGGAGAACACGGCGGAGAACCGACCTCTGTCAAATTCTGCCACCGGATCGGACTCACCTACGTCTCTTGTTCGCCTAAGCGGATCCCTGTCGCTCGCCTGGCCGCGGCCCAGGCCGCCCTTGAGGAAAAGATCACTATCCGAACAGACAAATAAACCTCCGCTCGACCGCAATGACCAAGGGCCCCGATTCTTTCGAATCGGGGCCCTTTTCTAGCAACAATCCCCCCCTGGTTCTGATAGAGGGTCAAGGCAAACCAGTCAAATTCATAAAGAACCACAAAGTCTCTTTTGACGTTCAAAAACGTGCGCATTCTTTTCTGATGCCTTTAGGGCGATCCTGTTGGCAAGGGTTGGTCGAAGAAAGGTCAAGGCGACTACTCTAACATCTTGGAGGACTTGCGAAAACAAAAAGGCCATCAAATCGCTTTTAGAATTTGCTTTTTCGATCGGATTACAAACGTCAAAGAAGGTTCATAATTAGATCTATTCGTACGAATCGGTATTGTTTTAATGGAAAAAGGCCGGTCCGACATGTTCGGACCGGCCCTTCTTTGCGGTGGCGGGTCGATTCTACTTGGTTACCTTGAGGTTCTGCGATTTTGTTACCGATCCATAGATTGCACTAATTGCTATCGTTTTCGTCGACGTGACGGGCGATGTCGTCACACTAAACGGAGCTGAGCTGGCACCTGCAGGAATCGTGACCGTAGCCGGTACCGCAGCGACACTTGGATTGCTCGAGGAAAGGTTCACGACGGTATCGGATGTTGCCGCTCTGGACATGGACACGATTCCTGCAACCGCCGTGCCGCCCTTCACGGAAGACCGGCTTAGCGACAACCCGCTCAACATGAAATGCGGGTTGACGATTAGGGTCGCATACCGCGTCGGGCCCGGATAGGCTGCGCGGACCCGGACCGTAGTCGCTTTGCTTACCGGAAACGTGGCGATGGAGAAGCTCGCTATCGTTTCGCCCTCTGGAACGGGGACCCTCCAATCCATTTTGGCCACTTTGTTGTTGTCCGAAGCCACGCGCACCACGGCACCCCCAACAGGCGCTGGCAATGAAAGCTCGACCGTGCCCGTAGCCGTATCGCCACCATCGACCGAAGCCGGATCCACCGTGAGCCTCATCAAGCCTGGAGGACAAACGGTCAAGCGGCTTTCCAGATTGTTCGACCGATACGTAGCACTTAGCGTCCCAGTTTGGGCCTCGACAACCCTTGCGGTTTTAATTGTGAACGTTGCCGAGAGTTGGCCAGCGGGCACCTTGACGGTGGCAGGCGACTTGATTAGGGTCCTGTCGGACGACGTGAGGGTGACAATGGCCCCGCCGGCAGGTGCCGAACCGTCAAGAGTCACTTTGCCGGTCGCATTGGTGCCACCAACCACCCGATCTGGAGTGATCGTAAGGCTCGTCATTTGAGGCGTGCGAAGGCCCGAAATGATCAGCGAAAAAGCTTGACTTCCGGAAGGCTGCAAGGTGCTTCCCTTGTGAGACACCGTTATTTTGCAAATCCCTTGGGTTGCCGGCACGACGACTTGCTCAACGTTATCTCGGTAGTTGTCTCCGCGTGCGGCGGGGTTTGCGGGGTTATCCGGATCGAGAACCCATGGCTCGTAGGTTACACCGCCGACTTCGACCCGGAGATCAAGATCGTTGACAAGTCTTGGTGTCCGATCGTTCTCCGTGTAAGATGCTGAGCCCGGGGGGTCCGTCCATACGATCGTCACCTTGATGGGCTGCCCGCCGTCCGCGGTTGCGGAGTACTCAAAGGTTTGGCCTCGACTGAGAGTGCCTTCTTGAATCATGTCGGGGTTGGAAAGCCTGTCTCGAAGTAAGAAGGCCATGGAAGCCACGTTCAGTTGTCCCCATCCGAACTTGTAGTCCGGCCCATCCGAGGGACCGGCCTCGTCCGCCGTATGGATCGCAAGCGCCTTGAGGGTCGCCGCAAGCATTTTCCCGCCGGGATAGAGCTGGGAGTAGTACTGAGTGATTAAGCCGAGCGCGCCACACGCCGCCGGAGTCGCCATCGAGGTGCCGCTCGAGTAGCCATAGGACGTGTCGCTGTCAGAAAGGGTGGAATACAGATTAACACCCGGCGCCACGATGTCCGGCTTTATGCGGCCGTCATCCGTTGGCCCCCAAGAGCTGAAGTTGCTCATTTGGACCGAAGTCGGGTCGCTGTAATTGTTTTTCAAAACGGCGCCTACGGTCAAGCTGTTCTTGGCGGCTGCCGGAATGATGATGGTGTCGTAACCGTTCGTCTGCGCGCTTTGGCTGTTTCCCGCGGCTTGGCAGATCAAGTAGTACGGAGCGTTGTATGAAATCGTGTCGCGGGACACGCAACCGCTTTCATACATCCCGAAATACATCAAGGCCCCCCAAGAGCCGTACGAGTGATTGGAAAGCAGCAAACCCTGGGAGGCCTCGTTGGCCATTTCGGCGTCGTCGTTGTTCCAGTCGTATCCGTGGATCTCTCCAGCAAAGGACATGCCTTTGGCATTGGCGTTGACGCCGGAAGCGATCATCGTTCCGGCAACATGCGCCGCGTGGTTGTTCAAGGCCGCGCCATCGCCGACGAGGACTCTTCCTGAATACTCCTGGTGCGTCTGCCTGGCAACGCCTGCGTCCCACTCACCCAAAACAACGCCTGCGCCAGTCAACTCGAGCCCCGACACACCCCCTGGCCACAATTTGCTAGCGCTGACCGTGTTGGCCGCGCCAAGGTTTGTCGTCATGTAATACAGCGGTTTGCCGTTGACGAACATCCAGATTTCACGCGCAAGCCCGTTTGGCAATTCCTCTCTGAGTGGTATGCCAAGTAACTTGGCCAATTTCGCATTTTCGCTTCTTGTAGCTTTGAAACGCTTCTTCGACTCGGCAGCAAATTGCTTGAGGGCTTTGACATTTGTCTCCGTTTGTGCTTTCGCCGTCAGGCTTGCCGATACCCCTGCCAAGGCTGCCAACATGCCTAATACGACTCGAAAAGTTTGATTTGACATTCTATTCACCTGCCATTTCGGCCATAAATCCGAACCTAGCGCGATTTTATCCTATATTTGAAAGCCCTTTACTGATTCAATCTTTAAAGAAAGCAACTTGCCTTTTGTGGAATCAAGGCAACGTTGTTTATGAAAGGGCTTGGATTGTTTGTCTGATCGCTTTTGCGCGCTTTAAGGTTTTGCAAGCGCTTTTTATAGACTCGGTTTGCAGGTCATCGAACAAGCCGAGTTAGCCGACGCCATGCATCGACTTGACTTCAAGCTGAGCCACGAGGAAAAGCAGCAGGTAGACACTCTTTACAGCCTCGGCAACCAGATTCAGGCCAACTTTTTGGTGGTTGGCCATCATCACGGGAGCTGAGCCTGATGTTCGCTACTAGGTCTGGTGCTAGCTGTCTTCCACGGGAAACATCGCTTCTGTGCCTCCCCTCAAAGAGACGGCAAAAAGCCATCATCAATGCGCATACGGTGCAAGGGCGATTCGCTGGCGCTCGCTTCGTGTTTCTTGAAATGGATTCCAGGCGACAGGTCTTGGCCCTTGGAGGCACCTTGAGGCCGTTTCTTGTGAACTTTCTGCAACCGTGCGCGATTTCCAAGCAGCTTAGGGCAAAATGGTTGGTAGGTTTGCGCATATGGTTGTTTTTCCTGTTGCGATTGCGCTTTTCTTACAGGTTCACGAAAAAATCTGCATTTTGTCAGTCCCGTCTTTTCAGATCACATGGTGTTGCAACGCGGGATCAGGCCACCCATCTTGGGCTGGAAGTCACCAAATGCGCGCGTGATTGCAGAAATCAATGGACGGAACGTTTTTGGAAAGGCCGGTCCTGACGGCAAGTGGACCATACGCCTGCCGAGGTTGGAGGCAGGCGGCCCCTAAACGCTAACGGTCCGGGGCGAACAGACTGCCACCTTCAAAGAGGTGCTCATCGGAGACGTGTGGATATGCTCGGGCCAGTCGAACATGCAACAAGGCGCCGGGGCTGCAAAGGATTCTGAAAAAGAAAGGGTCGCCGCGAATTACCCCTAGATCCGCCTCTTTATGACGCCCATGGCCTTCTCAACGAGACCGGAAAGGGTGTTAACCGTCGAATGGAAGGTATGCACTCCGCAAAACCTTTTTGCCGGCGGTTGTGGGTTTGGCAAGTTTCCATTCCTGATCGTCCAGTAGGCCAACTATCAGGCAACATTGCCCGAACCTGCTGAAAGCGATTGGGAGGAGCTTCGCGAAGCTCAAAACATAGCGGTAAAAACGGTTGGCAACGCTGCCGTTGCCGTTATTATCTATGCGGGCGAAGCGTACGACATTCACCCAAAAGACAAGCAAACGGTCGGCTATCGTCTTGCCAAGGTCGCTCTCTAGGTGGCCTATGGGATCGAGGGAGACTTCTTAAGCCCGACTTACAGATCTATGACGATCAATGGCGAAACGATTAAGCTTTCCTTTGACAGCGTGGGCAAAGACCTTGAAGCCAAAGGAGGCGTGGTAAAAGGGTTTTCGACCGCTGGCTCTGAACGCAAGTTCGTATGGGCCAATGCCAGAATTAAGAAGGACAAGAACTGGTCTGGTCGCCGAAAGTGCAAAAGCCCGTTGCCGTTCGCGACGCCTGGTCGATTAACCCGGTGTGCAACATTTACAACTTCGCCGACTCCCCCTGTCGCCGTTTCGAACGGACAACTGGCCAGGAAAAACGGTGAACAACCGCTAGGCACGAATCAGGCGTGCTCGTATGGGTTTGAAAGATCGACATATTCCTTCGGACCCATCACGACGCCGTTCCAGTCGACCATGTAAAGCTTTCTTCCTTTTCTTCTGAGCAATTGCTGGATGCAATTCGCTCTCAAAGCCGCTCGCGTGTTCGACGGGGGATCGGTGATCGCGTCAACAATATCCATATCCGAGACAAGGCGCTCCACTTCATTATCCGTAGCAAATCCATAGAAAAGGCTCTTTTCCGGGTCGATGTTGTGGTACTCAAGGTCAACGGAGTGCAGTGCTTTGTCGCCTGCTTCCAAACCCATCTCTTTTTGATATTGGTCGACGACAACTTTTTTGGCGACCCAGTCGATTTTGTCTGCCATTTGCAACGGATTTCGATCCAAACCGTCCAGCGTGGACTCCCACTCCTTTAGGATCCAATCGCCTTGTTCCGACAGGCCACGATAGCGCTGTGCACGCTCGAGGTACTCCCGTTGCAAGTCCGTGGCTCTTATTTTGTCACCGGCCGCGAGGACCACCGTCCACCGATAGGTGGAGTCGCGACTTACGTCCCTCAATGCCTTTAAGGGATTGGCGAGAAGCAAGGATTCTGGTATCAAGCCGTCCTCGATGCATTGGAGCGCCATCGAAGTCGAACCGACCTTCAAGGCATATGCGTATTCGTTCTGGTTGGCCTCGCCGAAAAGCAGGTGCAAGCGTGTCGTGCCATTGCTGGAATACAGGTGTTCCCACTTGGGATTCACGATCGCCCGATTGAACCGCACCCGGGTGGCAACCGTTTTCAGGATATGGTCTGCCCGTTGGCTGAGCTGGAATTCGACTGTATCGTCCGGCTCCACGCCGTATACGCGACTGACCCAAATGTAGTCGATCGGATTGGCGGCCACGTCTTCGTAATTGATGTTGGCATCAGAGGTCAGCACATGCCCTCCGACACGGCCTACGCCGGCGAAGATCTGCCGAGTGACCAAAAATGGCATCAGAAGATGGATTTTGTTTGCGACAAAGTCCTCTTCGTTGACCAAGTAGTTCTCGTGGCAGCCGAAGGTATGTCCGCCGAAGTGATCAATGCTGTTGTTGTAAACACTAACACAATCGTTCAGGTTCATCTCCTTTATAGCCCGCAAGATCAGCCGTTGTCCCGCTCTGTCGTTGGCCACGAGGTCCTTCAGAGAGATGCACTCGGCCGTCGCGTATTCCAGGTGCGAACCAACCGCGTCGATGTAGAGTCTCGCACCATTGATAAGAAATCCGCCACTGTTCGCTGGCTCGAACACGTCGTCCCGAGAATGCACGTCGAGCAAGCCGAATTCCAACTCCTCGAAGATATAGTCCTTGACAGCCTCAACGATCTGGTCCGGCTTTCCGACACTCTCATCAACATAGCAGCCGAACTCCGTCTCCACACCGAAGATACGGTTCAGCGGGTTGTGGTCCATGAACTAATTCTACGTCTGGGACGGCTGGATCGGCCGCCAAAGGTCGGGGTATCCTAACCACCTTAAACCGCATCGTTGTGTGACGACATGGAAGCCTTTACCAAGTGCTCTGGCTGCGGCAAAATCTTGTACTCGGTCGAGTTCGAACAGAATGATCGCGTCTGCTTGCACTGCGGCAAGCACCATCGACTCGGTGCGCGGCGGCGCATCGAAATAACTTTCGACCCGGGGTCTTTTGAAGAACACGATGCCGATGTGGCGTCCTCGGACCCGTTATGCTTTCCACAGTACAAAGAAAAGTACGAGTCTGCCATGGCCAAGACCGGCATGAAAGAGGGCGTTTTGAGCGGGGTTGCCTCGATTGACGGAAACGAAGCCAGCGTTGCTGTGGCCGACTTCTCCTTTATGGGCGGTTCTATGGGCAACGCCGTCGGCGAAAAAATCGCTCGAACGCTGGATCGGGCTTGCCAGTTGCGCATTCCCTGCATTGTTTTTTGTTCGTCTGGCGGAGCGAGGATGCAAGAGGGTCTTTTCTCCCTTATGACTCTTCCCAAGACCACGGCTTCCGTGCATCGTTGCCGAGAATCGGGCATCCCTTACATTTCGGTTTTCACGGATCCGACCATGGCGGGCGTGCTGGCGAGTTACGCGAGCATCGCCGATGTGATCCTGGCAGAGCCCGGGGCCATGGTTGGTTTTGCTGGAATGCGCGTCAGCAAGCAAGCGGGAGTGAGCAAGGTTCCCGACGATTTTCAAACATCCGAGTTCGCCTTCCGGTCGGGGATGATCGACAAAATCGTTCACCGGAAAGAAATCCGGCCCGTTCTATCGGTGTTGTTAAAGTCTTTGGGGGCAAAGTGTTATGCCGGCTAAGACGTGGAAGGAGTGGGAGGCGCCCCTCCTTGAACTTGAAGAGGGTATCGCGAAGCTTAAGGCGCTTATCGCAAAGGAGCAGGACGAGGACCGGCGCGAGGAGTTCATAGCCAAGGTTTCGGAGTACGAGGCGGGAATCGATCGGTATATCGCCACAATGTACAGCCATCTTTCGCCTTGGGAGAAGGTTTTGGTCGCTCGCTCCGAAAGGCGGCCGTACACTTTGGATTACGTTTCCGCCATTTTCACACAATTCACCGAGCTTGCCGGCGACCGTCATTTCGGAAACGATGAAGCCATTGTCGGCGGGCCTGCGTTCTTGGACGGCAAGCCGGTCATGGTGATCGGCCACCAGAAAGGGCGCAACATCCAAGAGCGCCAGCGCCGAAACTTTGCCATGTCAAAACCGGAAGGCTACCGAAAAGCCATGCGCTTGATGGACATGGCCAACCGCTTCGGTCTTCCAGTCATAACCTTTGTCGACACGCCTGCGGCAGACCCCGGTGTCGATGCCGAGTCGCGCGGCATTGCAGAGTCGATCGCCTCCTCGATCCTACGAATGTTCGAATTGGAAGTGCCGGTGATTTCCGCGATCATCGGTGAGGGAGGGTCTGGCGGTGCCATTGGCATAGCGGTTGGAAACGTCGTGCTGATGCAAGAGCACGCCATTTACAGCGTCATTCCCCCCGAAGGCTGCGCGGCCATTCTCTGGCGCATGCCGGAGAGAGGGCCGGAGGCCGCCGAGGCCCTTAAGTTGACTGCCGAGTCCGCTTACCAGTTCAAACTGATCGATGAGATCGTACAAGAGCCTAAGGGAGGAGCACACCGAAATCCTCTTGAAGCGGCATTGCTTCTTAAGAAGTCGATACAAAAAAACCTCGATGCCTTGTTGAAAATGAGCCCGAGCGATCTGAAGGCGCATCGTTCCCGAAAGTACCGCGAAATCGGTTTGATCGGATGACGAGCATAGGCGCCGACAAAGAGGATGCCTTTGGACATCTGCCCCAAGACTTGATTCCATACGGTAATCTCAAGCCATTAGGAGTTGACTGCCCAATGAACCCACAGAAGACGACATTTGCGCTGTTTTTTGGAAACCGCGGGTTTTTCCCCGCGTCTTTGATCTCTGAGGCCCGAGAGACCTTGCCTCGTGTGCTTAAAGAGATGGGCCATGATTCCATCATGCTTGAAGCATCGCTTACCCGCCACGGAGCGGTGGAGACGCCGGCTGAGGGAGCGATCTATGCCAAATTTCTTAAAGAAAACCAAGGCAAGTTTGGAGGGGTCATTCTATGCCTGCCAAACTTCGGCGACGAAACGGGTGCCGTCGCGGCTCTCAAAGATGCCGGCGTGCCCATCTTCATTCAGGCCTATCCGGACGACCACGACAAGATGGGTCCGGAAAGCCGCCGGGACGCTTTTTGCGGGAAGTTGTCCATCACGGACGTTTTTTATCAGTACGGCGTTCCCTTCACTATTCGCAGGCCCCACACGGTTTCTCTCACAAGTACTCGGTTTAAGGAAAACATCGAGTACTTTGATTCTCTTTGCCGCGTCGTCAACGGAATGAGGCAGATGACGGTCGGCGCCATCGGTGCCCGCACCACGCCCTTTAAAACAGTTCGTGCCGACGAATTGGCGCTCCAGAGGCACGGCATCACCGTGGAAACGGTCGACCTGTCGAGCGTCATCTCGCGCGTGCGATCGGCTCCGTCGGGAACACCGGAATACAAGGCCAAGTGGGAGCAACTTGATGCCGCCACGCAGTGGACGGGAGTTCCTGATTCCGCACGTGACACCCTTACGAAATTCGGCGTCGTAATGGACGAAATCATCAATGAATATCAGATGGATGCGGTCGGCATCCGATGTTGGACCGAAATGCAGCAAGAGCTTGGGATTTCACCATGCGTGGTGATGGGAATGCTCAACGATCGTTTCATTCCTTCGGCATGCGAGGTTGACGTGGCCAACGCCGTCGCGATGTACGGACTATCCCTTGCCTCGGGAAAAGCCCCAGCTTTGCTCGATTGGAACAACAACTTCGGCGAAGACGATGAGAAATGCATCCTGTTCCACTGCGGACCGGTGCCGCCGAGCCTGATGAAAGGCAAGGGCCAAATTTCGGACCACCTGATCATCAAAAACGCGGTTGGCGACGGAAAAGGCTATGGGTGCAACGTGGGAGCCATCGCGCCCATGGCCTTTACCTTTTCCAGCATGCTCACCGAGGCCGGCCGACTGAAGTTCTATCTTGGCGAGGGCGAATTCACCGACGACCCAATACCGCCAAGGTTCTTCGGCTGCGCCGGCGTGGCCAAAATTGAGCGGCTTCAGGACGTTCTTTATTACCTTGGGCGCAACGGACACCGGCACCATGTCAGCATCGCCCCGGGCAAAGTGATGGAACCGCTTGCCGAAGCCTTCACAAACTACTTGGGTTACGAAGTGGCGATGCCTCAAAAAGCCTTCAGTTGCCACTAAGCGCTCGCTGTTCAAATCGGGAAAATGGTTGAAGGCGGGAGCCAGACCCGCCTTTGGTTGCTATGACAAAACCAAACGGCCTAAACCGTCGCGCGAGGCTTGCGTAATCTACCAATCCATGACCAGTGTTCTGGCACTATTCGCCTTGTCGCAGCAATCGCCTTCCCTACCGGTTGAGCAGCATCCGAAAGAATCCCACATCAGAAACATCAGGCAGTTAACCTTTGGTGGCCAGAACGCCGAAGCTTATTGGAACGTCGACGGCACGAAACTCATTTATCAGTCCAAGCAAGAGGGCTACCCGGACGAGCAAATCTTCACGATGGACGCCGATGGCTCGAACAAAAATCTGGTCAGCACCGGGCTTGGTCGTTGCACCTGCAGCTACTTTCTACCTGACGGTTCGGGAATCGTATACAACAGCACGCATGAGAGAAACCCCGGTCCACAACCGCACGTCGACATGAGCAAGGGGTACGTCTGGATGGTCAACCCGCAGTTGGGGCTTTACCGAGCCGACATCGACGGCAAAAACCCGGTCCCATTGATCGTCAAGCGGGGTTACGTGGCTGAGACCACGATAAGTCCTGACGGAAAGTATATGGTGTTTACGGGCGGGTTCGATGGCGACCTCGACATTTATCGCGCCAATCTCGACGGAACGAAAATTCAAAGGCTGACCCATGAGTACGGCTACGACGGCGGACCGTTTGTCAGCTGGGACGGCAAAAAGATCGTCTATCGTCGTGATGAAATTGAGAGCGACAAGGAGCGAAGAGACTATCTTATACTTCTTAAGATTAACCTCGTCAGGCCTGGAAAACTCGAGATTTGGATCATGGACGCTGACGGCGGCAACAAGCGCCGAGTTACCAACCTAAAAGCGGCTTCGTTTGCACCATTCTTGCATCCCGATGGCAAAAAGATCATTTTCAGTTCAAACTACGGCGACCCCAATGGACGGGAGTTCGACCTGTTCATCATCGGCATAGACGGGAAAGGCCCGAAGCGGATCCCGCACACCCCGGATTTCGACGGCTTTCCGATGTTCACGAGGGACGGCAAGCGACTCGTATTCGCCAGCAACCGAAATGGCAAAGTGCCCCATGAAACCAACATCTTTGTGGCCGATTGGGTCGACTAAATCAGGGAAGACGGTCGAAGACCTGAGGCGCCAGGGCCACCTGATATCACGCAGAGGATGAATCGCAGGGCTTGACGCCCTGCTTCTAATTCCATTTTGTGCCAAAATGGTGCCCGGTGATGCATCCGTGAGAACCAAGATGATCACTCCACCCCGCCTGAAGGCTGGAGATCTTGTGGCTATCGTTTCTCCCGCTGGCGCGGCCAGCCGCACCGACTCCATTCAGTCTGCCGCGACCCATTTGAAGCAGCTGGGTCTAAGGGTGAAAGTCATGCCGAACGCCGCAAAGCGCTGGGGATACCTTGCCGGAACCGACGAGGAACGGAGCGCCGACCTCAACGCTGCCATAAAGGACACCGAGGTTAAGGGCATTATCGCCCTGCGAGGCGGGTATGGCACGATGCGCATCCTGCCGCATATCGACTATTCGGAATTCAAGAAGCAGCCGAAGATCGTAATGGGTTACAGCGACATTACCGCCCTATTGAATGCATTGACGCGCAAGACCGGCGTTGTCACCTACCACGGCCCGATAGCCGAATCGCACTTCGACGGGTTTGAAGGCGAATGGATGCACAAGGCTCTGTTTGAAGAGGGACCGATCGGCGTGTTCGGCGAGCCGAGCGACTTGTCCGGTCGCGCCGTGAACCCGCCGCCTGTTACCATCCAACCGGGCAAAGCTAGGGGCAGGCTCATCGGCGGCAACCTTAGTCTGATTGCCGCTTGCGCCGGCACTCCATACGGGCCGGAATTCGACGGGGCGATCCTGTTTCTCGAGGATGTCGGAGAAGCCGCTTATAGAGTGGATCGCATGCTGACCGGTCTTTGGCTGGGAGGGCACTTGCAGAAGCTAAACGGACTTGTATTCGGGGATTTTCGCCCGCGAAAAGGCGAACCAGAAGACGTGGACAGCCCTGCCGAACCCGAAGCCACCTTCACCATGGCGCAGGTGTTATTCAACCTGAAACAATGGATTCGCATACCGATGTACTCCGGGCTTTACGTCGGGCACATCCGCGACAAGCTGACTTTGCCGATTGGCGCCGTTGTCGAACTCGACGCTGACAGCCGAACCCTTGCTATGGTCGGCAGTTGACCTGCTGGAGGGGTTGGACCAGTTTGGCGTCCCAGTCGAACCAATCTTGACCTATCCGGATAGCGTATCGAACGACCGTTTCGGAGCGATTAGCCGACTTCATACGGCAATCCCACTCTCCAAACCAACGGATCTGGTCTTCGCTAAGCCGGACTAATGAGACCAGATCCGACTTCACGCTGGGCCATTTGTCGTAACGAGCCTGATAAGCGTAAATTGCATTCAAGATGGACTCTCGAGTGTTGAGTCGCGCAAGATCTTGCGCTCTGTATTTGCTGGTTAGCCATTGGTAGCGGACTATGGACAGAACGCCTACAACCGCCGCTGCCGTTGCCCCGATTGCCAAAATCCAGTCTGTGGCACTTCCCTGCATCACGACCAGTAATACGCAAAAGATATGCCAAGTGTTCTCCTGCTTTGTCGGTTATCTGTTGATTCGGCCCGGGTTGCGGGCACAAGGGCTAACCTGCCGAATCGCGTAAAATCAGGCCATGACCGGACAAAAGAGACGGCTTTTCCTTGACGGCGACCCCTGGCTGGAGCCTTATCGCAGCGTTGTGGAAAGGCGTGAACTTTACTACGATACGGTCAAGTACAACATCGACCAACACGGCGGATTGTTGGGCGACTTCACCAGAGCCTACAACTATTTTGGACTCAACCGGGTCGAAGGAGGTTTGATGTACCGAGAGTGGGCCCCTGCCGCCCAGAGGCTCTCCCTTATCGGCGACTTCAACTTTTGGGACCGTGAGGCCAACGTTCTCGAGCGCGACGAGTTTGGCATCTGGTCGATCTTCTTGCCGGACAACGCCGACGGCCCGCGCATTCCGCACGAAGGACGATACAAGGTGCATGTGGTGAGCGACCTCGGAAAAATGGACCGCATTCCTGCTTACGCTCGGCGCGTGATGCAGGATCAGGGAAAGACGACCTTCTCGGCCCGCCATTGGGCGCCGGCCACAACTCACGTTTTTCAACACCCGTCTCCTCGCCTAGATCCCAGCCAAGGGTTGAGAATTTACGAGGCGCACGTGGGCATGGCGATGGAGCATGGTGGAATCGGCACCTACGACGAGTTTCGCGAGCAGATTCTGCCGCGAATCGTCGATTTAGGATACAACGCCATTCAACTGATGGGCATCATGGAGCACCCGTTCTACGGGTCTTTCGGCTACCATGTCAGTAGCTTTTACGCGCCCTCTTCGCGCTTCGGGACGCCGGACCAGTTGAAGGCCTTAATTGATGCTGCACACGGGATGGGCCTGTTAGTGTTGCTTGACATCGTTCACAGCCACGCCGTTAAAAACGTCGAAGAGGGCTTGAATCTTTTCGACGGCACGCAACACCAATACTTCCATGCGGGAGCACGAGGCCACCACCCGGCTTGGGACTCTATGCTGTTTGATTACGCCAAGTTTGAGGTCCAGCGCTTCCTGCTCTCGAACATCCGCTATTGGCTTGAGGAGTTCCGTTTCGACGGATTCCGTTTCGATGGCGTCACCAGCATGCTTTACCACCACCACGGCCTCGGCGTTTCGTTCTCTTCCCTGGATGACTATTTCGGCGGCGAAGTTGATGACGAAGCCCTTGTGTACCTGAAGTTGGCCAACGAGGTAGCTCACGCCGTGAGGCCTGGGGTTATCACAATCGCCGAAGACGTTTCCGGGATGCCAGGGATGGCGAAGCCCGTCGATGTTGGCGGCATCGGATTCGACTACCGATTAAGCATGGGTATTCCGGACATGTGGATCAAACTCCTCAAAGAGCAGCGGGACGAAGATTGGAACTTAGGAGGCATCTACCATACCCTCTTGAATCGAAGGAGGGATGAAAAGCACGTGGCCTACGCGGAAAGCCACGACCAAGCGCTTGTGGGCGATAAGACCATCGCGTTTTGGCTGATGGACGCGGAAATGTACGAAAACATGGCTGATAACCGAACGTCGCTTGTCATCGACCGCGGCATCGCCCTCCATAAAATGATCCGGCTCATCACCTTTGCGCTCGGCGGCGAAGGGTACTTGAACTTTATGGGCAATGAGTTCGGGCACCCGGAATGGATCGATTTCCCCCGCGAGGGCAACAATTATTCGCACCACTATGCGCGCAGGCAGTGGTCTCTGGTAGACAACGGGTATCTACGATATCAAAAGCTAAACCGGTTCGACAAGGCGATGATCAGCCTTGACCGTCGCTTTGGCTTGCTGGCGGATCCGCTTATCGACCAGCTCGCCCTTCACGAGGACACCCGCCAGCTGGTGTTCCGCAGGGGGCCCTTGGTTTTTGCTTTCAATTTCCACTCCACGCGGTCATACAGCGACTTGCGCATACCGGTCCCGGACCGCTCGGACTACGACGTTGTGCTCGATACCGACTGGCTTCTGTTCGCAGGACACGAGCGAAACGGTCCGTCGGCCAAGTACATTTGGCAAGACGTGCCCATGTACGGTTGGAACCAGAGTCTTATGATCTATCTTCCATCGCGCTCGGCGCAGGTATTGGCGCCAGTCGCCTTGGCACAAGAACATCGGGAAGCTGGTCCAAGTATAACTTGATTCGTCGGAACCCAGTCGGCTTGCCCTCTTAAAAATGCAACCGCACAAAAGACATGAAACCTCGACGGTACTTTCTGTGACGAACCCGTCACGCGTCGATCGACGCTCTGGCCTTTTCCACTTCATCGACCGCCAACCGGAACAGGGTCACCATTCGGTTAACGGCCTGCAAGGGGTCGCCCGTATACGGCCAGATGAACGCATCGCGCGTCAGATAGCACTCGCGATTCTTTTGGCTCAAGATGGAAAACACCCTCGGAGAAATCTTTTGCCGGTTCGTAAAGTTGACCGAGATGCGACCACTCTTGGCGTCCAGTTTGTCAAAGTGCAATTCCTTGCCAAGAATTCGCGAGATCATAATGTCAAAGGCGTTTTTGGCTTGAGCGGGCGGCCGACCGTAACGATCTTCTATCTCGCCCGCCACCTCCGTCAACTGAGCCAAGCTCTTGCAGGTCATCAATTTCTGGTAGTAATAGAGCCTTTGAGCCTGGTCTCGGATGTAAGACTCAGGCAATAGAGCCGGGACCGGTATGTCGAAGGAAGGCAATGGAGTCAGTCCAGCCAAGGGGTCTTCCGGCGTTGAATCGCCTGGAATAGAACCGTCAACGCTTGATCGAAGCGCCTTCACGGCTTCTTCGATCAGTCGCGTATACAGCTCGTACCCGACCGATGCCATAGATCCGTGCTGTTTCGCGCCGAGCAGCTCGCCTGCGCCTCGAATCTGCAAGTCTCGAAAGGCCAACGAGTAACCAGAGCCCAGCGAGCTGAACTCTTGCAGCGCTTGAAGCCTTGCCAAAGCGTTTTCAGAAAGCTCCTTGCCCGACTGGTACAGGAGGTAGGCGTAGGCCTGCCGATCTGATCTCCCGACGCGCCCCCTGAGCTGATAAAGTTGAGCCAACCCGAGCCGATCCGCGTTCTCAACGATCAGCGTGTTGGTGTTTGGAATGTCCAAGCCGTTCTCAATGATGGTCGTCGAAAGCAAGATGTCGATTTCGCCTTTGATGAATGCGATCATGACTGGCTCTAGCTCGGATTCCGTCATCTGCCCGTGGCCAACTCCGATTTTGGCGTGAGGAATTAACTTGCGGAGCCTTTCGGCCACGTGGTTGATGCTTTCCACTCGGTTGTAGACGTAGTAGACCTGTCCGCCTCTAGCAAGCTCCCTGAGGATCGCTTCTCGTATGACCTCTGCGCTGTACGGCCGAACGAAGGTTCGAATGGGCAAACGGCCTGGAGGCGGGTCGTTGATCAAGGACATTTGCCGAATGTCCATCAGCGCCATGCTCAAAGTTCGCGGGATTGGCGTCGCCGTTAGCGTCAAAACGTCGACACTGGTCCGTAGTTGCTTGAGCACCTCCTTTTGCTTCACGCCAAACTTCTGCTCTTCGTCGATTATTACGAGTCCGAGGTCTTTGAACTCGATCGACTTCGTAAGGATAGAGTGCGTGCCGATGACCATTTCGACCTTTCCGGTCTTGAGGCCATTGAGAATGTCGCGTTTTTCCGCCGCCGTTCGGAAGCGGTTCAACAAAGCGATTTTAACGGAAAAGGAGCCCATCCTCTCCTGGAAGCTCCGGTAATGCTGCTCGGACAGAATGGTGGTTGGGCAGAGGACGGCGACCTGCTTGCCAGCTTGAATCGCCTTAAAGGCCGCCCGTATGGCCACCTCGGTCTTACCGAATCCGACGTCGCCGCATACCAAGCGGTCCATCGGAAAGTCTTGATTCATGTCCCTCTTGACGTCACGAATGGCCGCCAGCTGGCTCGGAGTCTCCACCCAGGGGAAAGTCGATTCCATCTCGCTCTGCCAAGGGCTGTCCGGCCCGAAAGGGCGGCGTTGCACCCCTTTTCGTTGGGCGTAGAGCTTGACGAGGTCCCGGGCAAACGCCTGGGCGTCCTCTTTGGCTCTGGCAATGGTTTTTTGCCACTCGACCCCCGTCAAGCGGTTCACCTTGGGGTTGGTATCGCCGGGGTTCAGGTACTTTTGGATGCGATCGAGCTGGTCTGCCGGCACGAAGAGCTTGTCTGGAGCCTGATACTCGATGAACAAAAACTCTTTCTCGATCCCCTCGACTTCCCGCTTGACTAGTCCGCGAAAGATTCCTATGCCGAAGTTGATATGGACGACATAGTCGCCTGGCTTCAGGTCTAGCACCGTGGCGATCGGTGCTCCCTCCATGAAGCGTTTCTGCGGAAGCTTCAACCTGGCCACGCCGAAAAGCTCCGCGTCGGTCACAACGGCCAAACGCGCCTCGGGCAAGACGAAGCCCCCTCCCAGGTTTCCTAAAGTCAGCAAGGGTTGTTCTTTCCCAAACTCCTCGCAGGTGAAGATCTCAACTTGAGACAGCACCGACTTGGCTCGCGAAGGCTGATCCGTGCCAAACACAAGCGCAAAACCCTGTTCGATCCAGGTCTTCATCGTAAGCCCCAACGCCTCGGCGCGTCCCCTGTAGGGTTCGAGAGAAACGGCCTGAACGTCGATTTTGTTCGCTATTGCAAGCCAATCGGGCAAAGCGTTCATGGCGCTAAGGCTAATGGTCCGTCCGTGGGTCGACATCTGCACGGGTGGCAGCATGAAATCGTTGGCCGTGCTTCGCAAGATTTCGCCACGCTCGGCCCTTGCCTTTAAGGCCTCCCCGAGCTCTTCCTCTGCTCTTGAGGCAACGGCCTCAAGTTCAAGCGGTTCGTCAAGAATTAAGAGGTCGTCAGGACCGAGAAGGTCGATTGCGCAACCCGAATCCGGGTGGAGCAGCGGCCTGTAAAGGTCTAACCGGTCGAAATAGACGCCTGATGCGAGGGTATCCGCATCAGCAGAAATGGTCTCGCGCAACTTTTCTGCTGCCACCTGGTTTAGAGAGGCCGCTTCCCTCTCCATGGAATCGAGGATCAGGTCGCGGAAATCGGCCTGTTGCTCGGGGTATATCGTCTCTCTGGAGGGCGGGATCGTGAGCGATTCGATGCCTCCGACCGAGCGCTGGCTGTTAGGATCGAAGGCTCGGATGCTTTCGACCTCATCTCCGAAGAGCTCAATTCGCACGGGCAAGTCCCTTCCCGTTGCGTAGATGTCAAGGATGCCGCCGCGTTGGCTGAATTGGCCGGGTATCCGCACGGGCTCCTGAGGTTCATAACCCAAACGCACCAGCTGACGAATCAGCCTTGAGGGATCGATCTCCATGCCTGGGCGAACCTGGATGAAGGCCTCATCCAAGGCTTCCCGTGGGAGGGTGCGCTCTAGGGCGGCGGGCACGGCGGCGATCACGATGCACGTCTCCTCCTCGACCAGAGCCCGCAAGGCTCCAATCCGATCCGAAAGGGCGTTATGTTCGGGAGTGGCGTCTTCAAAGAGCGCCGACGTGCCGCTTGGCAATTGCTTTATGGTCGACGGCGCAACACCGAGCAACCGAAGCTTAGCCTCCCAAGACAGACACCGTTCATAGTTCGCCGTGAGAATGAGGCACTTGCGAGGTCTTTTTAGGTAGGCAGCCGCAAACAGCACGGGCCTCGCCTCAGGCGCGACCGACTGCCACTCGCTCGATTCGGAGTTGTTTTCGAGAAGCGGGGCAAAATCGGGTCGATCAGCAAGGGTGCGAACCCACTCACCGATGCGCATGTATCCTTCAGTCTACCAGAAGCGACTGCTTGATGCCTGGCTGTTGATTTAGTGTTCGTTGAAACGGTCTGGCCCATCTTTCAATTCAGTGTACAATGACCACCAAATGCCTTACGTCAACGAGGAAAACAGGCGGCAACTGAATGCTTGGCTTGCAAGGTTTGCCCCGCTTGTCATGAATTCCGGCTTTGACGAAGTGCTGGATGAGCAAAAGATCGGGCATCGGCTGAAGGTGATTCAAGCCTTGCGCCAGGAAGTTGACGAGCTCAAGGGTATCAACCAAGAGATTGCGAAACCCGACGACCAGGAACTAATCGACACCTTTCGCAAAGCCGCAAGCCAACTTGATTCCATTGAGGAGGACTTGCGCGCCCAGCTTGCCCAGTTCAGCCCGGGCAACCCCGAAGGACTTGTGGACCTTGACTTGCTCCAGACCAGGCTTGCCGAACGAGAAGCCAAGCAGGAGATCGGCGTGCCAACCGCATCGGCGATTCCTGAAACATTGTCGATGCAAACCCAAAGTCCAAACATGGCCGCAGCCGGTGGGCTTGGGTGCATGGCCGTTGGCGTGACATCCTTTACCGTTTTCCATGCCTTCTTAATGATCGGCGGCATGTTCAAGGCCTTTGGAGTGCTTGCATTCGGTCTTGTGCTCTTTTATGGCATCTTTTGGTTCTTCTGTTTCAAGATGTTCCAAGCCGCCAAGAAGGCCGCGAGTCAAGAGAAGATCGAGATGAACGGCAACGTTCTGAGGGTCGTTCAAACGTTCATGGGAAAGAGGTCAGATGAAGTTTACAAAATCGACCTGACCGTCCCCTGCTTGGTAGCCCGAAGCCAGACCTTTACGGGCAGCCAGCGCGACGCCTCACCGACGATGGCGGTCGTGCTGACGGACGTTGAAGGCAACCCGGTGGAGATCGCCCACAATGCTCCCGAGCCCCTAAAGCAAAAGATTGTCGATCGTCTGAATGCTTACATGAGCGTTCAACGCAACCAGGTCGTCTAAAAGTTGGCAGTCTTAAGAACAATGGATACCAACATGCCAGTCCTTATGGCGTGCGAAGCGAGCAGAAGTCAATGTGCGGCAGTGATGATCCATGTCCTCTATTCGGCAAAAACAAAACACCGTCAAAATTGTTTTTCGGTTGGAATCATCGGCCCCAAGATCGATTCTTTCGGGCAAAGTTCACCGTGCCCTCTTTGCTTTGGTGTTCATCGTCCAGGTTGATTTCGCGAAAACTCAGCGCAGGTCATGTCCCGGGATGTGGTGTAAGAAGTCTGCATTCTCTGCGCTGACTGTTTCATTCTAGCTCCCGGCTTCCCGCGCGATCAAGGCGTCCTCTC
>Ga0209018_1000066_pt1 | contig 87718 bp, 64 predicted proteins | sample YNPBryBLVA2012_FD_185814 | JGI IMG/M metagenome (GOLD analysis project Ga0209018, IMG submission 185814) | Anoxygenic and chlorotrophic microbial mat microbial communities from Yellowstone National Park, USA - YNP Bryant BLVA 2012 (SPAdes)... ... | reverse complement strand
TTTTTTCAATGCTCTTTTTCGTGACCGTTCTTTTTCCGTGTCCAAAAAATTATGAAAAATCGCCTTCAATTGAAAATTCAAAACCACCAGTCGTTTCTGGAACGCAAGAACGACGATCGTCCGCTGGTCGGTTGTATCCGTGGCTGGGAAAACCTGTCACGCTACACTGACGACACCGAATCGTTCTTTCCCATTGGTGCAGTGAATATTCATGATCTCTCGTGTGACCGATTTCTGCCCATGTACCAGGAATATGCCGCAACATTGGATGAACCAGACGACTGGATTCGCACGCTGGAGCCGCTGCCATTTTTCCCCTGGACCGAAGCGGCCATGGGCTGCCCGATTCGCTATACTGGCAAAAATTTCTGGTCAGAGCCGCTGATCGATTTGAGCTCAGCCAATGATAATAAAAAATTGCTTGATATCATGCAGCGCATTCCCGAAACGAGTCAGCCCTGGCTGGAAAAATATGATGAGTTCCTCGATTTTTTGATCGAGCATTTTGGGGATCGCCATGCCATCGGCCAGAGCATTCTGAGGGGACCGCTCGATATGGCGGCGGCAGCGTTTGGCGATGAAAATTTGGTCTATCAATTTTTTGATCATGCTGAGTTGGTGAGAAATTTTCTCGCCATCGCCACCCAGGTGTTTTTGAGCTTCATCGCAGTGCAACATGAACGGTTGCAAACCTTGAACGATGGCCAGGTGATCGGCACCTATTACCTTTGGACGCCTGGGAAAAACATTCGCTTGCAGGAAGATGCCATGTCTCTGCTGTCGCCCGAACTGTATCGGGAATTCGTGCATCCATTGGATCGTCAGATCGCTTCCTCGGCAGAGTACACGCTGTTTCATCTCCATGCCACGGGTTTGCATTTGTTGGATTTCATTTTGCAGAATGAAGGGATCAAGATCGTTCAGGTGTCAAAAGACGAGGGCGTTCAGTTAGAAAATATTTTAGGTCATTTGCAGAAAATTCAGGCAGCGAAAAAATGCCTGTTGCTGAAAGGGCGGTTTGATCGGCAAGAATTGGAGCTCATCAAAACACGGCTGGATTCTCGTGGGCTCGGTGTTCAAGCGATTGTGCTTAATGCGGAGGAGGCAAAAGAAGTGATTGCTGCTCTGGTGTGATAGTCACTCGTTCGACCATTGGTCTGGTTCAACTAATTTGAAAATAGCGAGATAAAATTTTCCCTTGACAAAAAATGAAATATTCTGTACTTTAAGAAAAGCTGAGTGAGATTGAAAAAACGATAGTTGTTATGGAAATTACGATGCCCAACGCTGAGACAAAAATTGATTTTGATTCCTTGACCAATCGACCTTTGGCGGTGTCCGATGCTGTTATACAGGCAGTATGTGAGCGCATCGTTAACAAAATTCACCCCCAAAAGGTAATCCTTTTTGGCTCTCATCAAAAAGGCTCGGCTGCCAAGGATAGCGATCTTGATTTGTTCGTCATTATCGATGATGATCACCGCCTGGCTCAACTCAAACGGCGGGATCGATACAGTCAGATTTTGCGTCTCTTTCGATATAAGGGCTTTGGTTTGGACGTCATTGTTTTAACTGATCGAGAAGTAAAAAAATTGATGGCTGAAAATGAGGGAGAATGGGATTTCATATTGGAAATTTTAAAAGAAGGAAAGGCGTTGTATGAGCGAACGACCGAGGTTGAGTGAACATATACGCCAAAGAACAAAAGAATGGTTCAGAAAAGCTGAGCACGAACTAACCTTTCTGGAGGCTGCTCCGTTTGATATTGACGATCCTCCAACCGACACAGCCTGCCGACTCGCTCACATGGCGGCTGAATATAGCCTCAAAGCTTATCTCGTCCTGACCAAACAAAAAATTGAGAAAACTCACCAACTGAGTGATATTCTCAATCTTTGCATAGCGACAAGTCAAGATCAATCATTTGAAATTTTGCGTGAGGATTGTATCGAGCTGACAAAATATAAAATTGAGATGACCTATCCTGGCCCCCTGCCTGAGGAAATTGGGGTAGCAGAAGCAAGGCAGGCCATCGAACGGGCACGACGCATAAAGAATTTTATTTTGAACAAGGCGAAAGAATTGGGATATTTTTAGACAAGGACAAGTAACGCTCAATCGACATTTTAAGAATGATCTTAATTTATAAATCTGAACCCAAAAATTCTCACCTTACAAAGAGGCTAATAAACCAATTTTCCACCTATCTGAAATTAGCGATTTTTTCTCTCTCCCTAAATGCGCTATCTTTGCCATTAATTATCAGGTGCAGAATTTCATCCTTTATACCATGCACATTTAAAAATATCGCTATAAACAAAGGAGCTTGAAGGTGAAGGTAAACAAAATCAGCTACATGTTAACCAACATCATTTTCATCATTTTCTGTCTTATCACCAACGCTTCCGCCCAAACCATCTCCCTCTGGCTATTCGACGAGCCAATCGCCGTCTACCCCAGCACAGTTTTGAGCGATCATGGCCCGAACGATTATCCGATGGTCATTGGTTCAGGCGGACAAATTGTCGAGGGCAGGTTTGGCAATGCCTTGGAGCCCATTGAATATCCTGATCGGAGCCTCGTGATTGAGCGACTGCAGCGAGAGGCAGCAGCGCTCAAAGGAGACGAGGGAATTTTATTTGGATTAAAAACCTTGCCCATCCCTTCGGGGCGAACGATTGAGCCGATGAGCTGGCTGAACGCCAACTTTTGTGCGCTAATGACGAGCGGCGAAAATCATCTGCGCAAAGAGGTCGGCTTTGCCCAGCCCACAAAGACCAAATTGAATCTTGGTAATTTCGATTGGACCGTGGAATTTTGGTTCCTGCCCACTCGCCAGGCGAATGAGGAGGGCGTGGTATTTGAAATCGGGCAGGGGCCACGGGGTGAGAATAATTTTGTGACTCGGCTGGTGCTGAATTCGGATCAAACAAGTTTTACGTTATTTAATCAGCCGAGCGGGACTAACTTGCATATTCCCTCTGATGCCAAAGCGCTTCATCCGAATGTTAAAAAATGGCATCACCTCGCCTTCGTTTATTCGGCTGAGGAGCAGCAGCTTCGTCATTTCATCGATGGGAAAAGGCAGGCTCTGCCCCAAAAATGCCAATTGCAATCGCTCGAACCAGGTGAAGAAGACTATTTTAGCGTAGGACGGGATAGCCGCTGGCAATTGCCCCTGCCAGGCCGAATCGATGAACTGCGATTTTCGCTGGGCAAGGTTTATCAGAAGAATTTCACTCCACCGAATAGCTTTGCCGAGCCGCAGCCAAAGATTACGCTCAAAGCAGGAGCACCATTGCTTTTTTCTAATCCTGATTCTAAAGTGACCGTCACCTCTGAGGTGACGGTCACTTACCTGCTGCTGGAGGATCGAAAATACCTGTTCATCGACGATGCCATAATTGAAAAAAAGGAAAACATCACTTTTACGGTCAATCCCCCACAGGTTATGGAATGCGTGATCGATAGCATCACAGGTCCATTCCGCAAGCACGTCAACGTTATTGAAGATGAACATGGCGTAATTCGGATGTACTACGGTGGCCCTGATGATTGGCTTGAAGTGCGCACGTCACGGGATGGCGTTCATTGGGAGCTGCCCGAGCTGGTGCCAGAGCATAAAGGCCGAAAAAATTATGTGATCACTGAGCCGACGGCCATGGGCAATGTGTTCATCGATCCCAATGGGCCGCCCGAAGCCCGCTGGAAGTACGTCAGCGATTACAATCGACGGGGAATTTTTCTCTATTCTTCGCCCGATGGCTGGTCGTTTCGACGGCACAAAACAGCGATTCTACCCGCCCGATCGGGCTCGCAATCCAATGTATTTTACGACGACCAGCGCCAACTCTATGTGGGCTATCATCGTTCCGATCTCGGCGCCACCCCGTCGGGCAAAAGCCAGCGCATGTTCAATTTGACCGAAACCCAAGACATCACCAGGCCCTGGCCGTTCCAGCCACTCCGCCTGGCGACTGAACTGGAGCTGGCCACCAAAATCCGACTGCGTGAACCCCATCCCCATTATCTGGATAACGGCCCGCTCACGCCCAGCGGTTTTGGCGTGGAATATCCCATCGTCTTTGCTCATATCGATTCGCTCGATCCGCTGGCCACGGATATTTATGTCCCCAAAGCGCTGAAATATCCCTGGGCGCCCGATACCTATCTGGCCTTTCCGCTGCTCTATTTTCATTACGAAGATGATGGGCCCATCACTCGCCAGATCCTTTACCATCCCGCTCGAGGCACTGGCTCAGGAACGGTGGAAACGCAATTGGCGGTCAGTCGGGATGGCATAAATTGGAAGCGATATCCCCGACCCGCTTACGTCGGCATTGGCAAATATGGCCATCATTATTTGCCGCAGATCTACATGGCGCATGGGTTGGTGAAGCGAGGCGATGAGATCTGGCAATATTTCTTCGGCGAGACTCGCTATCATTCCTCCTGGCAAAAGCAGGGCGAGAATATCAGGGCGGTGTATCGCACCGTGCAGCGCCTGGACGGCTTTGTTTCGGCGGATGCGCCTTACGATAAAGACGGGCTGATCATCACCAAACCGCTGAAATTCAAAGGCAATCGACTCGTTTTGAACGTCGACACCGATGCGGCTGGTTATGCCCAAGTAGGTTTTCTGGATGAAAAAGGAAATCCAATCAAGGGATTTTCAGTTGATGATTGCGTTTACATCAATGGCGATTTTATCGAGACCGAAGTGGAATGGATCAAAAATCAAGAAGTGTTGCCAGATATTCAAGGGATGGACGAGAAACAACTGTTTGCCGAGGCCCAAAAGCTGCAATGTAGCAAGGATGTTTCTTCACTTGAGGGAAGGATCGTTCGGGTGGTATTTCGGATGCGAGGGACAAAGCTGTATTCGATGCAGTTTGTTGAGCGGCATTAATGGATGATCGATTGGGCGATTTCGATGAATTTTATGCTTGTTTTCCACCTGAAAAATCATTAAATTTGGAATGACAAATTCCAAATTGAGGCGCAAAATGGAAGTATTTATTCCAAGATTTTTCCAAGAACCTGAGCAAAGCTATTTTCTGTTTGGGCCTCGGGGCACGGGCAAAACCACATATTTAAAACATCGCCATGCCGATGCATTATGGGTTGATTTATTAAAACCCGACGAGTTTCGAACCTATGCGGCCAAGCCCGAGCGCATCATGGACCTGGTGGCTGGCAATCCAGATAAGCGAACCATTATTGTGGATGAGATCCAAAAAGTGCCAGAGTTGCTGGATGCGATCCACAGTTTGATCGAAGAAAAAAAGAATCGAAAATTTATTCTCACGGGTTCAAGCGCCCGCAAGCTCAAGCGAGCTGGCGTTGATCTATTGGCTGGACGGCTGGTGCTTCGTACGTTTCATCCGTTTCTTATGTCCGAAATATCGGATTCCACATTAATGCCATCATTTGATCATATTCTGCGGTATGGGCTTCTGCCGATCGTCCTTGCCTCAAAGAATCCATCCGATGTTTTAGAGGCATATGTTTCGCTTTACCTGCGAGAAGAAGTACAGTTTGAGGGACTGGTGCGCAACATTGGCGGATTTTCACGATTCCTGGAAGCGGTAAGTTTTTCACATGGTTCGGTGATAAATATCAGCAACGTTGCCCGAGAGTGCGGCGTGGAGCGAAAGGTTGTCGAAGGATATGTGAAGATATTGGAGGACATCTTGTTGGCATTTCGGCTGCCAGTATTTACTCGGCGTGCTCAACGAGCGGTCACCGCTCATCCCAAATTTTATTTATTCGATGTCGGCGTCTATCGCACCTTGCGGCCGAAAGGCCCGTTGGATCGACCAGAAGAAATCGAGGGCATGGCATTGGAGGGGTTGGTTGCTCAGAGCCTGCGTGGCTGGAACGCCTACAGCGGCGGCAACTATGAACTTTATTTTTGGCGTTCCCGCTCTGGCGTTGAAGTCGATTTTATCCTTTACGGAACCAAGGATATTTATGCCATCGAAGTGAAAAATACTGATCGCATCAGGCCCGAAGATATCCGTTCCCTCACGGCTTTTCGGCAGGATTATCCCCAAAGCAAAGCGATCTTTTTATACCGAGGAACGCAACGGTTCCTGACCAATCAGGTTCTCTGCATCCCCTGTGAAGAATTTTTGAGAGCGCTGGTCCCGGGCAAGGAGATCATTAAATTATTTCCCAGTTGATACTTTGAGTTTATCCTGGAAATCGAAAATGAACCTGAGCAATGAAAAATCTTGGTCATGGATAGCGATTTGGAAGGCTTCCCACCCAAGCGGGGTGTCTAAAAATGGCTTTTTATCATGGGCAAGCATTCGTCCAAAATAGAATTTGCCGTTTAGCATTTTGGACAGCAGTGATGGGTAAGATGCATGAGGCGATCTTTGGTGCAAATTCCGATTCTCTAATTTTTGGCAATGACCAAAGAGAGATTTCAGATAGGTGATTTATGAATTTAAACCATGGAGAAATAATTGGTGAGATTAAGCGTTGACTTCTTGATCGTGACCATTCTGATTTTGTTCTGCTGCGATGCTGTTCCCCAAAAGGTTATCGCTCCAGCCCTCGGTCCTAAAACGACAACGATCACGCTGAAAAAATATCAAAAAGTTGTATATGTTTCCAAGACCAACGGTAGCGATCAACAAAACGATGGCTCGAGAGCGCATCCCTGGTCGACAATTCAATTTGCTCTGGCGCAATTGAATGGAGCCAGCCCGAAGGAACGCTATGCCATTCTGGTGGCGGAAGGCGTTTATGCGGGTGAAACCATTCAGATGAAAAAGCATGTCGATTTATTCGGCGGGTTCGATCCTGCGACCTGGCAGCGGGATATTTTTCAGCATCGAACGGTGATGAGCGGCGAGGATACGCATCGCGTGGTGATCGCTGCGGATTCGGCGCAAATCGATGGCTTCGTTTTGACCAAAGGTCGGCTTCGTGGCAAAGGTGCCGCCATCCTCTGCGATAACGTTTCCCCGCTGATCACGAATAATATCTTTGTGCACAATACAACCCTGGCGCCGATCCCCTGGAATCCAAAATATCGCCATGAGATCGGCCATGACGGAGGGGCAATTTATTGTGAAAATGGGGCTGCTCCCACGATTGCCAACAATCTGTTCGTCAATAACAGCACGGAGGTGGGCCGCGGTGCAGCCATTGCCATGCAGTCCCATTGTCGGGGTAGCATTCAAAACAACGTGTTCATCGCTAACCAGGCTGGCCTATCCGATCCGATGCGCAGCAGCGATGGAGGGGCGGTTTCGATCTTCGACTGGTCGAATCCCATTATCGAAAATAATATCTTTTTGAACAATAAAGCGTTGGGTGAAAACGATGCGGGCGCATTATTCGTCGCTCTCTGGTCTTCGCCGATCATTCGGAATAACATGTTTGTCGGAAATGAATGCACGGATGATGCGGGAGCCCTGTTTGTGGGCGGGCAGGAGCATCGCTACGATCGTCCCCTGGATGAATTGCCCAATCCGCAGCAGTTTTTCGTCTCCATCAGCGACAATATATTTATTGGCAATTCTAACCCAACCAGAAATTCCGGCGCGCTGAGATTTACCATGGAGGCCCGGGGTGAATTCCGTCATAATCTGACTGCCCATAATGGTGGTGTCTATTTCCAGCGGTGCGAAGCTATCATCTCGAATAATCTGATTCTGGATAATTTCCTGCTGATCGAAACCAAAACTGGGCTTCGGCCCTGCCTGGTAAAGGACAATTTGATCTGGGGGAATTTCGATGTGAAAACCGAAGCGAAATTATCCAATAACCGAATCTTGCTTACTAAAGATGAGCACCAGGGAATTATCCAAGATGACGGGTTGCATCTGATCGCCGCCAGCTCGCATTTCGATCGGGAAAGCCATGTTACTACGTTTTATATGCCAAATAGAAATTTCCGGGCCGATGATTTAGCCCATCGAGTCATAAAGGCAGGGGAGCGATGGGGCGTGATTCGATCCAACGATCATCATACAATTTCGGTTTGGGGAGATTTTTCAGGTGAAGTCGAAATTTCGATTCTCCCCAGTTACCGCTGGTGAAAATGTAAGAACTTATTCTGGATTTGATTAAGGAGAATAACGTCAATGAAAATGCTGAACAGGTACTATTTGTTATTAATCATTTTCCTGATGCCTGCGGCATCATCTGGACTCAATGGTCAGGAAACCGAAACGAAAAGCTACCAGCCAAAACGGATTAATAAATGTATCGAGCTGCTGGAACAGGGCCAGCCCATTTATTACATCGAGGCGTATGGTGGCTACGAGGAAGGCAAGAAGCTTGCCCAGACCTGGGCGGATTATATTTATTTCAACATGGAGCATTTGCCGCTTGATTTTGGGTTGTTGCGAGAATTTATGCGGGGCCTGGTGGATGGCGGCCCGACGCCCAGCGGACATCGGACCCCGACCGTCATTGCTATTGTGCCAGTGTTAGGGCTCGATGCGGCTACGTTCAAGGGAGGTTCCTGGATGGTGCAGCAGGCGCTGGCGCAGGGGGTGCATGGACTGCATCTGTGTCGCGCGCAGGATCCGGAGGCAGTGAAGCTATTTGTCCAGGCTGCGCGCTATCCGTTTCAGAAAGCGGCGGTAGAAATGGTTGGCGAGGGCGTCCGCGGCTGGGGCAGCCAGAAATTTGCCGCCTGGGTCTGGGGCATCGATGAAAAGGAATATTTGAAGAAAGCCGATGTCTGGCCACTCAATCCCGAGGGCGAAATTATGCTGGGCATCAAAATCGAAGATAAAATCGCCCTGGAAAATGCCGAAAAAAGCCTTGCAATTCCAGGCATCTGTTTCGCCGAGCACGGTCCCCGGGACATGGGGCTTTCTTACGGCTATCTCGAGGGCCGAGCGGATCCGCCCGTTCCGCCAGAAGTCGCTGCGGCAGGAGATCGCGTGTTGGCCGCCTGCAAAAAGAATGGCGTCTTTTTTCTCGATAATGTTCTGCCCGATAATGTGATCTCCCAGATTGAAAGAGGCGTGATGATCGGGGCGGGTCGGAGACAGGATTCAGCGGAGGTTGGGAGGAAGCATACGAAGAGAAGGATGCCCTGGTAATGGGCAGGATTTCTCATTGAGCATTTAGGCTGGAAAAATATTATGCGCCAACTGGCGAACAGGTGAAAATAGAAACTCATTTTGAAGAACGAATAAATTTGCTGTCAACGACCTATTTTAATTATGTACAGCTGAAAATAGAATGTTGGAATCCAGCACAATTTTCATAAGCCGATTTTCTGTTTATACTGATCCCATGAAGATTCTCGTATTTTTTCAATCTCAACATAATATGACTTCTCGTCGATCCCTTTTAAGCCCTCTGAAATTTTTTTCAAGGATTATTTTATTTTCAGCCATTTTATCATTTTTTCGATCTCAGATCGGATTGTCTCCTTGCCAAATTCAGCGAAATCTTGTTCGGGGATATCTAAAGTCAATTGCATGAGGGACTCCTTCGAAAATAAATACACGCAAAAATAATCCTATTTTTTTTATCACTCAATCTACAAAAATTATTCTATTTATCAATAGGAATTTTTAGCTTCAGACTTTTATCCAAAGTTGCAAATGAACCGCAATGATCAGCTACTTATCCGCCCGTTCCGCCAGAAGTCGTTGCGGCAGGAGATCGCGTGTTGGCCGCCTGCAAGAAGAATGGCGTCTTTTTTCTCGATAATGTTCTGTTCGATAATGTGATCGATCAGATTAAAAAGAGGTGATGATCGGCGCTGGAAGACGCCAGAATTCATGGGAAATCGGAAGGAGGTTCACCAGAAGAACTATGCCCTGGTGAGCTGCGCTTTTTTTCTCGATGGTCAACATCAGATCAGTCGTTTCACCACGACGACGGTGACATCGTCGAGCCATCGACCTCGGCCACCGAATTCGTAGGCTGTGTCGATAATCTTGTTGACCAATTTATTGGCGCTGAGCTGTTGAAATTCCAGGACAACTTTGGTCAGTCGTTCCAATTCGAATGGTTCGCCGAACGGATTGAGGCGTTCGATCAGGCCATCGCTATACAGAATCAGGCTGCTGCCGGGATTCAAAATGGCGAAGCCGCGCTTCAATTTGACTTGAGGTAGCGGCCCGAGCACAAACCCGCCTTGATCCAAGGTCTGCACATTTAAGCCCGAGATGAGGATCGGCGGCGGATGACCCGCGTTGGTATAGACCAGGTTTCCGTTCGTTTCGATTTCGCCATAGAACAGCGAAATGAACGAAGTTGACAGCGTACTCCGATGGATAACGCGATTCAGTTTTTCCAGCGTTGGAGTCAATTTCAAATCCTTCTCTAGCCCCATTCGCAGCCCGGTGACCACATCGCGCACCAATAGCGCCGCTGGCAGCCCGTGCCCGCTGGCATCGCCGATTGCTACTCCAAAAGTGGAATCATCAAAGACAATAAAATCATATAAGTCGCCTCCCACAATATCCGCAGCGATCGATTTTCCGGCGATATCGAAGCCAGGGATCTCTGGTGGTTCTTTTGGCAATAAGCTGCGCTGAATATGTTCGGCTTGATGAAGATAATTCTGAAATAGTTCGCTGGACATCCGAGCATTGAGCGCTTTGCGGATGGTGTTAATGGAAAAATCGATCTCCTCTCGGTCCCAATCCCGCTGTAGCTCGAAAATGAATAGCCACATTCGATCATCTTTTTGAATCACAAAGGCCACAGGAGTAAGCTGATCGCCCCAAACCTTCGTGGCAATCAGTTGGCTTAAATTTGGATCATTGAAAATGTAACTGCCATTTTTGATGATCAGTTGCACAGCTTCATTGTTCAATGGCAAGGTTTTTTTAACGCCGCTACCATTGTCGAGATTTACAGTTTCAATCAAACGAAAATGGTCCAATTCCAATTCATAAAGCCGGCCATTTTGGATGCGGAGGTCGCGCCCCAAAAACAGCACAAGCTCCTTGAGCACAACCGAAAGGACATTGTCGGCTCCGATCAAGTAGATTTCAGAGAGGAATTTATCTAATTTTCGATAAAACTCTTTGGGATTCTGCAACATGATGAATAGTTCTTCAATTAAATGATTCGCAAACAAAATGTGTTGGACTAGCGCTCAAAGCGATGCGGTTAGGCTCGCGCGGGCTTCCTCAAGGCTATTATGAAAATTGAAAAATTGGTGCAGTCGCGTCAAGGTAAGCGCTCCTTGGATAAAATCATTTGCGCCGACCAAAGAGACTTTGGCTTCGCCCTGCTGTGACGCCAGGGTCGTAGCGGTGATCAAAATGGCCAGGCCAGTGCTATTGATGCGATGCACTCGCTCCAAATCCAGCACAATGTGGGATACCCTTTTATTGATCAAATCCTTCAAATGCGATTCGAATCGTTTCGAATCGGCGGGTTCGCCCAACATCTTGCCGTCAAATGCGATCACCCCGATGTTGTCGATGATTTGACTATCAATTTCCATAATTCCTCCAGGTTGCTCATCATTTCGGCCTTCGATCATCTCGGTTCCGGGCAAGAAAATGATCTTGGAAGCATATAGCTCCCATGCTATTTCGATGTCTGCTTTATTTCGCCGGATTCATCATCATGATGAATGCGATCAGATCATTCCCTTGTGCGTCGACAAGAAAACTCCATGCTGGGCGCCGATGCCAGGATGGAAATCTTGGCTCGAACATCTGTTCGTAATATAGACGCGTTGATTCGAAGCTCCACGTGTCTCGCTATCATTTTTTTCGGCTTCTGTAGCGCACGAAATTTGCTATTCCAGTTTGACCAAATGGCGCTGAAAACGACGCTTTACTGCTTTTATCAATAAAGCAAACCTATTCGGCTGCTAATGCATGGTGAAACTCGTTACAGTTGGTTGATCCAACGCCTGGATAACATGCAGGACCAATTGGATCGTCTGTTCAACATCATTTAGGCAAAGGATGCCCACATGCGAATGAATATGGCGGGTGGGTACGCCTAAGACAATGCTTGGGCAGCCCGCTCGGATTAAATGAATCGCGCCCGCATCGGTGCCACCACTTTCAGAGGTGGCCAATTGATAAGAAATGTGGTGTCGTTCGGCAATCCCGATGATGAATTCCTTTAGTGCGGGATTCGGAATCATGGACGCATCGTACGTCAGAATCGACGGCCCCTTGCCTAACACCGCTTGGGCCTGCTGGAATTCGACGCCAGGAACATCGCCAGCAATATCTACCTCCAGGGTGAGACAGACATCTGGCTCGGCCAGCCAGGCTGAGGTTCTGGCACCGCGTGCCCCGACTTCCTCCTGTATTGTGGCTGCGCCAATGATGGTATTCGGATGGTCGATTTGTTCGACTTTAAGACGACGGATCACCTCCGCGGCAATGAACACGCCAATTCGATCGTCGAAGGCTTTGCCCATAGCCAATTCAATCGTCCCTTGTTCGATTTCCTTCCCATTCTTTATTTCATAGCCCTGCTTCTGAAAGGTCGAGAAGGTTGAATAGGGAATGACCGGATCGCCGATCCGAACCCCGAGCGTCTCCGCTTCCTTCTTATTCGAACAACCGATATCGATAAACATCTCTTTTTTAGGGACCAGCTTTTTTGCTTCCTCGCGCGACATGACATGAGGTGGCTTGGCTGCAATAACTCCAGGAATATCCCCTTTCTTGGTTCGAATCGTCACCCGTTGACCCAATAACACCTGATCGAACCAGCCACCAATGGTGTTAAAGGACAAAAATCCCTTCTCGTTGATACCAGAAATGACAAAGCCAATTTCATCAATATGGCCCGGGAGCAGAATCACTGGATGCGCCGCGGCTCCGACCTTCTTGAACAGACAAGATCCCAATTTGTCGAAATAAATTTCATCACAGTAGGGTGCCACATAGTTCTTGGTTATTTGAATTGGCTCCCGCTCAAAACCAGAAGGCCCAAAACTGTTGCTCAGCCGCTCCAAAAATTCAAGGGAAATCGATTCCATCTTTTCCATCTGCATGTAGGTTCCGTAAGCAAAAACCTTCTCTTAAAATTGTCTCCTAAAAGCGATCAAGAAAACAGCTCAAGGAGAATGAACGACCGATATTTCGATCTCATGATAGCTTAAAAAATGATCATAATAATGGATCATTGAGCGTCCTATTCGAAAAATTATCCAACAAGATTGGGTCCGCAAGCGCATCGTTTGCGCGCGGCTGGACAATCTTGAATCGGCAAATCAGGCGGCAGAACCAACCCGCACTTTCTCATCTTTTTAAGGTCGCTCAAAAATGCTGGGAAATTTAATAAATGAAAATGGTAAAGTCAAGCACATTTTGGGTGCCTGGCGCCATCGCGTTCGCTTATCATTATGATCGGATTTTGAGTGGCGACTTCTGGTACGGTGGGATCGAGGATTTGTTCCTTGTTTCGACCAAAAAAGGCTATTTATTGAATGTTCTGGATCTCGATCAAATGAATAGAACTCTTTCGCGTTGAGGCTAACTTTTCATAACGCGTAGCTTTCAATCAAGCAGTCATCGAAGGATCGAAAAGATGAAGAGCATGGCTAATTATCATTTGTGATGGGGGATCACTGATCCTCACTCTGGTTGAGAGACACATGGTCTGGCAGGTTTTGGTCTGAAGTTGTAGCAATGACGCCGATTTTTTCCTTGCATTTCAAAAAAAAATACCTTATATTTAGCCACACAAATGGAGGGTGTAGCTCAGCTGGATAGAGCACCAGGTTGTGGCCCTGGTGGCCGCGGGTTCGAATCCCGTCACTCTCCCCGGTTGGGCAGTGGTTCATGGTGCATTGTGGAGAGTGATGTGACTTGTTCTCATGGCAATGATGATCATTGTGATCGAGCAAAACTCAGCAAGCACCGGTGACCATTCGCCAAAACTGTCCCCATCGTCTAGTGGCCTAGGACTTAGGATTTTCGATCCTACAACGGGGGTTCGATTCCCCCTGGGGACGCCAGGATACATTGAGCCGTGAAGAAAATCTTCACGGCTATTTTTTTGTCCGCGTGCCCTGATTGCACAGCTTATCCAGGGTGAAGGGGATTGCTACCCCATACAATGACGTTGACCGCCTCAATCATAGGGTCGAAATAAAAACGGAGAGCAATCAGGTGAGCAAAATCCCCAAAAATAACAGCATATTGTTTCGCATAAAACAGTCCATTGCAGAACCATCAGTCAATCAACACCTGCCAGCCTCAATGATGATGAACATGCAACAAGCTGGCCGATGGCTAAATTGGCTATTACAAATCCGGATTTACATGCTTTTCAGTAAAATCAAAGCGTATGTTTTGGTGGTCTGATTTATCTCATTTTTGTGCGCTCGATTGCCCGACATAAATTAATTATTTCCGTAAATAGTGAATTTGAGAAAAAGCATTTGATAGATGCATCCGTTATGCCATGTCCCAAAACCATGCCTCTGGTTAAATTTCCTTAACCCCGCAGAAATGGCTTGAATCTTTGATAGAAATTTTATATTTGTTATACCATCGCGTCCGTGATGGTAATGCGCCTTTGGAAAAAGTTTGGAATTGAACGGTCAAGTTGTTTAATTATTTTTAAGCCATGTCATATCTGCTCAATGACCTTTCGGAAATAGGAGAATTGGCTCTGGGGCAAAATTTCGTTGCATTCTGATTGATGCTTCAATAATGGCGTTATTCTGGCATGGATCCAGAGGATAATTTGTAAAAATATTTGGGCGAAACGCGGGTTTGTCGATGCTGACGTCATGTCTCGTGGCCAAGAAAGTTGCGAATAGGTCGGCAAGGCGATAAGCCTGGTAGCAGGAAATGATTGGCAAAAATATTTTTGCAAGATATCAAATTTTGAGTCATTGCGATGATCCGCCGGTTTGCGGATATGACGCCATCTTTAATTATGAGATTCCTCTCCGCCGCCTGGCGCAACGGAATGACTGTTTCCAGTATTCTGCAGGAGTCTATTTGAAATTAAAATAGGAGTCAGTATGAAATCGATTCGTCTTTTGTTATTCGCTTTAACGTTCTTATGGGGCAGCTTTGCTCCGTCAATTGCGGCTCATCCGTTTGGCCGGGCTAAGATGTCGGGTCACCAGAAAATGCAGATGCCCGCTCTGATTCACCAAAAAAACCAAATGGCCAATTTGGCCAGCGATCTGGATCGGCTGTACCACATGTATATGACTGGGGAGCCTTACAGCGACTATGCCGATTTACATCGCCTGCACATTCGCGGAGAGAAGGTCATGGTTACCATTCTTCCGTATCGAAATTTCACCACGGCCGATATTGATGTGGGCGTGTTGGAAAGATTCGGTGTTGCGATTGAGAGGAAAGCGCGGTATTCGCTCCGGGCGGCCATTCCCATAGGTCAAATTAATGGAGTTGCCGCCGCACTTCGCGGCGTCGCTGAGATACGCAATGTAATTCGCCCATTGCCAGATGCGATTATCAGTGAGGGGGTAGCACTAATGAATGCCGACACCTGGCAAGCGGGGGGCTTTAATGGCACTGGGGTTAAAGTCGGCATCATCGATGGTGGATTTTACAAGCTGTCCGATGCTCAGAGCAATGGTGATATCCCAACCAGCTACTATGCCCAGGATTATACTGGCCGTGGATTGGAGGCCTCGTCTGATGGGGAGCATGGCACGGCTGTTGCCGAAGCGGTTTATGATGTAGCGCCTGGGGCAGGATTTTATCTTTATAAGATCGATGATTTGACCGATCTGGAAGCGGCGAAGGATGATGCGATCAGCCAGGGGGTGCATGTGATCAACCACTCGATGAGCTGGTTCGGGCTGTCCTATTATGACGGCACTGGCGGTGCGTGTGATGTGGCAGCCGATGCCTATGCCCACGGCATCATCTGGGTCAATTCTGCCGGAAACCATGCTGAAGATCATTACCGGGCGATTTTCGTGCCCACCGCAGATAACTTCCATGATTTCACCGGCACGGGCGGAAAGCTTAATCCCATGGGGCCAGAACCCGGCTATGTCTGGCTTTTCCCTGTGGGGGTAATTATTCAAATCTGGATGAACTGGAATAATTATCCCACCACCAGCGAGGACTACGATCTTTATCTTTATAAATGGAACTATTCCACTTCGACCTGGGAGGTGGCGACCAGTTCCACCAATCGTCAATCCAATTCATCACCCACAGAATCGATAGCTTATCTGAACAAAACCACGGATGGCCGTTATGCTGTCGCTGTGAAGAAATACTCTGCCACTACAAATGTGGATTTTACTCTTTTCGCCAGTTATGGCCTCAGCTACCATACGGTTGAAAGCAGCATTACCGATCCTGGTTCGCATAGCGATGTGGTGACCGTTGGGGCCATCAGTATAAATTTTTATGAAGCTGGGCCTCAAGAATATTTCAGCGGTCAGGGGCCGACCACGGATGGCAGGCCGAAACCTGATGTTGCTGCACCAGATAGTTGCAACAGCTATGCGTATGGCTATTGGCAGGGCACTTCACTTTCGTCACCTCATGCCGCTGGCGTATGCGCGCTCATTAAAAATCGGTTTCCCTCCTATACTCATTCCGAGGTTAAAGATTATTTGTACAATCATTGCTCCGTCGACCTGGGGACACCGGGGCGCGACAATATTTATGGTTGGGGCAAGGTGGTGTTGCCCAATTTGGATCAGATTGCGCTTACCAGTCCCAATGGCGGCGAAGATTGGGCGGTGGGCAGCACGCATGCCATCACTTGGACCTCTAATAGTACCAGCGGCACCGTGAAAATCGATTATTCGGTGGATAATGGAACCAGCTGGATCCCTGTGGTTTCCAGCAGTCCAGATACCGGGTCGTATCCATGGACCATCCCAGATAATCCTTCGACCCAGTGTCTGGTGCGCGTTAGCGATATTGACGATAGTCCAGTCGATCAAAGCGATGCGATATTTACGATTTCGCGCCTGCAGATCACTGATTTGCGGGCCTCGGTGCAGGGCGATCAAATCCTTTTGGAGTGGAGCCCGGTGAATGGTGCCACAAGTTATAACATTTATCGCGGCATCAGCTACGATTTCGTCCCAGACAAGATCGGAGGTAGCAATCGGATTGGTCATCAGGTGGTTGATGAAGACCCTGGAACCAGTGGCATTCAATGGACGGATACGGGCAACGGCGCCGATGTGGTCGGTGATGTGAATGTCAATTACTATTATCGAGTGACGGCGCTGGTCCCCAGCCAATCGTTCGAAACTGATCCGTCTAATTTAGCCTTGGAATTCGATTATCCATTGATCACGACGGCGACCACTGATGTCAATGAAATAGCAGTATTGGCAAATACCCAGAATACGCGAACCCCAATCACCAATGCCGAGGAATTGGCTCAGGCCATTCCCAATTGCACCGATGTTTATTATTGGGATGCGGCGGGCCAAGGTATCGTGGGTCATCCCAAGGGGCTGCCGTTCAGCAATTTCAGTGTTGTGCCAGGCTATCCCTACATCGTCAATGTCGTGGCAGATACCGTGTGGACCGTGGCCGGAAGTTATGAGATGCCAACATTTAATTTGATCACCACATCCGGAACGGATATTAATCATCTGACTGTCCCTCTGGAAAAAGCTGGGATCACTACGGCAGAGGCGCTGGGCACTGATATTCCCAATTGTACCGATGTCTATTATTGGGATGCCTCTAATCAGGGCATTGTGGGCCATGTCGTGGGATTGCCATTCGCAAATTTTGCCGTACAGGCAGGCTATCCTTATTATGTGAATGTCATTGCGCCAACGAATTGGCCCTCTGCTGGAGTTATGCTGCGCTATCCGAGCTCGACCTCCCATCCGTCAGATTTTAGCATCATCAAGAAGGGCCGTGCCGCCGCCGGATCGCCGCATATCGCCTATGGAAAAATTTCACGGCACCAGTCCCAGATAATCCCTGGGGATAACTTTATCATCAAAGCCTGGATGGCGCCCAGACCCAATGAAATTTTGACGCATGACGATGTCGGCACTGGCTGTGATGGTCAATACTGGTGGGTGTCGGTGAGCAATTTCCCGACCAAATGGTCGGTGGGCGATACTTTGCATGTTCTGGTGACAAATGAAAAATCGGGATGGACTCTAAAGACCAAAGTGGTCATGAGCCATGCCGGTTCCGATTATGCTGGCGAGACTTATGCTGTTGAAACGGATGCGTTGAGCAGCAATGCGGTAATGAATTCACCTCAAAAGCCAACGCTGCGATTCGGCTATCCTAATCCGTTCAATGCAGAGACCGAGATTAAATTTTACCTGCCCAGCGCTGGGGAAGTGAAAATTCAAATTTGGGACCTGGCTGGACGCTTGGTGCGGACTTTACGTACTGAACATCAGCAGGCCGGAGACCATACGATCCGATGGAACGGAGAGGACGACGCTGGTCGTTCGGTGAGCTCGGGAATTTATTTCTGCGTCATTGAGGCCTTTGGCGTCCGCCAGGCAATCAAGCTGGTGCTCGCAAAATAACGGAGGAATGGTGATTCTTTTCTATGAAAAAATTGCACGAGCTAACAATGAGGTCAGGCAATCGAATTTCATCCTAACGTGCCCTTCATTGTGATGATCGGTTCTTTGCCACAGATTGAACATCTCGTCGCGAATAGAATTTCATCGCATCAGCGCGGTTGTTCAATCTGTGGCAAGCAAATATCAGCATCTCAACAGGCCACTTCCTTTTTTAGCCCCCAATTGTCCTCATTTAGGTATTGTCATTTCCATGGATATGATTTCTTGGCTTCGATCATCGCCCGCCGCGATGGTCTTCCATACACCTGCATAAAGATTTTTCCCAAGAAAAACAAATGGATGATGCTTTTACTTCCGGGATCATTCGAAAACAATATTGACAATTTAAATTCAATTTATTAATATAATGCCGAAGGTTCCGAGTTGAACATATCCATCCAACATTGCCCGCGGAACAAAGGAACACCAGCAGAATTTTTGGATTTCGAGAGCATGGGCTGCTGTGGGTTTATTGGCAAGCAATTACCGTTCTCTCTTTTCTTTGAGCTATTTCGGGTGAACGAATGATCCTTCGAATTCCAGTTGGTTCAGCACTCGTCAGGATTCAGCGTTTTTTAGCGAATTGATCATTTGGTCAATTGATGTTTGAGCCAAAAGAATAAAAATCGACATGGGGACAATCATTTATATTTTCAATTTTTCTCCCAAATCCACTAACTCCTTATTTCTGTGCGAGCACGATGCTTGGAAGGAGAAGGGCAATTTCTTATCTCCACTTTTACCAGGAGAGGACGAGGGTGAGGTCCAAAAAGGCGGTTTTCATTCGGACTGAGGTCCACTCGCGAAATTCCAATGGCAGGCTGAAATCTGACGCCTGCGGATGCTGGCATTTCTATTTTGAATTGACTCAACAAGTGACTTTTCAAGCGATTCATGCATTCGCAGGAATGAGACAACCAAATTGAATCCCGCATTTGGCAACAGAAATGAATCATGGAGGGAAAGCATGGAAAAGGTGCATTGGGGCGTGCTTGGCGCGGCTAAGATTGCTCTCGAAAAAGTGATCCCAGCCATGCAAGCCAGTCGCTATTGTGATGTGGTTGCGATCGCTTCGCGAAGTTTGGACAAGGCTCAGCGAGCGGCGGCGCGACTGGGGATACCGCAGGCATTTGGTTCCTATGAAGAACTTCTAACCAGCGATGATATCGATGCGGTTTATATTCCATTGCCCAATCATCTTCATGTGCCATGGTCGATTCGGGCGCTGCGCGCGGGAAAACATGTGCTCTGCGAAAAGCCGATCGGTCTCTCCGCGGCCGAAGCGAAAGAACTGCTGATCGAAGCGCACCGACATCCACGGCTTAAAATTATGGAGGCGTTCATGTATCGCTTCCATCCCCAATGGCAACGAGCAAAAAAACTGGTGGAGGATGGCGAGATCGGTGACCTTCGGTCGGTCCATACCTATTTTGCGTATTATAATGTTGATCCCGCCAATGTTCGCAATCAGGCCGATATTGGTGGCGGGGGATTGATGGATATCGGTTGTTATGGGATTTCGTTATCGCGATTCATTTTTGGCGGGGAGCCGCAGCGCGTGTGCGGAGTGATGGAATTTGACCCTCAATTGCAAATCGATCGTTTAACCTCTGCGATACTCGAGTTCTCACGTGGTACAGCCATCTTTACTTGCGCCACCCAATTGGTGCCATATCAACGGGTGAATATTTTTGGAACCAAAGGCAGAATTGAGATAGAGATCCCGTTCAATGCCCCACCAGACAGACCCTGCAAAATCTGGCATCAAGTGGGGAATGAATGGAACGAAATTCAATTTGCCATTGTTGATCAATACACGATTCAAGGGGATCTGTTTTCGTTAGCCGTCCTCAATGACACGCCGGTTCCTACACCACTGGAGGATGCGGTGGCCAATATGCAGGTGATCGATGCGGTGCGCCAAAGCGCTCGCCAGAACATCTGGATTGCTGGTTCATTTTAAAAGACCATTTTCCAATTTCGATCGATTAACCCAAAATATTTCGCACTTGGAAAATTTTCGCTTGACATTCGATTTTGATTTTTGTATAATTGAATCGTTATCCGAAGATTCTTACCAATGACATACCTCAATTCGCCAGACGCTCACTCTCTTGCTCACTTTTATCTCAAACAGAGGAGGAATCTATTATGATGTCACGTACTACAATTTTTTTGGTCATCTTCGTGGTTGCTGTTAGCCTTTCGCTGGCGTTCTCCCAACCGTCGCCGATGAAAGTGGCGGCTACTGACGATGATCGGGGGATTAATTACAATAATGGTCCTTGCATCGATCGGGCGCCGAATGGACAGGTGATCTGCATCTGGGGCACCAAAGCCAATCACAATAACGCGATTCTTTGGAGCAGCTATGACGATGTGTTCGGCTTTTGGAACACCCCCCAGGTGCTCGGGAATGGCATGGCCGAGCGGGCCACTCCCGCATTGGTGGCAGACGATCACAACCATTTTCATGCCACTTGGAGCGATAATTATAAACTTATGTATTCCCAATTCGATGGCGTCAATTGGAGTACCCCGGTACAGGTCTACAAAGACACCATCAATGCCAATAAAAGCAGCGTCATCGTCGGGAGCGATGGCAAAATTTGGGTGGCCTGGAGCACGTATCGCGAAAACGATGATATCCATGAATGGCTGATGATTAGTCATAGCGAGGACAATGGCACCACCTGGAGCGTTCCCGATACATTAGCCAGCAAGATGCATCCCGGGATCGTTTCCTCCTATTTCTGCGTTCCTCATCTGGCGGCTGGACCGAATGGGAAAATAGGGGTCGCTTATCGCGAGAAGGACACTCGCGTCAGTGCTATGTATCAAATTTACTTCCAGGAGCACAATGGCGCGGGTTGGTCGGAACCAGAGTTGATTACCACATTCAGCGATAGCGTTAATTGCTATCAAGCCTCGATCGCCTATGATTCCAAGGGTCGCCTCCATTGCGTCTTTTATACTAATGAAACGGATTGGCCTCGAGTCGACATGGGACAAATTTATTATACCTGGAAAGATGACGGCGGGGCCTGGGCTTCCCCGGTCGCCATTACTGCTGATCCCAATGGCATTGCTGATTATCCGGCTATTGCCATTGGCCCGAATGATGCGCTTTATGTGGTCTATTTGTCCAATTATTACGTCGATGGAACGGGACGGCTTCAGGTTTATGCCGTGACCTCAGCGGATCGAGGGCAATCATGGAGCGAACCGATGCGAGTCAGCGACGGCACGGTCGCCTTGGCATTACGATCAGCCAGCATCGGCAAACACCCGCGACCAGCGGGCATCGGGGGAACTACGTTCGAGGGAGGTGCTGATCTGCTTTGGATCCAACCAGATCTTTCTGAACCAGATGGAAACGCTGTCTGCTATGGCAGAATTCCCTGGGTGGAAACCACCCCAGTCGCTGAAACCCCATCACCAGTTCAACCAGCGCGCTATTCTCTATCGCAAAATTACCCCAATCCATTCAATGAAGCCACGGAAATCGAATTTCACCTGCCGACGGCCGGGTTGGTACAGTTGCTGGTCTATAATCTGCAAGGGGAACAAGTGGCCGACGTCATGAATCGCGTGCTGCCATCGGGTTCCCATCGGGTCCACATTCACGCAAACTCCCTTGCATCCGGAATATATTTTTACAAGCTAAAGGTCCAAGACTTTGTGGCCATTCGGAAGATGATCGTCGTGAAATAGGGGAGTGGTTAATTGGGGGCTGCGGTATAATCGCAGCCAGGAGGTCTTTGAAGCACCAATGGTGCTGCTTTTGATTGGGAGCCAATGAAATATCAGCGGCTGCCAGTGCAGTGACGTTATGGGCAGCTGCAGTGCCGTGCTTCGCGAGCCCAACAGCAGTTCCATGACAAAAGATGAGAGAAGCAAACTGATGATCGAATGGATATCTTTCGTGCGATACATGTTTGATCCGGTCTTCTCAATACTGGCAACTTGATCGAATAAACCCCTCACCGAAGAGGTTATGATCGAGCGTCCTGTTGTTCATTGAGCCCATCACGGGTTTGAATTGGGCGGAGCAAGAAAGGGGTTTTTCGGCGGGAAAAGGGTCCACTATCGAAACGGGGAATTGGAGGAAAAGCATGAATCGAAAAACAATGGCAATGGCTATTTGCTGTCTTTTGATGACAATTGTGGTGTCCAGTGCATTTGCTGGTAATACCGGTAAAATCGCTGGCAGAGTGATCGATAAGACCTCTGGAGCGCCCCTGGTGGCGGTCAACATCGTGATTGTGGGGACGACGACTGGGGCAGCCTCGGACCGGGACGGCCAATATTTTATCAACAATGTAGTGCCTGGAAGCTATACGGTTCGAGCCATGATGATCGGCTATAAAAATGTCGAGGTCACCAACGTTCGAGTTCAAAGCGATCTCACCACGACCGTGAATTTCGCGATGGAGATTGCTGTGATTGAAGGCGAAATGGTCTCCGTGGTGGCCGAGCGTCCCTTGGTGGAAAAGGATGTAACCGCCAAAATGGCCGTGGTTCAGGGCGTGGATATGGCTGAGAAGATGCCAGTGGCGTCGCTGACCGATGTGCTCAGTCTCCAGGCGGGTTTCATTGAGGATGAAAGTGGGGTATTGCATCTTCGCGGTGGCCGGAGCGGTGAAATAGCCTATTATATCGATGGCATTTTGGTTCAGGATCCAGTGGGAGGTGGTTTTGGCAGCTCGATTGATGTCAATGCCATCCAGGAACTCTCGGTGCTGACGGGAGGATTCAATGCGGAATATGGCAACGCCATGAGCGGCATCATCAATATCACCACCAAAGAGGGCAAGTCATTTTACAGCGGGAAAATCCAATATGAATCCCCTATGATCAATTCGTCCCCCTATCATCAGCCGGATTGGTTATTAAAAACAGACCTGGTGAAAGGGCTCAGTGAGGCAGAGAAAGCCAAGTATCGGGATGAAATCCGCTATTATGAATCGCCCCAGGATACAATTGGGAAATCCCAATACCACCACGTTAGCGTGCTGGATGATCCAGTGGGAAAAGACCATATTTTAATCCCTATATTGGGCCAGTTCAATGCCAATTTTGGCGGGCCGGTTCCTGGCATGAGGAAGATGACGTTCTTCGTATCCGGTTTGCTTTCCAACGAGGATAGCTACCTGCCCTGGGGCTTCGAGCTGGATCGTCAGGTGTTCGGCAAATTGTCCTATCAATTCTCATCCACCATGAAATTGACATGTGACGTGCAGAATACCTGGAATTATCGGCAGCGATATAATCACTATTACAAATATATCCCGCCAGTCACCAATGATCCCACGGATTCACTCAATTTTCGAGCTGGTCTTCGCGGTTCGCGGGGATTGCAGCGATTGTTTACCGATCGGCAGACCCTAAGCTGGACTCACACCTTGAGTCGTGCGACCTTTTATACGCTGAACCTGCAGCGGCTATTCCGAAATGGCGCGGAGTATATTCCAGGAAAGCAGGTATATTACGATCCAGCGACCGGGGCATTGTTGGACAAGAGCGATTACATCAAACTGAGTTATCTTTCTGGTGCAGAGGGAGGCTTCTGGGGGGGAGATCATCGTGATTGGTATCGGGAGCGGACCACCTCGTATAATTTGAAGTTCGATCTCACCAGCCAAGTCCATCGCAGCCATCAAATAAAGCTCGGGCTTGACCTGAAACAGTATGATATTTTTCGGCATGCCATTCGCGATCCCTGGCCTGGGGCGTTTCGTCATCGCTTGGAATTTTATCATCGAACCCCGTGGGAAGGCGCGCTATATGTTCAGGACAAAATGGAATACGATTTCATGATCCTGAATATCGGCCTGCGGTTCGATTACGCTAACGCCAAAGATACCTACTGGACCGATCCGGGCGATATTCAGGAAACGGTGAGCATCGTCAATCCTGATGGCAGCATCACCAAGTCGTTTCAGTTTAAGCCGCGGGCCAGAGTGCCCGATCGCTATCAGCTCAGCCCGCGCATCGGACTGGCGCATCCAGTGACCGAGCGGCTGGTATTTCATTTTGCCTACGGACATTTCTTTCAGAATCCTGACTATTATCATTTATTCCGAAATGACCGGTCACTGGTCAATCTGGAGGAATCCGATGTCATCATCGGCAATCCAGGCCTGAAACCCCAGAAAACCGTCGCCTTTGAGGTCGGAGGTAAATATCAGGTGTCCGAAGATATTGCCCTCGATTTCACTGGATTTTATAAGGATATTCGGGACTTGACCTCGACCCGCTTTTATGCGCGGCAGCCCTATAACTACACCATTTATATTAACGAAGACTATGGCCGCGTAAAAGGCTTCGATGTGACGGTGACGAAAAAATACAGTCACTATCTTTCTGGCAATATCAATTACACCTATAGCGTGGCTCGGGGCTCCGGGTCGGATCCATTGACTGGCTATTATTATCGGGAACAAGAAGCGCATCTTCGGCCCAAGCGCGATTATTTTCTCGATTTCGACAGAACGCATGACCTATCGGTGAATGTGGATGTCCGTTTCCCGCGCAATTTTAGCCCGAGTTTCAAACCGCTGCGATGGCTTGCCGATGTTGGCATCAACGCCCTGTTTCAAGTCGCCAGCGGTTTGCCTTACACGCCGACCAAACAGGGAACGATCAGCCTGGAAGTGAACTCGGAGCGCAAGGGCTGGACCAGCACGCTGGATGTCCGTGTTGACAAGATGCTGCGGCTGGGTAAATTCGACGCCGTGGTCTATGCGAAAGCCACCAATTTGCTCGATCGGATTAACCCTGAGCTGATCTGGTCCGAGACTGGAGATCCATGGGATGCTGGTCCATATAACTATCGGTCTAAGGATCGACAGGCAAATCCCGATAACGTAGGGCCCCGAAGGGATGTGAGATTAGGGCTATATGTGAAATTTTAATGGTGTAACCGCTTCGTTTCGATCGCTGAGCATGCAGGTCGCGATCTAAAAAAAGGGAATTGCGGTCAATCCACCGTCAATTATTCGCCAGCTGAAACCATCGAATGACAAATCAATTTGTAATTGACGAGACCCTAACGGAGCGATCGCAGAGCCATTTTGTATTTATCGCTGGATGATTCGTCTGTTGTGATGAAAGATGAATTATTTTTTCATGGCAGTAACCGTATACTTGTCAAGATTTGTGGTAGTCCAGTTGATAGAACTATTGAATCCAGGCATATTGCGCTTAGCCATGAGGATTCCATTGAAGAACTTTTCTTTTAATAACCAGTGAGGTGCCAGGAATGCGGAGATCGATATCCATGATCTTGTGGGCAATGGCTGTCTTGTTTGCGGTATCGTTGGGAGCCCAAAATTTGACCAACGATAACGATGGTGTTCCCCAGCCGCGGTCATTGAGAAAAAATCTGGCCAGGATCGATGAAGCGATCGGCGTAATGACCAAGGGGCAGTTGTGCAATTTGACCATGAATTACGGTCAGATCAGCGACACCCGGCTGGAAGATCCGGGAAATCGGCCGACGGACGATTTCTTCAATTTTCGATATCCAAAGACCAAGCCGTATGGTTCTATGTGCGACGATTTTTCAGTGTTCTTTGCCCTCGAGCAGAACTCTAAGAACGGCAATAACGGCAATTTCATTGACGGTTACACCAACAATGGCAATGAGGATTGGGTGGCTAAGGATGGCTCGTTAGGGGCCACGCATTATGATGGTCGCGGGGATTATCCGATGCTGGTCTATGTGGATGGGACCACGCCGTACTTAGCTCATAGCGATTTGCCGCAGACATGGCCACTTGCCAAGGATGGGAAGCCCTTCTGGCCTGGCTATTTTCGGCGCGATCCAATCACCGGCAAGGTGTACGACGGCGAATTCCCGTCCGATCGCGATGTCTACGGTGTATTTACCGATGCCAATAATCGCCAGGGGAATGTCATTGGCCTCGAGGTCGAGCAAATGGCCTATTGCTATGGTCGTCCCTATGCCGAGGACCTCCAATTCTATGAGTTCTTCATCCACAATAAAAGTGGAACGCTGCTGACCGGCTGCTATTTTGGCATCTATTTGGATCCAGATTGCAGCGATTACAGCCAAGAGATCCTGATCGTCCCGGATGGTCATGGTTTCCATGATCGCTATCCGATCATCATGCAGCGCGATTTCGATGGCGACATCGGAGCATGCACGGTGCCGAATAGCCTGGGCCGGCTGGAGGAAATGGACTTTGGGGTGATCTTTCTAGAGACCCCGCATGACATAGGCATTACCAGCTTTCACTACTACACCGATCCCGGCCCTACGTTCGACGAGGTGATGTGGCCAATCGTCAGCGGCCAGCCGAGCGATCCAGACGTGGCCGCGCTGGCATCTGAATATTTTCATGGTAGCAATCCCAAAATTGACGACGTATCGCTGATCGCCGCTCCATCCGATCTTGTGTTTATTGCTGCCTCAGGTCCTTTCGATTTCGCCCCAGACGAAGTCGTTAAATTCACCATCGGCGTGGTGGTGGGAGATACGGATGCGGATTTCATGAAGAACTCTCAGATGGCTATTCAGATGTTTGAGAAGGGCTTTGTTGGGCCAGCAGCGCCGCCAGGCCCGCGGCTTTGTGGGGTCCCCGGGGATAAGAAAGTGACCTTATACTGGGATAATAGCTCTGAGCTGAAGCCTGATCCTCTTACTGGGGAGATTGACTTTGAGGGATACAAGATTTATCGCAGCGAGGATGGTGGCGTCACCTGGGGAAAGACGATCACCGATTCCAGGGGCAATGTGGTTGGCTATGTCCCCATCGCTCAATTCGATGTGAAAAACGAGGTGCAGGGCGAAGACCCTATCAATCCCAATAATTACCTCGGAGATAACACTGGATTGCAATATACTTTTGTGGATACCGATGTCCAAAATGGTATCGCCTATTCGTATACCATTACAGCCTACGATCGGGGGAATCCGGCGGCCAACATCGCTTCGTTTGAATCAGCCAAAGGCGTCGGCATATCGGAAAAGAACTTCGTTACAGTGATCCCGCAGCCCAGCCCATTGGGCTATCAACCGGCCGCAGTTTCAATGTATCGCCAGATCTCAGGGAAAGGGAGAGGCACGGTCGATATCAAGGTCATCGACAGCGAGAATTATCAGCGCTATAAAAGCCGCATTGGCTATGCTGGCAGTCCGATTTTCAAATTGAAGATGGAAGGCTTTCCAGCCACCAGTTTTTCCTTATATGATTCCTCGGCCAATAACCAGCTTCTGGCCGCGTCGCTGCCGATCAATGCCGAAGTCGTGCCTGTGATCAATGAGTTGGGCATTCGGGTGGCTGTCAATTCGCTCCAAAAAATCGGAGGGATCCAATCCATCACTGATGAAGCTGGCACGCCATTAGGGGGCTCATCCAAATTCGACGTCACCCACTCGTGGTCAGTTTCGGCCAGCATCATCCAGAGCGGTTCGCTGGATGCTCGATCCAATGATTATGAAATTCGGTTCACAGAAAGCGGTTCGATGGCCTATTCCAAGGCGCGGACCCCAGTGGCATTGATGCGAGTGCCGTTCGAGGTGTGGCGCGTGTTTCCGGACACCATCAAAATCATCTGTGAATTTGACGATAAAAATCGAAACGGTCTGTTTGATGAAAAGGAATACATCTTCATCGGCAACGTCCCTTACCCGGCGAATGAGCCATCTGTGGGCGATTCCATTCGGGTGAATTTCCCGGACGATTTTCCCATTCAAGTTTTTTTTGAGAAGGCGCCGGCCACTGCCGATCGTCCTCAAGGCGGAAATCTCCCGGTCTCTGGCCAAAAAGTGGCCATTACCTGTTTTTCCAGTTTCTCCGATGGCTCCCAGTTTCCCAGTAATAGCAAGTTCGCTGCCGGGGATCAGATTGTCTTTCAGATCAGCGACGCAACGGTCGATCACCAGTTGGCGGCGACCATGCTGGACCAGATCCGCGTGGTCCCGAATCCCTATATCGTCACTTCGTTGTTCGATCCTCGGGAAAATGTTCATAGCATCAAATTCATGTATTTGCCAGAGCGCTGTACAATTACAATTTATACCTTGAGCGGGGTCAAAGTCAAACAGATCGAACATACCGATGGCACAGGGATTCAGAACTGGGATTTGACCAATGAATTTGGTCAGGATATCTCGTTCGGCGTGTATGTATACCATATCTCACTTCCAGACGGAAAGAGCAAGATGGGTAAGATCGCTATTTTAAAGTAGGAGCACACGCATGAAAAAGACCACAGTTTTCTTCATTATTATGGCATTGGCCACGGCATCTGTGAGCTGGGATCAAACATTTCGAAAAACCGGGTCATCTGCGGCGCAATTTTTGAAGATTGGGGTTGGCGCGCGGGCTGTTGGTTTGGCTGGCGCCTTCGGTGCCGTAGCCAACGATGCGACAGCATTGTATTGGAACCCGGCTGGCATCGCCAATTTGACCAAGATTTCGTGGACTGGGAGCCACGCCGATTGGATTGCCGATATTGCGCATCAATTTTCTGGCCTGGTGGTGCCGCTGGGATCAGGGTCGTCGGCGATCGGCCTGAGCGTCACCTTCACCAGCATGGGGGAGGAGCAGATCACTACCGAGCTGGAGCCGCAGGGTACTGGCTATTTCTGGGATGCCAGCGATGTGGCGGTTGGGCTGTCTTACGCTCGCTGGATGACCGATCGATTTGCCCTGGGCATGACCGCTAAATATGTTTCCCAAAAAATCTGGCATGAAACCGCTGCGACCTTTGCCATCGATGTCGGCACCTATCTGAGAACCAAATACAAAGGCATTGTTATCGGCATGTGCTTCTCCAATTTCGGAGGCTCGATGCAGCTCCAGGGACGTGATCTGATTCGAGAGTATGATCCCAATCCCAATAACTCGCTCAATTCCGCTATCGATACTCGGCTCCACACCGAGCCATGGCCTCTCCCAGTGAACTTCCGCGTCGCTGTCGCGATGGATGTGATCGGCAATGGGGATAATCTTGTCCGCTCTGCGGATAGCCGCATAACACTGGCTGTGGATGGGATGCATCCCAATGATGACAGCGAAAAGCTTAATTTTGGGATGGAGTATAGCTGGAAGGAGACCCTGTTTGCCAGATTCGGCTATGGGATAGGGTACGATGTGATCAATTACAGCTATGGACTTGGATTGAATTTCAAAATTGGCAGGTCAATCGTAAAATTCGACTATGCACTGGCTCCATTCCATAATTTGGGTGATGTTCATTTCTTTACGGTGGGGATGGATTTTTAGGCGGTGTCGGCGATTCAATGCGGGCCTCGAGGAAAAATCAGGGAAATGGTGATCTGGCAAATACTATTATGACTTAGTCAGGTCAAGAATCTCAATATTATCTCCGCTCTTAAAGCCACCGAACATCCCCCTAAATTCCCTCTTTGCAATGAAGCAAGGGGGGATGTTTGGAGTGAATCTGACTAAATTGTGTTTGAACGAAAAATCCTATTTTTTAGGTTTTCTGATCATTGCGATGCGTCCGCCAACTGGAGGATGCCGAGGCAATCTCATTGAATCATATAAAGCTAAAAGACTTCGCTCCGCTCGCAATGACAGTGTCACCCAAAAATTGCCGTTTTCGTTCAGTCACTAAATAGCGCTATGAATCCCTCGAAATAAAATGCCCCGGCATGGAAAAGCATGGGGACTCTTTTCTATGAGCGCGGTTTATAGCCCGTGCGATTAAAGATTTTTTGCCCCACAATGGCCCAAAATCGGGAGATCCTTTTGCGTTCAGAAACAAGCCGTCCCAGCTGGAATGATTGACTGTCCTTGTGCTGATTCAGTGCTGGGGTTGAGATCACTGAAATGCTGAATTGCTAGATCTTTGGTCCAAGCAGCTATTTTCCAGCCAGCGTTGGAAGGTCGTTTCGATCACGCAGTTATGGCACCGATCGGTAGGGGAGAGGGTGATCTGAGCGTGAGCGTCCATTGACTCCGCATAATTGAGTTGGGCTTTTTTCAGCAAAGCGATAAACTGCTGATGCTCCTCAGCCAGATGCTCCGTATAAATGCTTCTGAGCCGATGGAGCCTGTCCTGCTGCAACCAGGGGATAATTTGATCGGTCAAATCGTAAAAGGCGTCGAACAGGAAAAGCTCTCTCACCTGCTGAGTTAGCCCGCCCCGCACCATTGAAAGGATGGCTGGGCGATAGCCGCCGCTATGGGCAGAGATAATGATTTTGCCCGGTTTGGCATGTTGAATGCGATTTTCCGCTTTTAGAATTTGCAGAATTTCATCGATCAGTTGCTTCAATCCACCCTCATTTTCCATCCTCCCGGCGCTGGAATCCGATGCGCGATATGGTCCTTGGGCAAAAATCAGAATGGCGTTTTTCTGCGACGCAACAAGCTGCTGCACCATATCGAATTGCTCCATCACGTTCAGCACATCGTTGTTCCAGCCATGAAAGTGGATGATCAGATCTACCGCACCATTGGGCTCATGGAATCCTCGAGGGATGACGATGATGGCGCTGCTATCGCAATAATGCGGGTCGAACGGGAAGAAGCGATCTTTATAGCGATAGCCATTGCTTCGCGAGGTATGTGGGAATAAGCTATGGTTCAAAAACAATCGGCACCATTCACCGCTGGGGAAGCGGTTCCAATCGATGCTGGTAACATAAGGCCGATCCATTGTGGTATCGCCGGTGAAATGGTTCCAAATGATTCGGGAAGCCTTTGCCGCTCCCAGAACGCCAAGGTTCTCCGGCCCATCGCGCCGATCTTGAATTTGGTCACAGAAAATCGCGATGGCATACTTCACCCTGGAAGATAGCACAAGGCCGACATCCACGCGAACTGCGGTGACGCCGCCGGTTTTATGGGCCACTTTGAGGTCAGATGATGTTTCGAATGGCAAAAAACGTGGGATCATGTCATTGTACTGCTGCCGGGCTAATATGTCGATCATCTGGTGGCACGCGGCTGAATCCACCAACTCGCCGCGGAATAATTTTTCCAGCAAGAGCACCATATCCGCCGGGGTGGAAACGCCCACTCCATAGCGAATGGATTCTGGGGAATCGGTCTTGGTCTTCCAGGACATCAATTTATTCAGCAACCGCGTATGCTTCAGCCCCAGGGCTTGCATGCGGCGATTGACGGCTGCCAATTTCTCCTGATGGTTTTCGCCCAGCGCGTCGATGACCAGATTGGTGGCGGTGTTGTCGCTAATAGTTATCATCATCATCACCGCATCAATTAATTGTTGTTCACTGGTCCCGACGAAAAACTGATACAGACCGGAGCCGCCACATTTATTGGAATCGGCCAGAACCATTCGCTGAGTCGGACGAATTTTTCCCTCCGAAACTTGATAGAAATATTCCACCATAATTGGCAATTTGATCGCACTGGCGGTGGGAAATTTCTCATCGGCTTTATAAGACAAAATTTCACCCGTCTTGAAATTTTTAGCCATCACGCCCATCCGTCCCCCGAACGAGCGTTCCAAGGCGCGCATCTGTAAGGCGAAATCTGGGGGATTTTGACAATATAGTGAATGGAACATGCCACTGCCCAGCAGCAACAGATGGAGAAAGGCCGCACGCATCGTTTTTTGCTTAAATAAAAACTGCATAACCCAAACCTCAATTTTTCAATTCATGTGATCATGATGTCGTGAAATTAGAATGGTGATACAGATTCACCGGCGCAATTTTTATCCTGAGTGCTCAAAATAACACATCACAATATTTAAGAATGGCCTTTTGTCTGTGACGTGTTGTGAACTCGTGGACGAGAAGTTCGAATCTTTCATTTTCAACAATCGAATTTAGAAATTAAGATCTGAATCGAAGCTGGTGATTCGGCGATCTCGATTTTTCGGACAAACAGCCAACCCATCATCTCTCTGGATGTTCACCATTATCGGGCAGAGGTTCTGTTTTTGAAATGGTCGATGAACGATCTTTGTGAGGTAGAACGGTACCGATCTTTACCGCTACCTGCTGGGCATTTGGAAAATCAGGGGGGACAATTTCGCCTGTTGTTGGATCGACGTATTCAAACAGGATGCCTTCGGGAATGGGAAATTCGCGATAGCGTTCGTGCTGGAGCGCGTTTTCCATGAATCGGACCCAAATCGGGATGGCAGCTGCGGCCCCAGTTAGTTCTCGGTGCATGGCATCGGTGACCGGCCGATTATCGTCATATCCCACCCAAACAGCCGTGACCAATTCTGGGGTGAAACCGATGAACCACAGGTCTTTGGCATCGTTGGTTGTCCCGGTTTTACCTGCGGCTGGTCGATCGAACCCCCAGTCGCGGAGGCTTCGAGCCGTTCCCTGTTCCACGACTGCGCGCAACATGTCCAATACCATATAGATGGATTGTGGGTCCACCACCTGAGCACTCTGGCTGGTAAATTCGCGGAGTACGTTTCCTTGATAATCCTCGATATATTTTACCATCAACGGCTCTCGATTCACGCCGCCATTGGCGAACGGACAATAGGCGCGGCACATCTCCAGCGGCGAAACGCTCGATGTCCCCAACGCCAGCGAAAGATTGGCCGATAAGGGGCTGGTAATCCCCATCCGCTGGGCATATTGGACCACGATTTCTGGGCCAATGTCATGGATAATTTTGGCAGTGACCACATTAATAGAATGGGTCAGTGCCGTTTTGAGTGTGATTGGGCCGCGGTAATTTCGATCGAAATTGGGCGGAGACCATTTTTGGCCGTTAAATTCGAATGTCACCGCTGAATCGACCACGATGGATGCCGGGGTGTATTTTCCCAGGTCGATCGCTGCTAAATAGACGAAAGGTTTGAATGCCGATCCTGGCAGCCGATTACTGCTGGTGGCGCGATTGAACGGGCTCATAGCAAAATCGCGGCCTCCCACCAGGGCTTTGACTTTTCCGTTGCGCGGATCCATGGCGACCAGCGCCGCCTGGAGGTAGAGTCGTTTTTCTGCGTCACTGGCCAGCTCGTAGTCTTTCATGCCAAGTCGTTTATCGAGGGCCGTCAGGCCGAATTGGACCGCCTCCTGGGCATAGTTCTGAAGCCGAGTGTCCAAAGCAGTATAGATTTTAAGCCCGCCGTAGGACAGGACCTCCGAGGAGTAGAGGTTTTCGACGGTTCGTTTCACTTGATCGACATAATAGCTGGCTTTGCCCCAGAATAGATTGAGCCGCTGAAGATGGAGTGGTGCGGCCAGCGCTTGCTCTTTCTCCGCTTCAGTGATAAAACCCGCCGCGACCATCCGCGATAGCACCAGCCGCTGTCGTTCTTTGGCAATTTCGAAATTTAGATACGGATTGTATCGGCTGGGCCATCGTGGGAGGTTGGCCAGAAATGCCGCTTCGGCAAGGGTAAGTTCATCCGCATGTTTGGCAAAATAGGTCTGGCTGGCCTGTTCGATACCAAATGCATTGGACCCAAAATCGATTTGATTGCAATATGCCTCCAATATCTCCTCTTTGGAATAGCGCTGCTCCATCTGACAGGCCAACAGCAATTCCCGCACTTTCCGTCCCCAGCTTCGCTCGAATGAAAAGTAGAGGTTCTTGGCCAGTTGCTGGGTGATGCTGCTACCGCCCCCCGCTCGACGCCAGCGAATGAAATGGTTGAACAGCGCGCGCACCAGTCCTTTTTTATTGATTCCATGGTGTCGATAGAATTGTGCATCTTCCATAGCGAGGATCGCTTGAACAAAGTACGGGGAGATTTGAGAAAGACGGACCTCCTGACGATTGGTCAGCACCAGGATCAGTTCTCCCGAATCGGAATAGATTTCCGATGGTGTACTTAATGCCAGATCGCGCAACTGCTCGGGTAATTGGGGCAGCGTCAATACTAGGCGAAAGAATAGCACGATCAATCCAAGCAGCACAATCAGCCCGACGATCCATGTTTGCCGTTTAACGATGCTCAGCAGGTGCGTCATTGCGTTCCTCCGGATCCACATAATGAAGCTCAGGATAAAGCCGCTTGAGTTTCTCGATAAACAATTCCACAGCCCAAATGTTGGCTTCAAAAATATGGACTTCGCTATAAATTCCCTGTTTCACCTGGACGCCAAGGCGCACGACATCGCCATCGGCGTACCAGGAAATGGCCACCTTTTGGATGTTCTTGTCCCATTTAACCAACAGAAACGGGTTATTGATCAACTGCAACTTGACCGAGTTGGGAAGCTCGTCGAACGCAGCAAAAAATTGGTCCCGAGAGATGGTCCTGCCAGTAAATGGCTCCATCAGGTCCAATGCGGGCGAAGCAATTTGGCTGGAATCGGCAATTGCGGACAACACCGATATGGGCGGGTAACTATCCAGCAGCAACTGTTTATCGCCATCCAAAAAATAACAGCTCAGGCTGCTATCCGATTTCACGATTTTGGTCCAGACCCATTTGCGGCTGTGGCTCAGTTTGAGCAGATCAAAGGGAGAGATCAATTCTCCAGCGAGATTGGGCGGAAATTGTCCATAGAGATCACGGAATTGATCCGCAAGGATGATAACGGATCCCTCGCGTTCGAGCCAGGTCTTTAGGTGCGGAAGCGTGGTGATCTGGGGCAGGGTGGGAGGTTCATTTGGCAGCGTTGCGACGATTTGCTTCATCTTTTCGCTGGCCAATTGATCTTTGCGATGCAATTCCCAGATCGTGCCAGACCGAGGACGGTAGGGATTGGTCAATTCGACAATGCTCCCCAGCACAATCTCGGCCAGGTCGAACGAAAATTCAACGATCAGCAGCACCAATAGGACGGAGACAAGAATGATCACTTTGCGATGAGAAGCTAACCAAAGCAGTTTTGAGGTTCGGATGCGAAATATGTCGTTTTTTGCAGCAGTGGCTTTCTTTTCCATTTCAATTCACCAAATTGTCGAACAAAGCCCAGCAGCTTTGGCCAACGAATTTCGATGCGAGGTTATGCCCGTGCTCTTCCAAGTAAAATTCGACAACAAAAATTGGTTATCGGAAATAGAATGGCACTGGGATAAACGAAATGAGGAAGATGACGAACGTGACATAGCCGATAAATCTCCGCTTTGTATCGAGTTGAACGAAATCGTTTTCTGGCGCGGGGTGTTGAAAACCCAGCAGCAAAAGCAACACGATCATGACCAGCCAGCCGGGGTAGAAGAATGCTGCGACGATGATGAACGCCACCATGACGAGCTTGAAGATTTTTTGGCTCCGATGGCCGAACAAGGCATAGAGCACATGGCCGCCATCGAGTTGGCCGATAGGAAGCAAATTGAGCGCTGTGACGAACAGACCAGCCCAGCCAGCGTAGGCCATGGGATGCAGCGCGGTGTCGTATCCTTCGGGTGGGGTGCCGAGGATCAGTTTGGCGAGTTGGGAGAACAGCAATGATTCCCCGAGAAACAGGCTTTCCCCAGGCAGGCTATCCAGTCGGACGAATTGGGAGTTGATCAGCCCCAAGATCAATACTGGAATGGTAAGGGTCAACCCAGCAAGCGGTCCCGCCACTCCCACGTCGAACAATGCTCGTCGATGAGGGATTCGTTGTTTCATTTTGATAAAAGCACCCATCGTGCCAAAAGGAGCAAACGGCACCGGGATAAAATAGGGGAGTGTAGCCGCAATACCGTATTTGCGGCACATTAAATAATGCCCCATCTCATGCGCCAATAGAATCGAAACGATCGACAGTGAATAGGCGAGGCCATTGACCAGATAGGTCGTCAGCACGGTGAGCAAAAATAAAATGACGTTGATGTAAGGTCGATTCCGATTGATCCGAGTCAGCACGCGGTAACGCTGTGCTGGCTCGTCATCGTACCGTTCAAAGCGAAAATAGTATTCTGGTTCTGGCATTGGTTGTCCCTCGCTGGTGCGATCCCTTTGTTCCAATGTTTTCTAATTTGAAAGATATCTCCCAAAAAACTAAGGCTCTTTTTGGGAAAAATGGAGAACGTTGGTCATCCTCACTGATCCTTGAGCAGCTTAATCGTAACGTTTGCGTTTGGCGCCACGCCCAATTGTTGCCGGGCATTGCCGTTTCGGATAGAAATTTCTAAAAAGCCAGTGCTTCCGATAATCGCCAAAGGCTGGCCAATTTCAACCTCCGCATAGCTTTGCGCCAGGCGAGGGATGACGGTCATTCCAACATAGATTTCAGAGATATGGCGCATCAGATGCGTCGCCGCGATATTGGTGATCAAGTTGCCAAAACGATCGCTATAGATCACCTTGCCAATAATCTTGTCGGATGAGACGCGTGGCAGATCGATCTGGCCGCGATCAAAATCAATCGTCTCCTGGCCCAACTCATGGATATCTACGCCCAGCGACAGATATGCTGCCACCGGAGCAAAAATATCCCGCCCATGAAAGGTCTGGCTGATATGGCTCAAAAAGAACCGTTTGTTTAACACTTCGACAACGGTTAAGGTTTCGCTGGCGTGAAAGATGTATTTGAGCAGTTGATTATCGGGCGCGAGAAACCAAAAATCCAGGGACTTGACGGCAAGAATTTTGCGGTTTGAGCCCACACCGGGATCAACCACCGCAACGTGGATCGTGCCACGAGGAAAATAGCGGTAGCTGCTACTAAGCACAAATGCAGCCGCCGAAACGTCCTGGGCCGGGAGATCATGGCTGAGATCGATGATCTTCGCCCCGGGATTAATGGACAAGATGACCCCTTTCATCGTCCCCACATAACCATCTGCCAGACCGAAATCGGTGAGCAGCGTAATGATACCACTGGGTTTCATGGCAATTCATTCATGACTGTCGCGCCGGGACTAAGCAGCGCTGAGCGTAATTTCGATCGTTTGAGGCTTATCCGGGATCTTCAAGGAACTGACCAGCGCAATCGTGACGTTCTTGACGATCTCCTGAACAAATGGGTTCATGGCAATTTCTTGGCCATTCACCTTGATGGTAATGTTAAATGACTGGGCATTGGGCATAGCGATTAGATCCTCGATTGATTAAAATGTCTCCAAATAAAATTTGATCGAATTGAATGTTTGATAGCCCATGATATAGGCCAATAGATCCAGCGATAATGTCTCTACATTTTTCACGCTGAGATGCTGAATCGGTTCACCAATTTCCTCGTTAATGGTCTTGATATAATTGCGGCAAAGCTCGCATGCCTCGATGCGAATTGGTTTCCGATCTGATAAAAAAATAACTTTCAGGTTGCTCAGATCCTGATTGAAACAAAAAGGACAGCCGTTCATCGAAAAAGACCAGGTGGTATCGCAAATTCGGCACCAAAGCTTTCGTTTCATCTCTCGCTCATTCACCAACGCCATGGTTGGCCGATTCCCGCAAATTGGACAAAATGGCCGGTCCCAGTGGTATTGCGATAACTTTTTCGTTAATAGCTCTGAGCACAGTTCCAGATACGGCTCGGAGACGTACTCCACCAGCTTTTCGATGAGAATCGCTGGGATGTCGTATTTGCTAGCAAGCTTCTGAAGCCGAGATTTGTTTCCGGTGATCTGATCGATAATAAGACTTCGCAGCGGCAGTTTCCTTCGATTGTACAGTTCCGCGATGCGAAGCAATTGTTCTTTACTCCGATAAAAATATTGCTTGATGAGAGGGAGGATCGACTCAAAAATGGCGTCGGTATTTGGCTCTTTGAAAATAAAATTATCTTCCCCTAAAATTGGAAGCTGTTGATTGAACCGGCTGACAATGTCGATTTGGTTGAGCTTCTCAAACGGGACAATGGCTGCCAACCGTTTCATACAGATGAGCTGGATATTGAACAGCTCTTGATGAAATTCTAGATAAGTTGCATAAAATCGTTGCAAACGAGATAATTTTTCGCTCATTGGGCTCTCAGTGCTTAGTTGCAGTGCATCATGAGTCGATCATCTTTAAATCTTTGGGCCTCTGAAATTATTCATCCCACCGATGCTGGCCATTATTGATATCATGCGGCTATTGCTGCCGCGCCGGGCAATAGATCGCATCGGTGGGATGGATTGATAGGGTTGCGTGCCAACACGAGATAGATTATTTGTCGCTCAGCGCCGCAACGCCTGGCAGAGTCAATCCGCCAAGGAACTCCAACGAGGCGCCACCGCCAGTAGAGACGTGGGTGATCTGTTCTGTCAAGCCGGCTTTTGCCAGTGCTGCCACAGAGTCGCCGCCGCCGACAACGGTGGTCGCCCCCTTGCGGGTAATATCGGCCAGAACCTTCGCGATGGCCATGGTTCCAGCCGCGAAGGGTTCGATTTCGAATACGCCCATCGGCCCATTCCAAATGACGGTTTTTGCGTCATTCAAGACATGGGTAAATTGCTCGATGGTCTTGGGGCCAATATCGACACCGATCCAATCGTTCGGGATTGCCTGTCCCTCTGTGATCTGCGTCTTTGCTGCGGCAGATAACTCGGTTGCGATCAGGTGATCGACTGGGAGATGGAACTTGACCCCCTGCGTCTCTGCTTTTGTCAATATGGCTTTGGCCATTTCCACACGATCGGCCTCGAGCAATGATTTGCCAATGGGGATATTTTTAGCGTAGAGCACGGTATAGGTCATGCCGCCACCGATCAACAGAGCATCGACTTTGACCAGCAGGTTTTGAATGACATCAATTTTGCCAGAAATTTTTGCTCCGCCCAGGACTGCCACTAAGGGCCGTTTAGGATGATCGATCGCATCCCCAAGGTACCGCAACTCTTTTTCCATGAGGTAGCCAGCCGCTCGCTGCGTGAAATATTTGGTCACTCCTTCGGTCGAAGCATGCGCGCGATGGGCTGTTCCAAAAGCATCGTTGACATACACGTCGCCCAATTTAGCCAGCTTTTTCGCGAACTCGGCATCGTTGGCTTCCTCTTCTTTATAGAACCTCAGGTTTTCCAGCAGCAATACCTCACCATCATGCAGTTCATTAACCGCTCGTTCCACTTCGGGCCCAATACAATCCGTCAAGTAGCGAACTTCCTGATCCAATAGGTGCGATAGCCTTCGCGCAACTGGCGCCATCCGCATGGCTTCGTTCACCTTGCCTTTGGGCCGGCCAAGATGAGACATTAAAATAGCTTTACCGCCAGATCGGATAATTTTTTGAATGGTTGGCAATGCCGCTCGGATCCTCGTATCATCGGTCACTTCTAAATTTTCATTCAACGGCACATTAAAATCAACGCGAACCAAAACTTTCTTATGCTTTACGTCCACATCATCAATCGATAATTTAGCCATGTCATTGTCTCCTAATATTTGGTGAATAATTTAACGGATTGATCAGCATGACTCCCACATTGCACCGAGCGCCAGATTGCTCGTCTGGGCAGCATTCTCAAACAAATGAACACGTCATGCTATCCGCCCCTTCGCGCGCGAAATGATTCGACCAAATTGAATTCTGGCTTGTGAAGTATGGCAAATTCGAATCACTGCATTGTGCAAGCAGGAGCGCAGCCATGCGATATTCAGATTTAGATCAATTTGATTTTTTTCGCGAAATATGTCAGTTCATCTCGAAAATTGGGATGGGCGATATTGATCAACGCCTGGGCGCGTCGGCTAAGGCTTTTGCCGTGCAAATATGCCACCCCGTACTCCGTTACCACATAATGAACATCGCCCCGACTGGTCACCACCCCGGCACCCTCCTTAAGATGAGGCACAATTTTGGTGATGGTGTCATTTTTTGTGGTCGAGGGTAGGGCAATGATCGGTTTTCCATCTCTCGATCGCGCCGCACCCCGAATAAAATCTACCTGACCGCCAAAACCGGAGTAGATTTGATAACCAATGGAATCTGAACAAACCTGACCAGTGAGATCGATCTCGATGGCAGAATTGATGGCCACCATCTTGTCATTCTGAGCCACCACAAAGGGATCGTTGGTATAGTCCACTGGGTGCATTTCAAACAATGGATTATTATGGGCGAATTCGTACAACGCCTTGCTGCCCAATAAGAAAGTAGCAACTATCTTGCCGGGATGAAGCGTTTTTCTGGCGCCAGTAATAATGCCTCGTTCGATTGCCTCCATAATGCCATCGGACACCATCTCGGTATGGATGCCCAGATCTTTCTTATTTCCCATGGCGTGCAGCGCCGCATTGGGAATCCCGCCGATCCCTAATTGCAGCGTCGAGCCGTCCTCTACCAGATCAGAGATGTATTCGCCGATTCGTCGCTCAACATCGCTGGGGGGCGTGATTTCCAATGTTGGCAGTTCTTCGGACGCCTCCACGATTTTGGTGGCCTTGCTGACATGAATAAAGCAATCGCCCAAAGTGCGCGGCATCTTATCGTTCACCAGGACGATAAGCTTTTTCGCGTGCTCGGCGGCTGCTTTAGTGGCTAAATCTTCTACCCCCAAAGATAAAAAGCCATGGGCATCGGGTGGCGAGGTCTGGATAATCGCCACATCTAATGGCAATGTGCCCTTGCCGTGGACAAACAATTGCGGAATCTCATAGAGAAAAATTGGGAAGTAATCCGCTTTGCCTTCATTCACTGCTTTTCGATCAGCTGGCCCCACGAAGAGCGATTTATGCCGAAAATGACCTTCCATGCCTGGGGCAGATAGCGGATCATCACCCAGTAATAACACATGAACCACATCCACATCGCGAAGCGAATCCTTTCTGGCGGCTAAGGCTCTCACCAGTGGAAAAGGGGTTGCGGCGTTTCCTGAAATGTAAATCCTATTACCGCTTTCGACGATCGATACCGCATCCTCCTCTGTCGTTAATTTGCTTTTATATTCTTCCATCCATCTCATTGTTCACTCTCACTTCTTAGTAATAATTCATTCGTCCGTTCCAATTTAACAGCCTGTAGTTGTCACACATTTCCACACTATTTTCCGATGATTTCATTGCGTCACTATGCTCGCCCAACAACGCCTAACCGATACGATGGTCGATCGATAGCGAGTCCTCAAGCTTGATCATCGTTCAATCTATCAAAATCGGAATCAGCATTTGTACTTACTGAACTCGAAGTCGTACAGATCGGCTACTCCTTTATTGGTGCATTTGCCGTCGTGCAAATAGATACCAGAAGCCAGCACCTGGTTGATCTGGCAGGCTTTTTTAATTCCATTTCGGGCAATCGACATTGCAAATGGTGCGACAATATTGTTCATTGCTCGAGATGCAGTCCGAGCAACGACAGCCGGGATATTGGGAACACAGTAATGCAGAATCCCCTCTTTAATGAACACCGGGTCTGAATGAGTGGTTGGCCGGCTGGTAGCCACGCAGCCCCCATGATCGATCGACGCATCGATGATCAGCGACCCTTTCTTCATCAATTTTAGATGTTCTTCAGTAATTAAGATGGGGGTTCGTTGCGCCGGTTGATAGATGGCACCAATAAACACATCGGCGAACTTCAGTGCCCGTTCGATCATATAATGGTTCGCCTCGGCGGTAATCACCTTGCCCCCCAATTCCCGATAAATAAATCGCAACCTCGAAATATCCTCATCCATTACCACCACTTGTGCGCCCAAACCAACGAAGGCTTTGGCAGAATTATAGCCCAATTGGCCTGCGCCGAGAATGACCACAGTTGACGGCGGGATGCCCGGAAATCCTCCGATGGCAATGCCGCGGCCACCGTTATCGCACTGCAGAAACCGGCCTGCGATCTGTGGCATCATATTGCCAGCAATTTCACCCATGGCGACCAGCAGCGGCCGATATTTCGGGGCAATTTCGATCAGCTCGGTGCCCACTGCGGTGACCTTTTTCTCCAGCATCATTTCTATCGTTCGCTTTTTAAGCAATCCCGTGAGCAAAAATGAAAAAATCATCTGCTCCGGATGCAGCAATTCCGCCTCCGACTCGGTAGGTGGCATCACCTTGATGATCAAATCAGAGCGCTGAAAGACTTCCTCGTGATTGAATACGATTTCGCCACCCATTTTCTGGAAATCTTCGTCTGAAAAGCGGCTATCCAGGCCCGCACCTCGCTCAATATAAACTTTGTGCCCTTCTTTTACCAGTGAGTATACACCTTGTGCTGTTAATGAAATCCGCCGCTCTTCAGCCAAAATCTCCTTTGGAATGCCTATATTCATCTCTGATCCTCCACTTATAACGATTTTTTAATTCTCAAAATTGAGCTATATAAGATAGTTTTTTTTTACTAAAATGCAAGAGAATTATTTATATTTTTCCATTAGCCCATGCACCGTCCTGTCGGCAAATCCCGACAGATCTCTTAAAAAGATAAGCAGAAATTCAGTGACATAAATTTTGTCCTATGTAATTTTGGTAACAACGATTTTATCCTTGACTTTATGGATAATAATTTTTATAATTATTGCGACAGTGGACTGCCAGGTGTTATGGGAAATTGTGGAGACCAGCGTGAAGCACGACATCAATGAGATTAACAGCAATCAAACGCTGACAGATTCTGATTCACACAGAAATTTGACAACAATCGATCGCGATCCCAAAACGCGCCCAACCATTCAGAAATTTCCAGCCGAATTTAAGAAAAATTTTCTGAAATCGATCGAAGTTCGGTTCCTGGTCATTTTTCTGGTTTCATTGGTATTCAACGTGGGGCTGGTTTTTTTGCTTCAGCGGATTGTCCCCATGGAGCCGACCAGCAAAGAAATCAGCCATCTTCAAGAGCGCTTCGCTAAAATTTTGTTAAAAGAAGGCTATCCGCCATATCCAAGCCCTCTGGATCGGCCTTCAAAATTTGAAAATCGAATTGACCCAGAAGTGATCACTGGATTGCACCGCTGGATGTCAACTTTTACCACCGAATTTTTAGAGACGCTAGCGGAAAAAACACCGGCGACCGATGCAGCGAAAGGTCACGGCTTTTCTGACAGCAAGGAGACAAGTTTGCCCCCTCGTGAGGATTTGTTAGGTGCCCGGTCAGCGGCTTCGGGACAACGTCAGGCGTCTCGATCAGAGTTAGAGCATCAGGTCAGTTCTGTGGGATTATTGGGATTGATTTCCAGCAATACCCGAGCGATCGATCGCGAGTATGTGGAAGATCTGCTAGAGTACGCATCGGATAATTCCAATCATTTGGGAGAAGTGTTGTCCCGATTGAGCGCCATTGAAGTGCCTCGATATGGGAGCGCTCATTCCCTCAAACGATTGCAAAGCGATGATGACAGCGGCGAGGCCCTTGGTCTCAAGGGTGGACGTGCAACTGCGGCCGCGGAAAAACAGCAGGCGATTGAAAAAGTCAAACCGATCGAATCGGTTCAGGCCAAACCCATCAAGCGCAACCTGGATTTTGAGGCATTGCCGTCGAGCGAAAAAGATCAGTCAAGTGTGACGCAGGCGAAAGCCAAGACCCGATCCGCCCAAGACGTCATGCGCGTCGTCCAATCCCATACCCGTGCTTTGCAAGACTGTTACAAGCAAGAATTGCGATATGCTCCGCAGATCAGTGGCAAAATTACCATTCGCTTTATCGTGGATCCGGATGGCAATGTCAAGGATGCCTCGCTCATCTCATCGACGCTCAATAGTCCAAGGATGGAAGAATGTATCATTAATCGCATTAAGCGCTGGCGTGATTTTCCCGCCTGCGACCCAAGCGTTGGAGATAAAACCTATCGACAAACTTTTAGTTTCGGAGAAAAGGATTGAACGTGACATCGGAGGGAGAAAGTGAGACAATTATTCGCTGGCATTGATTGCTCAACCCAAAGCTGCAAGCTTGTGGTTATCGATCTTGATGCGAGAAAAGTCATCTACACGGACGTTGTCAATTACGATCAAGATCTTCCCCGCTATCATACGGTCAATGGTGTTATCTCGGGACTTGATGAGGGTGTTTCCGAGTCTGACCCCAACATGTGGATCGATGCGCTGGAGATGCTGTTTCAGCGATTGGCCCAATCCGATCTCTCCCCGCGAGAAATCAAAGCCATGTCGGTGTCGGGTCAGCAGCATGGACTGGTCTGTCTGGATCGCGATGGCAATCTTTCGCGCCATAGAAGTAAGCTCTGGAACGATTTTTCGACTCGCGCGGAGTGCGAGCAGCTCACCGAATTTGTTGGCGGAGCCCGGCAGATGATCGCTGAAGTGGGAAACACCCAGCGTACCGGATATACGGCCGGCAAGATCCTTCACTTTGCTCGCCATGAGCCAATGGCTTTCGAACGAACGACGACCTGTTTTTTGGTTCACAATTTCGTGAATTGGTATTTGACCGGGGGCAAACATGGTGGCGTACGCGTGATGGAACCAGGGGATACCTCGGGTATGGCCTTATGGCACCCAGCTACCAAATCCTGGTCCGATAAACTCCTCCACTTTATCTCTCCCAACTTGAAAGAGAAGCTGCCCCCAGTTCTGCCATCAGATCAATTCATCGGCAATATTTCGCCCGACTTGGTAAAGCGGTTTGGTTTTGATCCAAATTGTAAAATCGATGCTGGCAGCGGGGATAACATGTATGGCGCCATCGGTACTGGCAATGTAGTCCCTGGGATTGTGACGGTGAGCCTGGGCACCAGTGGCACAGCCTACAGTTTTATGGAGCAACCATATATCGATCCAGAAGGTGAGATCGCTGCCTTTTGTGACAGCACTGGTCATTACTTGCCGTTGCTATGCGTTTCCAATTTGGCTAATGGCTATAATGCGCTCTTGCAGCAATTTAACCTGAGCCATGAGCAATTTAATCGGATTGCTGATCAAACGCCGCCGGGGTGCCAAGGGAGGTTAGTCATTCCCTGGTATGCTGGGGAGCGCACTCCAGATGTACCATTAGCCGCACCTGTGTACTTCGGTTTTGGGCTGGATGATTTTCGGCCCGAATGGCTATGTCGCGCCGTGCTAGAAGGACATGTCTTGAATCTCTATGACGGATTCCAGCGAATGCCGGTGACCGCCCATGAAATTCGGCTCACCGGGGGGTTGTCTCGCTCGGAAGCCTGGTGCCAGACTATTGCGGATATCTTTGAAGCCACCGTCGTACCGGTCGAGGGCGAGGGGGCCGCTCTGGGCGCAGCACTTCACGCCGCCTGGGTCTATCGCAAGCAACAAGATCCAGCGACTTCTTTGGTGGATCTCATTTCACCGTTTGTGCTGCTTCAAGAAAACCGACGAAAGGTGCCGATCGCAAAACATGTTCAGCGCTATCGAATCCTGAAAAAGCTATTTCATTCGCTCAGTCGCCTCGTTCGCAGGCAGCCCAGTGACGAGGATCCGTTCGAACTAAGGAACCAACTGATTCAAACGACGACAAGCCAGGACTGAACGCCTATTCGATTGGCGAACAACAGGGCAGTCAAGCAAAGCATAGATCGAGGTCCCAGCTGCAAGGAATAAAGCCCGATCCACAAAATTAAGGGAAATTTCTCCCTAAAGCAGACAAATGGAACCACCATTTTAACATTTGCTTTGGGGATTTTTTTTATTGATAGAAGTGACTGAAAACTCACCTGTGCTGTAAATTTGCAGCGGTGACAATCTCCATCGCTATCATCCTAAATCATCCATCTGTTTTGATCTCCAACATGAGCACGACTCAGTTCGTTGCAAAAATCAGAATCAGAAGAAGGGTTGTCATTCTTCCATCCGCAGCAACGCCACAACCGTATTGAATGCCGCAAGTTGCACTAGTTACAAATGAGATATCGCCAACTCGAAGCAAAGGTAATTTTCCAATTGCGGAATGGTAAGGTACTTACCGAGCAAGCTCCTTTATTGCCATCTTATCCGTCCAAAATGTTACAGAAAACAAAAAAGTCTTGATTTAGAAAATAATTTGGCTTACATTTGCAACTCAATTCCAAAAACCAAATCTTGGGGACCGTTATTGCGGGTGCAATAAAACGAAGCAAAGTCGACGATGGTCGTGAGTTCTCATTCCTGAAGTCAAAAAACAGGGTGAGATGTCATGCCTGCGACTTCGATTTTGATTTGACTTAAAAAATGGCTGATAAAGAGATTGCTGAATTCAAAGGAATGAAATGGTCGAAGCGAAATACGCGTTTTGCAATAAAAGATTATCAGGGCAAAATCCCTTCTGCCATTGAAGATGGCCTTGGTATCAGAGGCCTGGCAATGACAGCGATGAATCAAACTTGATTATTTTCAGCATTTTTAGAAAAACTCATTTATGCGTCCTTTGGGAATTTTAGCCGGAATTGACATGCGTTTAACAATTTTTTATGGTGAAATATGAGCCTATTTATCGGCCTGGACCTTGGGGGAACAAATTTGAAGTATGCGTTAGGCACTGGGGATGGTGATTTAGTGGTGCGGTACAGTAAGCCCTCCTTGGCATTTCAGCGGCAGAATAAGATATTTGAGAACATGTTCTCCGCCGTTGAGCAGTTGATGGATGAAGCGGCGCGACGAGGCGAGACCGTGGTTGCGATTGGGGTCGGCAGCCCTGGCTGCGTTGATTTCGAAATTGGCCAACTATTGGGCAGCACCCCAAATTTTGAGGACTGGACCGATGCCCCGATCAAACAGCGCTTTGAAGAGCGGTTTCACTTGCCAACCTGGGTGGATAATGATGCGAATATGATGGCCTTAGCAGAATCTCGCAAAGGAGCTGGCAAGGGATACCGATCAATTCTATGCGCGACCTTGGGGACTGGCATAGGCGGCGGAATGGTTATGAATGGGGAGGTCTATCGCGGTTCGCACTATTCAGCAGCCGAGATCGGACATATCGTCATTGAGATCAATGGTCGGCCATGCAATTGTGGTAATCGCGGCTGCCTGGAAGCGTATGCCGCCGCCCCGGCCATCGTTGATCGCTATCGGCAAAAGTTGAAACGGTTCGGGGTGATGTTCGAGATCCAGGGGCTAAATACTGAGACGATCTTTTTGAAGGCAAGCCTCAATGAAGATTTGGCGAAAGAAACGATCATAGAGACCTGCGATTATCTGGGCACTGGCTTGGCCAGCGTAGCCAACATCATTGACCCCGATCTCATCATTTTGGGAGGGGGCGTGGCTGAGGCCGGGGATGAATTCATTCAACGCATCGAACAGTCCGTCAAACAAAACGCCATTGGCGCGATTGCCAGAAAGATCCGCGTGGTGAAGGGCAAGTTGGATGTGGATGCCGGCATCATTGGCGCGATACTTTTAGCCGCAGAGAATTTTGCAGCCAAAAAAGCCAAATAGCTCTCTGGAGGCGATGAAACACAAGTGGGAGCTGAGAATTATCCGGTGCTCAGGACGGTTCGCTGTGGATGGTTTTGTCAGAAAATGGGGCCTCAACTTCTGGTTAAGAATCAAGGCCCCCTGCGGCTGTCGGAAGCCAGATGGATAGATCAGCGCTGCCGATTTAGGCGATGGGGGCATTGTTTCTCGCTTTTTTTCTAAATCGAAATGGGATAATCATTGATATAGCGCCAGAACGCCCTGCCAAAAATCAAAGGCATTAGTTATTGAACGGCATGGCTGAGGACTTCTTGATATAGCCTTTGGGCACCTCGAACTCGCTATCGGATACCGAGGTCTTCACTACACGGGTCGTTTCCGTGATCGTTTCGATCCGTCCCATGCCCGTATCTATTGTCACCCGAGTGACCAGCGGGAGACCTCGAAGTTTTCGGGCTTCAACTGAAAATTTGAGCTTCATCATGCCCATTTTTTCATAAATATCCACCCATTCGCTCCCCATATTAAGCTTCGGCGTTACCCACATCTCCATTATCGGTTCGTTGTCCAGGTTAAAAAATACTTGTTCGCAGTCGTAGCCAAGAATCGTCTTGATTTTTCCAGTTCGTTGAAAAGAAATTTCGAATGCTGGTTGGTCAGACAACATTTTGGCCATCTCCTTGCCCATCATCTGTTCCATGGCCTTGCGCTCCTCGGGCGACATTTTTTTCATCTGCTCCTGCATGGCCGACTGCACATTTTTCATCCCCTGTTGCATTTCCGCAAAGGTTAGTTCAGCATAGCTTTTCTCTTTGTGGTTGACCCTCCACATCAACTCTTTATCCAGCCGCAGGATCATTTCTTCCCCATTCGTCAAATCGGCGGATTTGAATTTGCCCGGCTTATAAAACGCCTTGTGCTGTTCCATCTTCTGGTTGGGTTGATTTGGCATGGTGGATTTTGTCACCACGGTTTGTTCCAAATAGCCTTCAAAGGTCTGTGCGTCGGCGGAGACGTATGTCAGCATCCCAACTATACCGAACAAAACAAAAACAACCATGGCGAGATCAATAAATTTTCGCATAATAGCTTCCTTTCAATTAGCTGCGATGTCACGTGTTTGTGTAGCAAAATCCTGAATCCCATGAATTCGCCTTTTGTCTGCATCCGCAAGGATGAGATCTTGGCCTGCTATTAGAATTTTGCAACGAGGATTTTCTCATACATTGCCGAAAATGTTCGGTTGAAGTAGCAATGCTTCAACTCGATGTTCGATCCAGATTTCCAATAAACCATTTATGCATCCACCATAAAAATCGGATCTCGAGTATTGTCATTGCGGGTGCAGCCACACGAACGAACTCGAAAATGCTCGTCCGATTACTTTTCTTTCCGCAGGTAAGATGACTTCTGCATAAAGTATCTTGCCAGGCCGATGATGAATCAAATTTTGTTATTTTCAGCCCTTTTAGAATAGACTCATATCTTCTTTTCGCTCCTTTGAAATAGATATCTTGCAACTGAACCACTTGTTGTTCGCTTGATCTCTCTTTAAACTTTTTTCTCGTGGGAAAGACAACTAAAAGAACCATCGGGAAGTGATATACAGACCAGTTCCAATAAACAGACCAACGCCAATAACTAAGAGGAGGTACTTACTGAGATCTGGCTCAATTTTTTCTTTTTCTTTGCGCTGAATAACATTGTATAGCATTGTCGCCAAAGCGACGACGACACTGGCGAAATAAACGTACATGGGGGCATCGAAATAGCCGCGCGAGAGCTCAGTTTCTTCCCGCATCGAAAGCTTGACCAGAACAATTGCAATCACCAAGGTGGCCGCTTGGACAATGATCCGAAATTCAATGTGCGTTTTCCTCGATAACCAGACATTCAATAATGTTAGGCCAGAGCAGCCCAATGAAGCGATCAATAGCACGATCGCATTGTAAAAGAGGATCGAATATTTCAATGGATGATGGGTCAGGGTCAGGAAAAAAAGGCCAACCAGTTCGCCGATGATGATCGTTTCCAGCAGCATAATAAATTTTGGATTGGGAGCTTTCGATTCCTCTGGACTGGTAGTGGGGTTCGCTTCGTGGACCCGAATTTTTCGCGCTTGGCGGCTGACAAATCCATGCTGGGACGACTCAGATTCATTCGACGAAAAAGAGGCGAACAACAGAATGAACAGCCCGGTCATGCTAACCAGAAGGCTGAGGCTGCTGAGGCAAATAAATACCATCGAAACGCGCTCCGAACTGGGTGATCGCATCGTTTGACTTAATATATGAAATATTAGTAAAATGTCAAGTAAAATTATTGTTTCAATTGGACGTCAAAATCGTTGCCATGGCGCGGTTCTCTTGAGCAAAAATGATTGCGAAGATCTGCCAGATACGATCATCCTGACAGGCGTAACCCCATCGATGAACCCCGGATCGGTCCGGTTTCTCGGGTTCTGGGAATATCCTTAGGCGACAGCGCGATGATCAACATAGATCGATTCGAGCGCCTGAATGAATAGGCCCGTGATCCAATCCGAACCGCCCTGTTTTCGACCAAAATCAAATGCTGCCCATTCAGGGATTCTTTTTTCCGAGCGCAATAATCCCTTCCCGTCCCAGCGATTCATTGTTTGCTCGACCAATCGGTCGATTTGTGGACGCGCGATCGTACGAGCAAACGGCGCGATGCTATGAAGGACATTTAATACGTCCAAGCCCGTGTAATGCGGCGGATAGCGTAATTTGCTGAGATTTAATTCGAGTTGGGGATCCAACTCACACCGGAAAAGAGCGGATTGGGGATAGAGGTCCATCAAAGCGCGAACTGCGGGGGCGATCATTGCCTCATAATGACCATCGAATTGGCTCAGCAGTCGCGCGATATGGACCGTGGCTGCCGGGCAACTGGGAGCATTAGCCAGTTTTTCTCCCGGTTGTTTGAGGCGATCGCAATGCCAACCCCCATCCCAACGCTGACTCGTGACAATGTAGTTCACAGCCGCAGCCACTGCATTGCTATGCCGAAATCCCAATCGGACCAAACAATAACCTAAATGGGCCGTGAGACAAATATAGCTGATGGCCTGCTGCTTCTGACGATGGTAGCGGATCATAAATTGCCCATCCTCCATCTGTTGCCATAGCAAAATCTGCATGAGATGCTGGATGCCGAGGTGCTCAGCCGTAATTCCAATATCCGCCAGAAAGCGAAGCACCCAATAGAACGAACCATACATCCGATAATCGGCAGGCGTAGCGAGCATGGATGGAATTCCAAGGGATGGGTCTTGAAGTTTGTGCACCAGCATACCGATATTGGCATCTGAAATGATCATGTGTTGAAGCTCATGGCGCAGAGGATCATGGTCGGGAAGCAAGATAAAGCGGGACCAGATCGTTCCAGTCGATAATATTTTCTGTTTCTGTCTGGCAACAAAATCGCTGATCTGATCGAGAGTCATGGTAAATCTCTTCTATCGGTTGGAATTTTAGGCTAGAAATTCGACATCAATTTGTCCTGCGAAACTGGAAAAAATACGGTCTAAGCGGCCACTAAATTGGCAGGTATTGCCAAATTCAGATTTTAATTCAGCCGCTTCATGCCGTGAGCCATTTAGCAAAAGGAATGACCTTTCTCGGTTATTTTTGAAATTTGCAATAAGAACCAATTAGAACCCCCGATGCGCTGCCATGATAATTTGGACTGTTTCTATCAAACGGCAGTTAATAGCCTTATGGCTGCTGCGGAAATAGCTCATCGATGGGGGTTTGTGCCAGCTCGCTGAGAAAGTCAGCGATCCTTTGACAGACCAGGGCAAGATATTTGTTTCCCTTATCCGCTGTTGCGCGCGATGGATCACCCACGGCGCAATGATCATTGAGATTTTTGAAGCGCCGGCTTGTCTGCACCCAACCATTGGTAAGGGCTTGAAATCGAAACGGTCTGGCCGGCGCTGGTTGAGCATTTGACAGTTCCACGAGTTCCGAATACAAGGCCAATGCCACTGAGGTTTCGAATTCGCCAGCGTGATCATCTGGCGTTTCGAAAATTTCGTTGTATTTATCCATTCCGACCTTCCACCAATGACAGACAAACAAATGGACATCCAGGTCGCATTGCAACTGTCGGATCAGCGGGGTAAAATCGTTGCCCCCATGGCCATTGAGAATGACGATTTTTCGAATACCATGATGTCGCAAAGAGGAGATGATGTCGCGCAGCAGGGCATCCAGTGTGGCTTGAGAAACATGGATTGCCAATGGAAAATCCATTAAATTGCAATCGACACCGTAGGGAATCGTTGGTAAGCAGATGACCGATTGGCTGGATTGCCAGGCCAAGCGGCAACTCTGTTGCGCCACGTAGGTAGTGTGGAGAAAATCCTGTCCTTCTGGCAAATGCCGATGGTGCGGCTCAATGGCGCCGACCGGGATGACCGCCACTTCCAGTTTTTGCTTCGACAGACGATCAAGATTGGTTTGGGTCAGGTCCCATTCGTTGATCAATTTTCGCTCCTTGATTTTGGTTCAGTTGCTGTTTCTGAGGGCCTGAATTTAATCAATTTTAAAATAGAATGCAAGACAATTGCTTGGGCAGAATAAATGAAGGTGAATTGGCCCTTGAAAAGCAGAAATGCAAAGTCATGTCATCTTGCAGGTAATCGACGATTGGATACCAATGATTCTGTTTTGATTCTGGGTTTTTGGTCTGGCACCAGCGGAAATAAAAAAACCTTTGCTCCTGCTCGCTTTACGCCGAAACAAATTATGCTCAAAATAGTTACACAAGCAAACCCGCGACTGCGATGCGTTTCTGGCTACTGGTGATTTGGAAGACAGCTTATGAACGAAGTGATGCGGTTCGTATTTCAATCAAGTTTGGTCGCAAAGACGGTTCTGTTGATCCCATTCGTTTTGTCGGTCCTTTCCTGGGGAATTATCATTGACAAGGCCAGATTATTCCGCTTCGCCTTCAAGCGATAGCGCCCGCAGGATAAGAAGAAGTTTGGCGATGAGGCATAAAAAAGCAAAAATGTGAATGATTGTCCCGGTTTCTTTTTTTGCTTTCATTCAGACACCCATCATTAACCATTACGAGGAGTCGAAACATGATCAAAACAAAATTGCTCATCCTTACACTTCTTTTCTCCACCTCTTTTCTTTACGCCCAAAAATTTGCTGGTCTGGCTTTGACCCCTCCGATGGGGTGGAATAGCTGGAACAAATTCGGGTGCGATGTGAACGAGCAACTCATCCGAGAGATTGCTGATGCTATGGTGAGCAGTGGTATGAGGGAAGCTGGGTATCAATATATCGTGATTGACGATTGCTGGCATGGCGAGCGGGATGCCCTTGGTTTTATCCAGGCCGATCCCGAGCGATTTCCTTCGGGCATCAAAGCGCTGGCGGATTACATTCACTCAAAAGGATTGAAATTTGGCATCTATTCCGATGCCGGCTGGAAAACTTGTGCTGGTCGACCGGGCAGCCGGGGCCATGAATATCAGGATGCCATGAAATACGCGGAATGGGGCGTCGATTACCTAAAATATGATTGGTGCAACACCGAAGGGTTAAAGGCAGAAGGCGCTTACTTAACCATGCGCAATGCACTCTATGCTGCTGGTCGGCCAATTGTGTTCAGTTTGTGCGAATGGGGCAGCAACAAACCCTGGCTATGGGCAAAGGATATCGGCCACTTGTGGCGCACCACTGGGGATATCACCGCCAGCTTTGACCTGGATGTGGATCATGGCACCTGGAAATCATTAAGCGTGATGTCCATCCTCGACTTGCAAGAAGGGCTGCGAGTGTACGCCGGCCCAGATCATTGGAACGATCCAGACATGATGGAAGTGGGCAATGGCATGTCCGTCAACGAAGATCGGGCGCATTTCTCGATGTGGTGCATGTTGGCTGCGCCGCTGATCGCTGGTAATGATCTGAGGAATATGTCCAAAGAGACCATTGAGATTCTCACCAATAGAGAGGCGATTGCCGTTAATCAGGATTCGCTGGGGATTCAGGGATTCAAATATTCGGCCACCGATAGTCTGGAGATCTGGTTCAAGCCGCTAACCAAAGGCGCCTGGGCAGTTTGCTTTTTGAATCGCAGCTTTCAGCCAAAAAAGATCTCGTTCTCCTGGAAGGACCACGTGATTGTGGATGATTTTGCCAGGCGCGAGATCAATTTCCAGCAATCCATCTTTAAGATTCGCGATCTATGGGCCAAGAAAGAAATTGGGACAACGAAAAAAGCATTTGTCGCTCAGGTTGGCGGGCATGATGTGGTGCTGTTGAAGCTAACCCCAACGAAATAACCAGTGATCAGTGAACAATTTAGCGCGGGGCTTTTTGATGGCAGGGAAGAGAATGGAGATTATTTCCGTGCAAGGGAAAATTGTTTGGTTCAGCAGATAGAAATGGACGAGTGGGCATTTTTATGCCACCACTGGTTTTTCAACCAGCCCCAAAGCCTCGATAGGCAAAGAGAGGATCAAATGCTTGCTCATGCTGAAAGATTCCCAGCATGTGTTTCTCGGCCATCCGGTCAACTGCGCTAGATGAGCCATCGTGGTAAATTGAACAAATGCGTCTTATCGCTTTAGGAACTGGTCCTGCAGCGTTATTTTTCCTCTCTGCGAGGATCGATAATGAAAAAAGGAATATTGAGACTCGGGATAGACCCCCATTCGGGGAACTCGGCATCTCAATATTCCTTTTTTTATCGCTGATTCATCAGATGGGGAATGATCCAAAATTTTAGCGCATGAACAGATCCGCTACCTTAACGATTGCCACGTTTTCTGGCTTGATCGTGAGCGGATATCGTTCGATCTCACGATCTTCCTCCAGTACCTCCTTTGGTTTGGGCGTGGCGTATTTCATGGGACTGGGGGCATCGGAGATGAGCGCCTGCTGCAAAGCTGGGGCGTTATTGGTGACAATGACGATTTTCATGTTCTGATATTGCAGATGCCGTTTGATGGCCGCATTGACGTCGTCCAGGGTCAGCCGATCCAGCATCTCTGGGAATTTCTTGAGATGATCTTCGATCCCATAAAACTGATCGTCCAATTTATAGCCCAGCCGCAGCGAAGTGGTAGGAGCATAATGCAGATAGTATTTCTTAAGAAATTTTTTAGTCAAATCAAAATCCTGCTGGGTCATGCCATGATCGATCAATTTTTGCAGTTCGCGAAGGGCCGCGCGCAGGGCAAAATGGGCCGCATCCGTTTGCACGGGACGGATCCAGATCTCAAAGATCTGCTGTCTTCGACCCGCATTGGGCGCTGGAAATTGGCGAGCCCACCCGTTGGGGAAGCATTCAATGTAAGAATAGTCGCCATAATTCATCCCACGCGCCTCGCGGATCACCTGATACAGGTGGCTGCTGGAATTGCGATGCTCTCCGAACCAGGAATTGGCAAGCCACAGCGCATAAAAATCATCTTCGCCCCTCACCACGTCAATCGGAAATCCGATCGATATAGCGCTGGAGCGGGTATCTTTTTCCACCAAAATGACCTGCCGACCCTCAATCGGTAGGGGAGAGGGCTTGGCAATTGGGACTGGTGCGCCGGGAGGAAGCTTGCTCAGGGCGCGTTTCAGTCGCCGCACCAGTTTGTCATCGAATCCTCCAGCCAGACCAATCACCACATTGTCCCGCGTAAAATAAGTCTGGTAAAAATTTTTGACATCCTCTAGAGTGATCGATCTGACGCTTTCTATCAATCCGGCTTCGGGGTGACCGTAAGGAGTCCCTTTAAAAATTGCCTGGTAAAGAACCTCTTTGCCGAGCGCTTCATCATTGGCATAGCGCAACGTTTTTTCCAGATAATTCACCGTGTTGCTCTTGAGTCGCTCGAAATCCTCCGGTTTAAAAGCCGGGCTGAGGATCGCCTGGGTAAATAGCTCGAAATATCGATCCAGATTATCCCGATGAATTCTGCCGTTGATCACGGTCATTTCTTTGTCAACTGAGGCGCCATAGCTTGCGGCCATAGGATAGAGTTTTTCTAAGATCTGGTCGTAGCTATTTTGCTGCGTGCTGGCTTCGGTCAACATCGCAGCCGTCAGATTTGCCAGTCCCTCTTTGCCTGTTGGGTCGTTCTGCGAGCCCACCTTGAACCAGATCGCAAAAGAAATGGTGGGATCCGATGGGACTTTGAGCTGCACGATGTTATCTTTCAATGAACTACGGCATCCAAACAGAATGAGACAGCATGTGATCGCGATAGCGAGTAGCGAGAGAGATCGGTTCATTACTTCTGCCCTCCTTTCAGTACCACAACGGTTCGTTTTTGTTGGACCAGCAATTTATTGGCTGCGTCAAGGATGTCTGCTGGGGTCACCTGATCATAGGTGGCGTAGAGCTGATCTACTGCCTCGATGCCCCCAGTCAAAGCGATGTAGCGTGCGAGTTGTCCGGCCACATCATCGGGTGTTTCCAGCCCCATTAAGAAACTGTATTTGAGCCGACTTTTCAGATCAGCCAGTTTTTGTTCGCTTACCAAATGCTGCTTGAAATGCTCGATAGTCTGATAGATTTCATTCTTCACATTGTCAATATCATCCTCCCGCTTGATCATAGTCCAGATCGTCAGCAATTGCGGGTCGCGAGCCGAGTTAAAATCTGCGGCGATGTTCTGAACGCGTTGTTCGGTCAACACCAATTTTTTATAGATGTCACTCGTTTCTCCGAAGGCCAGGTTGCCCAGGAGAACACAGGCCGCCATGGTTTTGCTCTGGGGATCAAAGGCCAGCGACTTATAGGCCACGCATAGGATCGGCAACGTCTGCCCACTATATGTGACGCTGGCGGTTCGCTCTCCCTGCTGCTCTGGTTCAACAGGAATTTGGGGCGGAACATAGCCCGGTTTCCAATCTCCATAATATTTCTTGACCAATTCTATCGTCTTGGAGGGTTCTACGTCCCCAACGATCAGCAGCACCACATTTTCTGGCCGATAGTAGCGATGAAAAAAGGACTGGCTGTATTCGTACATCGTCGGCATTGCCTCGATGTCCTGCCGGAACCCGATGGTGGTATGCTTATACGTATGAACATCAAACGCCGTATCCATCAATTTTTCCGAAAGCAAAAACCAGGGACTGGATAGGCTTTTTAGGTATTCGCCGTGAACCGCACCTGCCTCGGTTTTGAATGCCTGTTCCTCATAATAGAGATTTTGAAACCGATCGCTCTCCAACTCCATCACCTTCTCGAGATCTTCCGAGGCGAAGTTCAAGTGATAGCAGGTGAGATCATCCGAGGTATAAGCATTCGCATCCGCGCCCATTTCAGTGATGAGCTGATCATACACCGATCCAGGATATTTTTTGGTACCACGAAACATCATGTGCTCAAAAAAGTGAGCGAATCCCGAATGCCCCGGCTCATATTCGTCGCGACTCCCAGTTCGCACCACGCTGTAATAAGCGACTATACCCCGGCTTTCCATCGGAATAACGATCACTTTTAGCCCATTATCCAATACCTGTTGATGATAGGTATACGGGAAAATCCCATTGCTCTGATCCGGCGGAGTGGCCGGCGCAGCGCCATTTAGCAGCAACAGCAACAGCGCGCTCGTCAATACCAGTTTCATCACGAGTTTGATCCTCCTATCAATTCGTTAAAGGTTCTCCACTTATATCGCAACCAAACGATCCATTTTCTCGTCGGATGGAGCTCATTCATCAAAAAATCCGCATTCTATCGAATATTTCCTCTCGGGAACAACGACCTTGCTGCGTAAAGCGGTCCAATAAATGCGACAAAGACCTATCCTCCGCCATGATGGAGCGGAAACGGTCTCCATTGCCTTTCTTGCCAAGCATGAACCAAAAATCTCCATGGCAAAATCCCATCTCCATGGGATTCCACTCGGCCAACAAGCGAACCAAGCAGCCAATAGGGACCGTTTTATGAAGAAAATCGTTCCCATGGAATATAAATCATGGATTCGACCGGTGACCGATTCTCCGCTGGCAAAGCGGAGTGATTGTTTCTTGGCCGAACATTTTTTAGCGATCAAATGCGGCCCGGCACGAAAAAATTGGATCAGTTCGGGCTGCTAAAGCAAAAAGTTCGATTAAAAATAACAAACCAGAAATACAAATGCAAATGATTTCTTTTAATAAATGTGCTGTACATCAAGTTTTTTGGTTGCAAGAATATTAAATTATGATCGAAAAAGATAATCAACCAGGAGGACCATAAAATGAAAAGTCATTTGCTCAGGAAAATAGTGACTTTGGGGGGTATGATTATCTTGCTGATGGGCTTAACGACCTGCGAAAAAGAGCCCACCAAACCGGCAGCCGTGGCGCCAGATTTGCCACCCGTCCAATCCCTGCAAGCGGATCTATCGTTTTTTAAAACCAACACCAATTTGACGCTGAACAAATCGGCTTTATCAAAAAATAATTTCTTCGCCGCGGTATGGCGAGTTTCGGTTATCAATCTGAAAATTTTAGCCGCATCAATTATTCCAACGGCGGTATTGACGGCAGCACTTAGCCAGCCAGCTGAATTAAAAACCGATGGAAAATGGCATTGGATCTTTACCGCTTCTGAAGGACCATGGGCTTTTTCCGTCGATCTGGTGGGGTGGATCGACACACCCAATGCCGAAGCGGTCTGGGAGGTGTATATCTCGAGCAATAGCTATACGCTGCCCTTGGATCACTTCCTCTGGTTTGAGGGTCGTTCAAAAATTGGAAACAAGGAAGGTTGGTGGAATTTTTACGATCCCATGTCGCCAGATTCCCTCTGCCAAACCGTGAAGGTCGAGTGGGAAATCGATGAGAATGATTTGGAATTGGTCTTTAAAAACGTAAAGACTAATAGCGAAGATTATGGGGATTATCTGAAATATGGTATTGAGCTGAGCGATCATTTTTTAATCTATTTCGATGCCACCACTAATCAAACCAACACCATTTATTGGAACGCGGAAACCAGAGCCGGATATATTGAATGGTTCGATTATAACAATGGGCAAAAGAGCTATTGGGATGAATATTTCAACGACATTTCGGGTCCTCCAGCATAATTGAATCGTTTCATTTAACGACCAAAGCCCTGGTGCTAATCCCCTGATCGGTACCAGGGCTTTTTTATTTGGTGAAATCGAATCTGGTCATCTTATCGGTACCTTCCGCTTCATCCCTTAAAAACCTTGATTTGTCTAATTCTCATTTCAGCTATGAAGCTGAAACCATACGCTTAGCATAGTCTCGAACAGAAGTGAGTTTTATAGAAAACGATTTCAATGTTTTTTTCATATCAATGGAATCGCCCCGGGCAACGCAAAGCATTAAGCCGGAAAACGATTGTTGCATGGGATCCGCTGCCGCATCGCGCTGGGATTGCAGCACTTCTTCCAGTACATATTGCACCGCAAATTTTCGTCCACTGGCTTGCTCAAAAATTCTCACAGCAGCTAATTGTGATATTCCTTCGGGGCCGCCCAATTCAAGCGTGGCATTTCGTGCCGCTGGATTCTCCAGACATGCTATAGCAAACTCGGCGACATCGAGACATGAAATATAGCTGATTGGATTGGTTCCGTCCCCATATCGCTGGACTCTGGCATTGGCTGGATCAAATCCTACTGCGGGACTCAGCCAGACCTCCATGAAACAACTGGGCCGCAGGATGGTACAGGACAAGCCGCTGTCCTTTAGATGCTTTTCCACTTCACGTTTGGCATTTCTAAGTGGAAAATCAAGATCAATCTGCCCTGAAAATGAAGTGTAGATAAAATGTTTTACGCTGGCAGCTTTTGCTGCTTCAATCAGATTGATCGATCCCTCTTGATCAACTTTTTGAATATTGTTTTCAATCGGATGGTAAGAAAACGACATGGCTGAAACGGTGGAAATCATGGCGGTGACGCCCTGGCATGCGGCTTTCAGCGAGGCATGATCACGGAGATCTCCCTGCACAATTTCAATACCAGCTTTTTACAGATTAGCTACTTTGGCTTGATTCGATATCGATCTCACCATTGCCCTAACTCTTTTCCCCCTGCTAAAAAGACGTTTGCAAATCTCGCTACCGACCATTCCGGTTGCTCCCATAACCAAGTTCATCATAATACCTCTGTCCAATTTTTTGTTATATAGATTTTGATAAAAATCCATTTTTTGCGCTATTTCTGCAAGGTTATTTTTGCTTATTTTTTGGTTCGATATATTTTGGAATAAAACCGAATCAGCGATCCAGAAATTTTAATTTACTTCATCAATAGCATCCGTTTGGTCGTTATAAAATCATTGGCCTCCACGCGATATTGATAAATTCCAGATGCAATAGCATTATCAAAACCGTTCTTTCCAAATAACGCTTAAATTTTATCTTAGCAATGAAATAAAAAATGGACTCAGTTCATTTCTTCTATTTTTAAAAGTGTTTTGCCTTGATGATAATAAGGAAATAAATAAGGGGACATTGTCCCCTTATTTGCTTTCAATTTAATTACCATCAGTCAATCTGCTGGCAGCCCCTAAAAAGCAGTAATAGGGTGCATCGGCTATTATAGCACAAGAGAATAATGGCATTTGAATTCTCTCTTTCCTATATTCCATCGGCACAGATACGGCCAATCAGGTTTACTGTGAGATTATAAGTATTAAGGTTAATGATGCCGCGGTTCTTGAGTTTTCCAGATGCATTTTCAAACACACCAGTACCGGCAATGATTTCGAGGTCATCGTTAACTTTCAATAGAGTCGGGTCATTCACTGTGGGTACTAAAATTGCCTGATCCATGGTAACGAAAGAACCTTCTTCTCCCTTAAACAGATGAATTAAACGGGCTCGCGTTGGACTCTGCTGCCCGTTGCTGGGCTTATGCTCATAGGTCTCAATGGAAACCAATGTTCCACTTACTCCAGCGATGTCGAAATAATCCCCTGGAACTGCCCCGAATCCTGTTATGGTTTTTGTAGCTGGATCCACATAAGCAACCTGGGAAAATGGCGGATGTTCACCAAATGCTCCTGCGTGGACGAGGGCATTCCACAGCTCCTCCAAACCTTCAAAGCTGATGGTATGCACTCCGATCGGAACCAATCCTTCTATCGTGACCTTTGCACACCCATTGGATGGTTGCAAAATGGCTGGATTTTCGGCAACAGCCGGCTTTTGAAGATTTTTGCCAGCATCGATTCCTGTCAGCTCTGGTGCTACAGGATACTCTTTGGAACAACCGCTTGCCATCAATGCGATGGCGATAAAACTCAGCAGAACTAATTTTTTGGTCATGACGACCTCCATCTTATTAAATGAATTGTGTTATGAATTGAATTATTGCTTTTGCTTTATATCATTCAATTTGCATGCCAAGAAATTGCGGCAAAATTGGTTCGAAGCCATCCAATTGATATTATAAGCGTTCCATAGAAGTAGTTTGGATGAGAAGTTTTTGATGAAAAACGAATCCGACAATTTTGTCGGAGGGATGCGACAATAGTTGCCTAGCTTTTTCAATCTTCGGTATGGAATGGATAGTCATCATAGTTGCGCATTCGTCAGCCGCCTTCCATCGAATGGAATAACGCAAAGGATGGATGGTGTTTAAAAAAACCAGGCAGCGAAAAAGACTTCCCAGGGGTTCAATCAAAAAACATCTCATCAGAGTTTTGGCTAAAATGGGCTCTCACAATTTAACAAGGCCGGTATAACAACTCTCATGGGCTCAATAGCTTGGTAGCGCGCCAATAGACGTATTGCCAGTTTCCCGAAGCTGGCCGAGTGAACACCTTGATATTGTGAAACCGATCACTCTGGCCTTCCATTGTGACGATGCTGGTGACTACTGCATAATTCCCATCCTCGAATACTTTCGCTTCAGAAACATTCCGCTTCGATGGATTTGCGTCATACTTGATATGCGAGATCATCCGATGCTTATCCTGGGGGAGAATAGCCAGATTGGACCTTCGGATTTGAAAATCATTCGATAAGACGCGCCAGAGGAATTTATCCCAATCTTCATCGCCGATCTTTTCCTTCGCCTCGGCGTTGAAGGTATCCTCATTGAGTTTTAATAAATCATAGGTTTGAGTCATTTCGATATCCTTTCAAAATTTGCATCATTATCATTGTTGTCCCAAATAACTTAAATTTTCAAATCGGCTCCCTGGAAAATAGGCCGTTACCAGCAAATTTATTCATTTTTCAAAATGAGGTGCTATTCCCCCTTGTCCGCCAGTTGGGCGGATTGTCTGTTGCCGTTTAAAATTATCAACGATAAATTCTATTGGGAACAAAATTGTTGTTCAACGAGGCAATAAGTCTGGTGCTCGTTGAGGTTTCATCACTGATTAAGTTCTTTGCGATCAAGCATAGTGAATGATGACTCAGATTTCAATCTGCCTGCCACACGCGAGCAATTCAGCAAACCTTATTGACCTTCCAAACCAACCGAATCCTCTAAGGATTTAACCTTATTAGCTTGATAATGAAAAATTCTATTTTGGGCAGGCGTGCATCATTATAATTCAACCTTACAGCTTAGATATGAAAATGAACATCCTTCCGAAAGTTAAGCCATTTCGGAAGGATGTTTCCGCCTCGACTACGCTGGAACAATGACTCTATTTTCCAGGTATTTTTTAATATCAATATTCCAGGTATTTCCTAAAATGTAGAACAAGTGTTCTTCGGCCGGGCTAATTGTCCCATCAGCAACGATAGTGTTAAGCGCAAAATCAAGTAGGTTCACTCGATCCTGCGCGCTGCTCAGGTTTTTGAAAACCGTAACCGAATGCGCAAACTCATCGGCGATGCCTTGCGGCGTCATGCCATTGATGGTTGCTACGACCTGATTCGGATCGAAAGCAATTTTACCGTAGCTTTTGGTCAAGAAATCCTGAATCACGGTAACTTCCTGCGGAGCTTGCCCATCGGCGGTCGACAGGCAATAGAGCGTTTCAAAAGCGGCTTGAAATTTGTCCATGGTTTTTTCCTTTATGCTTGGTGTAAGAGTTTAACAGAACAAATTTGTCTGTTGATAAATTGAAATTTTGATTTGAAGAAAATCAATGAGAGATCAAAACGCGGCTCTTAAACATTAAGGCGGTCGTCTTTGACTGGTAAAGATGATTAAAAATGTGCGGCTGGGGATATCGGTAAACGAAACGAGATAGTGAAAATGTCGCCATTTTTCTCACATTCAATAATACCCAACGGAGCGTAGTGATGCTCGATGCCATGTGGCGCTCGGGCGACCGATCCAGATTCATCTTTAGGCCATTCGACATCTCCTGTCGCAGTTCTTGCCGGGATCAGCCAATAGTCGCCGGAACGATAGTTATTATCTGCGTTTGCTGATTCAAAAAAGATTTGTATCCCATCTTCCAGAGTCAACGGTTTGTCTTCCTCAATGGACAGGGCACCATCACCTCCTGCTTTCGGAATATCATTCGAAGAATTGGGATTACCAATTTTATGGTCCCATCGGCGTAACAGCACATGCTTGGTATTGTAATCAGAAGCTTGATATTGGGGTGGGGAAACCTTGTCAGGAAATTTTAGCACTATGGTCATATCGTCCAATTTAACAGCATCTACCTGCGCTAAAATGCCGCTTTCACCGCGCAGCACCCGATCATCATCCACAATTTCAACCCAATCGCCTATTTTAAGACCATGACGGTCATCCCTCCATGCTTGAGCCATTTTAGCCCGTTGGCCAGTAAGGTTAGATAGCGGAAACACAACAGTTCCATTATCACGCGACCATTTGAATGTTGCTTTACCAGCCGTTCCGCTGGTATGGATCTCCACCCGATAAAGCTGGTTCTCTGCGCCGCGATAGCGCGATTCTGGTGAGATAATACATGGTTGTGCATCGCTGGTTCGGGCATCTTTGTTTGATGCTTTTAGCTTTCCCCGATTCACGGGATGCCATCTGGCCTTCCATTTATCCCAATTAGCGTTTAAATCTTGTAGCCATTCCGCCCAATTGGTTTTTTGATCACCATTAATCGCTTGGCCATCAGGCATGGTGCTGGTGACTTTCACCTGCCACACCACCTTCGTTCGGGTAGCAGTGTCTGGGCCGCCAAGGGCGACTTCACGCAGGCGAGCGTCCTCAAAATGAGTGATATGGCGCTCCCAGACATCGAGATAGACCAGGTAAATTCGTCCGCTCTCCAACTCCTCGGAGTCAGGGAAGGGGTAGCTATCTTGTCCCTTGAAGGTTAAATCCAATTTTTCGTTCTCACACAGAATACCATCAACATAGTAACGGCCTGGCAAGATCGCAAAATCCATTCCCAGATGCGTGCCTTTATCAATAGAGAACCCATCGCGAGGACCGCCATGATCTCCAATCAAATCTCTTGCCAGGGTGCGCAAGTAGTGCAAAATAATATCAGCCTGCTCATTCCAATCTGCATCCAATTGCACGCGGCCCTGCTGCATGAGCACACGGCTGAAGTGTTTCAATGGATCGAACGTATTTCGTGAAAAATCGCCTTTCATATCATTGCTCCTCTTTAGCTTACATAAATAATACCAGCTTCCATGCCGGCTGGGGTGTACTCGTCGAGGCGGGCGCGCAAATTGGCCTCGCGCTGGGGTTGAAATAAATCATGGAAAACGCCCAGTTCTGCTTCATCATTCGCGCCACGTGTAATTTCCTCGGCGCAGCTATTGGATAGTTGGCAGTAGGTGGGCTTGCCATAGCGCGTGCTGTTGAACTGCGGCCGCACGCGGTCGCGCTCGCGCTGTTGCGCCGCTGCTATTTCTGCTTGCTTTTGTGTATCTGTTAGGTCGCTGGGACTCTTAAACGATTCGCGCAGGTCCGCTTCGATGGCTTGCTCGGCCAGATCCGGCTGGCACTCGTAACGCCGCGGCGTGCGTGAATTTGGAGCCACATAGCAAAATCGCAGGCAGCCGATCTGGCGTCGGGCGACTTTTATCGCGCCAGTGAAAATAGTATTTTCCGCTAATTCGATCGCATGCACTTGAACCTGACCCAGGACGGTGCATCGGGCGAAAGTCAAAACAGCATGTGCCATCGGACAACCCGGGGCACCGATAGCCTCCCGCTCTGGGCTGGTGGCATCCAGAATACTGTCGCTGACTCGAATGGGAATCGGATCAGAGGTTACTTCGTCTTCGTTTACCTGGATCGAACCGATAATGCTGTGTTCAATGGTGACTTGCGCTCGGACATTAAATAATTCCAAACTTGGCTTAGCCGGCCGTTTCGGCTGGCAATCTGAATAAAGTCCCCAGCCAGGCACGAGCGTCGAGTGTCGGATGGTGACTCGTGCAGCGCAATGCTCAATGTCATCGGCCTTGCTATTATCATCATCACCTGTCTTGCTCTGCTCACCCCGAATATGAACCCCTCTGCCAGTGATAAGCAAACCATCCAATGTAAATCGGTTGCCGGGTCCAAGGATCACGGTTAGTGAGTCCGGACGATCAGTTTGCCAATCTAGCAAGCGGATCACCGGGCGAGTGCGGTTAGCAGCGCAAATATGCAAGCTCTTTTGCTTTTCATTAAATGAGATTTCTATTTGTTCGACATACACGCCGCTATCGGTAATTTCGATGACGGCATTTTCTGGGCTATCCTTCCTCCATTGAAGCAATGCATCTTTGATGCTTTTGAAGGTCTGCCGCGCTCCAACCCGATAGATCGTGAAAGCTGGGGGTCTAATGAGTGGTCGGTCATATTCACCGCCGCCAATGTCAGAGCTGAAACCGTAAAAATATGAGACCCTGACATTCTTTTCAGGCGATTGGCTGGGTGGAAATACGATGCGACCAAGCACAGGATCGACTGCCACGTAATTTAGTGGCGGGCGATATTGCCAGTCACTCAAATCGGCCGGGATAATAGCGCTCGCTGGAATTGGCTGTTTCGCGTTCTCATGGGGCCAGTCCAGTGCCCAGATGGCCAGACTTTTGCCTTCGCCATAATACTTGCTGTCAGCCATGGCGTATGCAACGCCGTTTTCATTTGCCCGTTCCTCAAAGGCTCGTCGCCGGATCGGAAGTGGCAAATTTAGCTCTTCGGCGATATGCGTTGGTTCAATTTCTGGCTCGGCATGGGTGTAAAGCGGGGTATCGTTGCCCAACACACTAAAGGTGTAGCAATGCGGGCCAATTTCTTCCAGACAATAAGCCGGAGTTTGGCTAACCGAGTAGGTTTTCATCCGCCAAACAAAAAGGCCAACATCCGGAATATTGTAACGGCCGGTATTGTGGCGCAAATTGACCCGCCGAACATCGACAGAGTGAGCCAGCGTATCCAAAGGACCATTGATCAGATCTAGCGCATTCCCATTGTGGAGATCAATGGTGCGACCGCGGTCTAATCGTTGGTGATTAAGATGCTGGGTCCAGCCGAGCCGCTTGTAAAATTCCACCACCCGGGCTGGCCAGCCAGCTACATCATTGGCCAATTGTTCCAATAATGCCAGCGTTCCCTTGCGCCGACGATAGCGGATCGTGTTGGAGACTTCCCGCCGCGGGATCAAAATTTTGTTGAGTGCGCTTCCTTGTGCCGTGTTAATATCGCCGGGTTCGCCCGCTTCGTGGACCAGCCGATAGCCAATTAAGTCGCCGATATACGGAACCACCCAATCCTGGCAGGTCTCGATAAACCAGTTCTCATAAAGCTGTGCGATGTCCGCTTCGACGACGTTGACCTGCTCGGCGATGACCTGCAGCAGGGCACGGAGGGGGTAGCCCTGCTGCGCATCGCGCTCGCGATAGACCACTGGCACCAGTTCATAGAGGCGATCAAAATTTTTATTCATACGGTGATCTCATTTAATAAAAGTGAATTTTTGACATCGGGACTTAAAATGGCCAATTGGGCGGGACCGAGACGACGGATAAGCAGTGGTGTGCCTGATTTTAGTGGCTCAAATTCTTCTTTTGACGATAATTCTGGATTTAATAGTTTGAGTTGTTCTGCAGTCATTCCATGAAGCAAAGCGATGTAGCCCAGGGTTTCGTCGCTACTTGCCACGATGTGATACACTGGTCCGGCCATGTTTACAGCGACGCGCGGCTTTAACGTGAGACTCTCGGCAACGGCTTTCAGGTTGATCAAACTTTTCAAGATGAGATATTCATTTACAGCATCGAAAGTATCTAGGTCTACATACACCACGCCGGGCACCGACTGGATGATGCTGATCACTTCGCTGGCCAGCACATCCTGGCCCAATTCACGGCGATCGAAACCAAAGGCGTTCAGCAAGGCTTGCTGGATTTGTGGCTTCACTTTATCCCACAAATAAGCTGGCTGAAGGCGAACCCGAGCGCTGATGACCAGCAATAATAACTCCCGCACATCGATCTGGACCGATTGATGGGGATCGCCAAATTGATGGAAGGCCTGGTAAAGGCTTTGATAAAGGTCAGAATTTCGGTCGATGCGGATGTCCTCATTGCCAGCAATGGTCACATGAACGAGTTGGCGTTGTCCATCGGAGAGGCGCACCGCGCTGGCTTTACCAATCCCGGCAAAGGTCCGAGCAAAATCAGCGTAATCCTGTGTCGAAACCAGTCGATCGAGCGCCATCACGGCCAATGGTGTGTTTTTGCGCGCCTGGTCAGGGCGCTCTTTATCGGCACCGCCAGAAGCTGCCAGCGGATTGATCACGCTTTTTACGCCCAGCGGTTTGGTGGCCAGCAAACTGATCTGTTCCGATTTCACATTTCCTGGTCTCCCAATCCCACTGCGATAGACTGCCGTCACGTTCTCGATGCCAGTGGGCAGGCGACTACCTTGTTCACCATTGCCAAAGACCACCGTAGTTTTATTTTCATCGTTGGTTCGAGTGATGAAATTGCGGTCCGTCCTGCTTAATTCGGCCAGACTATCTTTTTCTTCCCAGAGGATATCGTTGACACGAACCCGCAAAGTGCTCGCCGTGCCGGTTGCTGTTGGCGCTGCTAAAAATGTCAATGGCGCCTGACGCAGCTCGAACGATTGCAGCGTTTTGGTCCCGTCACCGCTGCCGAGCACCTCCTGACGAGTCTCGCCGTGGGTCGCTTTAGCAACATTGGCATAGATCTTCACAGTATCGGTTTTATAATTAAACGCCAAACCATCGCTGAGTATTAAGGTGGTACGCGTGGCGTTGTCCCCGGGATCTTGAGACGGAGTCTGCTCAATTCCGGCCAGCATCACCAGCTCTCTATCGATAATGCCCGGAAGTTCCGCCCGTTCGCCTTCGACGATCAACCACCGCCCGGACTGCAAGCCCGGGTAGAGAGCATCCAATTCGATTCGCATGCTCCGAGCCGGCTCGTCTTGATTGAATCCGAGCTCCGCTCTCTCAGTAACCAGCACTTCAGGCAGGTCTTCCGCCTGAGCTAACACTTCGGGTTGGGCATAAACGGTAATGCTACGAAGTGGCAATATATCTTCACCAAAATCAGGTAACCATCTATCTCGCAAAGTGAGTTGTGTCGTGGTAGTAGCTGGGATGCCATAATCTGTCCTTGAAATAGTTTGAACAGAATTTATGAGAATGATGGTGCGCTGTTTAAAAAGCGAATTTTCTATGGCTACTAGACTACCTTGCAAAATTTGCTCATAGGAAGTATCGAGTGTGAGCAGATTGGTTTGAACTTCATTCTTAGTATTTTCGCTGAGCAGCCATTCCTGGCCTTGCGGATGATCCTTTGTATATTGAAGCGGTGCATTATGACCAAAGGGTGCGGCCTTCACTCTAAAAACTGAGATGCGCACCAGCGCTTCATGCTCTTCTTTTGTGGGACTAAAATTCTTTTCAGCCAGTATCGGATAGAGTCTTGCTAACCTCTGATCCATGGCCACAATGGTCTGGAGGCTGGCATCGGCGCTTACCGCAAACGCTTGCATTGTCGTTAGCGGCAATTGCTGTGCACTGGCTGGGTGTTGCGCAGGCAGGGTTTTAATGGCAGCAATGGTTCGGGATAACCGATGGTAGGATTCAATTTCCTGCTCAGTAATTATATGCTTATCTGAACCTTTTTCATAGCTCCTGACGGGTCGTTCTGCAATTGCCTCCAAACCTGCTATGATCTCATCTAACCACGCTTTTATATTTGCGCCACGAGCTTTTTCAAGCTCATTTTTCAAAGCGCTCAAAATTTCATCATATACATTTAGTTTCTCATCTGGAGAAATATCGGAAGCTAAATGAATCAATAAGGTTTGAAGCAGTTTTTCGACTCGCTTGAAAGTAACGCCATGCGCAACCATCTCCGAGCTCAACGCGCGCTCGACAATGCTTTCTATTGCATCCGGTGATGGGGATGAATTTGAGCGATGAGCTGGGCTTGTTGTAGCAATTGAATCTGGTCCCCAAAAAATCAATGTCACTTCGGTTTGATCCAGTGGGGGCTTCGGTACAACATCTGCAACTTTGTAGATGAGCTGCTTACCCGAGCTAAATTCAAATAACAACAAATCATTTTTCTTAAGATTGATATTGGCGTCTTTAAATGAAACTGTGAGCGGATTGCTGGAATCTTCAAGCATTTTATCATGGATAAAATTTTGCTTCTTGGTAAGGCGTGGTTTGAGAATATTCCACTCCGGCCGCGCGATCAGCTTTTCACTGGTCTCAAACGATTGCGGCAGCTCGCCTGGCCCGGGCAGGCTCTGGGCGCGGGTGCCAGCCGGAATTTCCACCTCGTGACCAACGTCCTCCACTGTAAACGCCAAAAACACACTGGCTGCCACACCAGGGCGCAAATTGTAACCCACCAATCGCCCCAATTCCATAATGGAGCGGCGTTCCGTGGCAGTTCGGAGATAGCCCTCGTTGGCAATGCGCTCCTGATAAAATGTCAATACATCGGCAACGGTGGCCCAGGCATCGAGCATGGCAATGGCAGGATCATCTGCAGAACGCGTGCTCAACGCTTGCAATGGACGCAGATCGCTATTTTCATGTAGTCCGTCTGGATTGTCCATAACGTGATTCGACAGCCGCGCTTGCATCGTTTCAAAAAAGCTGGCATGAGTGCCAGCTCGATATTGCAGTGCGTTCAAGCCAGGCCGGTTGGCAATAATTAGGGGTGTCGTTCTTTCAGTTTCTTTACAGCCTTCACAAGTTTTTTTCATCTGCCACCTTTCATCTGCAGCGTTAATTTGCCGTGTTCGGGAAAACTTGGATCATTATCGAGCTGCGCGATCTCGAACGCATTTAGCGGCAAGATGCCATTTTCAATTTCACCATTTTGCTCCTCGCCAAAGCGTTTGAAGGTCGTGACCGTAACGCTTTCCACACCAGTTACCGCTTGAGCGGCGGCAATTAGCTGGCTTAAATAAATGCCCTCACCAAAAGTCAATTTGTCGGGATGGAAGAAGCCAGGGGTTCCATCTGGCCGCAGCCGGTTGCTAAAGACGTCGAGTAGCTCGGCTTCGACATGGCCGCGCAGGTAATGCGGTAAAACGCACACCGTCATTTCGATCTCCAGCGGCACGTACTGTGCCGCTTTTACCACCAGGTCGTGTCCCATGCGATGGAAGCGATAAAGATACTCGGCAATTTCACGGCAGAGCTCATCGTCTACTTCCGAAGCGCTGGCCGGATCAATCGCGACATTGGCTTCGTACCAACTGCCGTTCCAGCGCAGACTTGCAGCGGCGCGCTGCAATTTGGGATTGCGCTCGGCAATGCGGGCATAGTCGTCAGCGGTGATGGCACGCTGTAATTCTTTTCGAAAAGTATATGGCGCCAATAATTTTACCTCAGCGAGCGGCTCGGGCTGGGTGCCGGCCTCCGCCGGAAAAGGATTGTGGATTTGCAGGGTGACGCCGCTCAGGCTGCCATGGCGCATGACCAGGTGTGAAATTGACTCGAGCCCAATGTTACCAGCAGGACCATTACCGATGCGATAATTAGCATAGAACATGGTCCCCGGCGCTGGCTGCTGACCCAGTTCACCATCGCCAAAGCGGAGGTGCGCGCGGCTATCATCGTCCATTTCGACCACGAAGTGCCGATCATTGGGCGTGCTATCGAACAAATCCCGCCGGGGAGACCACTCCTGCAACAGCCGTTTCAGATCATCCATTAGCATCTGGCGCAGCTCTGCTGGCAAATCACCCATGCCATCGTAACTTTGTAACTGCTCCCTTGTTTTGCTGCCAAGCTGGCCAGCCAGATGCTGCAACGCGACATCTGCTGGCTGGTTAGGTTGTTGTGCCGGCTCATTGGGGTTAACTGATTGAATGCTTAGTGCCGATTGATTGCTAATGACCGCTTTCACTTCCTTTGCCAGATCCCTTGCCAATTTGGTCGGATCAGCAAGATCCTGCCACTGAAATAGGGGACTTTGGCCGTCGGGAGATGGAGGTATGCTGTGGAGAATAATCTGCGGCAACGCGGACCGCGCTTCCTGTTTCAGGGCATTTTTGACGTATTTAGTGCCTATGAATGACTGACTGAAGGTCAACGGCTTTTTTTGTAGCGTTGGATTGAATCTGCCCGGCACCGTAGTGATGTCGCTTGGCATTCCATAGCATTCACAATCTGCGCCAGTTCCAGCAATTGGCACCATGCCGAGCTCCTCTGGCGGATCGATGCTCCAACCATGATCCACCAGCACGACGTTGCCGTGCGCCACGCTAATTCCAGAACGCTCCTGGCATTGCGGCGCCTCGCTCATTGCCGAAAGACAGAGCGGGAACGGCAGTGCATCCTCGGCCGCCCACTCGATTTCGACCACTGGCTGGTGATAAAGCGCGTCAGTGGCGAAATGGACACCGATCAACTGGACTACATGACGGCGCTTGGGATCGGCATCAGCGGGATTGCCAGTTTTATGGCCCATCATTTCTTCAAAGATCAGCACGTCGCCAGGCTGCAACTGTTGCAGCTTGCTCTTGCGCTGCGATGGCGAATTGGCATTGGACTTCTGGGCTGCCGATTGTTGGGCTGGCTGGTTTGGCATAGGGCCTGGTTGCTCGTCCACCCATTCATCTCGTAATGTCGCGCGCGTTGCCCCTTGCGGCAGACAACACTCCCGATCGCCCCAGGTATAGAACGAAATGGTGTTGTGCGCCTCGTAAAATTTAATCGTTTTCGCTGGGTCGGCAACCAGCGGCTGAAACACTTCGTACTGATCGGCCGGAATATCACGCAGCTCATCCATGGTGAGTGGTCGCCCATCCAACCTGGCTTTATCATATCGGGTGATGAAATAAAATTCCCTGGGATCGAGCGATAAATCGCTGTCTGTCTCAACCCACACCCAGGTGCGAGCGTTGCAGCCTTCGTGCATGGGATAATCTACCAGCCGCGTGTGGCGCCGTACCGAAATCCTCTGCCGAGCTGTGTCGAGATATGCTTCGGTGGCCACGGCATCCTGATAATAACTCAGGTGATCGCCGACATACGCCAGCAGTTCCACGAGTGTGATGCCGAGATCGGGCACATGTTGTTCCTGCCAATTCGGCATTTTGAGCGCGAGGCGGTCGAGAATGAGCTGTCGGAAGCTGGCATAATCTTTTGCCAGATAGTTGATTTGGGGTTCGTCGCGTTTTTCTGGCAGTGAAAGGACCTCATTTTTACAATCCAGGCCACTCGGACAACCAGCTTGAAATGAAAACTCAATTTGGGCATAGCGTGGATCGAATCCAGGAAACGGGTGATAGCGCTGGTGACCATGGGTGTCGACGTCGATGATTGGCTGTCCTTGCTCGTCCAGCTCGATCAAGCGCAGGGTGTAGGTGGAAAAATCACCGGATCGATCAACCGTAATGAGCAGGCAATCATCCAGCTCTGGATCGTGTTGCTGGCGCAATTGAATGCCTTCAATGCGAATATCGCGACCGAGAATCCGGTGGCCGCCCTCAATGCGCACATGCGCCGGGCTAAGTCCTTCTGGTGCTTTGCCCAAAAAATGGACACATAGGGTAGGGGAGGAACCAGGCTGAGCTGGATCATGGCCCAGTTCCACCTCCACATAGTCCAGTCCGTTCAAATTTTCTTTACGGATTTTATGTCGGCGCTGTTGACTCGCGCATGTTAAAATGGGTTTACTCATCGCACATTGCTCCGCAGAAAGGTTTCCTGGCGTTGTTCGCCACTGCGCCGGACGGCATACTGCACCAATACGCGCAAGGTGGATTCTTCGCTGCTCACCTCCAGCGCCTGGATTTCGATCAGATCGCCGAGCCAGCGTTGCAGGCCGGCCTGAATGGTGAATTGCAGCGCGGCTGCCAGCTCCGGGCTATTCGGTGCATAGATCATTTGCAGCAACCCGCTCCCAAAATCGGGCCGATTGACGCGTTCCCCGGCGTTGGTAAAAAGAAATTGCTCGATCATCTCACGAATGTGATCATCATCGCCAGTCGCGGCGGTGCGGCCACGATTGTCAAAATGAAATGGAAAGTCGATATTCATGGTTGCTCGTTGTTAATTTTTGGTTATTCTCGCTGTCATTAATTTAATATATCAACGTGTCACTCATTAGCTCGCTGATTGCTGCTCACTGATTACTGATTACTGATTACTGATCACAGATCACAGATCACAGGTGCCTGATTTCTTATCCCAATAACTTTGCCCTTTATGTTTCACGTGCCCTTCACTCTTCTTTGAGTCGATTTGATATTCAAGCCAGTACCTGTCGGCAGGCAGGTGGCGTTGCTATCAGCAAGTAGCACGGGAAAACCACTTGCCTTAACATGGGTTGCGGCACTTATCCATTGCGCTGTTGCACATGGAGGGGCATTCGAGCCGGTGAGACCGCAGCCAGTAATCTTGTAGATACTTGACTGCGTTACAATTTTCTGACCGCTTACCTTGACGTGTTGATCAGTCATTGTTGGTTCAGCTTGGCCAGGGGTATGGGCGCAAAGTAGCTGGGCACCTTCATGCAGGAAAAAGCCAGACATCAGGTTACCTCCAATGCAGTTCCGTTGATCGAAACGGTATTGTTATTGAGCTTCACCGTCGCGTTTTTCCCATTATTGATTTCAATCCCATCTTTATTCAGCACAATTTTCATTTTTGGTTTTTCGTTCGTCTCAATGGTAACGCTCCGAACCTGGGCCGATTCGTTGATGAGAATCGTGGCGAATTCAGTTTTGAGCACTTTCTGCTCTGGCATGGTCTCATTGGGATTTGCGCTCACTGGCACTTCGCCTTCAGCCCAAAAACAGCCGGTCCAGACCGGATAATCTGGGTCGCCGTGCTCGAATTCGATCCAGACCAGGGCGTTTTCAGGCGGAATGAAATACATTCCCACGCCTTTGCCGGCATAAGGCACGCACGGCATGGCCCAGCCGCTCTCCTGGTCGCCCAGCACGTCCGGCACTCTAACCCTGATCCGGCCCAAGCCATTCGGATCCTTATTATCAGTTACCACACCACGATATTTGCCATAAAAAGTCGGACAATCGGTATGATTGGTATTTAAATTCATTTAAAGTGATGATTCCAATCTTTTAGCTTGTAGGGCAAGATGCCATCTTGCGTTACAGTATGGCCCCGCGACCATCGCGACGGAGCTCGAAACTTTGTTTGTAATCTGGCTTTGGCAAGAGCTTAATATTGTGGGTAACTTTCTTGACGTAATAGTCGCCATCGTACGTTTGACCTGCCCCCATCACGCTCACCAGTTGGCGCGATCGTAAGGCGCGACCGTAGCGCACGACATCAACCTGACCAGACGCCTCCAGTGCATCGGAAGCGGTTTTGGCGCCGATCATGGCCTTTAACAGCGCCTGAGCAAAGCTGAGATTAGCCGCATCCCGCGAGACTTTTGAGCGCAACGGCGTGGCCGGTTGGCTCGAGAGCGACGGTAGCACAGAATCGGGAATGGGTACTTCAATCGGTTGCTTGGTGAATGGATTGAGAATCGTTATCTCGGGTTTCACTGGCCCGAGCGCATTGAAACTGAAATTGATCGGCTCATCCACATTCGTCAGCGGTCCCATATTCATCATCAGCGCTGGTTGCGATGGTAGCTTCCGATTCTCCTTGCCCCAATAGGCGCGATTGATGCCAGGGATTTCACTCGGCTCGATATAAAAGATGAAACCATTTCGCTGTGCCAGCTTCTGAATGAATCTCAAATTGCTACACTGTTGGGTGACCACCCGCTCCCGATCACTCGGTGTATCAGTGGTCTCTTCGATCTGTGGAATAAAACCAGCGTCGGTAAGCATTTTTTTCACGATCGTCGAATCACTTTGATTAGCGTGGGTGGCGTTCTGCTCTTTCATATCGAGCTTGACGCTAATATCTTCACCCGTCACGTGCAGCATCGAGCCCCCGGGCTTATTGCTCGGCTCCACCTGATGCTTGGTAATAATACCATTGATCAATACCTGGGGCAGTGTCCCAAATATCAGGATGATAATCACCTGATTTTCGATCTTCAGCGCATCGCTGCGCAGCAGGCTATAGTCCAGTCGTGCATCTTTGCCCAGCATGAAGTCCATTTGAAAGCCGTCTCGTTCGCTATCGCTATTGGTCACCTGCAGGCCAATCAATGCCTCCATCACTTCATAAGGCGCAGGCCGCGGTACGTTAGGGCCGATCAAGAGCTGCAAGCGAATGCCAAATATGCTAATCAGATCGATCATAATAATTTTTTATCCAAAAATTGTTTTGCGTTATTGTCTCTTACCAAATTAATCTTGCATTTTTTTGCAAGAATTATTATTTCAATCGACCTGATTGATCTATGCACCAACTTGCGGATGACCAGAAAAAAATCACAATGACCAAAGATCCAGTTTTTTTATCTTTCAGTTAATTGGTCATTAAGCATTGGACACTATTTAGATCAATTAGGTCAATTAGAAATTAAGATCATTATTTTTTCACTTTCAGCTTAGCTGCGTTATGGTAGAGTGATTTTTAAACGCCGACCGATTTCAGCGGTCAGTTCTTCCGGGTGCAGGGCGTTGTTGGCGTCGCACAGGCGCCAGAACTGTTCTGGATCGCCGAGATAGCGGGCGCTAATATGATCGAGCCGCTCGTCCTGCGTCACTAAATGTTCTGTAACAATGTTCAATTTTGTTGCATCTGGCAGCAGACGCCGGTGCAGGTAAATGATTTCCTGGCCGTCCGGGGATGTCCATTTTGCGCTCTCAATATCGTGATAACGACTGGTAATCGGAAACATTATTTACCTCATTACAAGAGTTTTGGCATACTGAAATTCTGTGCGCTGTTCTTTAGATGGCTTGCCGCGATGGTCTCCTTGGCAATCTGATGCGCCATAAACATGGTGTAGCCGGGATGATCCAGCTTCAAGTCCGCGTAACTGAGCACCTGCAACGTTAGCTCAACTTTGGCGCGAATCGGGTTGAGTTGTGTATCGTATGCTTCCTCGGTGATGCTGAAGCGGCTCAAACGCACCGGGAGTACTCGCTGTGGTCCCCACACAAAAAGCGTCAATGGCGCTTCCGGCGGCACAATCTCGATGTTGCCAAACCGCGCCAGAACCACGTCGCTAATGACCTTGGCGCTCTTGGGATAGATCAACATCTCCAACGCTGCCAGGGCCGGATGTACGCCCGTTGTAGCTGCCTGTCGGTCGCCCTGCTCGAGCTGGTCCGTCGCATCGATCTCGACGCTCAGTGTGATGGTCTCCTTTGGTGGACCGGACAGTCGCAACGCCTCAGATCGGTCGCCGCCCTCGCCGCCGCTCATGCGCGCTTCCAACTGGCGCGTCATCGTGTCCGGGTTGTACTGGAACACGATCACACTGGCCAGCGGATTGAACGCATCGAGTCCTACAATCGCGCCTTTGACCAGGCGCGGAGAGCCGGGAAATGTGCTCATGTGGTATTACCTTTCGTAAACTGATTATTTCGATGTTAGAGCGATCATCACAATCCAATACGCCAGAACCAGCAGCGGAAACCAAGCCGCTAATTTCGTGGTGCTGATTGGCTTGAATCGCCACTGGTAAATGTTCTTATTGATTTTTACGCTTTGATCGCCGACATAAACATAGTCTGTCAAACCAAGTGTTTCGGCGATTTTCATGCCGGCGCTCTCAACTTGTTTTCGATAGACCGCTACGAGATATCGATCTTGCGCGCCAAAAACATACCAGCACAAGCTGGATACTGCGCCGATCCACGCCAGCGCCGCAGCACTTGCGACGAAACTCCCTTTCTCTTTGAACCAGACCCACATCCCAGCGGACAGGCCAGATTCCAGCACTAGAAAAAAGTTGAACCGTGTCCAGATCCGGCTGAAATGCGCGGTGAGAAAATTGATCTTGAGTTCATAATCCTTTTGAAGGAACTGGGTTTGCTGAGGGGAATTATTGGACTCCATTTTGAGTTCTTCTGAGAGATTCTCATTTTGGCATATTTGCCAAAGACTCACGTACTTTAGTGCGTTGCGCAATGCTACTCATTCTTTCCACAATTAGAGGAGCAATTGCGTCGCGAATATAATTTGCTTCTGTACTTGTTTTGACGCTTTGACAAATCTTATCGATTGCATGTACATCATCGTCACCAATCCAGCTCCATGAGTCAAGTAGCGTATTGATCATGCGAATTTTTTCAGTCGCTGGTTGTCGGCCAATTGCATCCAGGCTCTGGTGCGACACCCAATCGCGAATATGATCATCATCAGTGAAGAAACCGGTTATTATGCCCGGTGCCTCACGTTGAACTACACGATTGGTCATGTTGCTGTAGTCATCAGGGACTTGTATTGGTCCGTCTGGTGTATCAATGTAGGTCGGTGTACGTCCGGTCCAACGGTCACGGTTAGGGTTAACCGGATAGGGAATGAGTTGCTCGGCCGTGAAGGTGGTGCGAGCATCTGGCGATGGATAGGCCATTCTTTGAGAAAGTGCATTAGATATGTCTTGTCGCGATAATTGAACAGCTTCAACTACCAGTTGACGATTCTGAATGTTGCGTGCATCGCTTAACATATCGTCTCCGTAGGCAATCCAGCGTTCACCACGTGCATTCCCGACTTCCACACCATACTCGTTATCAAGATCATGAAGAATCTTTGATTTGACATTGCCCAGCGTACTATGCATCAGCGTTGCGCGCGGCGTCCGAATGTGCCCACCAGAGAAAGCATCGGTTAAGAAATGGTCTGCGGTAGCATTAATACCCCATGCCATATTAGCATTGCCTTGTCGGGCCACCTCAATCGCTGACACATGCATATTGCGCCACGTGTCGCGGTTGCTGTGCCCGGGGCGAACGTTGGAAAAGTGGCTTTCATTGACTTTCGCCAATTCCAAGTAGCGTCCACCTGTGGCAGCTTGCAGCTGCGTGGTCGTCGACCCCGAACGTATCAATGGAATCAAATCGTATATTTCACGCAGCGGCGCACGATTTAGCGCGTTAAAGTCTGCATAAAAGTCTCCAGACAACGCAATGATTTCGCCGTAAGTTAGACCTTCAGTAATCGCGCGGCGCTGTTCAGGAGTACCACGTGCGTGAAGTGTTTGCCATTCGGTAGGCCAAGTTGTAACAGCCTGCAAACGCTGCGGGAAATCGCGGTTGTGACATTCTAGTACAACAAATTCTGACGAACTGCCTGCTGCCGTCTCGCCTAGTTCAACGTGCTCTGGGCTGTCCCATCTCTGCAATACTGGACTAGCCGCCTGGCTAATACGAGAGAACGCACCTTGATCGATGGCGATCTGCGCTGTGCGGTTTGCTTCGGCTTCTAGCAAAGGTGAGGCTACAGTTGTCAAAGTATCAGATTCTGATCCTGCTGAGCGACATCCGCCTTGTTGTACAACATGCGTTAATTCATGTGCCAATAACTTTTTGCCCATGGTCGTTTCTGGGAAATAATTGCCAGCCCCAAATACTACATCTTGTCCTGCCGTATACGCCAGCGCATTCACCGCCCGCGCTGATTCCGCCGCCTTCGCATCGGTATGCACTCTCACGTTACTAAAATCATAACCAAACCTTGGCTCCATGAACGCCCGCGTCCTTGCATCTAACGGTTGCCCAGGCGAGCGCAAAACTTCATACACAATGGCCGGCACTTCATTCACTGGCGTAGCGTTAGCGGCGGATCGCTGCAACATGCCCTCGCGCTTGTCGCGGCACTCTTCGCACTCGCCACCAGCAACGGTATGATTGCCGCAAGCGCACTGGCGCTGCAAGAGGGCACTTGGCACCGGCTGCAAAGCCGGCGCAGCGGTCTTTTTTGTCATGGTTTGTTTATTCATTGAGGTTCACCAATGCCTCCGTATACTGCCTGGGCGATCTGCCGCCCCAATTGCGTGGGGTTGCTTTCAGTCTCAACCTGAATGCTGCCGGCGCGCAGGCTTGGCATTGCGCCGCCGGATTGCAAGCTGGAAGCCAATCCGCGCTCGGTGAGCAAGCGCGCCAGCTCAGTTTCGACCTCGGCCTGCACCAGCGGGCTTTGACCGCGCGTGATTGGCAGGCCATCCAGAATCAGACGTTCGATATGTAAGTTAATGTTCATCTATTCTTCAAATTCCCCTGTTATTTTTCGGAACATGGATCGCTTGCCTGCCGGTCGGCAGACAGGGAGGCAAGGGATTGGCACAGATAAAAGAATAATAAAAAATCCGTGATCATCGGCTTTATCCGCGTCATCTGTGTTCAAACACTTCTGCCACTGGTTCGTGCCAGACAAAATCTTCATTGCTGAAGGGGCGCTTGAGTTTTTGGAACTCGGTTCGGGCGGCACTTAGGACCAGCGGCATGGTCACTGGTGAGTTCGCTTGTGCCGCCAGAAACGCGGCATTGATCGCCACGTTGTTGATGCTGCCACCGTTCAAGGTGAGGCGAGCCAGCCGATCAAAATCCAGACCTTTGGTAGCCGTCTGCGGCGGAAAGATGCGCTGCCAGATCGCTTTGCGCTCCGCCGGGCCGTGGGGACGAAACTCCACGATAAAACGAATCCGGCGCATGAAAGCTGGGTCGAGCGCGCTCTTCATGTTCGTCGCCAGAATCGCCAGGCCACGATAGGATTCCATGCGCTGCAAGAGATAGTTGATCTCGATATTGGCGTAACGGTCGTGGCTATCTTTCACCTCACTGCGCTTGCCGAACAGCGCGTCGGCTTCGTCGAAGAAGAGAATTGCGCCACCGTTCTCAGCCGCATCGAACATCCGGCGCAGATTTTTCTCGGTCTCCCCGATGTATTTACTGACCACAGCCGAAAGATCGATGCGATAGAGACTGAGCTGCAAGTCGTTGGCGATCACCTCGGCGGCCATGGTTTTACCCGTGCCACTTTCGCCGGCAAACAGCGCATTGATACTGAGGCCACGCGAGCGCTTGGCCGCAAAACCCCATTCTTCATAAACCTTGTTGCGCTGGCTCACCTGGCCGGCGATCTGGTGCAACAATTCCATTTCTGGAACTGGCAGCACAATATCATCCCAGGTGGCTTTCGGCTCGATCCGTTGCGCCAGTTGATCCAATCGGGGTCGGGTCGCACTGAGACAGGCCTTCCATAGGCGCTGCGGAAGTGCTTGCGCGCCGTTATTCCTTTCCGCCAGCGTGGTTTGGGCGATCGTTTGAATGGCGGCTAAATTCAAATCAAACTGGCTGGCAAGCTGGGCCGGGGTGTCATCTCCCATAGCGCCCAGCGCTTTTGCCCAGGCGATCTGCTGCTCGGTGCGAGTGGGCTTAGCAATATCCAACTCCAATGAGGCACGGCCAATGCCGCGACGAATTTCGTGGGTATCGAGAAAAAATACGCCATTGCTGCGGGCTAAAAAGCGCTGGAACGGTGGCATAGTGCCCTCGCCGGTTGCCGTCCCATCCAACTCATGTGCATCGAGATAGAGCGCGAACGGCCAGAGCGCCATCTCCCGTTCCACCAGGCGCGCCAGTGTTTCCAATTCTGCTGCCAGAGTAGGCAGCAGTTCGACGGGCAGGCGATAGAGACGCAATCCAAGCCTGGCTGCCACGGATGCGGCGATCAATTGTTTGCTCGGCGCATCGGAACCCAGCAGTTGAATGACCGGCAGGCGTTGCATTGGGATGGCTGGATTGAGCTGTTTTACAATTTGCTCTGCGATATTTTGTTGTGAGGGAGGCAACTCGATGTCGCTTTTAGTGCCTTCGAGCGGCAGCAGAAACGACATCAGTCGATCATCTAAGTAATTCAGCCCTTTGATATAATTGACAATGCGTTCATCGGCGCGCAGCGAGCTGGTCGTCAGCGGTGTAGCGCCGGGTTGATTGATCTCGATCAGCCGCCAATGTCGTAGCGGACCTTCCGGGGAAAGCACTTCCCAGCCGGGATCGTCAAAGAGTGCGAACGCCAGAGCGAAGGTCGGATAAGTTTTCGCTGGATCGTCCTGAGCGCGGGCGCAGAGGGCAGCAATTCGGGTATCCAGCTCCATGGCCGCACAGAGCAACAGCACCTCCTGCTCGAAAGCGGAAAGCCCCAGGCTGCGGCTCAACAGCATTAGCGCCGGCGCCGGATTCATGGCCGCAGCAGCATTCATCTCTTCCCGTGCCTTCGCCTCTGCATCATCGCTTGAACCTTTTGTGGCTGGCGGCAACGCAATCGGCGTGGCAGTCGGCTTTGAGGTGAGGCGTTCCCAAAAATTACGTCGGGGCGCCGGTGGCGTTGCATCTACGACCTTTTTAGTCGAGGATGATTTCTCTGACGGCGCAAGACGCATCAAGCGCAGGCGCAGCCAGGACATAGCCCTGGCTAAAAATTCTTCGTTACCGTGTTGCCAATTCGTTAAGTCGCTCATCTGATCTCCACGCGTTGGTTCGGATCAAAAACCGGGGATTTAGCAGTATAGTCTTTTACGATCAAGCTGTCAATGCCCTCTATTCGAAGCCGCAGGAAATATTGACCGGGAGTAGCTTCAGGGACAATGAATTTTACCGAATCGGTCTGCTTGGGATGTGGCTGAGCGAGAATTTCACGATCGCCGAGCAAAAGCACAACCCGCTGTTCTGGCCAAATCTCTGGACGGCAGGTCAATGTTAGTGTTACTTTGCCTTCGTTATTCCGAGCCGCCGGATTTGGAGAGATGTTCAATAGACGCGATGCCAACGAGAACATCAATTGGTTGGTTGAGCGCTCCGGCTCACCGGCGCGTTTAATGATGACAGCGAGTGAATAAAAGCCGACCGGCCATTTGTCAGATTCATCGGGCAATTGCACTTTGATTTCAGTTGCTGTATTACCTGGCAAAATCGGTACATCTATTGCATCATTCCAAAGTGGATGCTTGAAGCGCGCACTCACGCTGTCGCCTTCAAGGTGATGGCCGATTATCGTCAAAATATCTGCTGGAATCGCTGCTCCGTCACCGATACGTGCGTGCGGGTGATTATCAGGTAGCAGCACTTTGGTGAGGGTTGGAAAGGGCGGCAACAATTCGGCCTGGCTCTTCACGCCATCGTTTTCGGTACCTCGTTTCAAAATCGGAAGTGGAGTTTTCATCGGTCGTGTACTCTCAATCAGCACAACTGAAACCTGATAGGCGACTGAGAAGCGATACTGGGTCTGAAAAGGGGACCAGAGCTTGGACATCTCTTCGAGCGTCAGCGGCTGGAGCGTGATGCGCACGCGCTCGATCTGCTCATGTAAATTGCTCCCGCTCAGCCGAGGGGTAGACTCCGAAGCTTCTTTGATTTCTTTGCTGCCGAGCAGCGAGTGATCGTGCAGAATGCTCATGGCTTTGCCGAGCAAACGATGGCTGTCGATATCGTCGTCGTCATCACTATAAGCTGTCAGCAGGTAATAAAGCGTTAGCGGCAGGGGCGGCTGGCTGGTTTCCCCAGGCTTGACCTGTCGTGGCATATCCATATTGCGCCATGCGGCGTCTGGCAACGCCTGGTAGAGAAACAGATTGACCTGATCATCGGTGATACCTCTGCGGGCGTTATCCAGCGGCCGGACCGTCACCTCTTTAATATCCAGTCCTTTTAAGAGCAAGTGACGCAGGGTGGTCGTCACTGCGGCAATGGCCAGTGAATTGCTCATGCGCCACCTCCTTGCCGGCGACGCAGATATTCGTCCAGACTCATCACTGACGAGGCGGGGCGCGGTTTCGAGGCTGGAGGCAATGGCGGCGTAGCCCGCACTTCGATCCGGCCAATCGTTACCTGAATGGTCGGCGGTGGCGTTGTTGGCTTCTTCGTGCGTTGCTCATCGGCTGGCTCGATATACGGCCTCACTATCGGTTTCGCCAAAACGGTTGAGGCATATGAAGCGCTATTGGAATGGCCAGCTTGATAGGGTTTTATTGTGCCCATGACATTAGTATTCATCATGGGGGTATGCTTCGTTTGGGATGCAGGCTTTTGCTGTCGGATCTCCGGACCAACCGGCGATTTATCGTCGATCTCTTTTTTGGGCTGTGCCGATTGATTGGTATGGTTTATTTGAGACATAGGCAAATTTTCAGCTATTGAGGGCTTAAAATTTGGTTCTGATGATTGGTGCAATGGCAATGGCTGAGGCTTCCCAGCATTCAAATTTATTGGTTCTTCAAGAGAAATCGGTACTATTTTGGGGGGCTCAATGGCTGCATCAGTTAAGAGCTGTTCCGATCTCGAGCCTGATGACATTTTTGCCTCATCTGGATCCATTTCAACCTGAAATCTCGACCTATTTAAATTTGTCAGGATATGTGGAGAAAATCCGAGCGGGCGAAAATTCGAAGGTTCAGCCTCGTTCGATATCGGACTTTGATTTTCATGCTGCGCTGGATTGGTGGATAAATAACTTCTTACCGAAGGTTGCACTGTTGCTCCAGAAAGTTCAGGCATGATTTCATTATGCGTGACTATGTCGTGCGTTTCATTAGCGTCCCAGGATATCTTGGAAAATTTGGACATCGAAGGCACTGGCTCAAACAATGAAGCCACTCGTGGTTGAACTTCAGCGGTCAAACTGTGATTTTTAGTGGCTATATGGGTCAAAAAGTCGCTCATGTTCCGATCATGATTAAATAATATTGACGTCGCCAGGGACTCATGGCCAGGATGTCCGCTTCGCGCCATCCATAAACTGACGCCAGAGTATGCACCTCGCGTAAAACTCGTTGGGACCAGGCGTCGATCTCATTCCAAAAATAAGAGACAATATCAAAGCTTGCCTGCCAGCGATGGTTACAAATCGGGCAGGTAATGGCGAGCCGCATATCCGCTTGCGGATCTGCCTCTGCCATGCGTTCTGCAATCGCTCTTACGATTTCATCAGGAAGCTCCCCAGCGGCGACCTCCTGGTCATGCTGGTGACTTGCCAATAGACACCGCTGCAACAAAACGCGGCGGCCACTGGGCACCTCCAGGTTTGCGATTGCCTCCATGTCCAGGCTATTGGGCAGGCGAAAACGCAACGCATAGTCATCTATTTCCAGTGATAAGATTTCATCTGCTCGAACCATCGAAGTGGCGCGCAAATCTGCCACATCAAAGTTCAACTCGAGTCTCTCACCGCAGTTGATGCATTTCAGCACGCTGATAAGCTGGCGGCCAAATATCTGCTCGCGGAGATTGAGCAATTGCGCATCACGCTGACCAAGGGTCAGTTCAGACAGCATTTCTGGGGTAGATTCTCCATTGGCGGCAATCAGTAGCAGCAGGGCGCGTTGAAGCATGGACAAATTCGCACCTCGTTCCCAAACCGTTAACAGGTCGGCCGAAGAAAAGGATCGCATGTGCCATCATCCTTATGCAGGCGGTTCGGTAAAGGTTGGTTCGCTGGGTTCGGGCACTTCATAATCTCGTTCCCAGCCCTCGTTCTCGAGCTTAATGTGCTGGATCGCCACGGCATTGGCATTGGCATCCAGGTCTGGCAAGGATTGAAATTCGGAAACCCAGCAGCGATAGACCTTATAAGCAATGGCCAACTGGCCAGCTTCGTTATAGACTTCGATAATAATATCTTTGCGAAAATCCTTGAGCGAGATTTCGGCGCCAAGCCCAGAGCCGAAGTTCCAGACTTTATTGGCCCATTTTTCGAACTCAGTATCGTGGGTGACGCCGCGTTCCAATGTCAGCGCTTCGTATTCGGTGCGGCCCGGTGATTTGCGACTGCTGCTCGGATCGCCGCCCTCGCGATGCTTAACCACTTCGGTGGTGCGTTTTAACGAGCCGACCTTGCTGACGCCAGCAACATAGCGGCCATCCCACTTCACGCGAAATTTGAAGTTTTTATATGGATCGAACCGCTGCGGTTGTGTGTTGACGCTAAACTGTGCCATAGGTTTATCCCAATTTTATTTAATAGTGAATAGATATTATTTATTCAGGCTAACTGAAAACTGATCACGGATTGCTTTCTACTGATCACTGATCCTCTTGCTCAGGTCTGAATCTGCCCGGTCATCTGCTGAAGTTTAATGATGACAAATTCAGCCGGCTTTAGCGGTGCAAAACCCACATGAATATTGACAATACCGAGATTGATGTCGTTCTGGGTGGTCGTTTCTTTATCACATTTGACGAAATAAGCATCTCGGGGTGTGGTACCCTGAAACGCGCCCTGGCGAAACAGGTTGTGCATAAACGCACCGACATTGAGGCGAATCTGCGCCCATAACGGCTCGTCGTTCGGCTCGAACACCACCCACTGCGTGCCACGGTAGAGGCTTTCTTCGATGTATAGCGCCAGTCGCCGCACTGGAATGTATTTGTATTCGTCAGCGAGCTGATCGGCGCCACGCAGGGTGCGAGCGCCCCAGATCACGCGACCGGTAATCGGAAAACCGCGCAGGCAATTAATGCCGAGCGGATTAAGCTCCCCGTTTTCGGCATTCGTCAACTGGACACTGAGTTGCGGTACACCAACGAGCGTAGCATCCAGACCGGCAGGTGCTTTCCACACCCCGCGCTGGACATCGGTGCGAGCCATCACGCCAGCGACAACGCCGCAAGGCGCAAAGTCTTCCATTTGATTATTACGCAGCGGATTGGGCTGGCGCAAGCGCGGGAAGAAAATTGCGGCATTGCGGCTGCGTTCCAGGCTACTATTGGGATCGCTGAAATCGTCTTTCGCCTTGGTCTTGTCCGTCCATTTTTTCGGTGGATCAACCAATAGCATGGCACGACGCTTTTCGCAATAACTCACAGCGGCAGAAATCAGATTCGGTTCGACATCGCCGTCGTTGTAAGGCGGAATGCACAACAGATTGAACAGATCCGCCTGTTCGAGAGTGTACATGCCCTCCTTATTAGTATCGCCATGGGCTGGCAAAAAGTCGTCAATGGTCAATGACAGGCCATCGGAAACTGAATCTGCTATCGTGCTTCGGACACTATCCAAGGCTTTTTTGGCAGTTTTTTCCGTCTCTTTCGCCTGGTTGATTTCATCTTCCTTTGCGCCTTCGTTCTGCTTTTTCTCACGAGCTTTTTTGGCGCGCAAATATTTGTTCTCTGCCTGTGTCACTTCGTCCTGTGTCAGCTTCCAAAAATCATCTTGTGCCTTGGCTAAAGCTTTTTCATCGGGTGTATCTTTTTTTCGTTCAGTCTCAAGTGCTGCAGCCTTGTCACGAATTTTAGTGATATCAGGCGGCTCATCAGGCCAATCTCCATCCCACCGCACCAATTGGGACTCTTCTTTAAGCACCCGATCGATGCGTCGATGACTATCCTTGAGCACCGAGAGATTCAAGAAGCGCTCAGAGTTGCCGCCGGGACTCGTATCCTGAACTTTCATGTTGATTAAATTCGGATCGGTGATGTTTTCCAGATCGATCTGCACTCGCAGATTAGCACCCCAGGCGCCTTCGGAGGCAGCTTCCAATTTAATTTCGCCAATACTTATCTTCGATTTAGCATAAGGTGCGGCTTTTGCAACTGCTGACTTTGCAGCAGCCTTTACGGAATCAACTTTTGCATCACTTGCTTTAGCAGCAGCCTCTGCGGCTTTCGCCACGCTATCGGCTGCCGATTTTTGCGGTTCATCCTTGTATTCGTTGGCCTTATTGCGTGCTGCTGTTGCAGCATTCCCGACATCATCACCAGTAACTGCATTAGCCACAGCTTGCGCCGCTTCTTTGGCTTTGCTGCGGTCATCTTCGGAAGCAAAGATGGGATGAAAGAGCCTAACGATGATCGCCTGGCTGCCACCATTCAAATAGAAATCGCGCACAGCGAATCCCAGAGTGCTTTCAAGCCACAGCCCGCCAAAGCTACGCTCAAAATCACCATAGTTATTAATCGTCGTGGCTTTGCTCACCGGCCCGCGCATGGCCCGGCCAATAAACGCGGTGATCGAAGTGGCAACCCCTGTGATCGTCCGTACCCCGCTGGGGACTTCTTCGATATAAACGCCGGGAAAGGTAGGTGTAATTGGCATAGGTTATCTCCCTGTTCATGATTTATTTTTTGCAAACAATTCAATGTTTTATTTTTTGGTTGGTGAGTTCTTCAACTCTTTTTTGGTAGCCTGGTTCATAGCCGCTGATTGCCGAACACACTCCGTCCCTTTCACATCCACAAAAAGCTAATGCTAAGAACCGAAAATAGGTGAGTTAAGAAGATGAATAAAAATTATAAAAGTTTGACATTCATTCGGCTGACTTCTACTGAGGCAGCCTGTTGAATGAAATCGACATTTAGAATCAGCCGATTATTACCTTTAATTTTATGAACAATACCTTCGCAACCCGTTAACGGACCGGATAAAATTAGCACCCGCTGTCCGGCGGTCACTGGCTGGCAGGGTGTTAAATCCAGCAATCCCTGCTGCGCAAGATAAATCTTCTCTAAATCGCTAAGCAATTGATGTTGATGAATCACCACAAGGATTTTGGCAATGTGATGCGTCATCAACAAATTATATTTTTCTTTTTCATTACAACAGCAGAACAAATACCCCGGAAACAAGGGTACCGTATGAATCACCTTTTTTCGGTCATAGACAAACATGCGTCGCTCCAGCGGAAGAAAATGATCAATACCGGATAATTCACAAAACTCCGCTGTTTTTTTCTCCCGCCGAGATTTAGTATAAATCACGACCCAGTTTTTATTCGTCGGGATGGTCTTAAAATCTAAGCTCATCATTCACCAATTAAAGGTATTTTGTTTAATATTTTTTCAATTCAAATTTTTTAAAATCTTTTCAAATAAGTCGCTGTTATCCAGTTCGGTCCTTGATGGAGCTAATTGAAAAATCTTTCCTATTTTTTCGATCACACCTTCTTTCATCAAGAGGGTCAGGGCTTCAGCTACAATCTCCTCATTCTCCACAACCCAAAATTTCT